>ERZ761609.2966-NODE-2966-length-11675-cov-8.602151_pt1 | contig 11675 bp, 14 predicted proteins | sample MGYA00511163_ERZ761609 | MGnify/ENA primary metagenome ERZ761609 (study PRJEB28899, sample SAMN02445070) | bioreactor sludge metagenome | biome: EBPR sludge | place: Australia: Brisbane, Thorneside Wastewater Treatment Plant | collected 2011-12-16 ... | reverse complement strand
CCGTGGCGCTTTGGCCGTTCTTGCGCGCCACCGACCGTTCGGAAACCACGGCTGTTGAAACCCGCGCAACCGAGGGCACGCCTGAGGAAGCCGAGGGCAACAAAACCCACCGCGCCCGCCGCCGCCGCGCCGATCAGGCCGAACGCAACGACAGCTTTATCCTGCACAAGTTTGAGGCGCTGTTATCCTGGGCTGAATTTATCAACCTCAACCGCCGCGTTGAGGATGACGAAAACGATGACGCCCAAAAGGCCGCCGATGACGCCGACGAAATCGGCCTTGGCCAGATTTCCAAGGCCCCCGCCACCCGCCTGAAACTGCACCTTGATCTGGCCCCCGAAGACGTGGACCGCGAGGCGCTTTCGGGCATTTCCACCTATCCCGAATGGGATGTGCGAACCGGCACTTATCTTCCCCATCACGTCAGGGTTCTGACGTCCGACATTGCCCCGGTTGCCGCCACACCCCCGTTTCGGGACGACCCGCGCGCGGCCGCTCGTATCCGCGCCGTCAAACGTCAGTTCGAGGCTCTGCGTCCCAGCCGAATTTCGACCACTGGCCACCCTGACGGCGATGAACTTGATACGGACCGGGCGGTGCGCGCGCGGGTCGATTTTTATGCAACGGGGCAGGGCGATGACCGCATCTGGCGGCAAACCCGGCCCCAGAAACGCGATTTGGCCGTGCAGGTCTTGCTGGATGTGTCGCGTAGCACCGAAAGCGCCATTCCCGGCCACGGCCACGGCGGGCGGTCAGTGATTGATGTGGAACGCGAGGCACTGGCGGCGCTGTCATGGGGCCTGTCGGCTTGCGGCGATGACTTTGCCATCGACGCCTTTTCCAGCCTGAAACGCGACCGGGTTTACATCCAATGCGCCAAACGCTTTGGCGAGCCGATGTCGGATGTGGTCGAACACCGCATCGCCGCACTGAAACCGGGTCACTACACCCGCCTTGGCGCCGCCATCCGCCACGCCAGCGCAGGACTGTCGCAACAGGCCCGCAAGCGCCGTCTGCTGTTGGTCATCACTGACGGCAAACCCAACGATCTGGACCATTACGAGGGCCGCCACGGCATCGAGGACAGCCACAAGGCAGTGCTAGAGGCCCGCCGCATGGGTCATGCGGTCTTTGGCATCACCGTGGACCGCGACGGCAAAAGCTGGTTCCCGCGCATCTTTGGGCAGGGCGGCTTTGCGTTGATCCCCAACCCTGAAAAGCTGACCCAAGCCTTGCCTGAGATTTACCGCCATCTGGTCGGCGCATGACAGACCGGGCCAGCCTGTTGGACGATCTGCCCGGCGATCTGATGATCTGGGTGTTGATCGTGTCGGAACTTCTGGTCTTTGGCGCGGGCCTTTTGGCCTTTCTCGCGGTGCGGCTGACCGACCCTGCGGGCTTTGCCGAAGCCCAAGACCACCTGCACCGCGTGGGCGCTGGGGTGAACACGCTGATCCTGATCACCTCGGGCTGGCTGGCCGCACGCGGGGCAAGGGCGGCTGAGCTGTGCCAGCCACCCGCCGCGCGCCTGAACCTTATGGCGGCGGCGGCTTTGGGGCTGGTTTTTCTGGGCATCAAAGGCAGCGAATTCGCAGGCTTGTCGGGCCTTGGCATCAGCACCGAAACCCATGCCTTTTACACCTTCTACTTCCTGCTGACCGGCTTTCACGCCGCGCATGTGCTGGCCGGGGTCTTGCTGCTGGCCGGGTTGGCGTTTCGCCCCACCCCCGAGCCTACCGAAAACGCCGTGGCGTTCTGGCATATGGTCGATCTGGTCTGGGTGATCCTGTTCCCCGTGATCTATCTGGTGCATTAGGATGGAGTTAACCCGCACATGGGGCCTGCTGATCGGCCTGTCCTTGGGATCAACCGCGCTTGCCGCCGAGGGCAGTGCGGGGCACGGGGCGCTTGCCGCGATCCTGCTGTTGGCATGGTTCAAATCGCATCTGATCTTGAAACACTATCTGGGTCTCGGCCGCATCCCACCCATCTTAACCGGGTTTGACATTGTGATCGGGCTGGTGATGATGGCCATGTTGGCGCTGGGATTGGCCGGATAAACAATGGCTTGGGTTGAGTTTTCACTGGCGCTGGGCCTGTTCTTTGTTTCACACCGCATCCCGGCGGTGATGGGCATCAAGGCCCCGCTGACCGCAGCCCTTGGGCCGCGCGGTTATACCGTCCTGTTCAGCCTGATCTCGACCGCGCTGTTGTTTTGGGTGATTTTCGCGGCTGGCCGAGCGCCCTATGTCGCCCTGTGGGACCATGCGCTGTGGCACCGCTCGGCGGTCAATATCGCTATGCCGTTGGCGCTGGCGCTGATCGTCTTTGGCACTGCCGCGCCCAATCCCTTTGCCTTGGAAGGCCGGGCCATCGGCTTTGACTCCGCCCGCCCCGGCATCGCCGGGCTGACGCGGCAACCTCTGCTGTGGGGGCTGGCCCTGTGGTCAGGGGCGCATCTTTTGGCCAATGGCGATCTGGCGCATGCCCTGCTGTTTGGCAGTTTTGCGCTGTTTTCGCTGGCTGGGATGGGGCTGGTCGAACGCCGCCGCGCCCGCGCGATAGGGCCGCGCGACTGGCACCGACTGACCGCACATACCGGCCTGTTGCCTTTCGCGGCGCTGTTTATCGGGCGCTGGCGTCCACGCGCTTTGCCCTCGGTATGGCGCACGGCGCTGTGGCTGTTGGTCTGGGCTGGCCTTTGGCTGTTGCACGCGCCGGTGATCGGCGTCACGCCAGCGCCCTAAGTGCGAAAGGCGGTGGCGAAGGGTTCGGGTAAATCAAACTCGACCAGCGCCCTTGCCCGCCCCGCATCCGACATCTTGCGCGCGGTCTTTTCCACGATTTTCAATAGGGCATCGGGGGCGTGTTTCCCGGCAAAGGGCTGAAAATACCAACGCAGGAAGACAAAACAGATCACATCCTCCAGCGCCTGCACATCGGCGTCGCGCTTGATGCCTTCCTTGCGCAACAGCACGCCAACCCTGTCTTGTGCCGCCCTGTCATACCCCGCCTCGGCCATGATGCCCGCCACGCGCACGGCATGGCGACGCGCCTGTTCGCGCCGCCATTCCAGATAGCCTTCGCGGCCCTGCGCATAGTCCACGCGCGACAGCAGCCAGCGTTCGACATGCTGGCCCCGCGCTGCGATGCGCAATATATCGTTTGCCTGCGGGAACAGGCGATCCGTCTCGGCGCTCATCCGCTGGCCATAAAGCAGGGCGGCGGGCAGGCCATCTTCGATCTGAGGATCGGCACGGTTTGCGGCATCTATCAGGGCAAAAGCGCGGCCCAACATCAGCGCGCCCAAGTCGCCGCCGGGTCTTCCTCGGCAAAGGCACGCAAAGCGGTCACATCGTCAATCGCCGCGTTGTTTTGTCGGATGGTCACACCCTGATCGCGCAGTTTGACAAAGGCGCGGCTTAGGCTTTCGGGCTTCATGCCCAGACGCCCCGCAATCAGGAATTTGTCATAGGGCAGAACCACTTCGCAGGCACCAATGTCACAAGGGGCCAGCTCCAAGAGGAATTCGGCTACGCGCTGCGCCCCGGTCTGGGCCTTTAGCGCCTCGACCTGCATGACGAGGGATTGCAAATGCACATAGGTCGCCGACAGCATCATGATCGCCACTTCGGGATTGTCGCGCAGCAGGCGCAGGAAGGCATCGGCCTCAATCCGGATCACGCTGCAATCTGTCACCGCCTCGGCTGCAACCGGATAGGTGTCATGGCGAAACGCCACCGCCTCGCCGAAACTGCGGCCCTTGGTGAACACGCCGACCACCGCCTCGGCCCCGTTGGGCGCTATGCGGTACAGCTTCACCCAGCCTTCGGCGACGATATAGATAGCCGAGGCCCGCTCGCCCTGCATGAAAATCGTGGCCCCACGGTCAAATTCGCGCAAGCGCGCGGATGCCAGAACCGTTTGCACCACAGATTCAGGTGCCGAAGCCAGCAGCAACGATTGTCTGGCAACTGCAATATGTTCAGGCTTCATTTTGCAAATTCCCAAATATCTGTCTCAAACTATAGTCGGCCCGCATTTCCTTGGGAACCGGCAAATACCTTTTCAGACAATCTTCCTGAAATCATATCCGCAGAAGTGCTGCCGTCGGGCTGGGCTCTGTTGCACAATTCGGGTGAGAGGCGTACCTCCCCTTTCCCCGGACAGACCTATCCTGCGACCTCTGTGATGGGTGTGCCGAGCGCGGTGAAGCCGTTCAGCACGGCGACACGGACTTGGAACTCTGCGACCTGACGGTCGAACTCGCGCGCGGAGAGACGCTGGCCCAGGAGCTTGACGCAATGCATCTTGGTCTCTGCCCGACTTCTGCGGTGATAGCCGCTCCATCGTCGCCAGATGGTCCGCCCGATGCGCTTCGAGATGCGCAGGATCTCGTTGCGGGCAATCGCCCCGGCGGTATTGGGTTTCCATGGCTTCGCGTTCTTCCGGGGCGGAATAATCGCCGCCGCGCCGCGTGCGGCGATGGCGTGGTGGCACTTGCGGGTGTCGAAGGCGCCGGCGGCGGTGACGCTGGCGATCTCCTGTTCGGGCGGGATCTGGTCGAGCAGTTCGGGCAGCATGGTGGCGTCGCCTATATCGCTGGTGGTGAACTCGGCCGCCCGGATTTCCAAGGATTTCTCGTCGATCCCGATGTGAATCTTGCGCCATACGCGCCGCTTGGAACCGCCATGCTTGCGGGCGTTCCACTCGCCTTCACCCTCGACCTTGATCCCGGTGCTGTCGATCAGGAGGTGCAATGGGCCGTCCGACCCGCGGTAGGGAATGTTCACCTTCAGGGTCTTCTGCCGTCGCGACAGCGTGCTGAAGTCAGGCACGGCCCAGTCCAGGCCGATCAGCCGCAACAGGCTCTCCACAAACCCAGTTGTCTGTCGAAGCGCCATGCCGAACAGCACCTTCATCGTCAGACAGGTCTGTATGGCGGTGTCGCTGTAGGTCTGCTGTCGGCGCGGCATCCCAGATCATCTCGGGATCGAACCAGATCGTCAGCGAGCCGCGGCGCTTGAGCGCTTCGTTATAGGCCGGCCAGTTCCGGGTCTTGTAGGTGCTGGGTGTGGGTCTGCTCATTCATCCCAGCTACCACGCTGGATTCACGAGATGAATCCCTCACGCGATTTGTGCAACAGAGCCCGTCCTGTGCCTAACCGCCACGGCGAAGCCGGAAGTGGTGCGCGACATCCGTGACCACTTCCAGACCCGCCTTGGGGTGGACCTGATGCTGCTGGATGGGGGCGCGGTGCGCACCAACCTGTCCTTCGCGGTGCTGCCGACGCAGAAGGCGACCAAGCTGACCGACATCCTGTCCGCGATCGAGGCGAACCTGCCGCCCGAAGGTGCATCGGGCGCCGTGGTCTATTGTGCAACACGCGGCGCGACGGAAAAGGTCGCGGAGTTCCTGAAAGGGCAGGGGCTGGCAGCTGATTACTTCCACGCAGGGTTGCCGCCTGACCGCAAGCGCGATGTGCAAGAGGCGTTTCGCACCGGCCAGTTGCGGGTGATCGCCGCGACCAACGCTTTTGGGGTAATCCCCCCCGAAAGTAAGGGGCTGCATAAGTAGAATTTTCTCGCCAAGATAAACGAGGAGATTCTGAATGAAGACAAGTCGATACACTGAGGCGCAGATACTTGCGATCCTGCGCCAGGCCGAAGGCGGGATGCCGGTGGCCGAGCTGTGCCGTGAACATGGCATGAGCAGCGCGTCGTTCTACAAGTGGCGGGCGAAGTATGGCGGCATGGACGCATCGCTCATCAGTCAGATGAAGGCCATCGAGGACGAGAACCGTCGACTGAAGCGGATGTATGCGGACCTCAGCATGCAGGCGGATCTGCTCAAGGAGGCCCTGGGAAAAAAGTGACGCGGCCATCTCAACGCCGGGAGATGGCCGAGAACGCGGTGGCACGACGAGGGGTCAGCATTGCGTTGACCTGCCGGGCTTTCGGGGTGAGCGAGACCTGCTATCGCTACAGCCCGAAGCTGAAGGACGAGAACGAAGAGATCGCGGGCCTTCTGGTCGGGTTGACCGATGCCCGCAAGACCTGGGGGTTTGGCCTGTGTTTCCTGCACTTGCGCAACGTGAAGGGCTATCCCTGGAACCACAAACGCGTCTATCGCATCTATTGCGCCCTGGAACTGAACCTGCGGATCAAGCCCCGCAAGCGGTTGAAGCGCGACAAACCGGATGCGCTGGCGGTGCCTGAGGCCCCGAACATCACCTGGTCCATGGATTTCATGGCCGACCGGCTGGGTGACGGTCGGGCATTCCAGCTGCTGAACGTGCTGGACGACTTCAATCGCGAAGGGCTGGGGATCGAGGTCGACTTCTCGCTGCCCGCAGAGCGAGTTATCCGCAGCCTGAACAGGATCATCGAATGGCGCGGCAAGCCAGGCACCATAAGGGGAGACAACGGCCCAGAATACATCAGTGGCAAGCTGCTGATATGGGCCGAGAAACACGGCATCACCATCCAGCACATCCAACCCGGCCAGCCCCAGCAGAACGCCTATATCGAGCGCTACAACCGCACGGTCCGCCATGAGTGGCTCGACCAATACATCATCGAAACCATCGAGGAGGCCCAGGATCGCGCCATGTAATGGCTCTGGACTTACAACAACGACCGCCCGAACATGGGCATCGGCGGCGTCACACCCGCACAGAAACTGAAAATGGCCGCGTAAGTTCTACAAATGCACCCCGTTAAGAATGGGGGGATTACCCCGGCCACCGATAAGGCGAGTTGTCCGGGTCTTCAGGCGGATGCCGAGGATTTCCGCGATGCGCTGGAAATCCTCGTAGACGGCGTCATACCAGTCATGGTCGAAACCGCCCTCGCGATACCAGGCGCGGGCACTGTCCTTGGCGCCCTCGGGAAGTTCATCGATCCGATAGACGGTCGTTGCGATCAATTGGGGCATAAGCGTGTCTCTGTCTTGTATGGCCCCGCAGAACGGCTGGGGCGAGTTTCCGGAAGGGGCGAAGATCAGGCCACAAGGGCGTGATCGACTGCAGCGGCTGCAAGGTCGCGCCAGAACGGCTCGACCAGTCGGCCTTCCAGCGAGCGGGCGCGGGTGAGCAGCGCAGCGGCGGACGCGGGATCGCCGATGTCGTTCGCCACGCGGGCCTCGGCTCGAAGCCCGCAGGCGTCGGTCAGCACGCGCCGCGCCTCGGCATCGCTGTCGACCGGCGCGCACCAGCGGATCAGGCCTGCCTGCACGTCACCTGCCAGCATCAGGCATTGCTGGGCATCGAGAATGGTGATGAACTGCGGCGCCAGATGCAGGGCGGGATCGTTGCCTGCGGCGATCAGACCGGAAGTTACTGCGGTGCGAGCTACGATCATTGCAGCCGCGAGGTCACCGAAGGTGCCGAGATCGACTTCGCGCTCGAGGCACAGCTGATCGAGCGCCGGATCATCCCAATGCGCTCGGCATAGGCAGCTGACCCGCAGTGGCAAGCGGTCCGCAAGGCGCAGATGGGCAAGAACCCCGCCGATTAAGTTGTCGCCGGGACCCCGGAAGGCGGTGCTGGATCTCGGCAACGTCATGGTGCCCGCGAAGATCATCATCCTGAAGGGGAATGACGACGACGGCCGGGAAGAGCTGATCAGGAAGATCTCCCGATTTGCCAACAAGCAGAACGCGGTGAAGGAGTCCGACCTTTCGGCCAACCGCCCGTTCCACCGGCAGCTCGAAAAACTGGCGAACGAGACCTGGTGCCCGGATGGCGTCGGCCGCTGGTTCTACGAGCGAGCAGCCGGCGCCTACCAGGTCATGCTGTTGCGTGACGGCACGACGCCAGCGCAACGCAAGAAGCTGGTGGATGCCGTTCCATCCAGACGTAAGCTCTCCAAGAACGACATCGCCAAATATCACGAGTCCTGGCGGTCGAGGCCCGCACAGGTCGCCCTCGGCGGCGAGAAGAACTTCATGAAGTTCATGGAGGCGCTGGACGAGGATCCTGCCATCGTGCCCGATCCGCTGGACGCGAAATGGTATCGGGCCATGATCGCCAAGGTCATCACCTTCAAGACAGTCGAGACCATGATCAAGGGCAAGGAGGCGAAGGCAACGTTCCGGCAGGGTTACGCCAACATCGCTGCCTATACGATCTCGGTGGCGGCTGAGCAGTTGGGTGACCGCATCGACTTCGAACAGATCTGGCAGCGCCAGCGTCTGTCCCCCTCCCTCCAGGCGCTGCTCTACGACTGGGCGGTCGAGGTGAACCGGATATTCGATCAGGTCGCTCCGGGCCGGCAGATCTCCGAGGTGGCGAAGCGCCCGGAGGTCTGGCCCAAGGTCAGGGCGGGCAACTATCCGGCGCCGGCGGGCGACATTCCGGAACTTGGCGGCTGATCGATTCCGGGAGGACACGTTGCCGTGTCCGTTGGGCTGGTCCTGATCCACGGGTTTCGAGGTGCCAAGTGGAGAGGGAGTATTGGAGTTTTGCCTCCTGTCAGGGCATTTGCGACGGTAACAGGGCCGCGACAGAAGAAATGTGGAGAACACCAGTTGAGGAACTAGGAGGTGTTCCATGTTAGGCCCGTGAACTGCGTGCCGTCCGTCAGAGTGTCGGAAACGTCACGCCCATCAAATAGCCGCCCTCTCATCTTGAGGTTGTAACTGGAAGTGGGCTTGATGTTCTCTGAAGTCTTCGCTCCAATGCGGCGGCGACTGGTATGATGTAGTCGCGCCGCAGACGGGAACTGATGGTGGGTGTCAAAGAATTTCTAACGCATGTCCCTGAGCGTGAGAAGGGCGGCCAAACTGCATTGGATCGGTTTGACTACCAGACAGCTTGGGGCGTTTCCCGGCTTTTGGATTTACACGAGAAGGGGGAGAATTACGCGGTCGCGTTCGAATTCCACGACGACATCGTCGCGCTTGACGATGCGGATGAGCCGTCATCCGCGATCTTCTACCAAGTAAAGACCAAAGAATCTGGCAATTGGTCCTTTGCAAAGATCACGCATCGCGCCTCCAGCAAAGGCATAAAGAAAAATTCGTTCGCCGGAAAGATGTTCGACAACTGTGTTCGTTTCGGCGCCACTGTTGAACGATTGGTGTTCGTCAGCAATCAGCCACTGCCGGAGGTAATCGTTGCCCATGGTGAGGAAAGGTTTTCGTCAGCGGAGAAGGACAAGCTCGAGAAATTCGTGAAGAATATTTCTGAAGAGGTAGATGGTTATGACGACAGTGTTCATACTGTGCTCTTCTTCTTTGTCTTCTCGGATCTAAATCTGACGAACTACCAAAATACGGTGATTGGACGCATCGCCGAATTTCTAGAGGCCGAACTCGGCACCGATATCCCGCCCAAGACCTTCGCGTTGGCTTTGAATGATTTCTGCCGCAAGCGTTCCAAGGCGCTCGCCGATCTCGAAAACTTCGAGGCGCTGAAGGCTTCGAAGTTCGTTGCGCGAACGAATATGATCAAGTGGCTAACCCAAGCCCGGGATCACCATTCGCACCGCCCAGACTGGAGGTCGGCTGCAGATGACCTGACCGTGCCTTTCAAGGAGAAGGTCGGAATCCAGGGCGCCTGGCGTGAATACGAAACGCTCGTGCGATCCCGCACGAACGCCGCAACAGTGGCGTTCGTCCAGGAACTCCATGATGTCGTGCATGCGGGTGTCGATGAGGCCGGCGATAAAATGCATCTCTTGGATATCGTATTTCTTAAAGCGAAAAGCTTGGTTGCGGCTTGGCACCCTGGCGCGAGCGATTTTCTGGTCAAGGCGGCGGTCTTGTATGAGTTGCAGCGATGAGACGTAACGAGGATCAGCTCTTTCAACTCTTGATCAGAAACCTGCGAAAAAAGAACGATGAAAAAATTGCGCTTCGAAAGCTTGGAGTTGCTGTCTCTCAAGGAGCGGAGGGCACGGCGAATTCCATTTCATCCGAAGATGACGGTGATCATCGGCGAGAATGACGTCGGTAAGTCGTCGGTCATCAAGAGCATCTATTGGACGCTGGGGGCTGAGGCGGCGAAGATTCATCCCAACTGGGTGGAAGCGAACATCAAGTCGCTCCTTACGTTCACTGTGGACGATGTTCGATATCGCGTTCTCAGAGAGCGGAACAGCTTTTCGTTCTTTACAGATGACGGCAAGCTCGTCATTCGAGCCGACAGCGTGGTAAAGGAACTCGCACCCTTCATGGCAGAGCTGTTGGATTTCAAGCTGGTTCTATCGAACCGTGCCGGGGAGCCCGAAATTCCGCCACCCGCTTATGCTTTTTTACCCTTCTACATTGATCAGGATTACGGCTGGTCCAAGCCACTCGAATCTTTCGCAAATCTCGCGCAATACAGCGCCTACAAGAAGCCGGTCATCGAGTTCCACACCGGCATTCTACCGAACGAGTTTTACGTCTTGGAGGCGAACAAGCGTCAGATTCTGGTCAAGCAACGTGAGTTCCTGGCAGATCGAAACGTTGTTCAGAAAGCAATGGAGAAGGTCGGGCTGACGGTGACCTTCGATGGGCTGGAGCTCAGCACCGAAGGTCACGAAGCCGCAATTGAGCGGCTGCTGGTCCGGCTGAAACAGCTTCGGGAAGATCGCCGGACCCGTGCGGCAAAGCTTGCCGAAATCCTCGATCAGCGGGTCATAACCGACAATCAGATCGCAATCGTGCGCGCGGCGCTTCGGGAGATCGAGAAAGACATCGACTTCGCCCGTGATCTTCCTGAGAAGATCCTCTGTCCTACCTGTGGCACGTCCCACCAGAACGATTTTTCCAATCGATACAGTATCATGGAGGATCGCGAGGCGTGCCTCGATTTCATTTCTGACTCTTCGACGAAGATACAGCAACTTGCGAAATCGGCCGCTTCCATAGATGCGGAAGTGCGAGATGCGGAAGCGGCGATGGCGGAGATTCAAGCCGCGCTCGATGCCCGGCGCGAAGAAGTCTCCTTGGCGGACGTCATCGAGAGCAAGGGCCGACGCATCGCGTCTGATCTTTTCCGGGAGCAATTCGATGGTCTGACGGATGAAATCTCGAAGCTCGTGAGCGAAATAAAGGACATCGAAGAGAAGCTGAGTGCGCTGAAGGACAGGAAGCGTCGCGAAGAGATCGTCGCGTTCTATGCCCAGCTCATGCTCTCCTATCTCGATAGGCTGGATGTTTCCAACTACAGCGTTCAGGAATTCACAAAGCTTCCGGCCCGAATTTCGGCGACCGGTAGTGACCTGCCGCGGTCGATCCTCGCCTACTGCCTCGCGATCCTAAATACTATGAACGAGTTCTCGACCTCGTTCTTTGGGCCAGTCGTGATCGACAGCCCCAACCAGCAGGACCAAGACGCGAAAAACGTGGGCACCATGATTGACCTCATCGTGAAGGCGGTCCCGGACGACGCGCAGGTCATCCTCGGAACCGTGTCACTGCATGGACAGACATTCGAGGATGCCGCTATCATCGAATTCACCGACAAGCTGCAGGTGCTGCGTGCGGATGAGTTCGAAAGCGTGCAGGCGACGCTACAGCCATTGATGGATCTGGCCGCGGACGCCAGCTGAGGCTCCTGCCTTCTGTTCATACCTGCGCAGTGCGTCGCTCTCTCAGCGAGTCGTGAATGGCCGCTATCGCCGATTGCCGCGGATGTAATGCCGCAATCTCACAGGCTGTTCGCCGCCCTTCGCGACGGATCGGG
>ERZ761609.2965-NODE-2965-length-11677-cov-71.792721_pt1 | contig 11677 bp, 9 predicted proteins | sample MGYA00511163_ERZ761609 | MGnify/ENA primary metagenome ERZ761609 (study PRJEB28899, sample SAMN02445070) | bioreactor sludge metagenome | biome: EBPR sludge | place: Australia: Brisbane, Thorneside Wastewater Treatment Plant | collected 2011-12-16 ... | reverse complement strand
CCAGCAACTCGGCGAGCGTAGGCTCACCTGATGCTGCTACCCGTCATTTCATTCGGGTCAATGGACCTTTTCATCCGCTACGAGGCGGCCCGGCTACGGCCGCGCTGCTGGCGAGTGGCGGCGTCAACCATCTCCTGATTCCGCTCATGTCACTTATGGAATGGCTCCACCGTTGTGGACACAGCGCCCTAGAGCTGGCGGCGCTTACCTCAGCGGGGTTTATCCACGCCGTGCTTCACGTCGTGATCTACGGCACGCCGCTCGTCCTGCTGTTTTCGTTGATTTGGGGTGCGGTCCTGCTGCGCAGGAAGATCAAGGCGCGGGCGTTGCGCAAGGAGGTCGCGGAAGATGGCCTGCATCGCGCGCACGCGGTCGGGCTGACCGACGGGATCTTCAGGCTGATCCTCCGCCGGACCCGCCTTCGCCAGGCGGCCTTGCTGCTCATCGCCGCTGCGGCGATGCCCACGCTCTACCTCACCCTCGAGATCCCGAAACACATCGTCAACCACGCCATCGGCTCCCAAAGCGGGGTGATACGGATCGACGACGTTGCTTTCGGCCAGGTCGAGTTCCTGGTGATCCTGTGTTTTCTGTACCTTGCCTGCCTGCTGGCGAACGGGTCGATAAAGTATTGGCTGAACGTGTACCAGGGCCGCGTCGGCGAGATCCTGATCCGCCGCCTGCGGCTCATGGTTTACCGTGGCTGGAGCCGCAACGGCCGCCCCGGCGGGCGGGCGCAACTCATTCCGATCATCGTGCAGGAGGTGGAACCGGTCGGCGGGTTCGCCGGCGAGGCTTTTGTCACTCCGGCGTTCCACGGCGGAACGTTCCTGACGCTGCTCGCCTTCATGCTGATCCAGGATCCCGTGCTGGGCGGAGCCGCCCTGTTGATGCTGCCGATCCAACTGACGGTCATCCCTCCCCTGCAGCGCCGGATCAACGAGTTGAACCGGACGCGCGTGCGCGAGGTCAGGCATCTGGGCGGCCTTCTCGGCGATCATCAACCGCACTCCGGGGGAGCCTCGGCTCACCTCCAGCCGCTGTTCGCAAGCGTTCGCCGCATCCAGGAGATCCGGTTCAAGATCTTCAGAAACAAGTTCTTGATGAAGTCGTCGATAAACTTTCTTAACAACCTGGTTCCGTTCTTCTTCTATCTGATCGGCGGCTACCTGGTCATACGTGGGCAGATCAGCTTCGGCGCACTGGTTGCCGTTCTGGCGGCGCATAAGGACTTCTCGGCACCGCTGCGCGAGTTGCTGATGTACTATCAGATCGCGGAGGACGTCCGCGTGCGCTACCGCGAGATGCAGAGGTTCGTTGCCGGCTTGGCGGTGCAACATTCATCCGGCCAGGGGCTCAAGCCTTCTGTCGGACGGGAGGTGTTGCCGGCTGCGACATGACAGGCCGCTCCGGATTTTTGAGGCTGTGGGCCTCCTGCTGGCAAGTTGTCAGAGCGCGTTCGGGATTGAGCTAGATGACATCGAGCCGCCGTGGCCGGTGTTGAGCGCACGGACCAGCTGCAGGGCTTCGGGGCCGCGGACCTCGCCGACGATCAGCCGGTCGGCTAGTCTAACATCCTGAGCGAGCGCTGAAGCGTCCTCGACGTATCGTTCCAGCGGCAGGTGCGTGACCGGATGACCATGACCGGACGATGGACCTCGGGCGGCCTCGTCATCGTCCCCTCACCTTCCAGGTCGTTCATCGGCGCAAGTGGCCCGCTCGATCTGAATCGTGGCATGGCTGAGGCCAAAGCGCTCCGCCAAGACATGCTTGAGCTGATGCAGTGCTGCGTCATGGTCTGTACTTTCGCCAATATTGGCATGAAGGGTGATCAGGGGCCGCTCAGGAGTCAGCGACCACAAGTGGACATGGTGGACGCCGAGAACGCCAGGGGCCCCTGCCACCAATTCTTTCTCAAGGGACCCCGTGTCGATCCCTTGAGGGGCTCCTTCCATCAGGACGTGCCAGGACTTGGTAATCAGCGACCACGCGCTGCGGACAATGAGCAAGGCTACAAGCACCGACAGGAGTGGATCGACCGGTGCCCAGCCGGTGATCAAGATCACGACCGCGGCAACGATCGCGGCTGCCGAGCCGAGAAGATCGCCCAGCACATGAAGTGCTGCCCCCCGCACATTCAGGTTGTCCCGGCTGCCACCGTGGAGGATGGTAAAGGCGATGATGTTCGCCACGAGGCCAGCAAGGGCAACCACCAGCATCGTGCCACCGAGAATTTCAACGGGAGCAAAAAAGCGCCGAGCAGCCTCGATCCCGATCCATACCGCGATCCCGATCAGCGTCGCGCCATTGATGAGCGCGGCCAAAACCTGAAAGCGATGCTGGCCGTACGAATGCACCGGCGTAGCCGGCCGTCTACCCACCCGGAACGCGTACCATGACAAGGCTAGGGCGCCGGTGTCCGTCAGCATGTGACCGGCATCCGCAAGCAGCGCCAGAGACCCGGAAACGATGCCGCCAACAACTTCCGCTACCATAAAGCTTCCGGTGATGAGCAGGGCCCAGAAGACGCGGCGCTCCTGGGCCGCCGCTGTTTGTTGGGTTGCGGCAACGTTCAGACTTGGCGGCTTGTCGTGGCGATGATCGTGCATAGGCGGCACCTTTGCACTCGCTTCATCTAGCTAGCCCGTCGCTCCTCGGTGATGTGCATCGTGGTAAACGACATCGATAATGGTGCCCGGGGGGACCAGTTCTGGGACCCGTACCGTAAATCGGCTGCCAGCCCAGCCGTACTTCAACTTAATCCGTCTCATGACGTACGGGGCGTCGTCGGCGATGACTTGACCGTCCGGCGACGTCACCAGAACGTGGACATGCGCCCCATACCGCGACAAGAACCCGCCTCCGCCATATATTCTCCCACGGATCACGGTCTCATTGTCGCCTTCGTCGAGATAGACATCAACGTCTGTTGCAGGGGCTTGAAAGCCCTCAGGGATCCTCACGTCCACGGTGCCAGCATCCACAGCATTCGATCCTTCCAAAGCGCATGCTGACAGTGAAACCAACAGCAAGCATGCTATCATGACCGTAGTGTTATTTTTGTTCATTTCAGGATGCCTCCGTGCTTGATCTGGCTAACTGGACGGTCTGCTTTGCTATCGCAAGACCGTCGCTCTGCGGTTCGGCTGTTGATACGTCGTGTCCACGTGCATCTGCTCTTTTTTCTCTTCTTCGTCCTGTTCGACAGCGAACCACTTGTAGATGGACGGGATCACCACCAGGGTGAGAATGGTCGCCGTGATCAGCCCGCCCACCACCACGGTCGCCAGCGGCCGCTGCACCTCACTACCGGTACCGGTCGCGAACAGCAGCGGAACCAAGCCGATCATCGCCGCCGTTGCAGTCATCAGCACCGGCCGGAACCGCAGGCAGCCGCCTTCGATTGAAGCGTCGTCAATCAAGCGGCCTTCCCGAACGAGTTGATTCAGATACGTGACGAGCACCATGCCGTTGCCGACGGCGATCCCGAACAACGCGATGAAGCCGACGGACGCTGGAACAGAGAGATTTTGTCCCGTAACCCACAGGCCCACGATCCCGCCCACAAGTGCCAACGGGATGTTCAGCATGATCAAGCCGGCGCTCTTCAGAGAGCCGAAGTTCATGAAGAGCAGAAAAAAGATCAGCCCAAGGGTAAGAGGGATCACAACGGCGAAGCGCGCGTTGGCCTCTTGCTGAAGCTCGAACTGGCCGCCCCACTCGATGAAGTATCCAGGTGGAAGCTGCAGTTTGTCAGCGACGACCTGCTTGCCTTCCGTGACGAACGAGCCGATGTCCCGACCCCGGACGTTTGCCTGAACAGTGGCGAACCGCTGATTGTTCTCGCGTGTTACCTGGCGTGGGCCGATAACCTCTTCGATGATCGCGAGCTGCGATAGCGGCACAATCTCACCACGGGGCGTGCGTACGATGATCTGGCTGATCGCTTCCACAGTCGCCCGGGACGTCTCGACGTAGCGCACGACGATGTCGAAGCGTCGAACCTCTTCGAACACCTGTCCCGCTTGCCGGCCGCCAACCGCCGTGCTGAGTACAGCCTGCACGTCATCCACATTCAGGCCGTAGCGGGCGATGGCGTTGCGGTCGACGACGATGCGAAGCTGAGGTGCGCCGGTCAGCTGGTCGCGCTGAACGTCGCTGGCGCCGTCGATGGCCCTTACCAGCGCTTCCAGTTCGGCCGACTTCGCTTGCAGAATGTCCGAATCTGGGCCGAACAACTTGATGGCAAGCTGGGCGCGCGTTCCTGTGAGCAGTTCGTCGACCGCCGCGGCGATCGGTTGGGTGAAGTTGAACTGTGCTCCCGGAAAATCCTCGAAGGCCTCAGCCATTTTTGCGTAGAGCGTGTCCGGCGTATCGGCCGTCGTCCAGTCTTCCTGAGGCTTCAGGGCGACGAAGGCCTCGGCGCTGTTGATCGGATCAGCGTGGGCGCCAACTTCTCCACGACCCACCCGTGTGACGACGCGGGTGACCTCTGGGAACGACGTCATCAGCCGCTTCTCGAACCGGGTAACGGTGTCCCGCGCCTCCTCCAGGGAAATGGATGGTGCCATCGTGACCCTGACCAGAAGGTCACCCTCATAAAGACGCGGAACGAACTCCGAACCGATCCGCGGCAAGATAAATCCCCCAACGACCAGCATCGCCGCAGCCAGGGCAATTGCCAGACGGCGGTGGCCGACGAAGTAGGTGACGAGCGGCCGGTAGCCCTGCAGAAGGCGTCTGACGACCCACGGCTCGTGGTGTGTCGTCTCCTTGTCCCCTGCGGCTGGCCGCTCAGGCCGTCGCATCAGAAGTTCTGCAAACACCGATGTGGCAATCACAGCGAAAATCAACGAACCGAACATGGCCAAGGCCAGCGTGTAGGCGAGCGGGCGAAAGGTCTTGCCTTCAACGCCCTGCAGCGTGAACAAGGGGATAAAGACGACGATGATGATGAGCAGGGCAAAGGTGATCGGCCGCAGCACTTCGGCCGCCGCCCGGGCAACGATTTCACGCTTGCTTTCGGTCCAGTGGCCCGACTTCAGCAGCCTGTCGATGTTCTCGACAATGACGATCGAGCCATCGACCAGCAGGCCGATGGCGATGGCGAGGCCACCCATCGACATGAGGTTGGCCGAGATCCCCAGCACGTTCATCGCGAGAAACGTGAAGGCGATGCAGAACGGGATCGACAGGGCGACGACGAGGGAAGGCCTGACCGCGCCGAGGAAGATGAGGAGCACGAGCGCGACCAACACGATGCCCTCGACGAGGGCGCTGGTCACCGTCTCGATGCACTTCGCCACCAGGACCGATTGGTCGTAGTACGGGACGACGACCAGGCCTTCCGGCAGCTGCGCGTTGATCTCGGTAAGACGCCGCTTTACATCTTCGATGACAGTGGACGTGTTGGTGTCGATCAGCTTCAACACTAGGCCAGCCACGGCTTCTCCTTGGCCATCCAGAACCGCCAAGCCCTGCCGGGGCGCTCCGCCGACCTCAACCTCCGCAACGTCGCGAACGTATACGGGCGTGCCATCGGCGCCCTTGACGACAATGCTCTCGATATCTGCGATGCTTCCGGCGAGGCCTACTGACCGCACCACCAGCAGTTCGGCGTTTCTTGCGATCGTCTGAGCGCCAGCATTGGCGTTATTGGCGCTGATCGCATCAGCAACCTCATTTATGGTGATGCCATAGCGCAGAAGCGCGTCTGGCTGAACCTTGACCTGATACTGTTTCTCCTCTCCCCCGAGCGAAAGCACTTCGGTGACGCCAGGGACGGTCTGCAGGTTGTACTTGATGATCCAGTCCTGGGCCTCGCGGATCTCGCGAAGGTCACGCGTCCCCGTCTCGTCGGCAACGAAGAAGAAAAGGATTTGGCCGAGGCCGGTTGTGATCGGGCCCATCTCCGGTTCGCCGAACCCCTTCGGGATCTCCTCTCGCGCAAGCTGCAGCCGCTCGCCCACGAGCTGCCGGGCGAAATAGATGTCGGTGCCGTCCTCGAAGTAGATGTTGACCACGGAGAGACCGAAGTTGGACGTGGATCGGATCTGCTTCAGGCCGGGAAGACCATTCATTGCCACTTCGACCGGAAAGGTGACGTAGCGTTCCACCTCCTCCGGGGCTAAGCCCTCCGTCTCGGTAAAGACCTGGACCAGCGCCGGCGTCACGTCCGGGAAAGCATCGACAGGAAGGCTGCGCAAACTGGCCAGCCCGGCGCCGATCAGGCCTATGACAAAAGCGATGATGAGCAGCCGGTTGGAAAGTGTCAGGTAGATGAAGTGCTTCATCAATGGCCGTGTCCGTCGCCGAATGTTGCTTTCGCCATCTGAGCCTTCAACGTGAATGCGCCGGTCTGGACGTAGCGTTCGCCGGCCTGCAGGCCATCCAGAACCTCGATGAAGTCCCCATTGCTGCTGCCGGTCCTGACCGGGCGCGGCACGAAGCCTTCCTCGCTGGCGGCGAACACCACGGTATCTCCTTCGTGCGACTGCAAAGCTGTCTTGGGCACGCGGACCTGCGCCATCTTGCTCTCGACAGCGATGCGTGCGGTGACGAACGAGCCGGGCCTTAGGCGCATCGAAGCGTTGTCGAGCACCGTCAGCGCCCGCGCGGTTCGCGTTTCTTCACCAACATTGGGAGCGATAAAGCGGATCGTCCCGATCGCGGCCCCGCCCTCAGGCGACGCGACCGACACCTTCTGGCCGATGCCGACCCGCCCCAGATCCTTCGGATAGATGCTGATGTTCAGCCAGACCGAGCTCAGGTCGGCGATGACGAACGCTGGGCTATCTTCACCTATTCGCTCACCCAGCGTGGCATGACGCTCGACCACAATGCCTTCGAACGGCGCGGTCAGTGGAACAACGGTGAGCTCCGACTCGGCCTGATCTGGTAATCCGTCGATGTAAGCATCGTCGAAGCCTAGCGCGTGCAGCTTTTGTTCGTTGGCGCGCTTATCGATCTCCGCTTCGGCCAGCGCCTGTTTGGCTTCGAGATACTCCTGATCGGAGGTGACCTTCGCTCGCCGCAGTCCGCTCTCGCGCTCGAAGTTGGTGCGCGCCAGAGCCAAGCGCTCCAGGGCGGAGAGATATGCTGCTTTGGCCTCGGCCAGCTCGCGGCTCTGCATGAGGGCAAGCCGTTCTCCCGCTTGCACTGGATCCCCGAGCGACTTGTCGACCTTGATGATGATCCCCGGCACTCGCGGCGTGACGTGGGCCAGCCGGTCACCGTTGAAGGCGATCTCGGCGGGGAAGTCGATGAACACGTCCAGTGGTCCGGGCTCAGCAGTGCCCACGCCGATGCCAAACTCCTGTAATTGCTCAGGAGTGAGATTTATGCCTTCGGCATGGTCCTCACCTTCGTCCACATGCCCGCCTGCGTCTTCCTTCGTCTCGGCTGCGTGCCGCTCACTCGCGGCTGGCTTCGGCGCGTCATGCGTGTCAGCCGCGCTTGCCGTTTCAGCGAACGGACCGCGTGCCGCTGGCAAGCCCCCGGCCAACACGAGCACGGCTAGGAGCGAAAGAATGCGCATCATTTCGTTTGGGCCTCCGGTATCAATGCACCGCCTCGACCGGGCGAGCGATGAGCCGCTCCAGGTCAGCGAGAGCCTTGGTAAGTTCGGAACGCGCTTCCACCCCTTGGATCTGCGCTTCGAACAGCGTGCGCTGGGCGTCCAACAGGTCGATCAGACTGAACTTGCCCGCTTGGTAGCCGGCCGTGGTCGCGCTGAAGACCGACTGGGCCGCCGGGATGATGCGCCCGTCGAGGCTGCGCAGAGATATCTCCGTGCGCCGGACGGCATCGTAGGCGGCTCTGAACTCCGCTCGCTGCCGGGCAAGAAAGGCCGCCCTCCGCCGCTCTGCCTCGGTGCGCCGAGAAGTGGCGGCCGCGATGGCGCCCTGGTTCCGGTCAATCACCGGCAGCGGGACGGCCAGTCCCGCAATGAAGGCGTAATCGTCGTTGTCGGCGAAGCGTCGTGCCCCCACGCTGGCGGTGATGTCCGGAAGAGCCGACGCGCGAGCGAGCCCGAACTCAGCCTCACGCAACGCAATCTCGTCGGACCAGCGCGCTGCTTCAGGAGCGCCCGCCAGTAGTCTTTCCAGCACTTCAGGCGGTGGTAGCTCCGCTGCCGGCGGGCGATCTTCTTCAGCCCGCGAGACCGGGGCACCGGCCTCCCCCCACAACGCGGATAGCGCCGCCTGCGCCGTCGACAGTTCCTGTTCGGCCCTAAGCGCCTCCGCACGGGCCGCGGACTTCACAACATCGATGCGGGTTCCCTCCACCGGCGAAACCTTGCCCGCGCGAACGCGCGCCCCGACGGCAGCAGCAAGGCTGTCGGCCAGCCGCGCCAGCTCGTTCGTCAGGCCGACCTTTTGCTGCGCCGCAAGCAGGTCGGCGAACATCTTGCGGGTGGACGTGATCAGGTCCAGCCGCGTGGTCTCGTAGTCCCACCCCGCGATGCGTCGCTCGTAATCGGCGGCCGTCGCCCGGCGCCGAATCTTTCCGGAGACGTCGATCGGCTGTGCCAGGGAGACGGTGTACTCAGCAGACTCGAAGTTCTCGCGGTCGCCCGTCCCGGCAAAGTTCTCCGCCTCGCCGATCAACTCTGGGTTAGGCCACAGCGACGCTTGGCGAGCATCGCCTTCCCTGGCGCGGACGGCTTCCGCCGCGGCCGCCAGATCCGGGCTGCTCGCCAGCACGCGCTGGAGGGCTGTTTTCAGCGTAATGGCGCTGGTTGATGGAGCCGCATCAGGCCGAGCGTCGACCGCCTTCGCCTCCGCGGCCGGCTGGCGGAGTTCCGTTGCCGGGGGTATGCCAAGTACTCGAGGCGGAGGTAGTGAGGGTGTGCCCTGAATTGGCGAAGAGCACCCTGTAATGCCAGGTGCAAGAACACCCAATAGCAGGAAAAGCAGCAGCCGCGACATGAAGCCTCTTCCTGAAACAATGATCCTGAAGCCAAGCCGCGTTACGGCCTGCGCATTCGCGATCTCAAATCTCAGGAGGGCTCAGGTAAGAAGGCGGACGCTTCGCAGCGAGACTAAGAACGGATCGTCGCCGGATGTGCCGAAAAATGAGTAACCGCCGCCCGAAGCGGCGGTTGTTCCATCGACAGTATGGCCGGAGGTCCAAACGAGCGCGTCGCCGGCGTTGGGCGGACCGGTGAGCAAAATGGTTGGCGGCGCTTCACCTCGCTTACCGGACAGCGTTGGAGCTGGTTCCGGTGGAAGGAGGCGATCCGTACACCCTTCGCAACAGGGGGCAGCAAGCTTAGCAGCACCGACTTCGTGGACGGCTGCTGGATGCTGGCAAGAACCCGAGGCTCTGAACTCGACGGCGACCCGACCATCCTGCTCGCTGCAAATTACGAAGCCTGCCGCCTTGCCGGGCTGAACCACCACGTGCGCAAGCACGAGCAGCAGCCCCATCAACAGGCGAGATGCCCACCACAATCTCAGCAGCATGACCCTCTTCTACGGGCACATGCTGGGAGAGGTCAAGCCGATGGTCGTTCCGGCGGTGTTCCGGCATGCCGCTCTGTTGACCCTCCAGTCGCTACAGCCCCTATCTTTCCGAGAGCACAGGCGCAGGAGCGTGGGATGGCTGATAGCTGCGGAGACTCTTGCCAGGCGGTCGACGTTGCGCATGCCGCCCCGGGCTACCGGCGGGCGCTTTGGGTTGTCGTGCTCTTGAACCTGACGATGGGCGTGGCCGAGATGATCGGCGGCTTCCTCGCCGGTTCGCAGGCGCTGAAAGCCGACGCCCTCGATTTCCTGGGCGACGGCGTCATCACCCTGTTCGGACTCCTCGCGATCGGCTGGAGCCTGAGCTGGCGAGCCCGAGCCGCGCTGATTCAGGGCGTGTTCCTGGCCGGCTTGGGGATCGGCGTCCTCGCCGCAACCACCTATCGCGTCTTCGTCCTGCATGCACCCGAAGCAGACGTCATGGGGATCTTCGGCATGATCGCTCTTGCGACCAACGTCATCGCCGCCTGGGTGTTGGTGCCGCACCGCAAGGGCGACGCCAACGTTCGCGCGGTCTGGCTGTTCAGCCGCAACGACGCGCTCGGCAACATCGCGGTCGTGATCGCCGCCGGGCTGGTCGCTTGGACGAACACACCCTGGCCCGACCTTGCCGTCGCCGCCATTATCGCCGGGCTCTTCCTGCACTCCTCCTGGGAGATCATCGGACACGCGCGCGCCGACCTTAACCGCGCGGCTGCGCCCTCCACCGGAGGGTAGATGCAGTGGCATCTCCTATGGGGAGGCGGCGTTGCGCACTTGTCGGCCGTTCACGGTCTCGCCGAGATTCCTGATGATCCCGCAGGCGCCTGCCCGATGCTCCGGGTTCTGGCGGTCGTCGCACATCTGGCGGATGTCACGCAGCTGCCGCTGCAGGTGCTGAAGCGCGTCCACCTGCTGGGCAATCCGGAGGATCTGCAGATCCAGAAGGGCGAGCACTGCACGACAGTCGGTGTCGGGTTCGCCTCGGCAGCCGAGCAGCACCCGGATCTCCGCGAGCGCCATTCCGAGTGAGCGGCAGTTGCGGATGAACACCAGGCGCGCGGCATCCTCGGCCGTGTAGAGCCGGTAGTTGCCGCTGCTGCGCTCCGGCCTGGGCAGCAGCCCCTCCTGTTCATAGAAGCGAACGGTTTCAACCTTGCAGCCTCCTCGTTTCGCCAGCTGGCCGATCTTCATGTCGCTCCTCCGTCCACTCTCCGGCGCCCTTGACTCTGAAGTTGGTTCAGGGTGTTGCCTGACAATGGCACGGGTTCCGGAAAGGAGAGCAGCACATGGTCGGCGTGCGGGGAGTGGTGCTGGCGGGACTGGTCGCCTCCGTCTTTTGCGCGAGGCAGGCCGATGCGCAGCAGGCGCCGAGGCCGGATGCGAACCCCTGGTCGCAATGCTGCGGGATGGACCAATGGCCGATGGGACCAGACGACATGGGGCCCGGGATGATGGGGCGCGACGGCATGGGCGGGATGGCCGGCAGCATGCCGAGGCACCGTCAGGCGATGATGTCCGGAGTGCCGGCACCGTACGATAGTCTGGCCAACCCGTTGCCGCGGACGCGCGAGACCCTCGATCGCGGGGCGGCCGTCTATGCGGAGAACTGCGCGTCCTGCCACGGCCCGACGGGCCGAGGGGATGGCGAGGCCGGACGTGAGCTGTCGCCGCCGCCCGGCAACCTGGCGTGGCTGTCCCGGATGCCGATGGTTCGCTGGGATCCCTTCATGTACTGGGCAGTCGCCGAGGGCGGAACTGCGTTCGGCACCGCCATGCCAGCATTCAAGGATACACTGTCAGAAGACGACATCTGGGCGGTTATCGCGTATATACAGGCGCGGTTGCCGCAGATTGCTCAGCAACGTTGATATTCATTTATTTCAGTTGTCAAAGCGCGTTCGGATTGAGCCAGATGTCGTCGATCCGCCGGCGCCCGTTCCTGACCGCGATCTGGACGACGGCGCCGATCGACGCCTCGACCGCCTCGAACCGCGAGTTTGGCTCCGCCTCCAGGACCAGCGAGTGAAGCCGCGCCATCGATTTCTCCCGGCCGTTGGCGTGCAGGGTGAACATGGAGCCGCCGTGCCCGGTGTTGAGCGCGCGGACCAGCTGGAGGGCTTCGGGGCCGCGGACCTCGCCGACGATCAGCCGGTCGGCTGACATCCTGA
>ERZ761609.2961-NODE-2961-length-11688-cov-5.322875_pt1 | contig 11688 bp, 11 predicted proteins | sample MGYA00511163_ERZ761609 | MGnify/ENA primary metagenome ERZ761609 (study PRJEB28899, sample SAMN02445070) | bioreactor sludge metagenome | biome: EBPR sludge | place: Australia: Brisbane, Thorneside Wastewater Treatment Plant | collected 2011-12-16 ... | reverse complement strand
ACCACCGAGATCTACACTCTTTCCCTACACGACGCTCTTCCGATCTGACACCGGCGCCTCATGGCCGCAAACCTTCTTCGACTGGCTCGGCGGCGAAGCGAGCGCGGCGCGCGCGGCCGCATCTCCGCAGGCGGCGCTTTATGCGGAGGCGGCGTTCCAGCCTGTTCGCGACGCCCTCTTCGCCCGTTCGCCCATCCGCGCCGAACGCCTCGCCCTGCCCTATTTCCAGCGCGCCGCACCCGTCTGCCTTCTGATCGAGGACGTCGAAGCGCTATGGGCGCCGATTGCCGAGAACGATGACTGGTCCGTGCTCAAGGCCAAGACGGACCTTATCGAGGAAGCCCGCCTCGCGCTTGGACTTTGACCCGACGGCGGCCTTGATCTACCCGGGCCTCGCGGGGCACTAACCGCCTCACTCCCGGAGTACATGCGCATGACTGAGACACCCCGTTCCGGCCCGCTTTCCGGCCTTCGCATTATCGACATGAGCACGGTCGTGCTTGGCCCCTTCGCGACGCTGATCCTTGCCGATCTCGGCGCCGAGGTGATCAAGATCGAGCCGCCCGGAAAGGGCGATACGATGCGCTATGCCGGCGCTTCGCCGACCGGCGATCTCGGGCCAATCTACATGGCGCTCAATCGCAACAAGCGCTCAATGACGCTTGACGCCAAGACGCCCGAAGGCAGGGCCGCGCTGACCGAGCTGCTGAGGGGCGCCGACATGTTCTTCCACAATGTCCGCCTCGCGGGCATGGAACGGCTCGGCTTCGGCTATGAGCAGGTGAAGGCGTTGAAGGACGACATCGTCTATGTCCACTGCGCCGGCTTCGGACAGGGCGGACCTTACGAAAAGCGCCAGGCCTATGACGACCTGATCCAGGGCGCCTCTGGCTTTGCCGATCTCAACGCCATCCGCTCTGGTGGCCGCCCGGAATATGCGCCGTCGCTCGTCGCCGACAAGACGGTCGGCCTGTTCGCCACCTATGCCGCGCTCGCTGGCCTGCTGCATCGCCAGCGCACCGGCAAGGGCCAGTTCATCCAGGTGCCGATGCTGGAATGTTTCACCTTCTTCAACATGGTGGAAAACCTTTATGGCGAGACTTTCCTGCCCGGCAATGGAAAGCTCGCCTACACACGCTCGGTCAATCCGAACCGGCGCCCCTATCCCACCCTCGACGGCTATATCGGACTTGTTCCGTACTCGGACGCTCAATGGGAGAAATTCTTCGAGATCGGCGGCATGCCGGACGTGTTCAGCGATCCGCGCTTTTCCACCTATGCCGCGCGCACCGAGAATACTGGCGCGCTCTACGCCCTGATCGAACAGGTCACCGCGACGCGCACCACGGACGAGTGGCTGACGTTGATGGACGAGGCGAACATTCCCGCCATGCGCTACAACACCGTGCAGGAAGTTCTCACCGACGCCCACCTCACCGCCACCGGCTTCTTCGCCGAAGCCGAACACCCGGAAGCCGGCAAGTATCGCACGATGCTGCACCCGGTCCTCTTCGCCGATACCCCCGCCAGCCTCCACCTGCCCCCGCCCCGTCCGGGTGCAGACAATGAGACGATCTTAGAAAGTTTGGGCTTGGGAGTTTGAGCCTAGTAGACTGTCCCGGCGAAAGCCCGGACCCAGCCTTCTCAACCCTCCGGCTTCGCGTAATGCGCGGGCTTGATCACTTCCATCAGCCGCGCCGGCGCTTTCAAGGGACCGAAGCCGAGGCCGGCATAGACACCGTGGGCGTCGGCGGTGCCGAGCATCCAGCGCCGGACCGTTTGCGTCTCTGGGTGCCCCATCAGCGTACGGACGAGGCTGCGGCCGATCCCTTCGCCGCGCCGCTCCGGCACCACCATCACATCGCATACCCAGGCGAAGACAGCGCCGTCCGTAACCGCGCGGGCAAAACCGATCAGCACGCCTGCTTCATCGCGCGCGACGGCGCACATCGAATTCGCACAAGCGCGCTCCACCGTGCCGCGCGGAATGCCGGGCGACCAATAGCTTTCGCGCAGCAGCGGATGCAGGATGTCGATATCGGCCTTGGTGGGTTGCTCGACGGCGATCATCGCGCGCGCCTCCTCAAACCGGCGGCTTGCCGAGCTTGCCCACGCGGCGCGCATGGCGCTCGCCGCCGAAGGGCGTAGCCAGGAAGGCCGTGACGCAGGCCTTCGCCATTTCGATGCCTATCAGGCGCGCGCCGAGCGCGATGACATTGGCATCGTTGTGCTCACGCGACAGCGCCGCCGAGAGCGGCTCCGACACGAGTGCGCAGCGCATCTCAGGATGGCGGTTCACCGCGATGGAAATGCCGATGCCGGAACCGCAAATGGCTATGCCGCGTTCGGCCTTTCCGGCAGCGAGATGGGCCGCGAGCTTGTAACCGAAATCCGGATAGTCGACGCTCGCCTCGCCGTCCGTACCCAGATCATCGATCTCGTGGCCTTCGCTGCGCAGCCAGTCCGCAAGCGCCGCCTTGAAGGCGACGGCGGCATGATCTGATGCAATCGAAATCCGCATGGCGTTTCCCTTGCCCGGCGCTGAAGGCTAGCCTGCCAGCCGCGCCATTTCCTCTTCCGAGAGTTCCGAATTGTCATAGACATTCTGCACGTCGTCGAGTTCGTCGAGCACATCGAGCAGTTTCATCAGCGCGTCGGCATTGTCGCCGGAAACGGAAACGCTGACCTTCGGCTTCCACATGATCTTCGCAGATGTCGGCTCAACCTTGCCGCCGAAAGCTTCGGCGAGGGCGGCGCTGACAGCGGCGAAGTCTTCGCGCGCGGTATAAATCCAGTGGCCGTCCTCGTCCGACTCCACGTCCTGCGCGCCGGCCATGATGGCGGCTTCCATCACTTCGTCCGGCGTACCGACGCTGACCGGATATTCGATCTCGCCTAGCTGGTCGAAATTGAACGAGACCGAGCCTGTGGTGCCGAGCGCCCCGCCGCTTTTGGTGAAGGCAGAGCGTACGTCGGTGGCGGTACGGTTCTTGTTGTCGGTGGCTGCCTCGATGATGATGCCGACGCCGCCGGGGCCGACGCCTTCATAGCGGATATCGGCAAAGTCGGCGCCGCCGGCGCTCTGGCCCTTGTCGATGGCGCGCTGGATATTGTCCTTCGGCACCGAGGCGCCCTTGGCGTTGGCCACAGCGAGACGCAGGCGCGGGTTCATCGCCGGATCGGGCCCGCCCATCTTCGAGGCGACCGTGATCTCCTTCGACAGGCGCGCGAACAGCACGGCGCGCTTCTTGTCCTGCTTGCCCTTGCGGTGCTGGATGTTTGCCCATTTGCTATGGCCGGCCATGCGGGGACCTCTTGTTCTTGTTCGGGAATATTTGTCCGGCGCGCTCTAGCGCATGCTGGCGGCATGGCCAAGCTTCGCTGTCAGGCTAATCAAAAGTTGCGGCTTTGCCTGTCAGCATGAGGACGTCCTGTAGCTGAGTGATCCGCAAAACCAAAACCCTCAGCAGAAGCGCGGCGATCCCGAGGAACAGCATGGCGATAAAGACCGCATACCCCATGATATCGGCGGGCGCGAAGGACAAATTCGTCACGACACTGGCAGCCTGCGCGACCAGCCAGGCCCCCCACCAGTAGCTGACCAGTTTCGACTGGTTCTGCCGGCCATTCTCTTCAACCGAGCCTTCGTGGATCTGGGACATGGCGACTGACGGCATGACCCACATGGCAAACGGCACAAAGTACCAGGCTGCACTCATGCTCGGCGTCACTTCGGGCGTCATGCTGCCCACCGTGTAGAGGTTCTTCATTGCCCTGAACGTGAAACGGCAAACAAAGAAAACACAGATGAAAAACAGGACCCGCTCAGCGAGCGCGGTCAGCGAAAACGCAGACAGGAAAATCAGGTAGACCGCATCCGTATCCGGATCGGCAGATTCCATACGCTCGTCCGCAAACATCGCCGGATCAACGAAGATGTACGACGCTGCGATTGCCGAGATGAAACAGATGACGGCGTGAATGATGAGCAACACGCCCAGCGGCGCCGCAAACGGCCGCAAGGGACGGCACTGGCGGTCCGGATAGGAATAGGGGCTCGGGCCCGCCATCCGCCGGGGCGTGTAGGGCTCAGAAAGACTTGTCATGCGTTTGGACCCTCCCAGTTGCCAAGCATTCAACTCTTGCGGCCACTTTGGCAACCCTGCCCTGCCCCTGCGCGAGTGCTTGACAGGGCGCGCTCCAGTGAGACGATCCGGGCCAACGAAACTACACGCCTATCGGGAGGAATTCAGCATGGCCGACACCCATTCCGGACATGACGAGGCGCAGCTTCGGGCCGCGCTCGAGCATGCGCATCATCCGACGCTTTCGCTGGTTCTGGTTCACCTGACCGGTGACATATCTTTCCTCTCGCCGCGCTACCAGCCGGCCTATGAGGCGCTTGGCGGCGACCCGGATGGCGGGCTTTCCGAAGAAGCGAAGGCGGAGCTGCGCGAGGCGGTTTACAAGGCCGTGCTTGACTATTGGAAAACCGGAAAGCTGGCACCGAAGCCGGATGCGGCGACGATCAAGCGGATGATGGATTATTGCGCAACGCAGCCGATCCCGGATGAGTATGTCGCCTTCGCCATGCATGAACTCGCTCTCGATGGCCGCGACAAGCTGCGCCCGGGCAAGGGCATTGAGGTCGACCGGAAACAGGCCGCCGCGTTCAAGGTGCTGATCATCGGCGCGGGCATGTCCGGGCTTTGCACCGGCATCGCGCTGAAGGAAGCGGGCGTGCCGTTCGAGATCCTGGAGAAAAACCCCGAAGTGGGCGGCACCTGGTATGACAATACCTATCCCGGCTGCCGGGTGGACAACCCGAACCACCTCTATTCCTATTCCTTTGAAGCCGACCATGCCTGGCCGCAGCATTTCTCGACGCAGGACCAGCTGCTCGCCTATTTCCAGGGCGTCGCGAAGAAGCATGATCTCTACAAGCATATCCGCTTCAACACCGAAGTGCTCGGCATGGACTGGAATGAGGACGCCGGCACATGGACCGTCCGGGTACGGACGAAAGGCGGCAAGGAAGAGCGCCTCACCTCGAACGCCGTCGTCAGCGCCGTGGGTCAGCTGAACCAGCCGAAACTGCCGGATATTGCCGGCATCGGAAGCTTCAAGGGCCCGGCTTTTCACTCCGCGCGGTGGGACCATTCGGTGGACCTCGCCGGCAAGCGGGTTGGCGTCATCGGCACGGGTTGTTCGGCGATACAGTTCATTCCGGAGATTGCGCCGAAGACCGCGCACACGACCGTGTTCCAGCGCACCGCCGGCTGGCTGGCGCCGACGCCGGATTACCACGACCGGATCAGCGACGGGAAACATCTCCTCTTGGCAGATGTGCCGTTTTATCAGGTCTGGTATCGCTTCTTCCTGTTCATCGCGATGGCGGATGGACCGCTCGCCTATCTCGTGAAGGACCCGTCCTATAACCGGCTCGACTATGCTCCGAACGCCGAAGCGGCAAAGCTGCGCGAAGGCATTGAGCAATATATTCGTGAACAGACGGCTGGCCGGCCGGACCTCACGGCGGCGCTGACGCCGAACTTCCACATTTCCGGCAAACGCTCGATCCGCGACAATGGCGTCTGGGCTGAAACGCTGAAGCGGGACAATGTGACAATGGATACCTCGCCCATCGAGGCGGTGAATGCCGGCGGCATCAGGATGAAGGACGGGCGCCAGATTGACCTTGATGTGCTGATCTATGGCACAGGCTTCAAGGCTTCGGATTTCCTTGTGCCGATGGAAGTACGCGGGACCGGCGGCAAGTCGCTGCACGAGATCTGGGGCGGCGACGCGCGGGCCTATCTCGGACTGACGCTGCCGGGCTTTCCGAACTTCTTCATCATGTATGGTCCGAACACGAACATTGTCGTCAACGGCTCGATCATTTTCTTCTCCGAATGCGAGGCGCACTACATCGTCGGCTGCGTGAAGATGCTGCAGGACCGGAAGGCGAAGGCGCTCGATGTGAAGAAGGAGGTGTTCGATGCCTTCAACACGGCGATTGATGCGGCCAATGCCGAGATGCCGTGGGGGTATGCAACGGCCAACACCTGGTACCGCAACAGCCACGGCCGCGTGGCCCAGAACTGGCCCTACCGGCTGATCGACTACTGGACGATGACGCGCACGCCAAATGTGGCGGATTACGCGTTCATGTGAGGGCAGAACGCGCGGACGGACGCGGGAGTGCCCGGCCGGTTTGGCTCAGGGCACTTGCGGGCTGAGGCGGCCGCCGAGGCGGATCGGTTCGATGCGCAGGGCGAGGCCGGTGCGGTCGTCGGTTTCTATATAGGTGCCGCAGAGGGTGCCTTCGCCGAGGGCGGGTTGGTAGCGTTCGCCGGGCAGCTGGGTCTGGAAGCGGTAGAGGGACATATCCTTCTGCATGCCGATGACCGAGTCATAGTCGCCGCACATGCCGGCATCGGTCTGATAGGCGGTGCCGCCGTTCAGGATCATCGTGTCGGCGGTAGGCACATGTGTGTGGCTGCCGACGACGAGGCTGGCGCGGCCATCGCAGTGATGGCCCATCGCCATCTTCTCCGAGGTCGCCTCGCAGTGCATGTCGACGATGATGGCATCGGCAACCGTGCCGAGGGGCATCTGGTCGAGCGCGCGGTCAGCGGCTTCGAAGGGACAGGCGAGTGCCTGGCGCATGAAGACATTGCCCTGCAGCTGGACGACACCGACACGGCGGCCATCCGGCAGGGTGTAGAGCTCTGCCCCCTTCCCCGGCGCGCCGGCGGCAGGCGGATAGTTCAGCGGGCGCAGGAGGCGCGGCTCGCGGGTGATGTAGGTTAGGGCTTCGCGCTGGTCCCAGGCATGGTCGCCGAGGGTGAGGCAGTCGGCACCGGCGGCGAAGAATTCCTCCGCAATCTGACTGGTGAGGCCGAAGCCGCCTGCAGCGTTCTCGCCATTGACCACGACAAAGTCGAGGCGCAGGCGCGCCTTCAGGCCCGGCAGGTGCTGCTGCACCGCGCTGCGGCCCGGTTTTCCGACGACATCTCCGAAGAAGGCGAGTTTCATGGGATTTGCCTATGCGCCTGTCTGGCTCTCATGAAAAGGGCGCGGAAGCCTGAAGCCGCCGCGCCCTTCCCTGTTCAACGGGCGTCTGCCCTATTTATTGCTGGCCGTGAAGCCGAGCGATTCCTTGGTCAGCTTCTTCGCCGGGTCAGACCCTGCTTCCATGAAAGCCTGCGCCTTCAGCGGGGTTTTCGGAGCGAGCGAGATGGTCAGCTTCTTCGGGTCCTGGATGAAACCGGAGAGAGCGGTCGCAAACTCGGTGGCGACCGCCGCATCAATGCCGACCTGCGGGGCGAACATCGGCGCCATGGCGAGCGGCAGGAGCAGGCTCTTGCGCACCGCTTCCGGATCTTCACCGGCCTGGGTCGCATACGCGTTCAGGGCCTTGTTGAAGAAGCCGGCATCGGCATAGGCGATCTCGAGCTGGTGGATGGCGACTGCCTGCATCACGGTGTCGAGCATGCCTTCCGGGTCCGCTGCCAGGGTGTCGGACTGGGACGACATGGCGGCGATGGCCTTGCTGCCCTCATACTTGGCCGAGAAGTCGAGCTTGAAGCCATTTTCGAGCTGCCAGAAGTTCTTGCCCTTCGGCAGGGTGGCAACGTCCGTATCCGGATCATAGAGCGACTCGCCCTGGCCGGAGAAGGAGAGCTTGTCATAGCCCACCGAAGCCAGCACGCCGGCAAACTCTTCGCCGTCCGTATTGTCGCGCGGGGCGACCGCAAGGGTGAAGGGCTTGGTGACCACTTTCGTGGCGCGGCCCTGATTGTCGCGGGTGACGGCAGAATCGAGCTGCGGCATGTCGAGGCTGACGCCGACAATGTCGGCTTTCAGCGCCTTGAGGCTGAGCAGGTCATAGCCGGGATTGGCAGGGTCGGTCTGGATGGCAGAGGTGAGGGCGGACGGATCGCCGCCGGCACCGGCCTGGAAGGCCTCGCTGAACAGGCCGTAATTGATGCCGCGCACGCCGAAACCCTCGATCGAGAACTTCGTGTCGGAACCGCCGGCTTCGGCGAAGTCGAAATTCAGTTTCGACAAGCCGAAGAGGCCGGCTTTCTCTTCCTTCAGGTCGGAGATGTGGAAAGAGTCGAGCGTGAACTTGCCGGCGCCGCTGGCATCGTCGAGATCGAAGCTGACGCCGTTGACGGCCCAGCGGTCGAAGGAGAGGGCCTTGCCTTCTGGGAAGTCGGCTGCGCCGCCCTGCCCGAACAGGCTGGCGACCCAGGCCGCGGTTTCCGGTGAGGGGTTGATCAGTTCGACCGACTTGATCTTGCCGGTGTTATTCTCTTCCGAGCCTTCACCGGGGGTGATGGTGATGTCGGTGAGGGTCATGCGGCCGAAATTGGCCTGGCCGTCGAACATGCCGAGACCGTCAAATTCGAGCTTCGCAGCCTTGATGACGGGCGGGATGGAAGGGCCGCTGGAGCCGCCATAGACGGCATCCATTTCGGCGCGCAGGTCTTCGATGGTCATGTCCGAGCCATCATCGGCAATGCCGTCGCCGTCCGCGTCCATGAAGGCGAAGATGCCGCGCAGTTCTTCCTCGCTGAGACCGCCCGAGGAATCGTCCGGCATGGCGTCTTCCGGCATCGTCAGGGTGACGTTGGTAAACACCGCGGTGTCGCCTTTGACGTCCTTTCCGGCGAAGGCCAGGCGGCCGGCACCGGACTCGGTCAGGGAGAAGGCCGACAGCGCTTCGGAGGCCGTTGCTGCGTCTCCTTTGCGGACTTTGACATCCGGCAGATCGCTCTCAGCAAATACAACTGACGCGCGAGATCCGCCGCCGGCCGGGTTGTCTTTCTGCCCACATGCCGTAAGCAAAGTAAGCGCGATCATGCCCGTGAGCAGATATTTCATATTTGTTTCCTTAACTGGTGCGGCCGCGTGCGACCTACAGGTGTTGTATAGATGCGTTTGAATGATGGCCATACCATGACTCTGCGTGCCCCTGGCGGCCAGCGCGTCAAGGTGCGGCTGGAGGTTAACGCGAAAGCCCGGCGCCTGATCATCCGGCTGGACGAGCGCCGGCGCGAGGCGGTGGCCGTGGCGCCCACGCCGCGCCAGATAGAGGCGGCAGCCGCCTTTGCCGCGGAGCGTGTGGACTGGATTTCGTCGCGCCTGCAGCACCTGCCGGAAATCACGCTTTTCGAGCATGGCGAGACCATAAAATACCGGGGCCGGGATTGTGAAATCACCCTCGAACTGGAAGGCCGCGTGGCGCGCCTTTACCCCGGAAACCCCCATATTCTCTCGGTTCCCGGGGATCCGGACACCACGCACGCCCGGGTTGTGCGCTTCCTGAAGAAGCAGGCCAAGGCCGAGTTCCAGAAAGCGGTGGAACGCCACTGCGCGACGCTGAAAGTCGCCTGTGAGGGGATGAGCGTGAAGGATACTCGCTCGCGTTGGGGATCGTGCACCGCGGACGGGCAGCTGGCCTTCTCATGGCGCCTGATCATGGCCCCGCCGGAGGTTCTGGACTATGTGGCAGCGCATGAATGCGCCCACCTCAGGGAAATGAACCATTCGGCAAAATTCTGGGCCCATGTGGCCCGTTGCTGCCCGGATTGGAAGCGTCAGCGGTCCTGGCTGCGCATCCACGGAGCAGAGCTCCAGGCCGCTGGCGGATAATCCGTGTCAAGACGATTTTGGGGCAGCTGCCGCAAAAATATTTTTCTCGCCTTCTACGAGAGTTCGTTAATCATACTTTGACTACAGGGTTCAGAGTTTGAAGTCCGGACCCGGCTTAGAATCGTCCTCGGGAGGGGGGCTGGGTTCGCCTGCGAAATCGAAGCCGATGGTCCGCATGCCATAGCTTCCTTCCTCATAGCTTTCGATATTTTCGCGGAACCAGTCGAGGATGTACTTGTAGATGTGCGCGTAGAAGGGCTCTGAATCGCCCTCCTGCATGGGCAGGTGGAAGACGTATTCGGCGCCGTCCTCGATACCGACCACAAATTCGTCGCCGGCCTTGCGGCATTCGAAACGCAGGCGCAGCCAGTCGGAATTCTTCGACACCCGGAAAGCGAGACCGAACGCGACCGGCCCGAGCAAGCGGAAACCGCGCGGCGGAATGGAGAAGGCGAGGTCGCCATAGGCGCGCGGCTCGAACGGGCCGGTGGGCGGGACTAGCTGCACGCAGATGCCGTCCGGCGCGCCGATATAATCGCACAGGCCGCCGCGCACTTCCTGCGCCAGGCGCCGGATGCGGGTGTAGTTCTCATCGACGAGCGCCTGATAGGCCTCGACCGTCGCGATCAGTTCTTCAAAGCGGGACATGGAACCGGGCCTTGCAAGCGTTCATGGCTCGCAAGGCTAGACCGGATCAGCGATGGCTTCAAACCTCGGGAGCGGTCTTCTCGGCGCGCCAGGCGTAGACCTGCAGGCTGCACCAGGCGAGCACGATGCCGAGATTGGCCGCCGGCAGGGTGCCGACCGCTTCGCCGCGGATCGGATGGACGAAGAGTTCGAGGAAGCTGGCAAAGGCGAGCACGGAGATGGCCGCCACGCCGCGGCGGTGAAGGCCGAGGCCGAGCGACAGCCAGACAGTGAGCGCGGCAAAGGCGATGAGGCGCAGGCCGCGGTCTTCCAGCGTCGCGAAGGCGCCCGTGTCGAGCGACAGGGCCGAGATCGCGATCAGCACGACCATGCCGCCGGCGCAGACCGATGACAGGGCGCGCAGGTTCGGGCCGAACCAGCCGGCCGGGTTAACAGTGTCTTTATGCGTTTCGCCGGGCATGGGCGTTACTCCCCGCATTGCAGCAGGGCTTTTACCACAAGGGGCTTTTCGGCGGGCTTAAGCCACTCGGTGCAATTTCACCGGTTGGGAAGGGCCGGCTTCCGGCTGCAGGCCGGGCGGCAGGCCGGTGCGGGCCAGTTCCAGCGCAAGGGCCGGGGCCACCCCTTCCCCGAAGCTGCGCAGGACAGCGCGGACCGTGTCGAGGAAACCGGCTTCCTCTTCCACGATCTGGGCATAACGGGCAGCGATGGGTCCGACGAGACCATAGGCGAGGAAGACACCGAGGAAGGTGCCGAGGAGCGCCGCGCCGATCATCGCGCCGAGGATGGCAGGATCCTGATCGATGGCGCCCATGGTGCGGATGATGCCGAGCACGGCCGCTACGATGCCGAGCGCGGGCAATGCATCGGCGAGGGTGTTCAGCGCGCCGACGGCTTTCAGGCGGCGGTCGAGCTGGGCGTTGATCGCCTGTTCCATGCGCTGGTCAGCGCGGGCGGGGTCGGCGAGGTCCAGCGCCATCAGGCGGAAGGCATCGCAGATCAGCGTGCGGGCGGCAGTGTCTTCAAGGATGCGCGGGGCGGCGCGGAAGGCTTCGGACTCTTCGGGCGTTTCGATATCCGCCTCGATGGCGACGAAACCGCCGCGCTTGGCCTTGCGCATCAGGGTTCCGAGGAGGGTGAAGAGATCGCCATAATCGGCGCGCTGCCACTTTGCGCCGCGAAAGGCGCGGGCGAACCCGGCGAAGGCTTCGCGCGCAACATCCGGCGAGTTGCCGATCAGGACCGTGCCGAAAGCGGCGCCGCCGATCAGGGCGAGTTCGAACGGCAGGGCTTCCATCGCCGCCGGCCCCGCCGTTAGCACAAGGCCGCCGCCGACGAGCAGGAGAACGATGATGAGGCCGGCAATCTGCAACAGAT
>ERZ761609.2960-NODE-2960-length-11689-cov-9.526818_pt1 | contig 11689 bp, 9 predicted proteins | sample MGYA00511163_ERZ761609 | MGnify/ENA primary metagenome ERZ761609 (study PRJEB28899, sample SAMN02445070) | bioreactor sludge metagenome | biome: EBPR sludge | place: Australia: Brisbane, Thorneside Wastewater Treatment Plant | collected 2011-12-16 ... | reverse complement strand
CTCTGGTGATAATCACGAACCAACTTGCCCCGAGGCTTTGAGCCGCTTCTGTCAATGTAAGGATATCCACTGTTCGCATACCAGTATCCACCGAGCGATACATGTAAGGCATTGCCAATACCATATACCCCGCAACGATAAGAATATTTGTACCTGCTTTAAATTGGGTGAAAGGTTGCATTAAGACAATTTCTGTAAACGGAATTGTGACTGGCTGGCTGTAAACACGAATTAAACCAAACACCAAAATAATGGCTGGCACAACAAACGGCATAAGTGTAATGAATTCAACAATGCGACGGGCTTGTGGCAAACGTAGTCGAATCCAATATGCTGTCGGTACTACCAAAATGATACAGGCAATGATTGTTATCACTGCAAATACATTCGAGGCAATAAAACTTCTCCAAAAGCGGATATCTTCAAATGCTCTTTGATATGCTTTGAATGGTTCGGCTGGGTCCCAACTTAATGAAAATTCAAATGTAGCAAATAAAGGTAGCACAAAATATAAGGCACCAATAAGAAACCAAAGCCATGCCATAAATGGAAATTTGCGTAGGCGTGAAATAAATTTCATCTCAACCACCTTTCAGTTTTTGCTTGAAGCCATGAATAACCTGCTAATGAAATTGCCATGATGATAACCATACCGACAGCCATTGCATACCCTAAACCAGGATTATAAAGAACATCGCCTCGAATCTGTGCGCCAATCTGAATCGTGACGATGCCAATTCTTCCTCCCGTGAGAGCGTATGCGGTTGCATAAGCACCAAAGGCGTTGCCAAACAATAAAATCATTGCGCCGAGAATGGAAGGTAATAAAACAGGTAAGGCGACTTTGAGCCAATATTGAGTTGAACTTGCGCCTAAGTTTTCTGCGGCTTCGCGCCATTCACGCTTCAAGCCATCTAATGCGGGTGCCATAATCAGTACCATTAATGGAAATTGAAAGTACATATAAACAAGGCTTAACCCTGCAAAACTATATAAGTTAAAACCAGCGCTGTATACATCAACGCCAAGATAATCTCTTAAGATATGAGTGATAAATCCCTGACGACCAATGGTTGCTACAAATGCAAAGGCTAAAGGAACACCTGCAAAATTTGAGGCGACGCCGGAGAATGTCATTAAGATTGGACGGAGCGATTTGGGTAAACCACCAACTGTTACAGAATAGGCAAGTAAAAAACCTAAAATGCCACCGCCCAAAGCAGTGATAGCACTGATTTGTATGCTTAACTTGTAGGCATTTACAATCAAGGGCACTGTAAACAGTTGTCGAATGTTATCAAGGGTAAAGTTACCTTCTGGCGATGAAAAACTTGCAGTAATTAATCGCATGGAAGGTAGAAAAAGGAAAAGAATTGCAAAGAGAAAAAATGGAGCAACACCTAGCCATGTTTTCCAATTTGTTGGTGCGGGGGTTTTCTTAAGGGGAACTGTTGTTTGTGCCATAGTCTTAATATCCTTAGCCAAACTCTTTTGAAGTGAGACCCTGCTATATAGCAGGGTCTCACTATCATACATCAAAACTTATTAATTAAGGTGCGGCTTGAACATCAGCACCGACAGCTGAATCCCAGTTTGTGGTAATCAACTCAGCGGCAGTGTTAAGTTGTGGGAGGCTTGGGAATACTGCACCGGAAACATCGGGCAATTTATCAAGCAAATCTTGTGGAATAACACCACGTTCGCGTAAGTCAGCTTCACGAATTGGGTGGCAGTAGCCTTTCATCCAGAGGAGTTGGCCTTCATCTGAATATAAGAATTCTTGCCATAAACGAGCGGCGGCTGGTTGTGGAGCATAAGCACTAATGGCTTGAACATATACACCAGCGAAACGACCGGTAGCAGGAATGACAACTGTTGCGTTCGGGTTGCCTTCAAATGTATCAATAGCGGCAAGGGCGTTATAGTCCCAAGTGATGCGGATTGGAATTTCACCAGTAGCGACCAAACCGTTGTTGGCAATCAAAGGAATCAAGTTACCAGCAGCGTTTAATTGAGCGAAGTAATCTAAGCCAGGTTGAGCATCATCCAATGAACCACCATTCGCAAGTGCGGCGGCGTAAACAGATTGAATGGCTTGGTTTGAAACGCGTGGGTCACCGGAGAGAGCAATTTGACCGTTATATTTCGGGTCAAGTAAATCAGCCCAATCTTGTGGGACATCTGGTTGAACATCAGTGTTCACTAAGAACGCCAACACACCATAGTAGTCACCATACCAGTAACCATCAGCATCTTTTGCATCAGCAGGGATAGAATCCCAAGTGGCTACTTTGTAAGGTGTAATCAAGCTTTCGGCTTTGGAGGATTCACCAAATGAAAAACCTACATCAATCACATCGGGCGCTTGTGGTCCCTTGTTATCTTTGTTGGCTTTAATGGCTTCAATTTCATCAGCAGAACCAGCATCTGGATTCAATTCATTGACTTCGAGACCATATTTGGCTTTGAAGGCTTCAATGACTTCACCATAATTGCACCAGTCATGTGGCAAAGCAATGGTTGTGACCATGCCTTCTGCTTGCGCGGCGGCAATCAAAGCATCCATACCACCGCCATCTTCAGCAGAAGTTGCAGTGCTCCAGTCAAAGTCACTGGTAGCTCCACCACCACCGCCACCACATGCTGAAAGCACTGTAGCAGCTATGACAAAAAGAGCAATCAAATGATAAGCAAATTTTTTAGTACGCATTCTCTATCTCCTATTTTGAATTAAATGGATTTGACAAAATCGTACAGCTTTACTTTATGTTTCTTCCTGATGCCTCCAATCTGTTAATAAACTGTTAACATTTTAGCATTATCAATATTCAAAGTCAAACCAACTTATTTTGGCTTTGAATGAATGACCAGACAACTAACTTAAAGCCTTACTCCAACTACAACAAACAATGAATAAATACCAGCAGAAACCAAGGCACTTACTGGAATTGTAATCAACCAAGCAGTTAAGATATCACCTGCTACACTCCATCGTACTTTGCTAACTCTTTCTGATGCTCCTACCCCCACAATTGCAGAACTGACAACTTGTGATGTACTAATGGGCAAACCTAAAACAGATGCGGCTAAAATTGCAAAACCAGAAGTTAATTGAGTAGCAAAACTATGCACAGGACGAATCTTATAAAACTTTCCACCTAGGGTGCGGATTAATCTCCAACCACCAAGTGAAGCACCCAATGCCATTGTTAAAGCACTAGCAAAAATCACCCAAAATGGAACCGAAAATTCTGTTAACACGCCACCAATCATTAAACTTAATGTAATAATACCGATTGGTTTTTGAGCATCATTCGTTCCATGACCCAATGCCAAAGCAATAGATGTTAACAATTGACTACGTTTGAAAAAATTATTAATGTTCGGGGAAGCATTCTGTGCAAGAAAATAAATTAATTTCAACAGTAAAAAGCCAATGAAAAATCCAGCCAATGGAAAAGCAAACAAAGCCAATAACACTTTCCATAAACCTGCAAGATTAATTGCATCCATACCAGAAGATGCAAATGCAGAACCAATCAAACCGCCGATTAAAGCATGAGACGAACTGCTGGGTATTCCAAAAAACCAAGTGACTAAGTTCCATACAATGGCGCTGATTAAACTTGCGGACAATGTGTTCAATGAAATTAATTCTGAAGTGACAATATCATTACCAATTGTTTTTGCAACCGTTACACCAAATAAAAATGGTCCACAAAATTCGGCAATAGCAGTCATACTCAATGCCATGCGAGGACTAAATGCCCGTGAAGAAATTACAGTCGCAACGATATTACTTGCATCTCGCATTCCGTTAATAAAATTAAATATCAAGGACAGAATAATAACAAACAGCAGTGAACCAGATATTAACATCTTGTTATGTTTTCTTTACAACTATATCTGCAATAATATTTGCCGCCTCATCGCCTCGGTCTGCCGCATTAGATAAATGCCGATACACCTCTCGCATCTTTAACATCTCAACCACATGATGAACATCTTCTGGACCACTAAACAAATCCGCAACTGCTTCACGATAAACTGCTTCGACTCGATTTTCTAAAGCCTTCGCGCGTTGCGCATGGTCTAATGCTACGTTTGGATTTTTTGGCAAACGCAATACACCTTGCCAAATTTCATATGCCGCATCTTTTAATAAAGAAGCAATTCTCAACATAAAAGGCGTGGACTTAACATTCAAAATCACCATCTCAACCACAGTTGTATCTGCATAATCAATGACATCATCAATCGAACGCGACAATGAAAAAATATCTTCACGGTCAAACGGCGTGATGAAAGTACGATTCAATTCATCAATCAAGATTCGACGAACTTCATCCGCTTCTTTTTCTTTAAAGGATAATTGTTCTGCCACTTCGGCATCTGCCGTCTCCAAATATTTGACAAGCAAATTCATCCCCTCAAAAGCAAGCGAGGCTTGTTCTTCAATTAATGTTTGAAATTTATCTTCTTTTCTCTTAAATATACGAAACATAAAATCCTTATTTGTGTCATTCTGAGCCGTGTTCTTGCTCTTTACGGTAAAGAATCTCTAACATTGTAGTAGAGACCCTTCGCTACGCTCAAGGTGACACATTAACCTATTGGCAACAACTCACCTGCTATCAAGCCAGGAAATGCTTCACGAATAGCAGAATCAACTTCAGGCGAGAGAAGAGGCGTTGGGTTTGTCGTCATAATATCTTTGGCTTTTTTCATCGCTTTTGCTTGCGTATCTGTCGCGCCTTTCTTTTCCCAAATCGTGCGAGCATCACGGTCTGCGATTTTCGTCATCACGGCTTCAGTTTTCATTCTACTAATTGTATGCTTAGCAGTGATGAAAGAACCGCCTGGACCAATTTCTTTAATTAAACCCAAAGCCAAATCATCATCATTAAATGAAATGCCACGTTTCATACGCTTCATCATTTGTGCCATTTCATCATCAATGACTGCTTTTGCAAAATCAAAAGTTTTCAACGCATCAATCAAACCGCCGATGTTAAACATATCCATACCACTCAACACACCCGCAATGCCAGACATGCCCGTTTCATAGCCTGCTTGGGCATCATTTAATTTTGAATTGGTTAATCCGATATAACCACCGCATGGCACATTATAAAAATGAGCAAGTTGTGCAAATGCCATGTGCAACATACCACATTCAATTGCGCCCGATGTATATGCACCACTTCGCATATCAGCAACCGTTCCAAGTGTTGCATAAATAGTCGGCGTGCCTTCGCGAGTCATTTGCATCAACATCAGTGCGGATAAAAATTCTGCATTGCCTTGCACCAACGTTCCAGACATTGACATTGGCGAAGTTAACCCAGCATTTGGAACAATCGTTGGATAAACAGGCAAGCCTTCTTTTGCAAAGAACATCACATTCTCAGTTGAAAGATGATCCATTGTTAATGGCGAAACAACGGGACAATAATGATGCGTTAAGAATGGATGTTCTTTATATGCTTCTTCCCCACCCGCCACAATGTATGCCATTTTCATCATATCCAACGTATCTTTCATGTTTGTCGTTGTGGCACGAATCGGCTTGACACAATATTTGATGGCAGGATACAAACGTGAAATTGTAAATTGGTCTGGTGGCGCATCATCTGCTAACGTGGAGATAGAAAAAACATCATAGCCAGATAATTCATTGATTAAGTGTGCAATGCGAGCAATATCAGTTGACTCAGCGCGTCTTTCTTTGCCTGTAACTGGGTCAATAATATCTGGAGCAGATGACGCCGTTACAATGACTGGGCTATCCTGCGGAATCGTTTTATCAAATTTTGGGTCGCGCGCGTGAAACGTAAATGACGATGGAACAAGTTTGCGATATTTCTCAACTACACTTCTTGGAAACTTAACACGTTCATCTTCTACACTGCAACCATGTTCTTTGAATAATTCCCGCGCAGGTTCATAGCGGACTTTCAATCCAACCTCTTCTAAAATCTCCAACGAAGCATCATGAATTTTTTGAACTTGGTCTTGCGTTAATAAAGTTGCAAATGACATAGGTCACATCCTTTTGATAAATTATTCAACCAACGACCTTTTAATTTTTTTGCGTTCTGTTTTTCTCTTCGGCAATAATCTTTCAGCCAACTTACGCGTTTCTTTGACGAGAATATTATCAATCAACACATTATCTTCTGGAATTCTAAACAACTTACCGATTTTTACGAACTGATTATCACGATACACCATTCTGTCTACACGCAATGTTCGGGCTAAGCCTTTAATTTCTTTCACTGAAAACATCTTCAAGCCAGATTGTGTCACCTTTAATGAAGCCGCCGCAATTGCAAAGCGGACAGATTCTTCTAAGCTCCAACCTTGCAAATATCCATAAATATAACCTGATGAAAAAGTGGCACCCGCACCAGAACCATCTACTGCTTTGACCTTCGGCGCATGGACGCGAATAATCTCATCACCTTGTACCACCATACATCCCTGACTTGCCATTGTGATAATTGCAGTTTGAATCCCTGAATTAAATAGTTTTCTCGCTACAGAAAGCATGAGTTGCTTTTTTCCAATTTGCGCAGCATCGGTCACTGCCTGACAAATTGTCACCAAACCAGAATATTTCTTTAACAAATCTTTATTTTGATGACCATGCTCAAAATTCAAAAAGACTGGCACATTATGTTTTTTGGCATATTCCATGGCACGCAAAATGTGTGTATCGCCATCATACCAATCTACATATAACAATTTTGCTTTCTTTACCAGAGATAAATCTGCTGTATCTAATGTGCTGAGTATTTCTTCAGAACGTTGCCAAAAGTAAGTCCGTGCACCTTTTTTGTCAGAGACGTTAACTTCTAGTGGTGTTTTATATTTTTTTGTAAATCGTACTTTGCCTTGCACGCCCCATTTCTTTAATTTATCTGCAACATCATGCCCAAGCAAATCATCACCGACAGCTGTACCAATCATCCCAGCGGATACATTCCATTGGCGTAAATTACAAGCAATAATCGCGGCATCATCATACACATAGTCACTGACTTCATGCACAATCGCACCCGTATTGTGTTTTGGAAGTTTATCCAAAGCCATGATGTAAACGGGAGTTAACATACCGAAACCAACATAAGCAGGAGGTTTTTGATTAGGCACGAGCCTTCTCGCTTTTGGGGTCATATAAAACTGTCGGTGTCACTTCTGCATCATACATGCCTTCGATTAACTCAACTTTAAAACGATTTCTTTGTTTTGCTAATTCAATTGGCAAATAGGCATATAAAATATTTTTCTTGACTGTGAATCCATACCCACCACTGCGGACGCGAGTGACAAGTTTATCTTCATGATAAACCGCCTCGCCTCCGTAGATTTGAACATAATCATCCGCGTCAGCCAATACAAACGTACAAAGCTTTCTTCTTAATCCTTCTGCTTTTTGCTTGACCAACGCATCACGTCCGATGAAATCACCTTTATCTAAATCTACACAGAAACCGAGACCTGCTTCGTAAGGTGTCGTTGTCGGCGTAATGTCGGTTGTGAAATATTTGAAGCCTTTTTCCAAACGCAATGGGTCAAGGACTTTGTATCCACCAAGTTGTAAATTAAATTCTTTGCCTGCTTCCACTAACAAATCCCAAATCATGGTGGCACGATTGTTTTGGATATAAAGCTCCCAGCCAAGCTCACCTGCATAACTGACTCTTTGGGCGTAGACTTTGGTTCCATTAATCAGAATCAGTTTTGTAGTCAAGTAAGGATGCGCTTCATTTGAAACATCACTGCTGGTAATTTTCTTCAGCACATCACGAGACTTTGGTCCCCACAATGCCAGACATGCAAATTCTTGAGTAATGTCACGAATCGAAACATCACCATCATTTTCATCTACATGCATTTGAATACGAGCCAAATCATTGGCAATAAAACCAGAACCTGTGATGACCCAAAAATATTCTTCACCCAATCTTGTAACAGTCAAATCAGATTCAATACCACCATTTTTATTTAAGAATTGTGTGTAAACTGCACTGCCGATTGGTTTATCAATATTGCTATCCGTTAATCTTTGTAACAAAGGCAATGCACCTTTTCCTTTAACTTCAACTTTTCCAAATGAAGTTAAATCAAATAATGTTACACCATCACGCGTGGATTGATGTTCCAAGCGCATTCGTTCAAAGTATGGAGGCTTATTCCAACCCCATAAGCGTTGATCTTCACCCATGCGACGTGATTCTTTATCATAATAATTAACACGTTCCCAACCAAATTTTTCACCAAACACTGCACCATTTTCAATCAAGCGATAATGCACAGGACTCGTGCGATATGGTCTGCCTGCTTCACTTTCATCATGGGGAAATTTCATGCGATAATAATATTTGACTGCTTCCACAGTTCGTTCAGCCGCGTAATTGAAATCAGAATAATAATTTCCAAAACGAGTTGCGCGATAACCATACACATCAATTGGTGCTTCACCATCAATAATCCATTCCGCCATCAACTTGCCCATACCACCCGCACCACCATAACCATTCAATGACATGCCAGCCAACATCCACATGCCTTTGACTCCAGCCATCGGTCCAAGCAATGGTTGACAATCCGGTGTGTATGCACCAGGATGACGAACTAACGTGATAATGCCTGCTTGTTCCAAAAATGGTAATCGGCGAATCGCACCTTCAAGCAACATTTCAAATTGATCAAAATCGCCGGGGAAACTTTTGCTACCATGTTCCCACGGTGCACCTTCAATCCAACGCGGCAGTGGATTTGGTTCATAGCCACCAATCACAAGCCCGCCCGCTTCTTGACGCATATAAACCAAATTATCAGGGTCTCGTAAACATGGTGTGTTTGGAGCAAACTCATGCCCGGGCACTGCACGCAATGCAATGTGTTGATGGTCAACAGGAGTCGTTGGGATTTGTAAACCTGCCATCGCAGCGATTCTTGGAGCCCACATTCCTGCCGCATTGACGATAATCTCGCATCGAATCTCGCCTTTATCTGTTTGCACAGCCTCAACATTTCCTTTGGCTGACAGTTTGATTCCAGTGACTCGTGTATTTGTATAAACTTCCACGCCTAATTCTTTCGCAAACTTCACCATCGAAGTTGTTACAGTATATGGGTCTAACTGTCCATCACGTGGAAGATAAATGCCACCGTATAAATCTTTCTTTGAAAGTTGCGGCATGATTTTCAATGATTCTTCGGGTGTGATAATTTCACAATCCAAGCCTAATGCTTTTGCGCGGCTGACGCTTCTTTCCATTTCAAGCAATTGATCTTTGCTAGATGCAACTCTCAAACTGCCCACATGATTAAACAAACCAAGTTCGCTATATAACTCAATGCTATACATACGAAAACGAAGCATCGCTTGTGACGTTGCAAATTGAGTCACAAGTCCAGCAGCGTGTGAAGATTCACCACTTGCGATTTCACCTTTTTCTACAATGACTACATCCTTCTTCCCAAACTTTGCAAGATGATATGCAACTTGCGCCCCATAAATTCCACCACCGATAACTACAATTTCTGCGTGACTCTTCATTCAATACACCTTTTGATGTTTATTTTGCGACCAACACTTCCACATCATATTCCCCAATTTCTTTTTTCGCTTGCCTACTCAATCCATTGTCTGTGACTAACTTATTAATCTCATCAATCTCCGCTACAGGAAAATTAGAGACTGCACCCCATTTACTATGATCTGCAACTACAATCACTTGACCCTTTGTTCGTTCAATCATTCTTCTTACAACTTCTGATTCGGGATTCGTTGGAACCGTACAACCATGTTTTAGCGAGATTCCGTCTACGCCAAGAATCGCTTTGTTGGCAAAGACCAAGCCCAAATTGTCTAGTGCGAAGCGACCTGCCAAAGAGTTAGAACGACTCTGGAATTCGCCTCCAATCAAATGTAATTTAAAAACTGGTTCAGCAATATCAGTCAATATACTCATATTATTTGTATAAACTGTAATGCGTGGATTAGGTGGAATGTTTTTCAAAACTTGTGCCGCAGTTGAGCCACTATTAATAAAAACAATATCGCCTTCTTCAATTAAAGAAGCGGCAAGTTCACCGATTATTTTTTTCTCGTCTGGAAATTTTTGAATGCGCTGTTGAAATTCTGGGTCAACCATTACACGTTGATTCAATACCGCGCCCCCATGTGTTCTTTCTAAAAATCCTTTATCTTCCAACCATTCCAAATCACGCCGCACAGTTGCTTCAGATGTTTCAAGCAAATCCATTAAATCAATAGTACGCGCAATCTGATGTACCCCTAAATATTCTTGTATTTTTTCACGGCGCTGGGCTGGAATCAGGGGTTTTCCCATGTGAAGGATTATATAAGTATTTGAAGGAATTTGCAAGTTTTTGAAATTTTCATTATAATAACGATATGCCCAAACTCGTAAAAGATTTAATGCACATTGGTGTAATTACTTGCAAACCAACAGCCACACTTGGGATGGTCGCAGTTTTATTACATCAACATAATGTGCACGCATTATTTGTCACTGACCGTGATGGGCGCATTATGGGTGTGATTTCTGATTTTGATTTGATGGCGGGCGAATGGCTTTCATCTGACTCTGAAAGTTTACATACGATGAAACGATTAAACGCCTCAGAACTCATGACCCAGCCTGTTGACTCCATCGAAGCATCTACTCCCCTTTCAACCGCCGCCGACTTGTTTCTTGAAAAAGGAATTGGTCGGCTTTTAGTTACAGAAAACGAAAAACCCGTTGGAGTTCTTTCATTATCAGATTTTGTCGCGAACATTGCAAACGAATCAAAATCAAAGCGTGATACCGTTGGCGATGTCATGTCTGATGCGATTTTAGTTTGCAGAGGCAAGACTCCAGTTTTATCTGCCGCACGCGCCATGACGTCTTCTGGTTGGCGTTCTGTTTTGGTTGTAGATGTAAAGGGAAAAGTATTAGGCGTTGTCAGTGGACATGATTTACTTAAACTTGTAAAAGATGGTGTGGATGAAAATTTAATTGTGCGTGATGTGATGCACCCAGCATTAACCATTGATATCAATGCTAGTTTACGCGAAGCCGCAGATATGATGATCCAAAATCATCATCACAGGTTAGTTGTCATTGATAAAGATGATCCCAACGCATTTCCGTTAGGTATTATCTCCACGTTTGATATTGTGGCAGAAATGGCAAAACCCGATTCAGTTTGGCAGAAATAAACTAGTTGGTCGAATAGCCCGAACATAGTGAAGGCGAATCAAGATCAACAAATAAACAGAAAAATAAAATTATAGAAATAACTGGTGGTCTCGGTATGCCGCAAAGAACAAGAGCGCGGCTACTCGACCACCTAGTTAAAATTCAAGGAGCATCTCTTCATGTCAGAACTTCCAACACAGGCGCAGGTGGTTATCATCGGTGGAGGCGTAGGTGGTTGTAGCATTGCATATCACTTAACAAAATTAGGTTGGAAGGATGTCGTTGTTCTTGAACGATATGAATTAACGTCTGGTTCCACTTGGCATTCAGCAGGGTTGGTTGGTCAAATGCGTTCAGATGCGAATTTGACACGCATGATGAATTACAGCACGAATCTGTATCGGGAGTTGAAAAAAGAAACAGGTCAAGATACAGGCTGGCGCGAAGTGGGAGGCGTGCGTTTGGCT
>ERZ761609.2958-NODE-2958-length-11690-cov-87.693597_pt1 | contig 11690 bp, 10 predicted proteins | sample MGYA00511163_ERZ761609 | MGnify/ENA primary metagenome ERZ761609 (study PRJEB28899, sample SAMN02445070) | bioreactor sludge metagenome | biome: EBPR sludge | place: Australia: Brisbane, Thorneside Wastewater Treatment Plant | collected 2011-12-16 ... | reverse complement strand
TTTCGGACGGGGGAGACTCATCTTACGGCGTCTTCATTTTCGGGAGGCAGACCAAATCCTCAGGGTGTCGGCGACCAATTCTTCATCTGGGCCACCACCTTTCAAAGCTCGGCGACACATTGTCGGGTGGTAGAGATCACTCCAGACGGCATTGGGGATTATAAGGAGTTTCCCGAAGATCCGGATCTCGCCAATTTTGATCCTTCTGACCGAAAGTTTGTCGCAGTTGCGATAGCAAGTGGAGCCAATCCGACGATCTTCAATGCTACCGACAGCGATTGGCAAGACGCCGAAGCGGCTCTGAAAAAATATGTTACTGTCCAGCAACTTTGCGGTTGGACTTGAAAACAACTGCCCCGGGCAGGCTAGACGCGTCAGCGAAAGAATGGCTTCTGGCCCTAGAAGAGTCCGCAGGCTGCTGGTACTCCCGACGGGATTCGAACCCGCGATCTTCGCCGTGAGAGGGCGATGTCCTAAACCGCTAGACGACGGGAGCACGCGAACCCAAAGATACCCGAAGGGTGCTTGAATCAGCAAGGCGAGGGGCTGGTCTGGGGCCTTGGGGTCCAAGGGTCGGAGTGAAGGATGTCGAGCGTCTATTCGCCGCCCGGCCCGAAGCCTCGCCCTCGGCCTGTTTTGGGGTGATCGTTCGTCTCAGAAGTGGAAACGGCCTCCGCCCCGGGCGGCGGGGCTGAACGCTTTTGAGATTGCGACAAACGACTTGCTCGCTCCAGATTTGGAATCCATTCGCCGCCCCGGGGGCGGCAGGTTGGGCAGCCGCCGCAGGGACTCACCAGAAGCTCAGTTCTTTATTGGAGTCAAAGTCGGACCACCAGGAATGAAACAGTGATCCGCCGCCGCGCCCAATGCCTCGCCCTCGCCCGTCGCGCTCCTGTTTGTCGCGCTCGGGGCTCTGCCCGCGGCGGCGGATTTTAGCCCTATCGACCCTGACCTTTCGGGGCGGCGGGGAGTTAGCTCTTCGAGTCGGAATCGGGCTTCGCGTCTGGGGCGACCGCCTGGCCCATCCCATTCAGATCCCCGCCTTTCATCCCGATTTCGGACATCAAGGCGTCCACCAGCGGAGCTTGACCCCGATACCGCAGCGCCGAATTCACCAACTGATCCGCCAGGCTGCCGTTGCTCGACCCGTTGCTCGATCCATCGCCCGGCAAGCTGGAAGACCCTCCGCCGGTCAGACCTTCGACCTGGATAATCTTGATGCCCTCGATCTGCTCCATCGGCTTCACGCTCTCGCGAATGATCTCCGGCAGCCTCTCGATCAGGATCTTTTTCACCTGGGCGGCGATGATGTCGGGGTTCAGCAGATTTTCGGCTTCGTTGAGCAGCCTACGGCCTTCGGCATCGACCGCGTAGCGGGCTCGGGCGGCCTCTGCTCGTAGTCGCTCGGCTTCGCCTTCACCTCGGGCGAGCGCTTCGAGTGCGGCCGCACGATCTTCGTTGGCCTTGCGCTCGGCTTCGGCGGCCACGGTGACTTTCAGCGCTTCTCGCTCGGCCTCTTCGGCCGCTTGCACGAGCTCGATGATCTTGCGGCGCTCGGCCATCTCTCGCTCTTTCACGGTGATGACCTGCTCTTCGGCGCGAACGGCTTGCGCCCTCGCTTCAGCGGCCAGGGCTTCGGCTTCGCTCTTGGCGCGGCTCTTTTCGGCGATCGCGATGGCTCGCTCTTGTTCGGCGAGCTCCAGCGCCTTAGTCTTGTCGATCTGCGACGTTTCGAGAGCCTTTTGCTTTTGCAAATTCAGCTCTTCCAGCTCGCGCTCGGTCTGAATACGATCTTCTTCGATCTTGCGTTTGGATGCGATTTCGGTTTGGCTAATCTGCTGCGAAGCATTAATCTCGGCTTGTTTCGCTTCTTGTTGTCGAGCCGCTTGAACTTGAGCAATCTCCGCCGCTTGTTGAGCTTTCCGAATACTGACTTCTCGCTCTTGTTCGAGCTTCGCGTATTCTTCTTCTTTCTGCAGTGCCAATAGGTTTCGAGTCGCGTCCAAGTTTCGCTCTTGAATCGCCACCTTATTGGTCTGTTCGATGTCGTTTCGTTCCTTTCTTTTGAGCTCGATGGTTTCGGTCAACTTTGCCAATCCCTGAGCGTCAAACGCATTATTCGGATTGAGGAACTCCATCCCAGTTTGATCCAAACTTGTTAACGAGACGGATTCAAGCTCCAAGCCGTTCTTAAGAATATCTTCGGAAACGGTGGTTTGAACTCGCTGCACGAATTGAACCCGTTGTTCGTGCAACTCTTCCATCGTCATCTCCGCCGCCACCGCGCGGAGCGCATCGACAAACTTACCTTCGACGAGCTCTTTCAGAGCCCCAGGCTCCATGGTCCGTTGGCCCAAAGTTTGAGCGGCGTCGGCGATGGCATCTTCTGTCGGCTTCACGCGCACAAAAAATTCTGCTTGGACATCGACTCGCACGCGGTCCTTCGTGATCAAAGCACTGTCTCGACCGCGTTCCACTGGCAACCGAAGCGTATTCATGTTCACGCGAATGGTTTCGTGGACAACTGGCAAAACAATCGCGCCGCCGTTCATCACGACTCGCTGTCCACCCAGTCCGGTTCGAACAAAAGAGGTCTCTTTGGTCGCGCGGACAAAGAGTCGCGAAAAGATGATTCCGATCACGAAAATGCCGAGGAGGACAAGGCCCACGGCGATCGCGACAAGTTGGATAGTAGTTTGGTCTGGCATTCAATTCTCCCGAAGAATTCTAAAGGGTCAAAGATGTTACGACTGCGGTCGCTCCATCAACTCGGCAAGGGACGTTTCTACGTCAACGACTTTGAAAAGAGGGCCCCGGCGCTCGACCAGAATCACTTCCTGGCCATGCCCAAGCACTTCGCCTTCGGCGAGCGGCTCGACCAAGACGTAGTGGGTCGTTCCCTGTTCATCGCGGCATTTCGCTTGGCTGGGCTGGCCGACTTTGGCTTCGCCCAGGGTGATTGTGGCAATCCGCCCCACGAGCGCATCCATCGGAATCGCCGAGGTCTCATTCTTCATCAGCACGTTTCGAACAAGGCCGCCGAACCCTCGCATGGCCAAAATTCCGCCAGGCAAAGCCAACAGCCCGGCCCAAAACGGAGCCAGCATTCCACCGGCGAGCTTGAGGCCGCACCACTGAATGGTGTATCCCAAGAGGGTGTAGCCCAGCAACCCCATTAAGATGAGGATCAACGCCGGAACTTTGCCGAAGTGGAGCCATCCCAGAACGTCCAGTCCGGGCTCGCCTTCGGCCGAATCGGCGACGATCGCATCGGGTTCGGCGTCCACGCCGTCCACGCCGCCGTCGATTTGACCGCCCGTCAGGACCATGATGATTTCGACCACACCGAGCACGAGAAAGAGCCCGAGCGTCACCGCGAAGGCGACGTTCTGAGACGCAAACAAGAACTCAAAGGTGGTCATGGATCATGGGGCGGTCGTGAGCCTCCAAGCGTTTTACCCCTCCCTGGGCACGAAGGTTGCATTTTCATGCCTCCCATTGTCAATTCGCAGGCTCCTGAACGCGCGCGAGGCCCACACAAAAAAGCTCCCCGAGGAACCCGTTCGAATGGGGTCGTCGAGGAGCTGAGGAGAGGAGGGTTTAGAATCCGCGATCGGGTCGGACTTCGAACTGAACGAGTTCGTAGCCGCGCCGTTGCTCTTGAAAAATCGCGATGTGATAGGCATACCGAGTTCGGTTCCACGGGTCCAGGTAGGCGTGTTCGGCCCAGACTCGAATGCAACCATCACCCCGTCGGACATCGACGATCTTGTAGTTTCGCGTGCGCGTGCTCTCGATGGCATCCAGCATCAGATCATAAAAGTCGTCGGAATTCATCCGGTACCAGTAGCCATCTTGCACCAAAACGTCGAGGGTGCTCCGCCGTGGGATGAGATTATTCAGGGCCCGGGAGTCTTTTCGTTCGAAGGCCCGAACCAAGTCCGCCAGCGTCTGGTCCAGGTCGTAGGAGTCGCTCCATCGGTCGTACTGATTTTGATAGCGCCAATTATAGTTGCCGAGGTCGAATCGAAACTCGATCAGGGGGCGGGCCCATTCGATTCGGTCGGCGCGCAGATATCCCGGAAGGTGCGGGTAGTCGTACCAGGGACTGACCACGCAATCGCGGTCGTAGCCAAAGCGGTAGTGAGGGAAGTAAAAGTCATCGTCTCGCCACCGACCATCGTAGGCGTAGTATCCCGATCGATATCGGCCCGGGTTTTGAGCTCGTACGTTTTCTTCCCGATTGACTTGACCCGCCAACGAAGGGCTCCCTTGATATGTCCGGGGGCGTTCATATTCGCGCGCCCGAGCTGGGGCTCCTTGCGAGGTGATGTTGTTTTGCGATCCGTACTGGACGGGGCCGGACCGAGATTCAGTTCGGCGCTTTTTCTCCTTCAGCGAGCCCGAGTCGTTGCCGCGAGCGCTATCGGATCGGATCACCGACTTCCCTTCGGAAGAAGAGCTGGAAGAGGACCCCGACGTCGAGCCCGATCCACCCCCGGATTTGGGTCGCTCTTCGGTTTTGGGCGGCTTGGAATCGCCTTTGGACCCGCCCGAACTGCCGCCCGACGAGTTGCCGGAGCTCCCGCCGCCTTTCTTGCCGAGGAGGCCGCCTTGGGCCATCGACGAGAGCGGCAAGGCCACCAGAGCCAGAGCCAATGCTAATGCTGAAAATCGCTTCATGATCCGCAATTCACCTTTCGCTAGTTTGACGTCCGAAAGTCAAGCGTCGCTACGCGGACGATGGGCCTTTTTGCCGGGACGCCATCCAGGGTGCACTCAGAACCGGAAAGGCGGTCTCGCCGGTCTCCACATACAGCTTCAGGTAGGGCAAGCACGAACCGCAACCCGTGCCACAACCAAACTGAGCCTGGATCTCTTCGAGCGACGTGCAACCCGCCTCTTTGAGCTCAGCAAAAGAGGTCCGGTGGCAAACACACATCCTTACGGGTTTGTCAAGATCCAACCTTCGATTCAACGCGAAGTCCGCCCAAAACGTTATCACCTCCGATGACAATCGCGGTTTCGGCACGAATTCGGTCGCTCAGCCGCTCAAATTTCGGAGACTGGATCGGCGGTCGGCGCAACGAGTCGAGGGTCTTGTTTTCCAGAGTGCGGTCGGTGGATGCGACCACGAGCCCTCGGGCATCGGTCACCACCACGACCGAATAGGGCCCGGCGCTGGCGATCTGCTCCAAGGTTCGCTGCAGTCGTGCCGAGTCGCGCTGAAGCATCGGCTGAACAAGCGCTGCCGAGAGACCTCGAACTCCTTGAAGGAACGCATCGCGCCGAGCCGCCTCGGTTCGCCGGTCCCCCATCCAGCCTTGGAGCAGGAAGGTGATCAAGATGACGGCCCCAACGATGGCCCAGCGCATCCACCCCGGCATCGGCTTGGAGGGTCGCTTCGCAGTCGGTTCAGACTTCGCGTCGCGGCTCACCGGGCTTTCTGGGGCCGGACGCGGTTCGGGTTCCGGCGATGGGCCGGGCGGCTGGGGAGTGCTCATGGTTCCAGCATACACAATCCCCGGCCGGATCGGGCCCTAACGAGCGTTGGTCAACTCGGCTTCCAACGGCCACGCGGGCAAGGTGTGCTTGAGTGGCTTGTCGGACCGGTAGCCCAGCTCGTACTCGGCTTGCATGAGCGTGTGAATTTCGTGGGTGCCCTCGTAGATCATCGCCCCGCGTGAGTTGCGGAAATACCGCTCCACGGGGAACTCATCGCTAAACCCATAGGCGCCATGAATCTCCACCGCTTTGTGGGCGGCGTCAAAGGCTGCTTCGCAGTTCACCCACTTACACATCGAACATTCGCGGGTGTGTCGGAGGCCTTCATTCTTCATCCAGCCGACTTGGTAATACAGCAGTCGGCCGACGTCTCGGCCCTTGACCATCGAGGCTATCATCTGCTGGACGAGCTGCTTTTTGCCGATCGCCTCGCCCTGGACGGTGCGTTCGTTCGCGTACTTCACCGACGCGTCCAAGCAAGCGGTGATGATTCCGACCGCGCCGGCACCGACGGTATATCGGCCGTGATCCAGAGCGCTCATCGCCACCTTGAAGCCGTCTCCTTCTTCACCAAGCATGCAGTCCTTCGGGACTCGCACATTGTCAAAGAAGATTTCGCCGGTGTTGCCGGCGCGAACTCCGAGCTTGCCCTTGATGGGGCGGCTGCTGAACCCTTCGAGCGTACGTTCGACAATGAACGCCGCATACGGAGCTTTCGCGTCCGAATCGACTAGCCGCGTGATGACTAAGAATTGATCGGCATAATCGCTCAGGCTAATCCAGGCCTTTTGGCCATTCAAGATGTAGTGATCGCCGTCGCGTCGAGCCGTTGTCTTGAGGTTCGAAGCGTCGGAGCCTGCGTTCGGTTCGGTCAATCCGAAGGCCCCGATTCGTTCGCCGGTCGCCAGCTTGGGCAACCATCGCATCTTTTGCTCTTCGGTGCCCCACTGGAGAAGGGTCATGCAATGCAATCCGCTGTGGACGCTCATGACGACTCGGGCACTCGTGTCGGCGCGCTCAAGCTCTTCGCAGACGATCCCCAGGCTGATATAGTCGGTGTCGGTGCCGCCATATTTGGCGGGGATGCTGACCCCCAGGAGGCCGGCTTGCCCCATTTTGTCGAGGATTGCTCGATCCGATTTCCCTTCGCGGTCTCGTTCGGTCAGGCCGGGGACGATTTCGGTCTGGCCAAACTTATAGGCCGACTCGCGGATCATCTGGTGCTCGGGGGTCAATCGAAAGTCCATAGATGCAGTTTACCCGCGCCGAGTCTGACGCGGGGGGCTGTTAGGTACGCTAGAAATCTATGTCGAGCGTTCACAACGTCGTGATTATCGGTTCGGGTCCCGCTGGCTATACAGCCGCTGTTTATGCGGGGCGAGCCAGTCTCAATCCTCTGCTTTTTGCCGGTCTTCAACCGGGCGGGCAACTCATGATCACCACCGACGTTGAGAACTATCCGGGCTTTCCCGAGGGGGTCATGGGGCCGGAAATGATGTCGCTTTTTCGGGCTCAAGCGGCTCGGTTTGGCACGACGATTCGCGACGAAGAGATCACCCGGGTCGACCTCAGCCAGCGCCCTTTCCGACTCTGGGCTGGCGAAGAAGAGCTTCACGCCCGAACCATCATCATCTCGACGGGCGCGAGCGCCAAGTGGCTCGGGCTTGAGAGCGAGGTCACCTTTGGCGGATTTGGCGTGAGCGCCTGCGCCACCTGCGACGGCTTCTTCTTCCGCGGGAAAAAGGTCATCGTGGTGGGGGGCGGCGACACCGCGATGGAAGAGGCGAATTACCTCACCCGGCATTGCGAAAAGGTGATTGTTGTTCACCGACGCGAGAGCTTTCGGGCCAGCAAGATCATGCAAGACCGAGTTTTGGCCAACCCGAAGATCGAGGTCCTCTGGAACACTGCGGTTTCCGAAATTCTTGGCGAAGTCGAGCCCCACAAGCGGGTCACCGGAGTTCGACTTCAAGACACTCAAACCGGCGAAGAGCGAGAATTGCCGATCGACGGGGTCTTTATTGCGATTGGACACAAACCCAATAGCGACCTGTTCGTCGAATCACTAGACATGGACGCCTTGGGCTACCTGACCGTCGAACCCGGCAGCACTCGATGCAAAATTCCGGGCGTCTTCATCGCCGGAGACGTCGCCGACAGCGTGTACCGCCAAGCGGTCACCGCCGCCGGGACCGGATGCATGGCCGCCATCGACGCCGAGAGATTCTTGGAGGCCGAAGGGCATTGATCGCGCTCGGTCTGGCCTCGGTGTTGGCGGCGGGGCTTTTAGCTCCGCAAAGCCAGACGAGCTTGGTGCGTCGCGTCGATCTGCCTGACCCCTTTGGCGGGCCGAGTCGCACCCTCTTCCAGGTGAACATGGGCAAGCTTGAGCCACCCAAGTTCTGCCCGAAGGATCAGCTTGTCTATCCGTTCATCGTGGCGGGCTACGGCGAGCGGATCGTCGGCTCAGGCCAAAAGGAGCTTCGCTTTCGGGTCTTTAGTCAAGATCGAGAGACCGCCGTCGACGAAGAGGTCATGCGGATGCTCCTGCGGCTTTGGGAAACGAACGTCTCCCGGCTTCGGTTGGATCACTCAGAACTCTACAACCGACGCATCGTCGATGTCTATCTCCAACGAGGCGGCAAGCCCGGCGGCGAACACCTCTTCGACGAAGATGAAGAAGGCGGCATTGTTCGTAAGGTCAATACGATCTACATCTACGACCTTGCGACCTTCAAAGACCCGGTCGAAAAGGCGCGCGAAGTCGCCCACGAATACGGCCACGCCGCTTTGCCCCCCATCGGCACGTATCGCGAGCCCGAAGACTGGGCCAATGGGCCGCTCGGCGAGCGGATCTACCTCACCTGGCTCGCCGAAGAGCTCGAAGACAACCGACTCGGCCCCATCGACGTCATGGGCGCGACCGCCCCCCAGATTCGAGCTTGGATCCAAAAGAATGTCGTGCCCGATCGCGACCAATTCGCCTTAAAGGGCCTCGATCTCAAGCTCCTCGGCCAAAACTCCGCCGCCGCGATGAATGCATACCTGGGGCTCGCCACTTGGGCCCAAGCGATTCTTCCCGAACGGGCCTTTGCTCGCTCGCTCATCCTGACCGGATCACAAAAGGCGACCGACTATGCCAAAGCCGTCGTCGAAGCCGCCCGCGAACAGCGGGAATGGGTCATTGATCCACCCCGCGAGCTTCGGAGCAAGCCGATCTGGATTCCGCTCGCCAAAGGAACCCTCTCCGGGGGCTCGGTCGATCGCCGCCAAGGAGACTGGGCTCTTGTTCGTCTCTCGGCCTCAGGGACCGCCAAGATTACGAACCCACCCATCGATTAAGCGCGACCTTGGATTGCCGCTTCGAGGGTGGCAATATCGATCTTTTGCATCGTCATCATCGCGCCAAACGCCGCCTGCGCCACCGCTGGATCGGCGTGGCCCAAAGCGTCCATCAACACGCGGGGAGTGATCTGCCAAGAGATTCCCCATCGGTCTTTGCACCACCCGCAATCGCTCTCAAGGCCGCCATTGCCGACAATCGCATCCCAATATCGGTCCGTTTCGGCTTGATCTTCGGTCGAAACTTGAAAGGAAAAAGCTTCGCTCTGCTGAAAGTGCGGTCCGCCATTGATGCCGATGCAACGCACCCCGATCACCGTGAACTCGACGACCAAAACATCTCCCTTCTGGCCGCTCGGATAATCGCTCGGCGCATGGACAACCTTTTCGACCGATGAATCCGGAAACGTCTCCGCGTAGAACTGCGCCGCCTCTTCGGCGCCTCGATCAAACATCAAACAAACTGTGTTCTTGCTCCGCGCGTTCATCGCTCTGAACTCTACCCGGCACCGTCGGCCGGTCCGTGAAACCGGCGAACCTCCACCGGCGCCCGACAGGCCCGAGACGCCTTTTCCGCCCAGCAAAGTGCCTCCGATTCATCGGCCACTTGAAGCACCCAAAAGCCGCCGATCGCCATTCCAGCCGATGAGATCGGCCCCACTCCCCGGCCCAACGACCCATCCTCTCGCACCTCGACCGACTGAGCCTGGTGCACGGGGTGCAATCCCCCGACAAACTCGCGAACACCCGCCGCGACCATCTCATCGTTGAGCGCATCGATCTCCGCTCGCATCAAGCTGTCCTCGGCCGCTTCCGGCTTGTAGTCCAGAGGTCGATAGATCGCGACAAAGAACTGCATCTTGCTCGAAGAATATCCCACACGACCGAAGCCGGCAAGGCCCCAAAGGTCCTAGTCGGGTTGACTTCAGCTGCCCGCAGCCTCTATCCTGTTCTTTGCTCCCTTTTGGAGCAGGTGAATCGTCATGCAATCCCGGGCCCTCCTGAATCAAAGACGTCGTTGCTCGACCGAGCAGCGATGGCCCGGCATGGGCAGGCGACGCTAAGAATTTCGCAAACCTTTTTTCAGGATTCGAGCCCGCTTGCTCCCCGAGCACGCGGGCTCTTTTCATTCCCCCAGGCTGAACTCCGCGACGGGTCGGCCCTTTCCCCCGTTTCGAACAAAGAACACAACAACACGATGCAAAAATACGAAGACATTCCCGTTTGGGGAGAGCCCCTTTTGGTGGACGCCCTCGAACAGATCAAGATGGTCCGAGATACCGGCGCCGACCGGGTCGCGCTGATGGCGGATCACCATGTCGGCTACAGCATGCCAATCGGTGGTGTCGCTGCCTATCGAGAAGACCTCAGCCCGAGCGGCGTCGGGTTCGATATCGCCTGTGGCAACAAGGCGGTGCGGCTCGATATTCCGCTCGCCGAAGTTCGAGCGAACATCGAAAAAATCATGGATGACATCGCCTCGCACATTAGCTTTGGCGTCGGCAGAAGCAACCCGCAGCCCGTGGATCACGAGCTTTTCGACGATCCGGCTTGGTCTTTGAACCCCGCCAAGACCAAGAAGCAAGCCGCTCGAAGTCAGCTCGGGACCGTCGGTTCGGGCAACCACTACGTGGACCTTTTTGCCGACGAACAAGACCGGGTCTGGGTGGGGGTCCACTTCGGCTCGCGAGGTCTCGGCCACAGCATCGCCGACTTCTTTATCCAAGCCGGCGGTGGAAAATCGGCGATGCACAGCCCGCCCGTGCTTTTGCACGAGCGAAGCACGATTGGCCAAGACTATCTCGCACAAATGAACCTGGCCGGGCGATATGCCTATGCCGGGCGTGATTGGGTCTGCCAAGAGGTCACGCAGTTGCTCGGGGCCACGGCCGTCGAAGAGGTGCACAATCACCATAACTTCTGCTGGCGAGAAACTCATGGCGGCCAGGACTACTGGGTCGTTCGAAAAGGTGCGACGCCGGCTTTTCCGGGCCAACGCGGGTTCGTCGGCGGCAGCATGGGCGATCTCTCGGTGATCCTTGAGGGCGTCGAGCATGACCACGCCGCCGAAGCGATGTACTCCACTGTGCACGGGGCGGGACGAGTGATGAGCCGCACCCAAGCGGCCGGGAAAAAGAAGAAGGGCCGACGAACTGGCGGCCAAGTCACCCGCCAGATGATGGAGGATTGGGTCCGCGAAGCGGGCGTCGTTTTGCGCGGAGCAGGGACGGACGAGTCGCCGCACTGCTACAAGCGACTCCCCGAGGTCTTGGCCGCCCACGCCGGGACCATCCGGATCGTCCACACCCTTCGCCCGCTGGGGGTGGCGATGGCCAGCGCCCACGAGTTTGATCCGTACCGGGACTGACCGAACCCGCGACAGCTCCCTCATTTCGCGAAGCGGCCTGAGGGGGCAGCGGGAGTCGAATCACGTTTGGGGGTTCGGGGGTTCGGGGGTCCGGTGATTCGAGGGCTCGGGGCACAGCGGACCTTCAGGCCGCGCCGCTCACAGCGTCCCGCAGTTCGCTCCTGAATGAACCTCGGGCCCCAATTCGAATGGGAGTCCACTGGGCCACAGCAAGTCGGACCGATTGACAGGTGCCTAGACCTCTGTTCTCCAGCCATTGTCCCATGCAGGGATCAGCCGCTCGGAGGCGGCAGCTTATCGGGCAGATCCCTTGGGCGGGCTGCGCCGCTCGGAGGCGACAGGTTATCGGGCAGTGCCCTAGGACTGGATCGTCCAGCCGGCCGCGCAACTTGGGGACAGGTTGTCCGGCAGAGTCCTGGGCCTGGCTGCGCCGCTCGGAGGCGGCAGGTTGGGACCCCGGACGCCCACAAGGGGC
>ERZ761609.2957-NODE-2957-length-11691-cov-8.539876_pt1 | contig 11691 bp, 11 predicted proteins | sample MGYA00511163_ERZ761609 | MGnify/ENA primary metagenome ERZ761609 (study PRJEB28899, sample SAMN02445070) | bioreactor sludge metagenome | biome: EBPR sludge | place: Australia: Brisbane, Thorneside Wastewater Treatment Plant | collected 2011-12-16 ... | reverse complement strand
GCGCAGGGCGCGTTTGAAGAAATGGTCAGTTACGCCCGCCAGCGTCACGCCTTCGGCGAGCCGATCGCCAACAAGCAGGCGATTCAGGAACTGATCGCCGACGCCGCCGTCGAGATCGACGCCGCGCGCCTGCTGGTCTACCGCGCCGCGTGGCTCCGCGATCAGGGCCGCGACTTCACCCGCGCCGCCGCCATCGCCAAACTCAAGGCCAGCGAGGTCGCCGAGAAAGTCTGCTTCGACGCGATTCAGGTGCATGGCAGTTACGGCTACAGCCGCGAATATCCGGTCGAGCGCATGTACCGCGATCAGCGCCTGATGAGCATCGGCGAGGGCACCAGCCAGATCCAGCGACTGGTGATCGCGCGGCAGGTGCTCAAGGCGTTCGAGACACGCGCGGACAGCTAGCCACACCCTGACCTGAATCAAAACCGGAGCGCTTGAGGCGCTCCGGTGTGATTCTTGCGTCTGTGCAGCGACCGCTTAGCGGTAGTCCACACCCTGCCATTCGAGGTTCATCGGGCCGACGTAGTTCACGTCCGGGCGGATCAGGCGGTTATTGGCCATCTGCTCCAGCACGTGCGCCGACCAGCCCGCGATACGCGACATGGCGAACAGCGGCGTGAACATGTCCACCGGCAGGTGGAGCGTGTACAGCACGATGGCGCTGTAGTAGTCGACGTTGGCGTACAGGTTGCGGCTGATGAAGTAGTCGTCGGCGCGCGCCAGATCGTCCAGCTTGCGCGCGATGTCGTACCACTTGCTGTTGCCGGATTCCTTCGCCAGCGCTGCGGCCTTCTCCTTGAGGATCTGGGCGCGCGGGTCAAGCGCCTTGTAGACGCGGTGGCCGATGCCCATCACGCGGCGCTTGCCGGACTTGATGTTCTCGGCGAACCACTTCTCGACGTTCTCCGGCTCACCGATCTCGAGGAACTGATGCATGGCTTCGGCGTTCGCGCCACCATGCGACGGCCCCTTGAGCGCGCCGATGGCTGCGACGATCGCGCTGTGGAAGTCCGCGCCCGTGGCCGTCACCACGCGCGAGGTGAAGGTGCTGGCGTTCATGCCGTGCTCGGCCAGCAGTACCAGATACACATTCACGGCGTCGACCGCGCTGCGGCCCGGTTCCTGACCGGTGAGCATGTAGACGAAGTTCTCCGCCAGATTGTAGTTGGCCTTGGGTGCGACCGGTTCCTCACCACGCGCCAGACGCGCCCACGCGGCGCAAGCCGTGGTGATCTGACCGGTCAGGCGCACGGCCTTGTGACGCACAGCGTCGGCGTCCATGGCTTCGCCTTCGCGGTCGTGAATGCCCAGCAGCGAAACGACGCTGCGCAGCACGGCCATGGCGTTCGAATCCTTGGGAAGCTGGCGCATGTGCTGGACGACTTCCACCGGCAGCACCGCTTCGCGCGCGATGTGCAGGCGCAGGTCTTCGAGTTCCTTGCGGTTGGGCAGGCGGTAGTGCCACAGCAGGTAAACGACTTCTTCGAACAGCGCGTTCGCAGCCAGATCTTCGATCTTATAGCCGCAGTAGATCAACTTCCCGGCGTGACCATCCACCAGACTGGTCTTGGATTCGCCGACGATGACGTTATCCAGCCCTTTGGAAATTACGGCGGTGTTCCCTGACATAAGACTCTCCTTGAGTTTCGGCTGAAAGCATTAACATTGCGAGTTGGTGCTTCGTACAGCAATTAACACCCGGGTTAAGGGTGATCGAGGCCGGCAGAACCGTGTCTTGCTTGCTGCGATGTGAACGTGAGCGTCCCCAACTTGAGAGATTTTGATAGGTTGAGAGTATATCACCACGGGAAAACTGTCACAATGCTGATCTTTTAAGCATTTGATAAGTTCAAGTTTTGGTGAACCGCTTGCAATTTCACGCGCTTCACGGTACGCTTTGGCGCATGATCGAACTTTCGCGCGTTTTCGCTGTCAATGCCCCGATGTGCATGCGCTCCATGTGCATGTGTTGTGTTTGTGCTGGCACACACCATCCGGACGCTTGACACCGTTAACGCCGCTTCGCTGACGCGAGCCATCAGGGTCAACCGCCACCGGTTGACCCTTTTTCTTTGTAACGACCCGATCCACAAGGAGCAAGCATGGCCGTCAATCTATCACAATCGCTGCAAGCGCAGATCTTCCAGCAGATGGAGGGAACGTATCCCAACGAGGGCGGCGGCTTTCTGTTCGGCGAGATCGCCGGCGACGCCGTCACCATCCGCGCCATCACGCAGGTGGAGAACGTCTTTGCCGCCGAGGAGCAGTATCACCGCTACGCCATGACGCCGCAGGACTGGATGCGCCTTGAGGATGATGCCGAGGCGCGCGGCCTGTCGCTGGTAGGCTACTACCACAGCCACCCGGATTCGCCCGCCGTACCCTCAGTCTATGACCGTGACCATGCCCTGCCGAACTTCATCTATATCATCACGCAGGTGCAGGAAGGCGTCGCCATCGCCATGCATGCGTGGCGCTTGCACGACGACCGCAGCGACTTCGACCCGCTGACGCTGCACATCAGCCCGGAATAGCCCGCTCAAGCGGCGGTTGTTCAGCCCGTTTATTTCGATAGTGTTTCGGCAAGCCAGAGATCGCAAACGCAAGACAAACAAGCATAGAAAAAGGGGACTCATACCACATGACGCAGGAAAACAACTACCACCGTGAAACGCTCGCCCTGCACGCCGGTTACTCGCCTGACCCGACGACCGGTTCGCGCGCCGTCCCGATCTACCAGACGACGTCCTACCAGTTTCGCGACAGCGACCATGCCGCGGCGCTGTTTGCCCTGCAGGAACCGGGCAATATCTACACGCGCATCATGAACCCGACCACCGGCGCTTTCGAGGAACGTCTGAACGCGCTGGAAGGCGGCGTCGGTGCACTGGCGACTGCCTCCGGTCAGGCCGCGCAAACGCTGGCGATCCTGTCGCTGGTCGACAGCGGCGACGAGATCATCGCCAGCAGTGCGCTGTACGGCGGCACGTACACCCTGCTCAAGTACACCCTCGCCCGCCTGGGCATCACCACCCACTTTGTCAACAGCGACGACCCCACCGACTACGAGAAACTCATCAACGAACGCACCAAACTGATCTACCTTGAGACCATCGGCAACCCCAAACTCGAGATCCCGGACTTTGAAGGCATCACGGCCGTCGCCCACCGTCACGGCCTGCCGGTCGTGCTGGATAACACTTTCGCGCCGTATTTCTTCCGGCCGTTTGACCATGGCGTCGACATCATCGTCTATTCGACAACCAAGTGGATCGGCGGGCACGGTCTGGCGATCGGCGGCGCGATCGTTGACAGCGGCCGTTTCGACTGGAAGGCCAGCGGCCGCCACACCGGTCTGGTGCTGCCGGAACCGGCCTATCACGGGCTGGTGCTGGCCGATCTGGGCGCGCCGGCCTTCATCCTGCGGGCGCGCGTCGTCGGCCTGCGTGACATGGGCGCGGCGCAGTCGCCCTTCAACAGCTTCCTGAATATCATCGGGCTGGAGACGCTGCCGCTGCGCATCGAGCGCCACCTGAGCAACGCCCAGCGCGTCGCCGAATGGCTCGAAGCCCACGACGCCGTGAGCTGGGTGAATTATCCCGGCCTGCCCTCGCACAAGAGCTACGCCAACACGCACAAGTATCTGGGCGGCAAGGGCGGCGCGGTGATCGGCTTCGGCATCCGCGGCGGGCGTGACGCCGGGCGGCGCTTCATCGACAGCCTCAAGCTGTTCTCGCATCTGGCGAACGTCGGTGACGTGCGCTCACTCGCCATCCATCCGGCGACGACCACCCACCAGCAGCTTTCGGCCGAGGAGCAGCTCACGTCCGGCGTGACCGACGATTACGTGCGGCTGGCGGTCGGTATCGAGCATATCGACGACATCCTTGCGGATCTGAGTCAGGCGCTCAAGGTGGCCGTGCCGGACGCGCTCCAGCCTGCGTAAGCGCATGCGATCACGGCGGCGTCCGCCCGGATCATCAGCAGACGCCGCCGGAATCTATAGAACGCAGCACAGCGTAAACCAGCGTGAAGCAAAGGGAAGGCGCGTGGCAGCCTTACGCAAACCAGCACAGGAACAGGAACCCATGACAGCGCGGCGAGCAGACCGGGGATCAGTCGGCATTGTGCGGCGGCAGTACGCGCACTTCGATGACCCGCTGCCCTTGAGCAGCGGTCTGGCGCTGGAACGCTTCACGCTGGCCTACGAGACCTACGGCCAGTTGAACGCCGACCGCAGCAACGCGATCCTGATCTGCCACGCGCTGTCCGGTGACGCGCATGTCGCCGGGTATCACACCGACAATCCCAACGAAAAGCCCGGTTGGTGGGACGAGGCCGTCGGCCCCGGCAAGATGTTCGACACCGACCGTTTTTTCGTGGTGTGTTCGAACGTGATCGGGGGCTGTCAGGGCAGCAGCGGCCCCGGCAGTCTGGCGGCGGACGGCCAGCCCTACGCGCTACGCTTCCCGATCATCACCGTGGCCGACATGGTGCGGGCGCAGGCGCATCTCATGGATCATCTCGGCATCGCGAAGCTGTTCGCTGTTGCCGGGGGGAGCATGGGCGGCATGCAGGCGCTCCAGTGGGCGGTGGATTACCCGGAGCGCGTGGCGCATGTCCTGTTTCTGGCGAGTACCGCGCGCTCGTCCGCGCAGAATATCGCCTTCAACGAGATCGGGCGGCAGGCGATCTACGCCGATCCGAACTGGAATCACGGCAACTACTACGGCGGCCCGCCCCCGGCCAAGGGGCTGAGCGTCGCGCGCATGGTCGGCCACATCACCTACATGAGCGAACAGTCGCTGGAATCCAAGTTCGGGCGCGCGCTGGAAGGCCGCGCCAAACTCGGCTACACCTTCGATACCGAGTTCTCGGTCGAATCGTACCTGCGCTATCAGGGACAAAAGTTCGTCGAGCGCTTCGACGCCAACAGCTATCTGTACATCACCAAGGCGCTGGACTACTTCGACATCGCCGAAAACTACGGATCACAGGCGGCGGCGCTGGCGCGGATGCAGGCAGCGACGCTGGTCGTCAGCTTTTCGAGCGACTGGCTGTACACCGAAGCGCAGGCGCGCGAACTGGTCGACGGGCTGGAAGCCGCCGGCCGTGCGGTCGAGTATCAACACGTGAACGCGCATTTCGGCCACGACTCGTTTCTGGTCGAGGTCGACACCATGACCGGCATCGTCGGCGGTTACCTGACGCGCCACGCCGCCGGTCACTTCAGCGCCGGATCGGATTAGCGGTATAATCGACGCCGTTCAACGCGTCTTGAGTGTGAGTAAAGACTACAGGAGAGAGGTACACGATGACATCCATCAAGATCCCGACGCCGCTGCGCGCCTACACCGGCGGTGAGGCAACCGTCGCCGTGACCGGAGCGACCGTCGGCGAGGCGCTGAATGATCTGGCGGCGCGCTACCCGGAGATCAAGGCGCACATCTTCAACGGCGACAGCCTGCGCACGTTCGTCAACGTCTTTGTCGGTGACGAGGACGTGCGCTTCCTCGACGGCCTCGCGACCGCGATCGAGGACGGCGACAGCCTGCGCATCATTCCGAGTATCGCGGGCGGAGCCTAACCCATGGTCACGACCGTCCATACGGAACTCACCAACGAGGAAATCCGGCGCTACAGCCGCCATATCATCATGCCGGAAGTCGGCATGGAAGGTCAGCGCAAACTCAAGGCCGCCAGCGTCCTGCTGATCGGCACCGGCGGTCTGGGGAGTCCCACGGCGCTGTATCTGGCCGCCGCCGGCATCGGGCGCATGGGGCTGGTCGACTATGATATCGTCGACGAGAGCAACCTGCACCGCCAGATCATCCACGGGGAAAGCACCGTCGGCCTGTCAAAACTCGACAGCGCCGAGAAGCGCATCAAAGACCTGAACCCGTTCATCCAGATCGACAAGTACAACGTCCCGCTGACCTCCGACAACGCGCTGGAACTGCTCGCGCCGTATGACATCATCATCGACGGCACGGACAACTTCCCGACGCGCTATCTGGTCAACGACGCCAGCGTCAAGCTGGGCAAGCTGAACGTCTACGGGTCGATCTTCCGCTTCGAGGGTCAGGCGACCGTGTTCGGTCACGCCGAGGGGCCGTGCTACCGCTGCATGTTCCCCGAACCGCCGCCGCCCGGTCTGGTGCCAAGCTGTGCCGAAGGCGGCGTGCTCGGCATCCTCCCCGGCACGATCGGCACGCTGCAGGCGACCGAGGCCATCAAGCTGATTCTGGGCATCGGGGATCCGCTGGTCGGGCGCATGCTGCTGTACGACGCGCTCGACATGACGTTCACGACCATCAAGGTGCGCAAGAATCCGGCCTGCCCGGTCTGCGGCGTCCCGCGCGAACAGATCGAACTGATCGACTACGAGCAGTTCTGCGGTATGCCAGCCCATGACCGCAGCCTGTACCAGACCGAAGAAGCCCAGCTTGACTTCGACATGCGCTCGATCAACGTACAGGAACTGGCCGAGCGCCTCACCGCCGGTGAGCATCCGCTGATCCTCGACGTGCGCGACCCGCACGAATGGGAGATCGTCGCGCTGGACGGCACGCTGCGCATCCCCAAGGGCGACATCCTCGCCGCCAAGAACGCACTCGTCGCCCAGCGCAAACTGCGCGAGGAGACCGTGCTGGCACAAATCCCGCAGGATCAGGAGATCATCGTCCACTGCCGTTCGGGTAAGCGCTCCGCCGACGTCATCGCCTACCTGCGCGAGGTCGGCTATGACACGGCCAGACTGTTCAACCTCGAAGGCGGCATTCTGGCATGGGCCAACGAGATCGACACCCGTCTGCCCACGTATTAGCCTTACTATGCGTACCCATGACAGGGGAACCGGCCGGTTCCCCTGTCTGTTTCCCTCAAAAGCGCTTCATTTCCCCTGCACGCAGCTTACGTAAAAGTCAACATCGTAAATAATGCAAGTCTATACGGAAAATTAAACTCTACTATGGTAGACTGACGTCAATTAACGAATCAGGAATCTCGCAAGGTAAAACATCATGCCGGTGCTGCTCCTCGCACAGGGCGACCCTGAAGCCAAAAACAAGCTGCGCAAGGCCATCGACCTGCGCTATGGGCCGCGCCCGCTCATGGTTGACAGCCTCGCGCTGGCATACAAAGGACGGGTCAAGACCCGCGTCGGGCCGGTCACGACGTGGGCGGCATTCGAGGCCCAGAGCATCCACCGATTCCCGCATTTCATCCGGCTTGACTGGATGACGCGCTCGATGGGCGTCAAGTCCACGACGACGTGCGAGACCTTCGATGGCGAACATTACCGCGCCTCAAAAGGCGGCGTCCTTGAGACCGTTGACAGCGCCGAACGCCTGCGCCTGCTGCGGATGCGCGTCTGGTCGCTGGCCTGCGGCATGTTGACGCCCCTCAGCGACAGCCAGATCACGCTCGACAACCTCGGCGATTACGGTTTCAGCGCGCGCCACAGCCAGATCAACGAACGCTGCACCGTCATGCTGCGCCCGGATTACACGGTCGAATCGATCGAACTGGTGGCGGTCAATCCGCGGACGGCGGCGCGTCAGGCCCTGCGCATCGAGTATTCGCCCGAACTGGCGCAGTTCGCGGACTGCCTCTACCCGGCGAAGTTCAAAGCCTTCTGGAACGATGATCCGCTGTATGAGGCCGTGCTGGAACGTCTGCGCGTCAACGGCGAGATCCCGACCGAGACCTTTCGCAGCGGTGAGGGCGTCGGCGCCTGAGGTTTAGCGGCGGTAGCGCTCCGGCATCGGTTCGCGCCGCACATCGTAGATCATAAAGCCCCGTTTCTGATAATTCTCCAGCGCCACCGGACTGTCCAGGTTGCAGGTATGTACCCAGACGCGGCCGGTGGCGCTGCGCGTCAGCTCCCATGCCCGCCGGATGCCCACGCTCAACAGGTGCTTGCCCAGCCCGCGCCCGGTGAAGGGCGCACGCAGGCCGAACAGTACGATCTCCACGCCTTCACCCGCGACATCCGGGCTTAGCTCCACATAGCCCGCAGGCGCGCCATCGACGTACAGCACATAGGTCTCGTTGACCGCCAGCACTGCCGCCAGCGCCGCGTCGGTCAGCAGACGGCGGTCGCGCCAGCGCCACGCGTCGCCCACGGCATCGTACAGAAACCGGTAGAACGGCACGTCGACGGCCGTCAGCGGCAGGATCAGCAGCGCGGGATCGTCCAGCAGCGCCGGCTGAAACTGGTCAGGGCTGAGCATCTCCAGCGAGGTCGTGACCAGTTCGTCGGGAACAGCAGTCATCGGCGTTAGCTCCGGTTCAGGCGGTCAGAATCAGGCTCCGATTATAGCCACCGTGAGGCGATCTGCCAGCGCGTCACGGTCTGCTGCCACCCTATCCCCGGATAGGGGCAGTGGTATAATGAAAAGAACGCTATTCAGGCACAAAAAGAGAGCAAAACTTTATGGATTTCGCACTGAGCAGTGACCACATCGAAGCGCGTAATATGGTGCGCAGTTTTGTCGAAAAAGAGGTGTCGCCCGTCATCGGCGAATGGGATCGCAAACAGGAGATGAACCCGGCGTTCCTGCCGCGCATGGCGGAACTGGGTATCCTCGGCATCAGCATCCCGGTGCGTTACGGCGGTCAGGGTTTCGACTACATCACGCTGGGGCTGGTCTGTGAGGAACTCGAGCGCGGTGATACCACCCTGCGCGTGGTGATGTCGGTGCATCACGGGTTGAACAGCCAGGCGATCCTCCAGTGGGGCACCGAGGAGCAGAAACAGCGCTTCCTCGTGCCGCAGGCGCGCGGTGAGCAGTACGCCGGTTTCGGCCTGACCGAACCGGGTGCGGGCAGCGACGTCGCCGCCATGCAGTCCACCGCCCGCCGCGTCGGGGACAAGTACATCCTCAACGGCGAGAAGATGTGGATTAGCCTGGCGAGCAAGGCGCACAACTTCCTCATCGTCGCCAAGACTGACCCGGACAAGGGACACGAAGGCATGTCGGCTTTCATCGTCACCAGCGACATGCCCGGCGTGACCACCGGCGACATTCACGGCAAGCTGGGCGTGCGCGCCGGTTCTACGGGCTGGATCAAGATGGAAGATGTCGAAGTCCCGGCGGCCTATCGCCTCGGCGAAGAAGGCGAAGGCTTCAAGATCGCCATGTCGTGCCTCGACAACGGCCGTTATACGGTCGGCGCGGGCGCGACTGGCCTGATTCGCGCTTGCCTTGAGGAAAGCCTCAAGTACGCCGAGGAGCGCGAGACCTTCGGCCGTCCGATCGCCCACCACCAGTTGATCAAGCAGAAGCTCGGCTATATGCAGCAGTGGTACGATACCGCCTTCCTGCTGTGCGCGCGCGCAGGCTGGCTCAAGAATCAGGGCGTCCGCAACACGCGCGAGACCAGCATGGCGAAGTGGTACGCGACCGACCACAGCGTCAAAGCGGCGCTGGAAGCCGTCCAGTTGTTCGGCGCGTACGGTTTCAGCGACGAATACCCGGTCGAGCGCTACCTGCGCAACGCCAAGGGCGCGGTGATCTACGAAGGCACCAGCGAGATCCACCAGTTGATGCAGGCCGACTACGCCCTCGGCTACCGCCGCGACAAGCCCCTACGCTGCGAGATGCCAGCTTACGACGCCGAATGGTGGCAGGCCGAGGCCGCACCCGCCGCCGGCGACTAGCCCGCCGTTCGCGGCATCTCCCCTTAGCGATCCTCAGCGGGGATACGGGCCACCGTGTCCCCGTGCTTTTTTCTCGTGTGCAGGCGTAGTGTGTAAATCCAATATGTGCTAGCATATATGTGGATATGCGTGATTGTATATATGCCTGAACATGAAAGGGATAGATCGCGATGAATTTCTTCCAGCGTCACCACGTCCAGGACCCTAAATTCATATCAGTATTGTTTAATGATCCGCGCTTCTCGGTATTATGGCTGGTGCTGCGTGTCTGGCTCGGCTGGCAGTGGCTGACCTCGGGTTGGGGCAAGCTGCAAAATCCGGCGTGGACGGACGGCGGTACCGCCCTGCTCGGCTACTGGGAGCGCGCCGTCGAGATCCCCGAAGGCGGTCGTCCGGCGATCACTTTCGGCTGGTACCGTGACTTTCTGCAGGGCATGATCGACGCCAACGCCCATACGTGGTTCGCCCAGTTGATCGTCTGGGGCGAGATCCTCGTCGGCGTCGCGCTGATCCTCGGTGCGTTCACCGCGATCGCCGCCTTCGGCGGCGCGGTCATGAACTTCAACTTCATGCTGGCCGGCAGCGCCAGCACCAATCCGGTGCTGTTCCTCGCCGCCCTGATCCTGATCTTCGCGTGGAAGACCGCCGGTTACATCGGCCTCGACCACTGGCTGCTGCCGCTGATCGGCACGCCGTGGGGACGCGGCGCGTACAAGGCCCCTGAAGCCGCGCCCAGACAGGCCAGCCGGCAGGCCGCCGGCGACTAGCGCGCCCGACGCATCCAAACGTAACGACAAAAAACGGCGATCCTTGCGGGTCGCCGTTCTGATTCTGGATATCGCGCAGCCTACGATTCGATGATCTTGTCGTCGATCAACTGCTGCTGCACCTTCTGTCCGCGCGGATTGAACGCGAAGTGCTGCCCGTGGATCTCGAACTCCATGTCCTGCATGGCGCGCCCGGCACGGTTCTTCTCGACCGTCCACACCACCCAGTTGCGGTACTGCTTGGCGTTGTACGGGTTAAACGCCACGTGATCCTTCGCCATGATCTGATACTTGTTGTTCATGATGATAGCGATGTCCGACTCGTAGTCGAGCGCGCTCGAGCCGCGCAGATGGAACAGGTGAATACGCTTGCTCTTGAGTCCCTCGCGGTCAGCCGCGACGATCGACCAGACCGGCACGTCCAGCGACAGCGCGATGTCCTTCAGCCCTTCGACGATGATCGTGACCTTGTCGTTTTCGTCGCGCGGGCGCTCGGGATGCACGGCGACCTTCTGCAGGTAGTCGATGAACACCGTCACGTTACCGCCGGTCGCGTCGCACAGGCGCGCCGTGATCTCTTTGATCGCACGCAGATTGGTCACGGCGGGGCTGGCCTTGAGCAGGATCAGGCGATCCGCGTAGCGCTGCATGCGCGCCAGCGCCGGCGCAGTCTTGGGATTCTCGCGCAGGATCTCCTGCAGCGATCCCGCGCCGCCGTCACGCCCCATGAATTCCTTGGCCCGCTGCGACACGATGATCTGATACAGGTCGCGCAGTTTCAGGCCGCGGCTCAGATCCATCTCCGGCGGGTTGACACTCTCCATGCACAGCAGGCGGTGCATCAGATGAGTTTCGGTGTGTTCGTAGGAGAGATAGAAGGCGTACTGGTCAGGGCGCGAGGCGATGTTGCGGGCGATCTGCAGGGTGGCGATCGTCTTGCCGATCCCCTGCGCCCCGCCCAGCAGCACCAGCTCCGTCTTGCGCAGGCCGCCGCCGATCAGCCCGTCCAGCGGGTCAAAGCCTGACGGAATCGGCACGTAGTCGACCAGATCACCACGCACGACCTTGTCGTTAGCCTCGGCGATCACCTGCGACAGCGTCCGCGGCGTGGCGCTCTGCGGACGAAGACCGTTCGGGCGCTGTTCAGCGCGCGGCACCACCGGCGGCGGGTTGAGCGGTTCCGGCGACTGCGGGAACTGCGGTTGTTCGGGAGAACCGTCTAGGCGTTTGGTGGTCATCGCGCGTCTGCCTCAGATT
>ERZ761609.2956-NODE-2956-length-11692-cov-29.809831_pt1 | contig 11692 bp, 12 predicted proteins | sample MGYA00511163_ERZ761609 | MGnify/ENA primary metagenome ERZ761609 (study PRJEB28899, sample SAMN02445070) | bioreactor sludge metagenome | biome: EBPR sludge | place: Australia: Brisbane, Thorneside Wastewater Treatment Plant | collected 2011-12-16 ... | reverse complement strand
AATGAGACACTTTCCACACCTTAAAGTTCACGGATAATTCGTGCCGAGTCTATAGCGCACCTGTCTATCTCGGCGACCGCGTCTATTTCAAGACGGCCATCGCGACCAAACGACTCAGCATTGGTGACTACCAGATAGGCCGACTTACTAACAAGCCCGTCCAAGTCATTGCGAAACCCGTTCTCGACGCCTCGGGACAGATCCAGAGCGTCGTGTACGCCGCGTTAAATCTTGAGTGGCTTATGCGGTTCACGCCCTTGACCGAACTGCCTCCCAAATCGGCCATCACAGTCGTTGATCGACAAGGCATCATCCTGACACGCGCGCCGGACCCGGAAGGCAAGTGGACCGGCATTAACCTGACAAGCGACGTGCCGATCGCCAAGGCGTTCATTGATAGCGGACAAGCGGAGGCGACCCGGGAAGGGCGCGGCGTCGATGGTATACAGCGGATTTACGCGCTGGCGCGCATCGGCCCGGGCCAAGAGCGCAATGGCTACATCCTGGTCGGCATCCCATCCCAGGAAATCCTGGCTGCGCTCAACGCCGATTTGCTGCCACGCGCAGCTTTTCTGGCGGCGGCCTTCCTCGGCATCATGGTCCTTGCATGGTTCGGCAGCGAGATGTTGGTGATGAGACGTACACGTCTGCTGTCGACGGCTGCCCAGGAAATGGCCGCCGGTGATTTTTCCGCGCGCGCCGCAATCAAGGGGCGCGACGAAATCGCGACCCTCGCCGTCGAGTTCAACCGATTGGGCGAAGCGCTGCAACGGAATCATCACCAAATCGATCGGCTCAACCGAATTCACGAGGTGCTCAGTGGCATCAACGGCGCCATTCTGAGAATCCGCGTACAGGACGAATTGCTCAAGGAGGCCTGCCGTATTGCCGTCGAACGCGGCAAGCTGCGATATGCCTGGATCGGCATAGTAGAACCTGGTACGGGGCGGATCATGAAAATGGCCTCTCATGGAGAGGGAAACGATTTCGTCGATCGCCACTGCCTGACTCCGCACACACGGGAAGATGAAGATCTGTGCCCCTGTGCGGCTGCCATGCCCCAGGCGCACCCCGTCATCTGCAATGACCTCGGGGTGGGCGATCGGCGCGACGAACCCTGGCGATCGTTGGCGCGGGTGCATGGCTTTGAGGCACTGGCGGGCTTTCCACTGAGACGGGACGGCAAAGTCATAGGCGTACTCGGGCTCTACGCCGCCGAGGCTCATTTCTTCGAGGCGCCGGAGGTGGATCTCTTCCAGGAGCTAGCGGCAGATATTTCACTTGGTCTCGAATATATCGACAAGGATCAACGCATCGATCATTTGCTTTACCACGACGCACTGACCGGCTTGCCGAACAGAACGCTTTGTGAAGACCGCCTGCAGCAGGAGATTCTGCGGGCACGCCACCATGACCGCCACGTGAGCGTAGTCGTGCTCAACATCGCGGACTTTCATCGGCTGGTCGGCGTGCATGGCCATCACGTCGCCGACGACGTCCTGAACATGCTCGCCACATACTTGTCGGCCCTCGTCCGAGAAGGCGACACGGTTTCGGGTCTAGGCGGCGACGAGTTCGCAATCGCCTACGTCGATATTGCGTCGACACAGGATGCCATCCATCTCGTCCAGTCTCTCGTGGCTGGGCTGCCCACTATTTTTCGGAACACCACGAGCGAAATCCACTTGAGCATACGGGGCGGCGCCGCAATCTATCCCGACGATGGCGAGGATGCAGTGAGCCTGCTCGTTAATGCCACGCTTGCCAGAAACAGTGGCCAGGCTGGCCGCAGCCACGCAGTGAACTTTTATTCTTCCGCGATTCAACGCGCCGCCAATGAACGGGAGGAAATCGAACAGGCGCTCCGGCATGCCATCAAGGACAATCTGGGCCTGGCCCTGTATTACCAACCGGTAGTGGATATCCATACCTACCGCATCGTGAGCCTCGAAGCGCTTGCGCGCTGGAACAGCCCGGAGTTCGGGCCTGTGTCACCGGCACGGTTCATCCCCGTCGCTGAGGAGACCGGCCTGATCGTCGAGCTGGGTGACTGGGTGTTGGACACCGCATGCCGGCAAATCCAGGTCTGGCGGAATGCCGGATTGATGGAAACTCGCGTGGCGATCAACATATCGTTTCAGCAGTTGCGGCAGGAGGATTTCGTTGAGCGCCTTGCAAAGGCCGCCGGCGCCATCAATCGTAACGGCTCGAACCTGCTCGCTATTGAACTGACAGAATCTGAACTGATGGACGATGTCGAAACGACCATACGGCAAATCGATCTACTGAAAATTCACAACTTCACCATCTATATTGACGACTTCGGTACGGGCTACTCGTCATTGAGCTATCTGCAGCGGTTGCCCGTGGACATACTCAAAATCGATCAGAGCTTCGTCAGCACGCTTGGACAATCCGAAAGCAGCGACGCCATCGTGCGCACCATCATTGCGCTAGCGAACGGCCTCAAGCTGAAGATCATCGCAGAAGGCGTGGAAACCGCCGAACAACTCGCCCTGCTGCAGGAACTTGGTTGCGATTACGCCCAGGGGTTTTTGTTCAGCAAGCCGAGGTCGGCCGAGGAGATCACACGAATGCTGCACAATGGGGGCAACATTGGTCCGCTGAGTTAGAGGGTGCGCCCTGAAGGTACTGTCCATTAGCGCGGCAACCGCTGGCAATCCAGGCTCAATGCCATCGCGAGGAAATTGAATGAGTGCCCAAAGAACACCAAACTACGCAACACCCGCCGAACGATTCCACCAATCCGTTGCGTTGATCGGTTGAATCCGCCGGTGCATAGATGACCCAGGTGGCGTGGTGTGCAAACGGCGGCCCAGGCCGAAGAAGAGCCGCCACCCGCTATTGGCACCGGCTTGCGCTTGGCGCAGATAACCGTCATCAGCCGGATTGAGTACGGATGTTCGCTTGTCGGGTGGAATCGATTGCAAATACTTCAGTTTCCAATCTCAGCGACCACCGGCGCGTGATCCGACGGCCGTTCCAGTTTGCGCATGTCGCGGTCGATGGTGCTTGACGTGCAGGCAGCGGCCAGTGGCTCGCTGAGAAGGATGTGATCGATCCTGAGGCCGTGGTTGCGGCGGAAGCCCATCATGCGGTAATCCCACCAGCTGAAGCTTTTTTCCGGCTGCTCGAACAGGCGGAAGCTGTCCTTCAGGCCCAGTGCCAGCAGCTTGCGGAAGCGTTCGCGTTCGGGCTCCGATACCAGCACGCAGTCCTTCCACGCCTCGGGGTCGTGCACGTCGCGGTCTTCCGGTGCGACGTTGTAGTCGCCCAGAACGGCGAGTTTGGGCTGGCGAACCAGTTCGTCCTTCAGCCAGGCGGCAAGGGCGTCGAACCAGGCGAGCTTGTAGGGATATTTGTCGGAATCGAGGCTTTGCCCGTTGGGGCAATACACGCACACCAGGCGAACGCCGTCGACGGTGGCGGCGATGACGCGCTTCTGTTCATCCTCCAGCCCCGGAATGCCGATCTGTACGTCGAGCGGTTCGGCGCGGCTGACGATGGCAACGCCGTTGTAGGTTTTCTGCCCGGCGAAGGCGACGCGGTAGCCGGCCGCCTCCAGTTCGGCAACCGGAAAATTGTCGTCGGTGAGCTTGGTCTCCTGCAGGCATACCGCGTCGGGCTGGCGGGTGGCGAGGAAATCCAGCAACTGGGGCAGGCGGACCTTGAGGGAGTTGATGTTCCAGGCGGCGAGTTTCATGGCGCCGAGTTTAGCGCATACGATTCCACACGGGCTTCTACCCTGAAGGGCACAAGAGCCCGTAGTGGATCGGAGTCCTTCAGGGCATACGATTCCACATGGGCTTTTGCCCCGAAGGGCACAAGAGCCCATGGCGGATCAGAGTACCCTGCGGAGGGTGTTGAAAAGAATCCTTCAGGGCCGCCGCTGGAGTTGCGGCAGGCTCAGGGGGGGCTTGGTACGCGCTTTAGCGCCCAGGAGACGGCGTCTCTTAGGGTTTGGCCGGAGCAGGGGTCGCAGGACTGGGCGCGGCGACCGGTTCCGGTTTGCGGCCCGGCAAGGCGGATTTTGGATAGCCGGCGCGGTCGAGCGCGGATTGCCATTGCCCGGTTTCAAAGCCGTCGATCTTGTCGCTGCCCACCACCAGCACCGGAACGCTCAAGCGTCCGGTAAGTTTTTGCAGTTCGGCCTGCGCTTCGGGGCTGGCTTGCGGATCCTTGTTGCTATGGGGAACGCCGCGCTCGTTCAGCAGTTGCCGCGCCTGGTCGCAGGGCGCGCCGCAGGCGCTGGCGTACAGGGTGACCGGATATTTCTCACGCGCGGTTCTGGCGGCATAGGATTCACCAACCTCGATGACACTGCCCTTGAAGGCTTTCTGCTGGGCATTCCTGATGCTGGGCGGGGGGGGCTGGTCGCTGTATACCGCGCGGCCTTGTGCGTCCTTCCACTGATACAGCTGAGCGGCGGCAAGCGGGGCACTCGCCACCGCCAGCCAGGCCGCAACCATGATGAGTCCCGCTTTCATGCCGTGCTCCGAACGATCTGATTCCCCGCTCTAACGGCCATAACCGGGCTGGGCTTTACCTGCGAGTGCCCTCAAGGGATAAAAGCGGGCCGTGGTTGTCCCCGCAAGGAGGAGGCCGCGGTTGTTGCCGTTTTATCGGCTTTACAACCGCGCTCATGCCATACCGTTATGGCGCAGCAGCGCGTCGATGGTGGGCTCGCGGCCGCGGAAGGCCTTGAACGATTCGAGCGCCGGGCGGGCGCCGCCCTGGGCGAGGATTTCGCTCCAGAAGCGGTGGCCGACCTCGGGGTTGAGCACGCCGCCGTAGCCTGCGGCCTCGTCCTCGAACAGCGCGTAGGCGTCGGCCGACAGCACTTCCGCCCACTTGTAGCTGTAGTAGCCCGCCGCGTAGCCGCCGGCGAAGATGTGCGAGAAATTGTTGGGGAAGCGGTTGTAGGCCGGCGGGATGACGACCGCGACCTGGCGGCGGATGTCGTCGATCAGGTCCAGCGCGGTGCAGGGGCCGGTGGGGTCGAAATCGTCGTGCAGGCGCATGTCGAAGCTGGCGAACTCGATCTGGCGCAGCGTCTGCAGGCCGGACTGGTAGTTCTTCGCCGCCAGCATCTTGTCGAACAGCTCCTTCGGCAGCGGTTCGCCGCTGTCGACGTGCGCGGTCATGTGCTTCAGCACGTCCCATTCCCAGCAGAAGTTCTCCATGAACTGGCTGGGCAGCTCGACCGCGTCCCACTCGACGCCGTTGATTCCGGAGACGCCGAGTTCCTCGATCTGCGTCAGCAGGTGGTGCAGGCCGTGTCCGGCTTCGTGGAACAGGGTGATGACCTCGTCGTGGGTGAACAGCGCCGGTCTCTTGCCCCCTTCGGGGGTGTCGCCCACCGGCCCGGAGAAGTTGCAGTTCAGATACGCCACCGGCGTCTGGATGCCGTCAGCCGTTTTGCGGCGGGTGATGACGTCGTCCATCCAGGCGCCGCCGCGCTTGGAGGCGCGCGCGTAGAGGTCGAGGTAGAACTGGCCGACGCGCTGGCCGCCGTGATCGGAGAGCGTGTAGAACTTGACGTCCGGGTGCCACACCGGCGCCTGGTCCTCGCGCACGTGCAGGCCGTAGAGCGTCTCGATCAGCTTGAACAGGCCGGCCAGCACGCGCGGCTCGGGGAAGTACTGCTTCACTTCCTGGTCGGAAAAGCTGTAGCGGGCGACACTCAGTTTCTCCGACACGTAGGTGGTGTCCCAGGCCTGCAGGTCTGCGAGGCCCAGTTCGTCGCGGGCGAAGGCCTTCAGTTCTGCGTAGTCCTTTTCCGCGTAGGGGCGGGCACGGACGCCGAGTTCGTCGAGGAATTTCAGCACCTCGGCCGGGGTGTCGGCCATCTTGGCGGCGAGCGACACCTCGGCGTAGCTCCGGAAGCCGAGCAGTTCGGCCGCCTCGCGCCTGAGCTTGAGGATGCCGGCAATCAGCGGGGTGTTGTCGAGTTCGGGCTTGCCGAACTCGGAGGCGCGGGTGACGTAGGCGCGGTACACCTGCTCGCGCAGGCCGCGGTTGTCGGCGTACTGCATCACCGGCAGGTAGGACGGCATGTGCAGGGTGATCTTCCAGCCGCTTTTGCCGTCGGCTTCGGCCGCGGCCTTCATGGCAGCCAGCACGTCGTCCGGCACGCCGGCAAGCTCGGCCGCGTCGTCGATGAAAAGCGCGAAATCATTGGTGGCGTCGAGCAGGTTTTCCTCGAACTTGGCCGACAGCTGCGCCAGTTCCTCCTGCACCTGCATGAAGCGCGCCTTCTTGTCGGCCGGCAGTTCGGCGCCGCCAAGGCGGAAATCGCGCAGTTCGTTGTCGACGATCTTCCGGCGCGGAGCCGACAGCGTGGCGAAATCGGAGTGCGCTTTCAGCGCCTTGAATTTGGCGAACAGCGCCTCGTTCTGCCCCAGTTCGGCGTAATAGACGGTGATCTTCGGCAGGTTGGCGTTGTAGACCTCGCGCAGTTCGGGCGAGTCCATCACCGAATGCAAATGCGACACCTGGCCCCAGGCGCGGCCCAGTTTCTCGTTGGCGTCGTCGAGCGGGGCGACGAAGGCGTCCCACTCGGCCGGCGTGTCGGGCGACTCGGCACGTGCCACCGCGGCGCGGCACTCACCCAGCAGCTGGTCGATGGCGGGAGTGACGAATTCGGGTTTGAATTCGGCGAAACGGGGCAGACCGGAAAAGTCGAGCAGGGGGTTTATGCCCATCGGGGTATTCATGGCGGCAACCAGCAGTGAGGGGGGAAGGGAATTATACTTTCGGCTCGTAGACGGATTTTCAACCCCATGACAGACAAGGTTTATGCTCAACCGCTGGCGCCGCATCACGGCGTTGCCCCGGCGCTTGCCACCGGCGCCTGGGTACATCCGCGCGCCACGGTGGTCGGTGAGGTCAGCCTCGGGGCCGATGCTTCGGTGTGGCCGGGCGCGGTGATCCGCGGCGACGTCAACTCGATCAGCATCGGCGAGGCGAGCAACATCCAGGACAACAGCGTGCTGCACGTATCGCACAGGACGCCGGCCAACCCGGCGGGCGGGCCGCTCGTCATCGGCGCGCGCGTGACGGTGGGGCACACAGTCATCCTGCATGCCTGCACCATAGCGGACGAATGCCTGATCGGCATGGGCAGCATCATTCTCGACCGTGCGGTGGTACAGAAACACGTGCTGCTGGGTGCCGGTTCGCTGGTACCGGAAGGCAAGGTGCTCGAATCCGGCCATCTGTATCTGGGCCGTCCGGCCAAGCTGGTACGCGCGCTGACCACGGAAGAAATCGCCTACTTCAGCTATTCGGCCGAGCACTATGTCGCGCTGGCGCGGTCGTATCAATCCCGGGTGCAGGATCAAGTTGCCCGTTAACAAGGTAAAAGCCCATGAAATACACCAAACCGCTTCTCGTCGCCGTTGTCGTGCTCGCCATCGCTGGCGCACTGGTCTATGCCCTGATGGACAAATCCAGCGCGCCGGCCGCCACCTTTACCACGCTGGAGGGCAAGTCCATCGTGCTCGATGAACTGCGTGGCAAGGTGGTGCTGGTCAATTTCTGGGCGACCTCCTGCCCCGGCTGCATCAAGGAAATGCCGGGCATGATCGAGACCTACAACCAGTACAAGGGCCGCGGCTTCGAGATCGTCGCGGTGGCGATGAGCTACGATCCGCCCAACTACGTCACCAATTTCGTCCAGACGCGGCAACTGCCGTTTCCGGTCGCGCTCGACGTCGACGGCGAGCACGCGCGTGCCTTCGGCAACGTGCAGCTCACCCCGACCAGCTTCATCATCGGCAAGAACGGCCACATCCTCGAACAGAAGCTGGGCGAACTCGATTTCGTCAAGCTGAAGGCCTTGCTCGACAGGGAGCTGTCTTGATGAGAGCACTCGCTGCTGCCGTGCTGCTGTTCACGCTGAGCGGATGTGGCCTGGCCGGCACAGACCCGGCAGCCAGGCCGGCACCGCCGCCCGCTTCGGACAAGCCTTTGCCGCCTGCGCCGCCGCCACCGCCGCTGCCGGACCAAGGCGGTGCCTGTGCCGCGGACGTCAAGCAGTGTGCCGACGGCAGTTATGTCAGCCGCAACCCGGACAACGGCTGCGCGTTTGACGCGTGCCCGGGCGCAAACAACAACTAACTTTTTCTGGATTCATTCATGGCGCAATACGTGTATTCCCTCAATCGGGTCGGCAAGATCGTGCCGCCCAAGCGACAGATCCTGAAGGACATTTCGCTCTCGTTTTTCCCCGGCGCGAAAATCGGCCTCCTGGGCCTCAACGGTTCCGGCAAGTCCTCGCTGATCCGCATCATGGCCGGCGTCGACAAGGACATCGAAGGCGAGGCGGTCCCGATGCCGGGCATCCGCATCGGCTACCTGCCGCAGGAGCCTCAGCTCGACCCCGCGCACACGGTGCGGCAGGCCGTGGAAGCGGGGCTGGGCGAGATCGTCTCGGCCAAGGCCCGGCTGGATGAAATCTACGCCGCCTACGCCGAGCCCGACGCCGACTTCGACAAGCTCGCCGAGGAGCAGGCGAAGTGCGAAGCGATCCTCGCCACCGCCGGTTCCGACCTCGACACGCAGATGGAAATCGCCGCCGATGCGCTGCGCCTGCCGCCGTGGGACGCGGTGATAGGCAAGCTCTCCGGCGGCGAGAAGCGCCGCGTCGCGCTGTGCCAGTTGCTGCTGTCCAACCCCGACATGCTGCTGCTCGACGAGCCGACCAACCACCTCGACGCCGAGTCAGTCGACTGGCTGGAGCAGTTCCTGGTGCGCTATCCGGGAACGGTGGTCGCGGTGACGCACGACCGCTACTTTCTCGACAATGCCGCCGAGTGGATCCTCGAACTCGACCGCGGCCACGGCATCCCGTGGAAGGGCAACTACACCAGCTGGCTCGAACAGAAGGAGGCGCGCCTGGAGACCGAGTCGAAGCAAGAACTTGGCCGCATCAAGACGATGAAGCAGGAACTCGAATGGGTGCGGCAGAATCCCAAGGCGCGCCAGGCCAAGTCGAAGGCGCGCCTGGCGCGCTTCGAGGAACTCAACTCGGTCGAATACCAGAAGCGCAACGAGACGCAGGAAATCTTCATCCCGGTCGGCGAGCGGCTGGGCGACAAGGTGATCGACTTCCATAACGTGTCGAAATCCTTCGGCGACCGCCTGCTGATCGACAACCTGTCCTTCAGCGTGCCGCCCGGCGCCATCGTCGGCATCATCGGCCCCAACGGCGCCGGCAAGTCGACCTTCTTCAAGATGATCACCGGCCAGGAAAAACCCGACTCGGGCGAAGTCGAGATCGGCCAGACGGTGAAGCTCGCCTACGTCGACCAGAGCCGCGACGCGCTCGCCGCCGACAAGACCGTGTTCGACGAAGTCGCCGAGGGCCGCGACATCCTCACAGTCGGCCGTTACGAAACGCCGTCGCGTGCCTACCTCGGCCGCTTCAACTTCAAGGGCGGCGACCAGCAGAAGCGGGTCGGCAACCTCTCCGGCGGCGAACGCGGGCGCCTGCACCTGGCCAAGACGCTGATCGCCGGCGGCAACGTGCTGCTGCTCGACGAACCCTCGAACGACCTCGATGTGGAAACCCTGCGTGCGCTGGAAGACGCGCTGCTCGAATTCGCCGGCTGCGTGCTGGTGATCTCGCATGACCGCTGGTTCCTCGACCGCATCGCCACCCACATCCTCGCCTTCGAAGGCGACTCGCAGGTGACGTTCTTCCCCGGCAACTACCAGGAATACGAGGCCGACAAGAAGAAGCGGCTAGGCGAAGAAGGGGCCAAGCCGAAACGCATCCGCTACAAGCCGATCAGCCGCTGAGCACGCAATGATTCTGGCAAATCTGGCCGAGGCTGACCGCTACCTCACTTTGCATCCGCTGTTTGCGCGCGCCTTTGATTTTCTGCGCAATACCGATCTCGCAACGCTCGCGCCCGGCAAGCACGGCATACAGGGTGAACAGCTTTTCGCCATCGTCGAGGCGTGTGCCGGTCGCACGCGGGCGGAGGCGAAACTGGAGTGCCATCGCCGCTACATCGATATCCAACTGGTGCTGGAAGGCGTCGATGAGATGGGCTGGAAGCCGGTCGCCGAGTGCCTGGACCCGGCTACGGATTACGATGCCGGGCGCGACATCCGTTTTTTCAACGACGCGCCCGCCAGCTGGATTGCCACGCCGCCGGGCGCGTTCTGCCTGTTTTTCCCCGACGATGCCCACGCGCCGCTGGTCGGCACGGGCTCGATCCGCAAGGTGGTGGTGAAGATCGCGGTTTAGCCTCAATAGTGCGGCGGGATTTCGTCGCGCAGGTTGCGCGCCTCGTCCGGCAGCGCAGCCTGCAATTGCTGGTGCAGCAGGCGAAGCTGTTGCTGCAGCAAATCGAGCTGCCCCTGCTGGCGAATCACCGTCTGGTTGAGCGTCTCGATCATGTCTTCGGCAAACGCAAGCTTGGCTTCAAGTTCGTTGAGGCGGGCGTCCATCATCGGTTTCCGGGTTGCGTGGCCGGGTTCAGCAGCGGGGTGACCAGTTTTTCCAGCCGGGGATAATGCACCTGTCCGGCAATCTTGTGGCGTATGCGGCCCTCGGTGTCGACGATGAACGAGGTCGGCACGCTTTTCACGCTGCCGAATGCGTGGGTGACCGAGGCATTGGTCGGCGCAGCCATGAAGGCATATTCCTTGTCCCGCATCCAGACGGCGATTTTTTCCGGCGGGTCGTCGACGCTGATCGAGACGACCTCGAAGCCCCTTTCCCGATAGTCCCGCCAGAAACGGTCGATCACCGGCTTTTCCTTGCGGCAATACGGGCACCAGGTCGCCCAGAAGTTCACCAGCACGACCTTGCCCCTGAGAGAATCGCTGTCCAGCGCCCGGCCGTCGGGCAGCATCACCTGCCAGGGCGGGGCGGGGCGGTTCTCCTCGCTGACGTCGGCCGGCGGACGAAACCACAGGTACGCGATCAAACCCAGTAAAATCAGGGTCAGCGGACTCGGCGTCCATTTCTTCAAAAAGGCTTGTCTATCCATGCTGTGGCTGAAGTCGTTTCATATCGTGATGGTGGTGAGCTGGTTCGCCGGACTGTTCTACCTGCCGCGCATCTTCGTCAATCTGGCGATGGAAACCAACGACGCCGCCTACGACCGCCTGCTGCTGATGGCGCGCAAATTGTATCGGTTTGTCACCCCTATCATGTGGCTGACCCTCGCCACCGGCATCTGGCTGTGGCTGGCGTACTGGCTGCCGACGATGGGCTGGCTGTGGCTCAAGCTCGCGCTGGTCGCCGGACTGGTCGGCTATCAGCATGTCTGCAAAAGCCTGCTGCGGCAGTTTGAAGCCAGACAGAACCGGAAATCGCACACCTGGTTCCGCTGGTTCAATGAAATTCCGGTGATTGCGCTGCTGGTCGTGGTGCTGCTGGTGGTGCTGAAGCCGTTTTAAATCATTGTCCGCGAAGATTCGCCGTCGTGCGCGGATAAAATTTTCTGAAAGTGTTTTTTGAAGCCCGAATCCCGCCGTAACAAAACGCCGCATCCCGTCCGTCCGGAACGCGAGGCGCTGCCGCCAGCCAGCCACTTCGCCACCTGCCCGCGCGGGTTGGAGGCGCTGCTCGAAACCGAACTCGCGGCCGCCGGCGCGCAGGCATCCGGATTCCGATTTCCCGCGTGCGGCGGCTCACGGTGTACGCCACCAA
>ERZ761609.2955-NODE-2955-length-11695-cov-32.007732_pt1 | contig 11695 bp, 9 predicted proteins | sample MGYA00511163_ERZ761609 | MGnify/ENA primary metagenome ERZ761609 (study PRJEB28899, sample SAMN02445070) | bioreactor sludge metagenome | biome: EBPR sludge | place: Australia: Brisbane, Thorneside Wastewater Treatment Plant | collected 2011-12-16 ... | reverse complement strand
GGGTGGTGAAGTGGGGCGGAAGGGTCGGACAGGGCGAGCCGGGCGGGCGGTCGGAGGTGTCTGGGCTTTGCGCACCTCGATGGGGAGGCGGTCGGGATCGGTGAGCTCCTCCTCCTTTTCCATCTCCCGCATCATGCGCGCCAGTGGCTCTGAGACGGGGATGGCCTTGACCACGGGCGGGGCGGGCGGCGACTGCTGGGCAGCGGCGGGCGGTGGCGCGGACGCGGGAGGCGGCAGCATCTGCGGCGCGGGCGGGGTGGAGGGGGCGGAGTCGTTTTTGATCTCGCCGTCGCGGTGGTCGCGGTTGGCGAGTTCGCGGATGTTGGGCGCGTCGCCTTTGAGAGTGGGCATGGGCAGGGTGGCGCCTGGCGCGGGCGGCTCCTGGCTGGCGGCGCGGGTGTTGCGGTCGGACTGGAAGGGGGCGTTTGCGGGCGCTTGTCCGGCCTCCTCGTTCTGGGTGGTGCGGATGTAAAGCTGCTGCGGCTTCGGCGACTCGACGCGGATCTGCTCGGGAAAGATCATCACCACCTCGGGCGCGGGCGGCTTTTCCTCCGGCACGATGCTCTGCTCCAGCCATTGCAGCGCGGCGGGGCTGTTCACCACCCAGACGAAAGCGATGAACAGCAGCGCGTGGATCACCAATGATCCCGCGATGCCGGTCTGCAGATGCCTGTCTTGAGTGAGAGTCACAAGCCTGGAAGATGCCTCCCGGCGGCGGGGAAGCAAACAACATCCTGCGCTCTGCTGACGAAGGGACGGCTGGCGCCGCCTTCGCCTCTTGCCAGCGCGGCGGGTCCCGCGCACCATCACTGGCATGAAACGCGCTGTCTTTTTCCTCATCGCCGCCTCTGCCCTTGCCGCGGAGCCGGAGTTTCCCCTCACCGCCGACTCGAAGCCGCAGGAGGGAGTGCCCAAGGGCACGATGCTCAAAGGCACCCATACCGCGAGCGAAGGCAGCGTCTTCCCCGGCACGGTGCGCGATTATCAAATCTACCTGCCTGCGGGCTTCGACAAGGCCAAGCCCGCGCCTTTCATGGTCTTCCAGGACGGTGTCATTTATCAAGCGCCGGTCGTCTTTGACAATCTCATCGCCAAAAAGGACATCCCGCCGCTGGTCGGCCTCTTCATCAAGCCGGGCGTGGTACCCGCCGCGAACGACAACGCCCTGCCGCGCTTCAACCGCAGCTATGAGTATGACAGCATCACGCCCACCTACTCGCAGTTCCTCATCGACGAATTCCTGCCTGCCATCGAGGCGAAGCATGGCCTCAAACTGAGCACCGATCCCAACCACGCCGCCATCGCCGGCAACAGCAGCGGCGGCATCTGCGCCTTCATGGCCGCCTGGCACCGGTCCGACCGCTTCCGCCGCGTCTTCACCGGTGTGGGCACCTATGTCGGCATCCACGGCGCTGATCAGCTCCCCGTCCTCGTCCGCAAATTCGAGCCCAAGCCCCTCCGTATCTTCCTGCAAAGCGGCACCGGCGATAACAATCTCTACTGTGGCGACTGGTGGATGGCCAACCAGATGATGGAACGCAGCCTCACCTGGGCCGGCTATGATGTGAACCACGCCTGGGGCGAAGGCGGCCACAACCAAAAGCACGCCAGCCAGGTCTTCCCCGACGCCATGCGCTGGCTCTGGCGCGGCTGGCAGACGGACATCGAGATCCAAGCGAATCCGAAGGGCGAGTCGAAGTGGAAGGGGTATGAGGTGTGTGTCGGTGACAACTGGGTCAAAATCGAAGTTGAAGGACTTCGAAGTCTTGAAACCATCAAATCCTCGGTATTTGGCGACGTAATAGGGCTGGACCACAACCCCAATGAGATTGTCGTGCTTGCCAACTCCGGAGCGGTGACTCGTTCGAGACGAGAAAGTGTCACTGCCTTCGCATGCGGAAAGGAAGGTGCCATCTACTACAGCACACAAAATTTGTCAGTATCCAAGGAAGACGACGTTGGCAGTTTCAAGCTTACCCTGGAGCAACCCAACGGTACCTCCAAGCTGCTCTGTTCAGGGACTCAAATGATGGTGAGCGACATATTGGTTAAGTCTACGGGGGAAATAATACTCTTGGCATATCGCTCTGGCCCAGAAACTCATGCGCTCTTCACTGTGGAAGAACAAAAACCAAAGCAGATTTGGCCTACTTCAAAGATAAAGATGTCAGAGGAGCCATACCGTATCACTTTTTCCCCTGATCAGTCGCTCATTTATGCCCGGGACAGCGGATCTCGAATTCGTAGCTATTCACTCATGAAGCCACCTCGGATTAGTTACGTTCAGGATTTCTTCATCTTGGATACCGACTCCACCAACGCGGATAGGGCAGAGGATTGGCCAAATGGATATTCGCCTGAAGGAGCCTGCGTGGACACCAACGGCTGGCTCTACGTCGCCACCAGCCTCGGCATCCAGGTCTGCGATCAGGCCGGACGCGTGAACTTCATCATTCCCACACCGCAACCAGCGCATGATGTCTGCTTCGGAGGCAAGGACCTCAGCGAGCTCTTCATCGCCTGCGGAGACACGATCTACAAACGCCCGACGAAGGCCAGAGGCATCGTCAGTGGTCAGCAGGCACCAATCAAGCCGGCTCCACCGAAACTGTGAGTTTAGAATGGCTGGGACGAGCTTTGCTGGATGGATTAAAACAAGGATTAAGAGACGGATGAAGATGATGGCGCCATGAACGAACCCCACCCCTTGCTGCCTGTTTTGGACCGCCCGTATCGCGCGGCGGAGATGCATGTTTTTGGCAAGGACCGCGGGTCGGCCTTTTATGAGATGGCGCATCGTTGCGCGCAGAGCCTGTGGCAGGAGGGGCTGCCGGCGCAGGCGATCCTGATGCTGAACCGCGCGCTTTCCTCGCCCATGCCGGGCACGGAGCCGGTGCTCCAGGCATGGCCGCTGCCGTATCGCGCGCTGGCCTGGCTGATGCTGAACCGGCGGGAGGGGCAATTCATGGGCAATCCACGGCGGCATTGGCAGCACCTGGCAACGCGCATGGTGGAGCCGCACAAGGATCTGCGCACCTGGCGCGCCTGGGCCTGCTGGTATCTGGCGAAGGAGATCCTGCCCGAGGGCGAGTTCCCGCCGGACCTGCGCCAGATCCGCGAGGAGGGCGTGGTGGAGCCCGCGCATGACGAGATCGCCGCACAACTCGCGCGCCTTTCCCCGGCGGATGATCTGGCGGTGTGGAGCGACACGCTGGCCTGGAGCCGCGAGCAACTCGGCGTGGAGGCGCGGCGGCCGCTCTCGGCGCGCATCCGCCGCATCGGACCGGATGAGCTGCGCGTGGTGCAGGAGCTGGGGCATGAAATCTGGTGGTCGTATTATCCCGGCATCATCAGCGAGGCGCAGATAGACTACATGCTGAGCATCTGGTACCAGCCCGACGCCATGGCGCGGGAAATGGAGACGCGCGGTGTGTGGTATGCGCTGGTGGAGGCGGAGGCGCGCGGGCCGGTGGGTTACATTTCCTTCGAGCGCTATCTGGAGAGCGACATCGTCTTCATCAACAAGCTCTACCTTCTGTCCGAGGTCCACGGGCGCGGCCTGGGCGCGGCGGCTCTGGAATGGACCAGTGAGCGCGCCCGCGAAATGGGCGGCACACGGCTGCAACTGCGCGTGAACAAGCGCAACGCGCCCGCCATCCGCGCCTACCAGCGCGCGGGCTTCCGCTTTGTCGAGGACGTGTGCTCGGACATCGGCAGCGGCTTTTTCATGGATGACTTCATCATGGAAAAGGCGCTGTGACGCTCGTGCCATGCGCGCGTTCCAGATCAGCGGGAGGCGGCGGGGATTTCGCGCCCGATGTCGGAGTTCATGCGCCACTCGGTGGCATCGCGCGGGATTTCCTCCAGCTCCATGAAGGGCGCCACCGCCGGATCAGGCCGCGTGGTGCGCGCCACCCTTGGCGCTGACATCTCAGTGTCCGGCAAAAGCGAGCGCGGCTCGATGCGCGTCCAGTATTTCGCGGACCAGTAGTCGCCCTTCCATGCCTGGCCGGGTGTGGCGCGCACATAGATCGCGTGGCGATCAAACATGACCTCCGGCACATAGCGGCTGCCAACCCGCGAAGCCATGGGTGGATTGGAGGGATCAGGACGGCCCTCGGTGGACTCGAGCAGATATTCCTTGTCGTCGAGCTTCACCACCACCCAAGCATGGCCGCCGAGGTCGCCGAAGCGTCCGAGCACGACCCTGGCCTGGAACCCGCGCGTCAGAAGCCAGTCACAAAGATAAATGGCCGAGTCCTCGCAGTCTCCCTGGCCGAGCCTCTGTGTTTCCAGACTGGTCTGCCAGGTGTCGGTGGATACTTTTCCCTCGACGGGATCCTTCACATAACGGCAGTTGTCATGCACGGCAGTCCAGATGGTGAAAAGCTCATGCACACGGGACTGGTCCTTGGAGAAAACGGCGGGGGGCGCGTAACCGGTAAGGAACTCGTTGGCAAAGCGAAAGACGCCATTCTCATCCGAGGCCACCACCGCATAGGTGCGCCGGCATTGAGGGCACTCCAGACCCAGGCTGTGGCGTTTTTTGACCGCGCGGACGATGTGCGGATGCCGGCAGTGCAGGCATGAGCTGAAGTAGGCGTCTTCCATCTCAGCGGTGAGGTTTTCGGGATTGAACTCTTGCAGTCTCTGGCCAACGACAAGCAGCGCCTGCCGGGAAAAGCCGCCTGTTTGCGGACGGACCACACAAGCCAGATGAGTCATCTCGGGAAGCTGCTGCTCACGGAAGTCTTGAAACTCGTCCAAAATGGCGCGCAAGCTGGGGCCGCTCACCGCGCAAACGGCCACCCGGTAATATCGCGGCATGGCTTCCTGCACGCGCGCGCTGACGGCATTGATGTCATCAAGAGCCATTTGCGGGAAATGTTCTTCGAGCCAGTTCTCCAGTCCCTCGTCGAGTTTCAGCAAAGGCAACCGGGCCGAGATGCGCCCGTAATTGAGCCGGTCCACCAAATCCACCTGGAAGCGGATCTCGGAATAGGTCTCCGCGCCGCCCGTCCACTGCCGTATCCATTGCCGCCAAAAGCTGACATGGTCGCTCCTGACAACAAGCAACGCGCCCGCCAGGGTGACACCGGCGAGAATTGACCATACGAGCAGACGCGACAACATCCTTGAATTATAGAAATTATAAACAAAAAGGCAAAGCAAAACTTGCCTCGAAGTCCATCCAGGAGTCGCCTTCGCGGGCATCAAGAACCCTCTAAAAATCACATGGCCGAAGTCCCCTCCACCCGAATCCTGCCTCTTGGCTCCCCTGCCCCGGAAATCGAGCTTCCCGATGCCCAGGGTCGGCTCCACACCCTGGATGATGTGCGCGGCCCGCGCGGGCTGCTCGTGATGTTTGTGTGCAATCACTGCCCCTTTGTCGTGCATCTGGCCCCGGCGCTGACCGCTTTTGCGCGTGAGTTGGATGCGCAAGACATCGGCGTGGTAGCCGTGAACTCGAACGACATCGAGAAATACCCCGCCGACGCGCCTGACAAGATGGTTGAATTCGCCGCCGCGCACGGCTGGAGCTTCCCCTACCTGCTGGATGCGGACCAAAGCGCGGCCCACGCCTATGTCGCTGCCTGCACGCCGGATTTTTACCTTTTCGATGGCGCGCTGGCACTGGCCTACTGCGGTCAATTTGACTCGTCCCGACCGCGCAATGACCAGCCCATCACAGGCGCGGACCTGCGCGCCGCCGTGGCAGCCATGCTCGCGGGAGAGCCTCCGCTTTCCCGCCAACTGCCCAGCTCTGGATGCAACATCAAGTGGCGTCCCGGAAATGAGCCGGAGCATTTCACCAAGCGCGCCGCAACTTGATCCCGCGCCCGGCGTTCCAAGAGATTCATGGTCACCACCACGCTGCCAGACATTCTCATCCAAGCCGCCGCAGACGCCGGCTGCCGTGACACCTCCCGCCTGCGCCACACCCTGGAGGACGCCGCCGACAAGCGCCAGCCGCTCATCGAAGCGCTGCTGGATGCGAATCTGGTGGATGAGGAGGCTTTTTTCGAAACTCTCGCCGGCACACTGCAGATGCCGTTTGCGCGGGAAAATGGCGAGGAACAGGAGGGACTGCACGCGCGCTTCCCGGCAAAGCTGGCCCTGCGCCACCGCATCTGCCCCGCGCATGTGAGCAGCGTGGAGGCCACGCTTTTGACCTACAACCCCTTCGACCTCGGCGCGCGCCAGGCGGTGGGGCAGGAGCTGGGCAAGCGCGTGCATTGGCAGATCGCCAGCCGGCACCGCATTTTGGAGTCGCTGCATCAGGGCTATGGCGTGGGGGCGGAGAATTTTGAGGAACTGCTGGAAGGCCGGGAAGGCATAGAGGACGACGATGACCTGAAGCAGGAGACCACCGTGCTCGACGAGGCGGACGAGGAAGCCACGGTGATGAACTTCGTGAATCAAATCTTCCGCGAGGGACTGAAGGAGCGAGCCACCGACATTCATGTCGAGCCTCTGGAGCGCGACCTGCGCATCCGCTACCGCATTGACGGCAAGCTCATCGAGGTGCCCGTGCCGCCGAACATGCGCCTGCTGCAAAACTCGCTCGTCTCCCGCTTGAAGATCATGGCGCATCTGGACATCGCCGAGCGCCGTCTGCCTCAGGACGGGCGCATCAACCTCGAACTCGACGGCGACCCCATTGACGTGCGCGTGGCCACCATTCCCAGCGTCAACGGCGAGTCTGTGGCGCTGCGCCTGCTGACCCGGAAAAAGTTCGACATGGCCCAGCTCGGCCTCGACGCGCAGACCGAGTCCATTTTCCGCCGCCTGCTCGCCCAACCCAACGGCATCATCCTCGTCACCGGCCCCACCGGCTCCGGCAAGAGCACCACGCTCTACACCCTGCTCAAGGAGCTGAACACCAAAGACCGCCGCATCGTCACCATCGAGGACCCCGTGGAAAACAAGCTCGACGGCGTCGTCCAGATCGCCGTGAAGCCGGAGATTGACCTCACCTTTGCCGCCGGCCTGCGCTCCATCCTGCGCGGCGACCCGAATGTGATCATGGTCGGTGAAATGCGCGACCAGGAGACCGTGGAGATCGCCATCCGCGGCGCGCTGACCGGCCATCTTGTCTTTTCCACCCTGCACACGAACGATGCCGTGGGCGGCATCTCCCGCCTGCTCGACATGGGTATCGAGCCATTCATGATCTCCTCCTCCGTGCGCGCCTTCCAGGCCCAGCGCCTCGTGCGCACGCTCTGCCCATATTGCAAAAAGCCCGCCCACTATGAAGATGGACACCTCAAATCCATGGGTTTCCCGATGGAGTGGAAAGGCCAGCTCTGGCAGGCGGGAGGATGCCGTTCCTGCCGCAACACCGGCTTCAGCGGCCGCCTTGCCATCATGGAGATATGCCAAATGACCGGCGCTCTTCAGGAAAAGATCAATGCCCGCGCCACCACCGCCGAACTGAAGGCCCAGGCCCTTCAGGACGGCATGATTCCCATGCGCCATTACGGATTCCGCAAAGCCGCCGAAGGCATCACCACACTGGAAGAGGTGATGACAGTCACCGCGGCGGGGGAGTGAATTGAACACAGCCAGGGAAGCCATGCCCGGCTAATGGATCTCCAGCCGCAGATCATTACATCCCCAATAACTCACAGCCATTCCTAATGCCCTCTTTCACCTACACCGCCCTCAATCCGTCCGGTCAGACCATTACTGGCAGTCTCGCCGTTGGCTCGCGCGCGGAAGCGTTTCGGAAACTGGAGGCGCAGGCATTAACGCCGGTCAAAGTCATGGAGGAGGCAAAAGCCGCCAAAGCAGGCGCGGCCAGCAGCGCCTCGCAGGCCGCGCCGAATGAACCGGTGAAGCTCAAGCGCGCTCAAATCATTCTCTTCACCGAGGAACTCGCCGACCTGCTCGATGGCGGCCTGCAAATTGACCAGGCCCTGCGCGTCATGAACGAGCGCCAGGAGGCCCCCGCCCTGCGCCAGGTCTCCGCCATCCTGCGAGAGCACATCCGCGAGGGCGCCACCGTGGCGAAGGCGCTGAAAAAAGCCTCGCCCAGCTTTGACGACCTGTATTGCAACCTCGTCGCCGCCGGCGAGGTCAGCGGCACCCTGGCGCCCATCCTGCGCCGCCTGGCACAGAATCTGGCCGTCATCGCCGAGCTACAGGCCAAGGTCACCCAGGCCATGATCTACCCCGCCTTCCTCATCGGTGCCTGCGCGGTGCTCATGATCGTCTTCATGACCGTCATGGTGCCGCAGATCACCGACTTGCTCGCCAAAAGCGGCCAGAAGCTGCCCTTCGCCACGCAGATGCTCATCAGCTTCAACAACTTCCTCGCTTCCTGGTGGTGGGTCATGCTCAGTGTAGTTGTCATTCTCGCCCTCTCCTTCAAAGCCTACATCGCCACACCCAAGGGACTCATGTGGTGGCACCAGACCAAGCTGCACACGCCCCTTTTCGGCCCCGTCATCGCCACCCGCTTCTACGCCCAATTTGCGCACTCCATGGGCAGTCTCGTCGGCAATGGTGTGCCCCTGCTCAACAGCATCCGCCTTGTCTCCAAAATCTCCGCCAACGTCTTCATTCAATCCCTGCTCGCCAGGGTGAACAACCTCGTCTCCGAAGGCTCCTCCCTCTCCAACTCGCTCAAAAAAGTCGGCCACTTCCCCATGATGCTCGTGGACATGATCGCCATCGGCGAGCAGACCGGAGAGATCGGCAAGTCCCTCGAAAAAGCCGCCACCCGCTACGACAAGGAGCTGGACAAGCGGATCAAACGCATGACCGCGCTCATCTCGCCCGTCATCATCCTGTTCATGGCCGTCATCGTCGGCGTCGTCGCCTATTCCATCATCTCCGCCGTCTTCCAATCCGTGAACGGCATCAAAAGCCGCGTCTAAAAAATGGCGCGCATCCACCCGCCAAATTCAAGGTTCAATTTTCCCTCCCCATCCTGTAGCATCCGAAAAAATCCCGAATCTCCCTCCACCGCCATGAACACCCGCACCTCCCCAACGAAACTCGAAGCTCGAAATTCGAAGTCGCCATTCCGCATTCCGCAATCCGCATTCCGCAATTGCCACTCCGCCTTCACACTCATCGAGATCGTCATCGTACTGACGATCATCTCCATCCTCGCCGCCGGCTCCATCTACATGCTCAAAGGCAACGTGGATGTCGCCAAGGAAACCCGCGTGGATGGCGACCTGCAAAACATCATGACCCAGCTTCAACTTTACGAAGCCCGCAACATGCGCCCGCCCACCACCGAGCAGGGCCTCAAGGCGCTCGTCGAAAAACCCACCACCGAGCCGCTGCCGGAAAAATGGACCGCCCTGCTTGAGGAGGTGCCTAAAGACCCCTGGGGCATGGAATACAAATACCGTTACCCCGCCCAAAAATCCAAAAAGGCCTACGATGTCTATTCCGTCGGCAAGGACGGCGTCGAAGGCACCGAGGATGACATCGGGAACTGGAAAGCAACTGCGACAGCGCCATGAGAACTCTTCCTGAGCACCGAAGCTCGAATTTCGAATTTCGAATTTCGAATTTCGATCTTCAGGAGTTTTCCATTCATCCGGGAAGCACCGCCCGCGCTTTCACCCTCGTCGAGATCGTCATCTCCCTGACGATCATCATCGTCATCGCCGCCGCCTCCATTCCTACCATCCGGGGCATTCGTGATGAGCAGTTGGCCCGCGAGCCCATCATCGAGCTGACGCGAATGGCCAAGGAGGCGCGGCTGCGGGCGATGAAGGAAAAGCGGCCCTACCAGGTGGCCTTTTACTCCGGCGGCTTCATGGCCTCACGCTACTTCAATCCCTACCTCCAGCTTTCCGACCTCGACCTCCTGGCGCAGGAGCTTGAGTCAGGCGTCAGCCGCGTGAACCCGAACGAGGATCCGACCCTCGTGGACCTCGACTCCGGCGCCACCACCACGCCGAAGACCCAGCTTCCCCTGGCACCGCCCGGCCCGAAACTCGACAACGACTGGCAGGAGCGCTACGAGTTGCCGCCCGGCTCGCAATACACCCTCAAATTCTGGCACGACTTGGAGGAGACACCTGTCGAGGGCGAGATCGTCAAGCTCTGGGTCTTCCAGCCCACCGGCATCTGCCAGCCCTTGCAACTGCGCCTGGAAAACTCCAGCGCCAGTTTCAGCATCGAATACGGCGCGCTCACCGCCGACATCATCCGGGAGGTGATTGACCTGCGATGAAGACGGCCCACGTTGGAGTTCAAGCTTTAGCTTGCCCGGGAGTTGACCACGCAACGGAGTCCACTCCCGTGTCGCCTAAAGGCTTCACTCCAGCGGTCTTCACTCCAATTGTTGGAGTTCAAGCTTTAGCTTGTTCTGTGCGACCCTCGCAGCGGAGCGCACTCCCGTGTCGCCTCAAGGCTTCACTCAAACGCGGCTACATCCTGCTCGAACTCGTCATCGCCCTGAGCATGTTCGCCATCGGCGTGCTGGGCTTGGCGCGCGCGCTGAACACCTCCATGGAAGTGGCGAACATCCTCAACAAAGACCAGCGCGTGCGCATCGGCATGAGATCCTTTCTGGAGGAGGTGCGGCGCAAACCGCTGGCCGAGATGAGCACCACCTTCACCGATGCCGCCAGCGGCGTCACCTACACAAGCACCGCCGAGCGCATCGTGCTCAACACCACCCGCGGCGGCACCCTGAGCGACATGTACAACCTCAAAATCACCGCCGCCTACAGCGTGGGCGACGAACAACGGGAGGAAACCGTCTCCGTCTATGTGTACAAACCCGCGCAACGGTGAGAGTCACGAACTTCGAACTTCGAAACTCGAAGTTCGAAGTTCCCATTCATTAGTGTCCATCAGTGTTCCATTAGTGGTTCCAAAAACTCATCTCCAATCAACCCCAGTCAGCACCAGTCAGTGGTTCAAAACCGCCAGCGCCTTCACCCTGATGGAGGTCGTCATCGCCCTGACGATCCTCGGAATGATCACCGGCACGCTTTTCGCCATCATCCAGGGCAGCGTGCGCGCGGCGGCGCAGATCGAGCAAATCCAGCGCGAGAACGACGGCATCAACCGCTTCCTGGAACTCTGCCGCAAGACCTTCACCACCCTGCCCAGCACCGCCACGCTCACCCTCAGCGCCATCGGTGGCAACCTCGACCAAGGACAGGAACTCACCATCAGCGGCGCGCCGAACTGCTTCGGCTTCGGCGCGCGCCCCATCTCTTACAGTGACACCATCCTCGGTCTGCGACCAGACCCCAACGGAGACGTGGACAGCAACGAGGCGCCGCTGAACTACCTCTGCCTGTCCCGCGAGGATTTGATCTCACAGGCCGACAACCGCGACATGGCCGTGCGCCAGGAGATCACCGGCCTGGCCGCGCCGGATGACCAGGGCCGCTACTGGATGCCGCTTTTGCCGGATGTCGTGGCTTTGAAATGGCGCTTCTATAAGGAAGCGGACGACACCTGGCTGGAGGAATGGTCGGACTCGAACTGGCCGGATCTCATCGAAGTCCAGCTCCTCATGCGCGACCGCCAGACCGCGCTGCGCATGGTCTATAGCGTGCCGGTCATCCAGCTCGTCGCCGGCACAGGCACTTCGTCCACCCCATCCTCCAGCACGGGTGGCACAGGCGCGGCAGCAGGGGGAGGTGGCGGTCCAGGCGGCGGTCGTGGAGGGCCGGGCGGAGGTGGTGATGGTGGCGGCCGCGGAGACGGG
>ERZ761609.2954-NODE-2954-length-11701-cov-8.835566_pt1 | contig 11701 bp, 11 predicted proteins | sample MGYA00511163_ERZ761609 | MGnify/ENA primary metagenome ERZ761609 (study PRJEB28899, sample SAMN02445070) | bioreactor sludge metagenome | biome: EBPR sludge | place: Australia: Brisbane, Thorneside Wastewater Treatment Plant | collected 2011-12-16 ... | reverse complement strand
CGGAACAGACCAGCATCAAAGACAGCTGGGAATTCAAAACGGGGAAATTCATCCTGCGCATCGTCGCGGTGCTTTTTTTCATTTCCTATCTGCTGATGACCGTGCCACATGCCGCCGCATGGGCATGGCAAAGTTATTACCGCCAGCAGCCCATGAGCGCGATGCAGGGTTATCTTGAAAAAGCCGTCAAAGGGGATGGCGCAGACCTTTTGAAATGGATACGCGCCCGCCAGCCCTCCGAACGCCCGGAAATCCTGGCGCAGCTGGAACCGCACACGGGCAAGCTGCCATCGATGTTTTTCATGACCTTCGCCCGCTGGGCGGCAGAGGAAGACAACGTCGATAAAGCCGTATTCTGGCATTTCTTCGCCCGCTATCGCCTGCGCTATGACGCGCTGCGTTGCGGCGCGCCGGATTCGGTCGAAAACATGGACGGGCTTTTGTCGCTGATACCGGAGGGGCAAATCACCCCCACCATTGCACGAAAAAGCAAAACATTGCTGGCGGAGAACCTGCAAGAAGTGCTGGATTTCGATGCAAAATATCCCGCAGAAAATAGCCCCAAGGATATTTGCGACCTGATTTTTAAAATCGAGGGGGCGAAATTCCTGCTGGTCGCACCGCGCCACTGGAATGTCATTCGCCACGACCTGCGCCGCATTACCGAGCAGGGAATCCAGCAGATAAACGAAACCACAGGCACGCCAAAAACACCCGCGCCCCAGCAAGAGTCTGCGCCAGTGCCGGACAGCCACACGGAAACCCATAAACCAGAATGACGCCGGATATTCTATTGCCCCGTCTGCTTCAGGCGTTTTTAACGCTGCTGATACTGTCGTTTCTGGTCTATACACTCATCGGCCTGATGCCGGGCGACCCGGTTGATTTGATGATTGCGGGCAACCCGAACATGACGGCGGAGGACGCGGCGCGGCTGCGCGAAATACACGGTCTCGACCGTCCGCTACTGCTGCGCTATGGCAGCTGGCTGACGTCCGCCGCCGCGGGCGACCTTGGCTACAGCCGTCTCTATGGTCTGCCGGTTCTGGAAGTTATCGGCCCGCGCGTCATGAACACCGTTTTGCTGATGGGGATTTCGCTGCTGCTCACGGTCGCCGTTGCCGTGCCGCTGGGCGTTTTTGCCGCCTGCCGCAAGAACCGCGCCGCGGACCGCATCATCGGCTTTTTCTGTCTTGCCGGTATTTCGCTGCCCGCGTTCTGGCTGGGGCTTTTGCTGATGGCGCTGTTTTCGGTCAAGCTCGGCTGGCTGCCCGCGGGCGCGGCGCTTGAAAGCGCCGATGTCAAAACCCGCGCGCTGTCGATGGTAATGCCCGTCATGACCCTGACGCTGGCGGGCATGGCCATTTACATCCGCCACCTGAGGAGCGCCATGATTGACGCCCTGCGCGCCGACCACATCCGCACCGCCCGCGCGAAGGGGTGCAGCGAGCCGCGCGTTGTCTGGCACCACGCTTTTCGCGCCGCACTGCCGCCGCTGGTCACGATTTTCATGCTCGACCTTGGCACGCTGGTCGGCGGTGCCATGACGGTTGAAACAGTTTTTGCCTGGCCGGGGATGGGCAAGTTGATGTTCGATGCTGTCATGGGCAATGATTATAACCTCGCGCTCTGCGGCTTTCTGGTGCTGGCGGCATGCGTTCTGGCCGCAAACATGCTGGCCGATATTCTTTATACGGTTCTGGATGCCCGCGTCGCGGCAGGGGGCAAGGCATGAAACTGCGCAGCTTTTTGCCGCTGGGAATTATCACTTTTCTGACGCTGCTTTGTTTTTGTGCGCCGCTGATTGAATCCGCGCGCGGTATCGACAGCAACATGGCAGACCTTGGCAGCCGCTTCCTGCCCCCCTCCGCCACCTATTGGCTGGGTACGGACGAGCTGGGGCGCGATGTTTTCCTGCGGCTTTTATACGGCGGGCAGGTATCGCTGGGCGTTGCTTTTCTGGCCGCACTGGCGGCGGGCAGTCTGGGCACGCTTATCGGCATGACGGCGGGATATGCCGGCGGCAAAACCGATGCCGTGCTGATGCGGCTGACAGACCTTCTGATTGCCCTGCCGGCTTTGCCGCTTTTGATTATTCTGGCCGCGCTTGACCTTGAAAAACTCGGCGTTTCTGCGGATATGGCGCAGGCGAAGTATGTCAGTCTTTATAAAATCGCGCTTTTAATCGCGCTTCTCAGCTGGACGACGCTGGCGCGGCTGGCGCGGGCGCGCACGCTGGTTTTGCGCCAGTCAGATTTTGTGCGCGCCGCAAGGGCGCTGGGCGTAGGCCATGGCCGCATTTTGCTGCGTCATATCCTGCCGAATATCATGAACACCGTCAGCGTCGCGGTCACGCTGGCCGTGGGCGGAATTATCCTGATGGAATCGGTGCTGAGCTTCCTTGGCCTTGGTATTCAGCCACCGCTGCCCAGCTGGGGCAATATGTTGACGCATGCCGAAGACCAGATGTGGGAAAATGCGCAGCTGATGATTTACCCGGGCATGCTGATTTTTATTTCCGTACTATGCTTTAACTTCACGGGCGATGCGCTGCAAGACAGGCTCGACCCGCGCAATCTTGAGCGTAAATAACGCCCGCGCCCTTGACTTCACCGCCGCGCAAGCCATCTTCTTTCGCAAACCTTTCAAAAGAGAGTCCCCACCATGACCAAGACACGCGCCTATGCCGCGCAAAGCGCAACCACTCCCCTCGCCCCTTTCACGTTTGAACGCCGCGCGCCGCGCGCAAACGATGTCGCCATCGATATTTTGTACTGCGGCGTTTGCCATTCGGATTTGCACCAGATTCGCAACGACTGGCAAAATTCCATCTACCCCATGGTGCCCGGCCATGAAATCATCGGCCGCGTGGCCTCTGTCGGCGATGCCGTGGGCAATTTCAAGGCAGGCGACCTTGTCGGCGTCGGCTGCATGGTCGATTCCTGCCAAACCTGCCCAAGCTGCCAAGACGACCTTGAACAGTTCTGCGAACAGGGCATGACCCAGACCTATAACGGCTATGAACGCGACGGCAAAACAATTGCACAGGGCGGCTATTCGTCGCATATCGTCGTGCGCGAAGAATTCGTGCTGCGTGTGCCGGAAACGCTTTCGGCCGCTGCGGCCGCGCCGCTGCTGTGCGCAGGCATTACGACCTATTCCCCGCTGCGCCACTGGGGCGTGAAGGCAGGGCACAAAGTCGGTATCGTCGGCCTTGGCGGGCTTGGCCACATGGGCGTCAAGTTCGCCCGCGCCTTCGGCGCGCATACGGTTGTTTTCACCACGTCCCCGAATAAAAAAGAAGATGCCCTGCGCCTTGGCGCGCATGAAGTTGTCGTTTCCAAAAACGCCGATGAAATGGCCGCGCATGCAGGCAGCTTCGATTTCATTCTGGATACCGTCGCGGCGTCGCATAACCTTGATGCTTTTGTGAACCTGCTGAAGCGTGACGGCACGTTGACGTTGGTCGGCGCGCCCGACCACCCACACCCCTCGCCCACCGTTTTCGGGCTTATCATGGGGCGCAAGAGCATCGCAGGCTCGCTCATCGGCGGCATTGCGGAGACGCAGGAAATGCTGGATTTCTGCGCCCAGCACGGCATCACGTCAGATGTGGAAGTGATTGCGATGAACGACATCAACGGGGCCTATGAGCGCATGTTAAAAGGCGACGTCAAATACCGCTTTGTCATCGACATGAAAACGCTGGCGGCTTAAACCCCTTCAGCCCAAATAAAAAACGCCGGTGCAAAACACCGGCGTTTTTTATTTGGCAAAGCTAAGCCCTTAGCTGCGGCAACCGCAACCGCCGCAACCGCCCGTAGGCAGGTCGCAGCCCATGGGCTCATCCTCGTCACATTCTTCGTCGGTGTAGGCGTCGGCATCAATGGTCATGACGTCGTGCTTTTTTTCCGCCATTTGCGCGGCAAGGAGGTTTTTTTCCTCAACCGATTTCTCACCACCCAGAAAGTCTTTCATGAAAGGGGTTGTCATGCTGCCAGTTGCTCCTCTGCTTTTGCGTAGTCGAGTTTCAAATCGCGCGCAACTTCGGCGTGGGTGATTTTACCTTTGCAGACTGTCAGACCGTTGCGCAAGTGTTTGTTATCGCCCAGCGCCTTGACCCAGCCCTTGTTCGCCAGTTCAAGCCCGTAGGGCAGAACCGCGTTGTTGAGCGCATAGGCAGACGTGCGCGGCACCGCGCCCGGCATGTTGGCCACGCAATAATGCACGATACCTTCGACTTCGTAGGTCGGGTTGTCATGCGTTGTTGCCTTGGACGTTTCGGCGCAGCCGCCCTGGTCAATCGCGATATCCACGATAACCGATTTCGGGCGCATTTTCTTGAGAAGTTCGCGCGTAATCAGCTTCGGCGCGAGCGCGCCCGGGATAAGAACCGCACCGACGACAAGGTCAGCCTGCGATACATATTCCTCGACGCTGTCCTGCGTGGAGTAGATGATATTCGCGCGGTTGCCGAAAAGGTCTTCGAGCTGACGGATACGGTCGAGCGATTTTTCGATGATGGTCACGCGCGCTTCCATACCCACGGCCATTTTCGCCGCATGCGTGCCGGCAACGCCGCCGCCCAGAACGACGACTTCGGCCGCTTTCACGCCCGGCACGCCGCCAATCAGGATACCGCTGCCGCCCATGGCCGCATGCAGGTGATAGGCGCCGACATGCACGCCCATGCGCCCTGCAACCTCGCTCATCGGGGCGAGGAGCGGCAGACCGCCGCGGTCAGATGTCACGGTTTCATAGGCGATAGCGATACAGCCGCTGTCGATGAGGCCTTTTGCCTGCACGGGGTCGGCAGCAAGATGCAGATAGGTGAAAAGAATCTGGTCTTTGCGCAGCATCGCGGTTTCGGCAGGCTGCGGTTCTTTCACCTTCACAATCATATCGGCTGCATCGAAAACTTCTTTGGCCGTTTTCACGATTTTCGCGCCCGCGCGGATGTAATCGTCATCCGATGCCTGAATACCGGCGCCTGCATTTGTTTCGACGATAACCTGATGGCCGTTGCGCACATATTCGCGCACGGATGTGGGGGTCAGACCGACGCGGAATTCCTTGGTCTTGATTTCCTTGGGGCAGCCGATGAGCATTGCATTTCTCCTTGGGGGCTTGATACTCTCGGAGCGGCCGCATTTACGCACGCATTTGTGCTGGGGCGGCGACTCGTTTATTGTTGGCCTACTATACTTGAGGCCGAAGCCAATTCAAGAGAGGGCATATGTTAAACGCTTTGCTGAGAAAACTGACCGGAAAATCCAAGCCGAAAACGCGCTCCGAAGCGACCATCGCCCATGAAAACAAGTATGTGGCGCCGAACTATCACCCCCTGCCCGTTGTGCTGCACCGCGGCGAAGGTTTGTACCTGTGGGACCAGGAAGGCAAAAAATATCTGGATATGATGAGCGCCTATAGCGCCGTCAGCTGCGGCCATGCACACCCGCGCATCGTCGCGCGCCTGCGCGACCAAGCGGGGCAGCTGGCTGTTTGCTCGCGCGCGTATCACAGCGACATGCTCGCCCCTTTCGCCGAAAAGCTGGCGCAGCTGACAGGGCTCGACATGATACTGCCGATGAACACGGGGGCAGAGGCTGTCGAAACCGCCGTCAAGGCCGCGCGTCTTTGGGGCTATACCGTCAAAGGCATTCCGGAGAACGCGGCAGAGATTATCGTCGCCGAAGGAAATTTCCACGGCCGCACCACAACGGTTATCAGCTTTTCGACCGAAGCGGATTACCGCAAGAATTTCGGCCCCTTCACGCCCGGTTTTCGCGCCGTGCCCTTTGGCGATTTGAAAGCCATCGAAGCGAGCATCACGCCAAATACAGCCGCCGTTTTGCTGGAGCCCATTCAGGGCGAGGCTGGCATTAAAACACCGCCCGCGGGTTTCCTGCGCGAGCTGCGCGCACTTTGCGACAAACATAATGTTCTGCTGGTGCTGGACGAAGTGCAAAGCGGGCTTGGCCGTACAGGCAAGATGTTCGCCTATCAGCACGAAGACATCCTGCCAGATTTGCTTATCCTCGGCAAAGCGCTGGGCGGCGGTTTGCTGCCGGTTTCCGCCGTCGTCGGCAAACGTGCGATTATCAACCTGTTCAAGCCGGGCAGCCATGGTTCGACCTTTGGCGGCAATCCGCTGGCGGCCGCCGTCGGGCTTGAATCGCTCTCCGTACTTGAAGAAGAAGGCATGGTGAAGAACAGCGCGGATTTGGGCGATTACATGATGCAGCAGCTGCGCGGTATCAATAGCCCGCTTATCCGCGAAGTGCGCGGCAAGGGGCTTTGGATTGGTGTCGATTTCGACCCCGCGAAAATCCCCGCCCGCAAAATCTGCGAAAAGCTGATGACGCGCGGCATCCTGAGCAAAGACACCCACGAAACCGTGGTGCGCTTCGCCCCGCCGCTGAATATCACCAAATCCGAAGTTGATTGGTGTCTGGAGCAATTCCGCGAAGTTCTGCGCGAGGTAGAGGCGGCGTAAGCGCCCCCAATTCACATATTGCGGCACAGGCTTTGTTAACCTTTTTTTCCTATCCTGTTTTCAGGTAGGGAGAAACGGGATGATTTACCATTTGCATGAATTGCTGACCAAGATGGGCGCGCCCGAAGTGCGCGAGAAAAACCGTCTGCAATGGCATTATTGCGACGCGGAGAGCGGCGCGGTCGCCGGCTTCGCCGATATCCGGCTGGAGGCCGGCGGCGAGCGTCTGGTCGCCGAGCTGGAAGCGATGCGCAGCGACGAAGAAAAACAAACCAGCCCCGACCATGCTGACGAAGATAAATTCTATTTGCTGGCGGAGCGCACGGCGCGTCCGAATTATTTCCGCGTGCTGCATATCAGCTTCGATGGCGAAACCTATACCCGCCCGTCAAAAAGCGTTGTCGAGCTGGGCCTGAGCCTGTTTCACGCCAAAGCGCTTGATATCAGCATTCGCATGGTGGAGCAAAGTTTCAACAAGCAAGACATGCTGGAACCGCGCGAAGAAAGCACAGGCAGCCGCCTGATACTCTCCCCGCGCCTGCACACGGCTAGCAAACCCGCCGAAACTTTCGGCGTTGTCATCCCCTTCCGTCCGCGCAGTGTGTCGCTGAGCAGCCTTTGATGCTGCCACCGCGCCGCCATCCCCCGCGCTTCCACCCATGGATTGGCGAGAGTTATACGCGCGGCGGTTTTGGCGGCGTTAAAATTTTAATTGTCGGGGAGTCGCATTATTCCCAAAACCCCGAAGATATAAATGATGCAGCCCTGACCCAAAAAATCGTCGCACATTATTGCCAAGGCGAAAAGCCTTTGCCGTTTTTCAAAACCCTTTCGTGCCTGCTGATGGGGCAGGCGCATCGGCGCGCACCCGAGCTTGCCCTGCACCGCCGCGTCTGGAACGCCATAGCATTTTACAATTATTTGCAGGTGCTGCTACAGAGTCCACGCTGCCCGCTGCCCGCGCAGGCCTGGGAAGAGGCGCCAGAGCCCTTCCGCTGCGCACTTGATGAGTTGATGCCGGATATTGTGCTGGTGGCGGGCAAGCGACTATCGTCGCACATACCCGCACCGCAAGCCCCTGCCGTGCATATCCGGCATCCGGCGGCTTTCGGTTTTTCCTACGCTGCAGAACTGGCGCAAATGAATGCGCAGTTGCCCGCGTCTTTCGCGGCGGCGCGCGCAAATTTTATGACTGCGTAAACCCGCCTTAGCCGCCCGCAACCGTCATGCCTTCGATGCGCAGTGTCGGGGCGTCGATACCGTATTTGAAAATCAAATCGTTGGCGGGCGTCAGGCGCATCCACATATCCTTGATATTGCCCGCAATCGTCATTTCGCTGACGGGATAGGCGATTTTGCCATTTTCAATCCAGAAGCCCCGCGCGCCGCGGCTGTAATCGCCCGTGACAGGGTTGGCGCCGCTGCCCATCATCTGGGTCACGAAAAAACCTTCGTCAATATCGGCAATCAACGCATCGACGGAAACCGTGCCTGCCTGCATGTAAAAATTGGCCGCCCGCGGTGATGGCGGCGCGGAAGCGCCGCGCGCCGCATTGCCCGTGGTCTGCAAACCCAGCTGGCGCGCGGAGGCGAGATCGAGCAGCCAGCCCGTCAGTACGCCGTTTTCAATGATGCTGCGTTTTTGCGGCGCGACGCCTTCGGCATCGAAGGGGTGGGAACGCATGCCGCGCTTCATAAACGGGTCATCGACAACGGTGATATCGGCAGCGAAAACCTGCTGCCCCATTTTGTCTTTCAAAAAAGTCGTGCCGCGCGCAACCGCCCCGCCCGATATTGCACCCGCGAGGGAGCCGATAATCCCGCCCGATACGCGGCGGTCGAAAACGACGGGCAGCTGTTTGGTCTTGCCCTTTTTGGGGTTCAGCGCAGCGACCGCCCGCTCCCCCGCTGCGCGGCCGATGGCGGACGCGTCTTTAAGGTCGGACAAAAACGTCACGCTGTCGTATTCGTAATCGGTTTCCATGGCCATATCGCGCCCTGCAATCACGGATACCGACAGGCTGAAACCGCTGCCCGCATAGCCTTGCGCAAAACCATTGGTGGCCGCGTAGTAAACCGCCTCGCTGCCGGTGCTGAATTCAGCCCCTTCGGAATTGGTGACGCCGTTTACAGCGCGCGCGGCATCTTCGGCGGCATCCGCCAGTTCAGCCATTTTATCCACGGAAATTTCGGCGCTGTCGTACATATCCAGTTCAGGGAAGCTGGTGGCCAGCTGCGCGGCATCTGCAATGCCCGCATAGGCATCTTCAGGCACGGCGCGCGCCATGGCGACGGCACGTTCTGCCATCTGGCGCAGCGCCTCGGGCGATTTATCGGACGATGATACAATCGCCTGACGCTTGCCCACAAAAACGCGCAAGCCCACTTCGGCTTCTTCGCTGCGGCTAAGCGATTCCGGCTTGCCAAGACGGCGCTGCACCGACACCGACGTTGAATCTGCCAAAACCGCATCCGCCGCCGTCGCGCCAAAACCCTGCGCGGTTTTCAAAAGCCCCTCAAGGGTATCGAGCATGTTTTTATCAACGATGGAGGTCATGGGCGCGCCTTTTTGTGTCCGTGTTTCAGCCTAGATGAAGTGCGCACATCCTAGCACAGCGCGAAAAGCGGCGTATAGCCACTTCCGTCCTCGTAAGCGCACGCTATTGATTATTCGCCGTTGCCCGCGGCCTGCACGGCCTGCGGCACAAATCTTTCGGCATGCTGCGCGCCCTGCGGCAGCTCGACCAGACGCAGATGGATTTCCGGCTTCACACTGCCTGCGTCATAGGTGGCGCAAAATTTATCCAGCTGTTCGGAAAAGCGGTTAATGGCGTCGATGGGCTCGGATTCATACTGCGGGCGTTGCAGCAGAATGGCGAAATCATCCGCACCGAGGCGCCCGATAACGTCGGACTGGCGCCGCATATAGGTCATCTGTTTGGCGAGTTTTTCCATCAGCCCGTCAAAAACTTCGGGCGTCACGGACGCCTGCAATTTTTCATGATTCATCAGCCGCACAAAAACAATCAGGCTGCGCTCCCCATATCTGAAAGCGCGGTCGGTGGCCGAAAGAAACAGCTGGTTGAACGCCGCCTTGCCAATCATACCGCCCGTGGAATGCACGTTGTCTTCGCGCGCCAGCATGCGCGCCACCGTCATCAGGCGCGCGGCATTGCCGGTTTTTTCATCCAGTTCCTGACTGGACAGCGGCTTGATAAGCACATCATTCGCGCCCGCCAGAATGGCATCTTCGGTCGTTGCCGCCTTGGACAGCAGCATCAGATAGGGCTTGGCCGCGGATTTGAGAGATTTCCACACGCCGATAATAACCGGCCGCGCCTCGCTCAAGGGGGCGGGGTCCACCATCACGCAGTCAAAGGGTTTACTGCCCAAAAGCTCGAAAGCGGCATTCTTGTTCGGCTCCACCGTCACCTGATGCCCCTTCGCCCCGAGTTTCGAGGTGATGAGCTGGTTGGTGAGAGATTCGCGGTCAATGACCAGAATTTCCATGCATAAGCCCCCAAATGCGCCGCGCCGCCGCCGGAAAACATCCGGCAACCCCAACCCCACTTTAGGACAAAAACGTTAAAATTGCGTCAGGAAAGCTGTTTTCCTTATATAAAACCATGGGGTTATCCGGCAGGCGCCCGGCACTTCACAGGCCATTTGACAGCCGCCTTTATTTCCATTATATCCTTCGATACTTCATCCGCGCCCAAGTGGCGGAATTGGTAGACGCGCAGGTTTCAGGTACCTGTGGGGCAACCCGTGGAAGTTCGAGTCTTCTCTTGGGCACCATTATACCGGGCATCAGCCCGGTATTTTAGTTTTAGGGGTATTTCACACATGACCATCACCCTGCACCTCGGCGACCTGCCCGACGGGCTTTCTTTTGGCAATTCTGTCGCTATCGATACAGAAACACTCGGCCTGCGCCCCAAGCGCGACCGTCTGTGCCTTGTCCAGCTTTCCGCCGGCGACGGCGATGCACATCTGGTGCAGCTGAAGGCAGGACAATACGAAGCGCCCAATCTGAAAAAACTTCTGGTTGATAAAAACGTCACCAAGCTGTTCCACTTCGCCCGCTTTGATGTCGGCGTCATGTACGAATATCTGGGCGTTGTGACCGCGCCGATTTACTGCACCAAAATCGCATCGCGTCTGGCGCGTACCTTTACGCAGCATCACAGCCTGAAAACCCTGTGCAAGGATTTGATTGGCGTTGACCTCGACAAACAGCAGCAAACGACAGACTGGGGCGCCGATACCCTGACGCCGGAGCAGATGAATTACGCCGCATCCGACGTTCTTTATCTGCACCGCATGAAGGCGGAGCTGGACCGCATGCTGGTGCGCGAAGGCCGCATGGATTTGGCGCAGGCCTGTTTCGATTTCCTGCCCTCACGCGCGCTTTTGGATATTGCGGGCTGGGACGAAGACGATATTTTCAGCCATTCCTCATAAAACAAAAAGCCCCGCAGGTGCGGGGCTTTTTAATGCCTTGTTTATTTTCAACCCCTGCCCGGCGCGCGGCGGCGGATGGCGGGCGTCGGCGCAAGCACGATGTCGCTGCGCGTGCCTTCGCAAATAATCGCAATATCATCACGCAGTGCTTTTTCGCGCGCTTCAGCTTCGCGGCGCTGTGCGTCTTCGGCATCGCGCAAGACGCGGCGGCGGGCTTTTTCAAATTCGTCCGAAACAGATGTGTGCCCACTGTCGATGGCAAGGTCTTCGGCCGTCTTGCCTTCTTTATTGCGCAGCGCTTCGTCCGCCCCGCGCGCCAGAAACAATTCGACATAGGCTTCGGACCCGCCCTTCGCGCCGAACATCAGCGCCGTCATGCCGTCGTTGTTTTGTGCATCAATATCCGCGCCTGCCCCCATCAGAAAAACCGCCACGTCGTATTTGTGGCTGCCATGCGCGGCGGCATAGGTAAGACCGGTATTGGCCGTATCGGGGTCGCGCCAGTGCACGGCGTCCGGATATTTGGCGACGGTATCGATGATGTCGTCCATCATGCCGTTCCAGCAATCGATAACAAATTTGCGCTGCTGCTGCGGCGTGCCGCTGAGCGTGGCGGGGGCTTTGGCCATATTGGAAATCCATTCAACTTGCATGCACCGCCGCGCCCCCTGCCGGAGGCTGCGAAAAAGGTGCTGATTCGTTTCAAAAAACCGCCTGTATCTTTTCACAGCTTTCGCATTA
>ERZ761609.2952-NODE-2952-length-11712-cov-7.613194_pt1 | contig 11712 bp, 11 predicted proteins | sample MGYA00511163_ERZ761609 | MGnify/ENA primary metagenome ERZ761609 (study PRJEB28899, sample SAMN02445070) | bioreactor sludge metagenome | biome: EBPR sludge | place: Australia: Brisbane, Thorneside Wastewater Treatment Plant | collected 2011-12-16 ... | reverse complement strand
AGCCGAGCAGGAGGAGGCCCTCGTCAAGCTCGCTCACCGCCACGGCCCCGGCCTCGCGTGCCTTGCGGAAGTAGGGCTCGAGCGGGATCGCGTCCAGCGAGACGAAGCCGTAGACCAGCCGGCGCACCTTGCCGGCGGCGCAGAGCATGCCGATCTCGGGGCCGCCGTAGGCCACCAGCGTCAGGTCGGTGAGGTCCGAGCGCAGGATCGCGCGAACCAGTGCCATCGGCTTTCGCCGCGGGCCCCAACCGCCGATCCCCAGGGTCATCCCGCTCTCGAGCCGCGCCACCGCCGCGCTCAGGTCCATTTCCTTGTTCATGCTCAAGGCCTTCTCTGGCTGATCTGCGGACCCGCCGCATCCCTCCGATCCTGCTTCGTCGGGGGGAAAGGGGCATCGTCTGTTGGGACTACGCGCCCGACACCGGCAGAAAGGCATAGCGTTGCAGCGTGTCGGCAACGCAGCCGGGCTTTGACTGGCCCTGGATTTCCACGCTCAGGCGTACCAGAGTCTGGATAGTCCCGGGCGCGACCTCACGTACCTCGGCCAGCACGCCATGCGCGCGGATCGTCGAACCCACTGGCACCGGCGCCGGAAACCGCACGCGGTCGACACCATAATTCACGCCCCAGTCGAGGTTGCGAGGCAGGAAAAGTTCGGGCAGCACCATGTTGAGAAGCGACAGTGTCAGGAAGCCATGCGCGATGGTCCGGCCAAAGGGGCCTTGCGCCGCACGCGCGGGATCGACGTGGAGCCACTGGTGATCACCGGTCGCCTCGGCGAACAGATTGATACGGTCCTGATCGATGATCAGCCAGCGGCTGGCGCCAAGGTCACGCCCGGTGGCGGCGAGGGCTTCGGCAACGGAAGCGGGGGCAAAGGTCATGGCGGGACTCACGCGTGCTGGCTGGAAACGGAAACGACCTCGCCCACCATATAGCTGGCATAGTCGCTGGCCAGAAACAGGATGACATTGGCGACCTCCCAGACCTCGGCGGCGCGGCCAAAGGCCTCCTGCGCCGCGAGGCCCTTCAGGAAGTCTTCGGGCGCCGAGCGGGCAAGGAATTCATGCATGGCGATCGAGGGCGAGACCGCGTTGATGCGAATGCCATGTTCCGCCGCCTCCAGACCGGAACAGCGCGTCAGGGCCATCACCCCCGCCTTGGCGGCGGCGTAGTGGGCCTGCCCCTTCTGGGCGCGCCAACCCAGGACCGAGGCGTTGTTGACAATCACGCCGGCACGTCGCGGGATCATGTGCGCCAGAGCGGCGCGGGTCATGCGGAAGGTGCCAGTCAGCGTCACGTCGAGGACGCTCAGCCATTCGGCATCGCTCATCTCGGCCACGGGTTTCAACCCGCCGAGACCAGCATTGTTGACCAGCACATCTATGCCGCCCAGTCGCTCGGCGGCGGTGGCGACCAAGGACTGCACCTGGGCCTCGTCGGTGACATTGCACAGGTGCCCGCTGACCTCGGCACCCGGGGCGACCGCGCCGAGGGTCTCGACCGCCTCGGCAAGCCGACGTTCGTGGATGTCCGACACCACGAGCGCCCGAGCGCCTTCCTCCAGAACGCGCCGTGCGGTGGCAAAGCCGATCCCCTTGCCGGCTGCCGCGGTGATCAGAACGGATTTCCCGGTCATCAACCCGTGACCAGGGACATAGGGCGGGGGGTTGGGCATGGTTCAGTCCTTGCTGGAAGATTTGGGGCTGGACGGGTTGGCGCTGCTGAAATCGGCGCGCCCGCCGGTTGCGACAAAGGCATCGCGGGTGGCCTGGGATTCGGCGGTCAGATAGGCCTGTGCGGTAAAACCCTGCTCCCAACGATACTGCGCCTCCAGATCAGCAGCTTCGATCCCGTTCAGGCTCTCCTTGGCGAGCGCGATCATCACCGGGCTTTTCGCGGCGATCCGCTGCGCCAGATCGCGGGCGCGGGGCAAGAGATCGGCGCTCGGCACAACCGCCTCGATTCCGCCGAATCGCGCGGCTTCAGCCGCGCTCATCATGTCACCGGTGAAGTAGAGGCGGCGCACCTGTTGCAGCGGCATCAGCCGTTGCAGATGCGCGCCGGCCCCCAGCGCGCCGCGGTCCACCTCGGGCACACCCAGGGTTGCGTCATCAGACAGGAAGACAATGTCGCAGGACCCGCAGATGCCGATACCGCCGCCCAGGACAAAACCATGGGCAGCCGCGATCACCGGCACCCGGCCACGGTGAATGGCACGAAAGGTTTCCCAGTTGCCACGATTGACAGCGTTGATCAGGCCCGGGTTGGCCTGCAATTCCTTGATGTCCACTCCGGCGCAAAAGCCCCGCCCCTCGGCATGCACCAGGATCACCCGCACCGCGGGATCGGCGTTCAGGGTCTCGAAGGCCCTCGCCAGGGCGAACCAGCCCGCAGAGCTGAGCGCATTGACCGGCGGGCGGCACAGGATTACCTCACCCACCGCGCCCTTGATTTCGGTTCTGATCTCGTCGCTCATTCCCTTTTCCCCCCGGCAGCGCAGAGCGCGGCGATACGGCCCTCGGCCTCCGCCACGATCCGCGTGATCAGATCATCGCAACTCTCCAGCCGGTTGATCAGTGCAGCGACCTGTCCGGCGGGCATCAGCCCACCCTGCGTGTCCCCCGCCAGCAACCCCTGCTGCACCAGCCGTGGCAGGTTCGGCGCCATGACCGTGCTGGCAAAACTCGAATCCTCGGCGCGCATCGAACGCCAGGCCAGCGCCAGCATCTGGCGATACCCCAGCCCCGCCGCGCGCCCCCAGCGACGGGCGTGATGCAGGCTGGCGACCAGTCGTGACAGGGCACCCATGCCCTCCATCCGGCGGATCGCGTCATTGTGCACGAACCGTTGCGGCAATCCGTCAACGGCGGTGGTGACACGCACCTCGCCGGGATCGCGCACCGCGACATAGGCCGCCAGCGTGCGCGGATTGACCGGGCTTTCGGTGGTCATCAGAAACCGGGTTCCCATGGCAATTCCCGCCGCCCCCCAGGCCAGTGCCGCCGCAAGGCCGCGCCCGTCATGGAACCCCCCGGCCGCCACCACCGGCACTGTCACCGCATCCAGCACCTGCGGCAACAGGATCGAGGTCGGCACCGCGCCGGTATGCCCGCCACCCTCGCCACCTTGCACGGTCACGAAATCCGCGCCCAGTTCGACCGCCTTGAGCGCATGTTTCAGCGCCCCCACGGTAGGCATGCACAAGATGCCCGCATCCTTGAACCGGGCGATGGTGCGCGCGTCCGGTCCCCGGCCATAGCTGACCGCACGCACCCGGTCGCGGTTGGCCAGGATCGCCTCGATCACCTCGTCCGCAGAGGGCTGGAACATGTGGAAGTTGACGCCGAAGTTCCCTGCGGTTCGGGCCCTGACCGCAGCCAGGGCGGGGCCAATCTCGCCTGCACCCATCACCGCGGCGGCAAGGAACCCGAACCCCCCTGCATTGGTCGTCGCCGCTACCAGGCCCGGATCGGCAACCCAGCCCATGGCGGTCTGCACCACCGGATGACGGCATCCCAGCCGCCGGGTCAGTTCGGTCTGCAAGGCGCCGTTCATGGCTGCTTCCTGTGTTGGGGACCCAAGAGGATCAATAGAAAACCCGCCCGCCATTCACCATCAACGTCTGGCCGGTGATGAACCGCGCCCGGTCGCTGGCCAGGAAGGCCACGGCATGGGCGATGTCCTCGGGGTCGCAAAGGGACTTCATCGGGATGGCGTCGCGGGCGCGTTGAAGGGCGTCGGGGGGAATACGCTCCATCGCGCGGGTCCAGGTGGCGCCGGGACAGACAGCGTTCGCCGTACCTCCAAAGACCGCCATCTCGCGCGCAAGTCCGCGAGTCATGCCCAGGATGCCGGCCTTGGCCGCAGCATAGTCGACACAGCCCAGATCGCCATTCATCGCTGAATCCGAGGAAATCGAAACGATCCGCCCCCGCCCCCGCGCCTTCATCAGCGGCAGCACCTGTCGCGAACAATGGACCGCCGCACGCAGGGATATGTCGAGGACGAAGTCCAGGACTTCGGGCCGCGCCTCGGCAAAGGCCGAGAAATTCTCGCGCGCGGTCTGGCCAAGGTTGTTGACCAACACATCCGGCGCGCCCAGGTCGGCATCTATCCGGGCAAAGCCGCCGACCAGCGTTGCCCGGTCCAGCAGGTCGCCGGGCAGCGCCAGAACCCGCCCGCCATGGGCGCGCGCTGCATCGGCGGTCTGCTCCAGTGCAGCGGCATCAAGGTCGAGGATGGCCAGATCGGCCCCGCCGCGCGCAAACTCCAGCGCAATGGCCCGCCCGATCCCGTGTGCGGCGCCGGTTACCGCGACGATGCGGCCGTCAAAATCTCTGGTCATTGGGTGCTCCCGGAATGGGGTGGAAAACGTGTCAGAGCCTGAAACGAGGGGTCATCGGGCCCAGCCCGACCGCCGGGCGCCAGCGAGGGATCAACCGCCCCACCGCCCACCCTCTGGCGGCGCGTCCAGTCGTTCACGATCCGGCGTGACAGGAACCGCCATTCTCCATCCCGCCGTGCGTAATGGTCCAGGCTGCGGCTGCCGGTGGTGACGTCCTCGGCGTCCGGGCCATGCGTGCGATGCCAGTTGATCTTGTGCACCTCGCCCTCGGCGAGGTCCCCTTCGATCACAAAGGCGGTCTGCAGGACGTAATGCGCCGTCGCGTCGTAAGCCGATAGCGCGCTTCGCACATGGTCGACATAGGCATCAATCCCACCGTCAAAGGCGGCACCGTGATGATCGCGCGCATCGTCGTGATAGAGGCTGCGCAAAAGGGCGAAGTCGCGCCGGTCTATGGCACGCGAGTAGGCGGTGACCAGTCGGCGCAGCGCCTCGCAATCGGCCAGTTCCTGCAGGTCGGGGGCCCTCATGCGCCGCCTCTCGGTTCGCGCGGCATGCCAAGCCCCTGTTCGGCAATGATGTTCAGCTGCACCTCGTTGGTGCCGCCGTAAATCGTCTCGGCTCGGCTGAACATCGCCATCTGCTGAAGCGCCGCGACATCCGGATCGTCGGCCAACGCGAGCCCGTCCGCGCCTAGAATATCCAGCGCCAGTTCCCCAAGCGCGCGGTGCCAGTTCGACCATTCGTATTTCCAGGTCAGGCCCTCGGGCCCGGAAGCGCCGCGTTCCAGCGCATCGAGCGTTTCCAGAGCGCCGTAGCGCATCGCCCGAAGCCCGGCCCAGGCGCGGCCGAGCGCGGCGTCCAGATCCGGGCGCCCGGAAGGCAGTCGGCGGGCCAGTGCAGCCAGTTCACGGGCAAAGCCCAGTTGCTGACCCAGCGTCGAGATCCCGCGCTCGAACCCCAGAAGGGCCATCGCAACCTGCCAGCCCTGACCGACCCCGCCAACCAGATCGTCCGACGCGGCGCGCGCGCCGTCAAAAAAGACCTCGTTGAATTCGGCGCCACCGTTCATCTGGCGGATCGGACGGATCTCGATCCCCGGCTGATCGAGCGGAAGCAGCAGAAACACCAACCCCTTGCGCCCGACCGATCCCTCTTCGCCCCTTGCCAGCACAAAGATCCAGTCCGACAGATGCGCGAGCGAGGTCCATATCTTCTGCCCTGTTACCCGCCAGTCGCCCGAGGGGTCCTGACGCGCGCGCGTGCGGACCGCAGCCAGATCCGATCCCGCACCTGGCTCGGAATAGCCCTGCGCCCAGAAGGTGCTGCCCGACAGGATCCCCGGTAGATGGCGGGCCTGTTGACCCTTGGTGCCGAAGGCTGCCAGAGTCGGCGCGACCAGCCCCTCGCCGATATGACCCATACGCCCGGGTCCACCGGCGCGGGCGTATTCCTCGTTGAAGATGACCTGTTCTGCCACGTTCAGGCCGCGCCCGCCCAAGTCCCGTGGCAGGCCCAGCCCGATCCAGCCGCCCGCCGCCAGTTCGCGTTCCCAATCCTTGCGCAACTCGGGCAGCGCCTCGCCATCACCCGCCCCACCGCGCCCGACCAGCGCTGCAAACCGCCCGGTCAGGTGCATCGCCAGCCAATCGGCGACCTCTGCGCGAAAGGCGCTTGCCTTGCCCGGAGGCTGGATCACCGGCAATGCCCCCGCCGCCACCCGCCGCCCCAGACCGGTGAACAGCGGTTGCGGCTGGCCCGCCTTCTGACGGACCGCCTGCGCGCGCTTGAAGAAAAGGTGTGGTGGGTATTCCCAGGTAAACCCGACGCCCCCATGAAGCTGGATCGCTTCGGCGGCGGCAAGGTCCAATACCTCTACTGCCTGTGCCAGTGCAGCGTCGGATTCAGCCTCGGCGAGGGGGGCATCCATTCCGGCATCTATCGCCGCCGCCAGCCCGGACAGCATCGCCCCCGCGCTGACCAGCCGCGCATAAAGTGCCGCCACCCGATGCTTGACTGCCTGAAACGAGGCGATGCTGCGGCCGAACTGCACCCGTCCAGCGATGTACTCCCGCGTCAGGTCAAAGGCCCCTCGCGCAGCGCCCAGGGCCTCGGCCGCGTCGATGAGCCGGGTGCGCGCGCGAGCAGGCGCAAGGTCCGGCACATCGCCCAGTGACCGCGCCGGGGTGGCATCCAGATGCAGGCGGACTGCAGGACGCGTCGCATCCAGCATCGCAACCGGGATCACACGGGTCGCCGCGCTCTCGATCCACCAAAGGCCATCCGCGCGGCACAACAGGAACCCTTCGGCCGCCACAGCCGCTACCAGTGTGCCATCAAGGCTGTCACCCCTGAGCGCCAGCCTGTCGCCATCTGCCACCACAGCGATCACCGCGCCTCTGGCGATCCGGCCCAGAAGGTCGTCGCGCAAGGGACCCTGCGCGACCTGACGCAGAACCAGCGCTGCCTCGGCCACCACGCCAAAGGGCAGCGGCGCCAGCCGTTGGCCCAGTTCCTGCGCAATCAGACAGGCTTCGACCATGCCCAGCCCAAGCCCGCCCTGCACCTCGGGGACAAGTGCCGCGGCCATGCCCAGATCCCCGGCGAAGCGCGCCCACAGATCCCCTGCCCCAGCGCCATCGGCGGCCGCCCGCGCCGGTCCCAGCCCGCCAGATGCGTCCAGAAACCGCGCGACCTCGTCGCGGATCAGCCGTTGCTCGTCGCTCAATTGCATCTGTGTCTTTCCGTCTCTGCCGTCCCAAAATGGCCCACCGCCGCATACCCTGCATCGTCCGAACGCAGGATGCCACGCCGCGGCGCCGATTGCAGCGTGACGTGACGGAGGGACCGATGACAGACCTGCACGAACGCCTTCAAGTGATCGAGGACCGCCTCGCCCTCGCCGATCTGATTGCCCGATATGGCCCTGCCGTCGACAGCGGCGACGGCAAATCGCTGGCCAGCGATTGGTGCGAGGAAGCGGTCTATGCAGGCGAAGGCTGGGAGTTTCGCGGCCGCGAGGCCATCGCCGGGATCCCGGATTTCCCTCAGCACCGGGCCTTTATGGCGCAGGGCTGCGCACATGTGCTGGGACCCCATGCGATCACCTTGAGCGGCGACACCGCCAGTGCGCGCGGGCATTCGCTGGTGATGGTGCAGGCGCAGGACCTCTGGCAGGTGGTCCGGGCCTCGGCCAATCTCTGGCAGTTCCGGCGCGAGCCGCAGGGCTGGCGCATTCTGCGCCGTGATTTGCGCCCCCTCGATGGATCGCCTGCGGCGCAGGCGCTGCTTCAACCGCACATGTAGGCCCCGTCCACCACCTGCACCGCCCCCGACACATAAGCCGCGGCTTCGGACGCCAGCCAAAGATAGACCCCGGACAATGCCTCGGGCGGTGCTCCGTCCTCAAGTCCGGCCAGCTTTGCGCGGTGCAGCCCGAGAGCCGGGATCGCATCCTGGAGGGGCGCCAGATCCTTGCCGATCCCGGTCAGCACCCGGCCCGGCGCCACGGCATTCACACGCAATCCCAGATGGCCGTATTCCGCCGCCAGCGAGCGGGTCAAAGCAACGACCCCGGCCTTCGACGCCGCATAGGGCGCAGCATAGGCGATGCCCTTCAATCCCGCTGTCGAAGCTGTGTTGACGATCACCCCGCCAGGACGCGCCAACGCGGGCAAGGCGGCACGGCAGATCTCGAACACCGAGGTCAGGTTCACCCGGAGCACCCGGTCCCAGTCGGCATCCGGCGTCCGATCGAAATGCGCCCGAGAATAGATGCCAGCCACGTTCACCAGCACATCGATCGGCCCGGCCGTGGCCACCATCGCCTGACCTTCTCCTGGCGCCAAAGCGTCATAGGCCAGTGTCCGCGCGTCGGTCGTTCTGGCCAGGTCCCGCAGCCCCGCATCGTCCCGATCCGCGGCGATCAACTGGGCTCCTTCGGCCGCAAAGGCCATCGCAACCGCCCGGCCTATTCCGGCGGCGGCCCCGGTAACCAGCACCCTTTTTCCGTTGAAGCGCATTCTCTCCTCCTTCATGCGCCTTCATCAACACCCGGCGAGGCCACTGCGGCATACCCGGTTCGGACGATGCGCCTGGCCCCTACCCTGTCACCCTGCCCCGCAAAGGAGATTGCCATGACTACAGATCCCGAAACTCTGTCAGCCCGAATCGACCGCCTCGAATCTCGCGACGAGATCCGGCAACTGGCCGCAAAATACGCGCTGGCGTTGGACATGCGCGACATGGAGGCAATGGCGAACCTGTTCGTGCCTGATGTCCGCGTGGGCAAGACCGGCCAGGGCCGGGCTGCGCTGCGCGACTGGCTGGACGAGACGATGCGTCGTCAGTTCGATGGCACCTCGCACCATGTCGGCACACAGATCATCGAGTTCATCGACCCCGAGCACGCCATCGGTATTGTCTATTCCAAGAACGAGCACGAGACCGGTGCCGACTGGGTCATCATGCAGATGATGTATCATGACCGTTATCGACGGGTCGAAGGGCGCTGGTGCTTCGAGGCGCGACAGCCTCTTTACTGGTACGCGACCGACCTGAACCGCCCGCCGATTGGCAGCCGCAAGATGCGTTGGCCCGGGCGCGAGCCCTATGAGGGCAGCTTTCATGCGCTGTTCCCCAGCTGGGCAGCCTTCTGGAAGCACCCCCCCGAGAGCGGCCAGCCGATTGCCGAGCCCGCGCCACTGGAGCGATTCATCGAAACCATGCGCAAGGGTGCCAAGGTGGAGTCGATCCGTGTCCGCTGACCCGCTTTCCCGCCTGCTGGGTCCCGCCAGCGTTGCCGGGATGACCCTGCAAAGCCACATCGTGATGGCGCCAATGTCACGCTACAACTGCCCGGATGGCGCACCGCATGACGGCGTGGTTGCCTATTACACCCGCCGTGCCGCCGCTGGCGTGGGGCTGATCCTGTCCGAGGGCACCTATATCCCCCACCCTTCCGCCGCCAGCTATGAAGGTGTGCCCTGGATCACCGATTCGTCGGTCGAGTCGTGGGCGAAGGTCACCGCGTCGGTACAGGCGGCAGGTGGGTGCATGGGACTGCAACTGTGGCATACCGGCAGCTTTCGCGTGCGCGGCATGGCACCGGACCCGATGGTGCCGGGTTTTGGCCCTTCGGCCAATACAAATGCTTTTACCGGCCATGCCGAGGCCAGCCACGCCATGACGATTGCCGAGATTTCGGCCGTCGTCGCCGCCTATGCCCGCGGCGCGCGGCTGGCGCAGCAGGCAGGATTCGACGCTGTCGAGATCCACGCAGCGCATGGCTATCTGATCGACGAGTTTCTCTGGCCCGCCACCAACCGGCGCAGCGATGCCTATGGCGGGTCGCTGGCCAACCGCCAGCGGCTGGCCGTCGAGGTGATCTCCGCCATCCGCGCAGAAGTCGGGTCGGACTTTCCGGTGATCTTGCGGTTCTCGCAATGGAAGCAGCAGGACTATACCGCCAGCCTGGCCCAGTCACCGCAAGAGCTGGCCGATCTTCTTGGCCCCCTGGTCGATGCTGGGCTGAGCCTGCTTCACCCCTCGACCCGGCGGCTGGCAGAACCGGCTTTCCCCGAGCAAGGCCCCCGGACCCTGGCGGGGTGGACCAGGAAATTGACCGGTCTGCCGGTGATCGCAGTCGGAAGCGTGGGGCTAGATCGACCCGGTCTGCGCGCGGCGGGAACCGGTCCGCTGGACGATACCCTGGCCGTCTTTGAAAGGGGTGAGTGCGATCTGGTGGCTGTCGGCCGCGCATTGATCGCCGATGCCGACTGGGTGGCGCGTCATCGTGCCGGACAGAGCGCTGCGTTGCGCGCCTATGACAGGGCGATGCTGGACCGGCTGGAATAACCCGGCTCGCCCCGTTCGCAACAAAAAAGGCCGGGCGCTTGCCCGGCCTTCTGCCTTGTACACAACCCGAACCGGATCAGTTGCAGGACACGCGCTCGACGAGACCGTCCTCGCGCTGGATGTGGGGGTTGCGCACCACCACCATGGCATTCGACGACGGAAGGAAGTGCGAGGTCGAACTGGCACCGAATTCGCCCAGAATGTTGGGCATCGTGGCGGCGTTCGCTTCGACCCAGGCAGCAATCGCGGCGCCGTCCAGGGTCCCCGCACCCTCGGCTGCGGCCTGCAGGATGTAGGGTTCGACATAGTAGGGTGCGATGGCCGATGCCCCGCCCAGTTGCATCAGGTTCGGCACCGCCGCCGCGGCGCGCGCGGCGAACTGGGCGAAGGGATTCTCGCCCACGGCATCACCGGGGCAATAGGTCATCCCGCTGAACTGCACGGAATAAACGTTCTCGAAGGCCTCGGCTCCGAGCACCGCCGCATTGCTCACCGCATAGTTGGTGGTGGTCAGACTGCCAAGAACCAGCGCATCCCAGCCGATTTCGTCTCGGTTCTGCAGGAATTTCCGGGCGTCGTCGCCGATCGAGTTGATCAGCAGCACCGCTTCGGCCCCCGACGACCGCAGCGAGAAGATCTGCGGCGTCATGTCCTCGGCGCGGAAGGCGAATTCCTGAATGGCAATCGGCGCAACGCCCAGAGAGGTCATGTATTCCGCGATCTCGCCCACGGCGGCCACCGACATGCCACCGTTGTCCGAGATGAGGGCAATCCGCGTCAGCCCCAGGTCATTAACCGCATAATTGATCGCGGCGATCATCTGGTTCACGCCGGTCGGCGAGTTCGAGAAATGATAGGGCGCCACTTCCGGTGTCAGCGCCGGAGAAGCGGCAGTGGTGAACTGGGCAATATTGGCAGCCGTGGTCACCGAGGTCACGGGAATGACTTCCTGACTGGTCACCGGGCCGACCATGGCCTCGATCCCGACGTTCTCCACCAAACGGCGGGCTTCGCTGACCGCATGTGTCGGATCGGTCTGACTGTCGGCGATGGTCAGCACGACTTGCCGACCCAGAATGCCACCGCTGGCGTTGATCTCGTCGACGGCAAGGCGCCAACCGATCGAGGCAACCTGCCCGATCGAGGCGCCACTGCCGCTGATCGAGACGATGGCACCCAGTTGGATCGGACCGGTCTGGGCCTGTGCGATACCCTGGCCGAGGGTCAACGTGATCGCGGTGCCTGCAAGCATCGCGGTAAGTCTGGTCTTGGACATAGCTTCCTCCCTATGGGTCCACGGCAGGTGGTCCGTCCCGTGCCGGTGAGCAGACATAGCGTCGGCATCCGTGGCAAACGACCCGTCCGAACGTTTCAAGCACTCCGCCGACGCAGCGTCTGGCCCACTGCCCGTTACCGGGGAAAAGTCCTGTCGCGCGTTTGTGTCGTGTTTCTCCGTCGAAGTCATCGTCGCGCCCTCTGGCGCGGCGCACATTGTCCAAACAGACTAG
>ERZ761609.2950-NODE-2950-length-11720-cov-5.449207_pt1 | contig 11720 bp, 9 predicted proteins | sample MGYA00511163_ERZ761609 | MGnify/ENA primary metagenome ERZ761609 (study PRJEB28899, sample SAMN02445070) | bioreactor sludge metagenome | biome: EBPR sludge | place: Australia: Brisbane, Thorneside Wastewater Treatment Plant | collected 2011-12-16 ... | reverse complement strand
CTGCTCTCCCCGAGGGGAGAGCGGAAAAAAAAGAGCGACCCCTCAGCTCTCGCTGTCGATCAGCTTGAGGAGATTTTCCGCCCGCTTGGCCAGCGCAAGAGCTTCCTGAGGGAGATTGTCGGATTCGGCGGCCGCGAACTCTTTCAGCGCCTTGGCAAGACCATAAAGATGCGGCGCATTGGAGATGAGGCGCGCCTGTCCCTCCACCTGATGGGGGTGGAGATCATATTCCGAACCCGGCACGCGCCAGCCACCCCAATCGGTCTCGCCTGTCATCACCACCGGATAGGTGCCGGGATGCGGATGGTGGGCGCAGTCTTCAGGCTGTTGCCATTTGTTGCGGGCGCGCACGATGCGCCATTGCGTGTTTGAGCCGGAAAGCGAGCCACCCAGATGCTGTTCTGACTGCAACTCATCCGCGCCAAATTCGCGGCCAAGGCCAACGTCATAGAAAACGCGAATCGGTTCATCCAGACCTTTGGCCCACTGCGGCAGCACGCGCTCCACAAGCGCCCAGGTGCCGACCGGCCGCACATAGACCCTTTGATTCTTGTGATATTGCGCCTTCGCCATGGCCATATTCCTTGCCGTTCCGGCTTGCGCATACAACGCACGCCGGGGATCGTGGCAGTCTGCAGGGGGAATGGCTAATCACGGGTTAAGCCGGGTGCGTACGCTGGTCACACACGTCCGCGCTTCCGGCTTCGTCTGAACCAGCGATGAATGCACCTGCCGGATTGCTGCGGCGCAATGAAGCGAAGATTCAGCGCCTTGCGTGATGGCCTCCCCTCCACAGCGCGCGGGCGATCCGTTAGGGTTGCCGGTGATGACGGCGGCTGTCCGGCTGCCGCTACATGGAGGGAAAACATGCGCAGATTTTTCATGGGCGCGGTCGTCGCAGCGCTCGCGGCTTTTGGCGCAGCGCCCCAGGCGCTGGCCAGTTACGATGATTTCGTGGGCACCTGGTCCACGACGTCGCCGGGTGATGGCGGCCTTGTCTCGCTCGACATCCGCCGTTCGGGCGGAACGATGACTGTGCAGGTTGGCGCGCAGTGCAGCCCGCGCCCGTGCGATTGGGGCCGCGTGAATGCGGTTGCCTATGCGCCGAATGCTGGCGCCAATCTGCGCCGCGATGCCAACACGCTTGTTGCGGTCTATAATCAGGGCTTCGCCACCAAGACGGTCGTGATCACGCTTGCGGGCGGCGGCCGCCTGAACGTCACGGTCTTCACCCAGTTCTCGTCGGGCGATGGCCGCACCAACTATACGCAGGCTTCCACCTTCCAGCGTGGCGGTGGCGGCAGTGCCGAAGGCGAATGCGTTGACGTGAACCCGCGCTGGGGCAGCCTGCGCGTGCGCGAAACCGGCGGCGGCTATGCCATCATGCAGGGCGGTTCGGCGCTGGCCGTATTCGAGTCGCAGGAAGAAGCCGCTTATGCGCGCCTCCTCATCGTCTCCTACACGTTGAACCAGAAGTGCGTGATCGGCACCGATGATCTGAGCTTCGAGTACTGGACCAACAGCGGCAACATCCCGAACGGCGCAATGCTGGGCGAGGACTGCATTGCCTTCAACCCGGCAAACCTGCGTGCCCGCCGCTCGGGCGGCATGTGGCGCGTGCAGGATGGTTCGTCGATCCTTTATGCGCTTGAGACGCGCGAAGAGGCCGAAGCCGTCATTGAATTCCTGCGGGACTCGGGCGCACGCCGCTCGTGCTTCGTGGGCCGCCCCGATCCGGGCATGTCATACGTCCGTCGCTAAGCGGACAAATTGACGGCGCGCAACCTGCCGAGGCGTAAGCGCTGTCAATAACGTAACGTCACGCCGTCGTCTGTTGTTGAAACAGGCGGCGGCGTTCTTTCATCCGCTTTCCGTTTCCGTTAGATGGAGTCCGGAACCCGCATGAGAGACGGAACTTCGACCCATGAATTTCGACTTTTCGGATGACCAGAAACTCCTGAAGGATCAGGCGCAAAAATTTCTCGCCGAACATTGTCCGCCCAAAGCGGTGCGCCGCATTCTCGATGGCGAAGACACCTATGATCGCGCGCTGTGGAAGCGCATCGGCGAGATGGGCTGGACCGCAACCGCGATCCCCGAAGAATATGGCGGCCTCGGCCTGGGGCCGCTGGAGCTTTGCGTCATTGCGGAAGAGCTGGGCCGCGCCGTCGCCCCCGTGCCGTTCTCGTCAACGGTCTATCTCGCCGCCGAAGCGATCATGCTGGCCGGAAGTGACGAGCAGAAAAAGAAGTACCTGTCAAAGATCGCATCCGGCGAACTGATCGGCACGCTGGCCGCCGCCGAAGGGCCGCAGCCTCTGTCGCCCCGCGCCATTCACGCGACGCTCAAGGGCGGCAAGCTCGACGGCACGAAGACGCCGGTGATTGACGGCGAAATCGCCGATATAGCCATCGTCGTTGCGCGCACGTCAGACGAGCCGGGCGAGCGCGGCATTGGCCTCGCCATTGTTGATCTCAAAGGGGCGGGCGTTTCGCGCAAATCGGTCAAGACGCTTGATCCTACCCGCAATCATGCCGCCATCAGTTTCAAGGGCGCGGCGGCAGAGGCGCTGGGTGCGCCGGGTGCGGGTTACGCCAATCTGATGCGCGTGCTCGACCGCGCCGCGGTCTTCATGGCGTTTGAGCAGGTGGGCGGCGCCGATGCCTCCCTCGCCATGGCGCGCCAATATGCGATGGAGCGTTATGCCTTCGGCCGCCAGATCGGCTCGTTTCAGGCGATCAAGCACAAGCTGGCCGATGTTTATGTGAACAACCAGATCGCCCGATCGAATGCCTATTTCGGCGCATGGGCGCTTTCCACCAATGCGCCGGAGACGCCCGAAGCCGCCGCCGGTGCGCGCGTGAGTGCGTGCGAGGCCTATCACGTCGCCGCCAAGGAAAACATCCAGACGCATGGCGGCATGGGCTTTACGTGGGAGCTGGACTGCCAGCTGCATTATCGCCGCGCGAAACTGCTGGGCCTTGCCATCGGTGCGCCACGCGTCTGGAAGGAAAAGCTGGTCGCCCATCTCGAAAAGAAAAACGCAGCTTAAGAAGCGCGAAGGAGCACCCCCATGGACTTCAACGACACCAAAGAAGAAGCCGCCTTCCGCGCCGAAGTGCGCGCCTGGCTCGAAGCCAACGCTCAACCCAGGACCGAGCAGTCGGGCTTTGCCCGCGCCCGCATGAGTGAAGCGGATGCCCTGAAGCGCGCCAAGGAATGGCAGGCGAAAAAGGCCGCCAAGGGCTATGCCCGCATCACCTGGCCGAAGGAAGTCGGCGGCCTTGGCGGCACGCCGATGCAGTCGGTCATTTATGGTCAGGAAGAAGCCAGGTTCGACGTGCCCACCGGGTTCTTTGAGATTGGCCTCGGCATGTGCATTCCAACCGTCATGAAATTCACGACGCCGGAAAACATCGCCCGCTTTGTGCGCCCGGCTTTGTTTGGCGAGGAGATCTGGTGCCAGCTTTTCTCGGAACCCGCAGCAGGCTCAGACGTTGCGGGCCTGCGCACACGCGCGGAACGCGACGGCGATGACTGGGTCATCAACGGACAGAAGGTCTGGACCTCGGGCGCGCATTATTCCGATTACGGCATTGTTCTTACCCGAACAGACGCGAACGTGGCCAAGCACAAGGGCCTGACCATGTTCTTCCTGTCGATGAAATCGCCGGGTGTGGATGTGCGCCCGATCCGCCAGATCAATGGCGGCGCGAACTTCAACGAGGTCTATTTCAACAATGTCCGCATCCCCGACAGCCAGCGGCTTGGCGAAGTCGGCAAGGGCTGGGATGTAGCCCTGGTGACGCTGATGCACGAACGCCTCGCCGTGGGCGGTGGCGCGGGCGGCACCGGCCCCGACGTGCGCGAGCTGATTGCGCTGGCGCGTGCCACCGAGCTGGAGGACGGCCCCGCCATCCGCAATGCGGCAGTGCGCGAGAAGATTGCTGACTTCCACGTGCGCACGCAGGGCCTGAAATATACGACCTATCGCACGATGACGGCGCTCTCAAAGGGGCAGGTGCCCGGCCCCGAAGCCTCGATCGGCAAGATCGTCTCGGCGGTCAAGCTGCAGGACCTCACGCATTTTGCGACCGAGCTGGAAGACATGGGTGGCTATGTGGTGGGCGATGGCGCACCGCAGGATGGCGCCTTCCAGCAGGCCTATATGTGGGCGCCGGGCCTGCGCATCGCGGGCGGCACGGATGAAATCCTGAAGAACATCATCGCAGAGCGCGTACTGGGCCTTCCCGCCGACATGCGCGCCGACAAGGATCTGCCGTTTGCCAAGCTGCCGACGGGTCGCTGAGAAAGCTCAGATCACTTCACGCCATTCACCATCGGCTCCCAGCACCTCGTCGCGTCCCTGCGCGGCGCGGTGAAAAAGGGGGCCGATGGGCGCTTTGGACACGCCGCCCGGTATGTCGATGACATAGGTGGGAAGCGCAAGCCCCGATGCACGCGCATGGAGCGTGCGCATCAATGCCTGCCCCTCTGCAATCGTGGTGCGGAAATGCGCAGTGCCGGGCGCAAGATCGCCGTGATGCAGGTAATAGGGCTTGATGCGGTTCTCGACAAAAGCGCGCATCAGCGCCTCGAGCGCATCAATATTGTCATTTACGCCTTTGAGCAGCACGCTCTGGCTCACCAGCGCGATGCCGGCATCAGCAAGACGCGCAATCGCCGCGCGCGCCTCATCCGTGAACTCGCGCGCATGATTGGCATGAATGCCGACATAGACCGCGCGTGACGATTTCAGCGCCGCCACAAACTCCGGCGTCACGCGCGCGGGATCAACCACCGGCACGCGCGTGTGCCAGCGGATCACTTTGAAATGGCCGATGGATGAAAGCGCCGCCGTCAGTTCGCCCGCGCGGCGCGCCGACAGCATGAAGGGATCACCCCCCGTCAGGATCACTTCCCAGATGCGCTTATCGCCCGCGATGTAATCCAGTGCGCGCGTCAGTATCTCGCCGGTCAGCGGCGCATCATGCCCCGGCCCCACCATCTCGCGCCGGAAACAGAAGCGGCAATAGACGGGGCACGACGAAATCACTTTAAGGAGCACCCGGTCGCCATAGCGATGCACCACACCCGGAACGGGTGAATGGCGCATGTCGCCGATGGGGTCCGTCAGCTCTTCAGGCCGCACATCAAGCTCGCGCGCATCCGGTACGAATTGCAGTGCAATGGGGTCTGCCGGATCACGCGCATCAATCAGACGCACCATCTCCGGCGTGATGGCAATGGCATAGCGCGATGCCACCCGCGCAAGCGAACCTTCATCGCCACGCAGCAGGCCCGCCTCGCCCAGCGCCGCAACGGATTTGATGGCGCTGCTCATGGGCTGGGCGTCCACTGCACGTCGTGAACCGAGCGCGCATGCGTTGCCAGCATCACCAGCCGGTCAAAGCCCAGCGCCACGCCGCTGGCAGGCGGCATGTGTTCAAGGGCAGCGATGAAATCCTCATCCACCGGATAGGTCTCGCCATAGAGAAGCTGCTTGCGCTCCATCTCGGCGACGAAACGGCGGCGCTGTTCGGCCGCATCCGTCAGTTCGCCAAAACCGTTGGCAAGCTCCACGCCGCAGGCATAGGCCTCAAACCGCTCAGCAAAGCGCGGATCATGCGGGCAGGGCCGCGCCAGCGCCGCTTCCGAAATCGGATATTCGTGGAAAAGGGTCAGCCGTTCGCGCCCCAGATGCGGCTCGATCTTTTCCGCCATCACGCGGGTAAAAATGTCAGACCAGCCATCATCGCCCGCGATGACAACACCTGCATCCCGCGCCGCCGCCGCAAACACGTCGCGCCCGCCGTCAATGCACGCGGCAAGATCAATGCCTGCATGAACGCGGAACGCATCAGCGGCGCGCAATTTTTCGGGCGCAAGGAAGGGATCAATCGCAACACCACCAGAGGCGAGCGTACGTGTGCCCGCCTCCTCAGCCGCCATGCGGATGATGGCCACCGTGTCATCCATGACTGCGGCATAGGGCGCATGTACGCGATACCATTCCAGCATCGTGAACTCGCTGGCGTGCAGTTTTCCGCTCTCGCGGTTGCGCCACACGCGCGCGAAATCGAAAATGCGCGTCTCACCCGCCGCCAGCAATTTCTTTGCGGCAAACTCGGGCGAGGTGTGGAGATAGAAATTCTCGCGCCGGCCATCGGCGTGTACGCGCGTGGTGGCAAAGGCGTGCAGATGCGCCTCGGCGCATGGACTGTGCTGCAGGGCGGTGCATTCGACCTCGACAAAATCCTCTGCCGCAAACCACGCCCGCACCCGCGCCAGAATCCGCGCCCGGGTAAGAAGGCCGGGGCGCCGGTCGGCATGGCGCTCCCGGTCCCACCAGGGGCAGACCGCGCCAGCCCCGTTTTTTCCAGCATTCCCCGTCATTTGCACCCTCTCGGGTCGGGGGGAAGAGAGGGGGCGCGCAACACCCCTTTTCGGATGCCTGGCAAACGTGTATCAGCCCCGGCCAATGGCATCACCCAAGACAGCCGTTTGATGCGCCGGGGCCATCCCGGGGCGCACGGCCTGTCGTTTTGTTGAGCGAAGGTTTCCATGGTCAAGGTCATCGCAAGTAATCTGCGCAAGGGCAATGTGGTCGAGCTGGAAGACGGCCGCCTTTATGTTGTGCTGTCGGCGGAGAGCTTTTTCCCCGGCAAGGGCACGCCCACAACCCAGGTCGATATGCGCCGCATTTCGGATGGCGTAAAGACCCAGCAGCGCTGGAAGACGACCGATCCGGTGGAGAAGGCGCATGTGGAATATCTGCCCTTCACCTATCTCTATGCGGATGGTGACGACTACGTCTTCATGAACAAGGAAAATTACGAGCAGATTCACGTGTCCGCCGATGTGGTGGGCGACCTTGTGCCCTATCTGCAGGAAAACATGGAAGTCGAGATCAGCTTGCACAACGGCAATGCGATTGCGCTTGAAGGCCCGCAGCGCGTGATCCTCGAAGTCACGGAAACCGAGCCGGTGGTCAAGGGCCAGACGGCGGCCAACTCGTTCAAGTCGGCGATGCTGTCGAATGGCGTGCGCACGCAGGTGCCGCCGCATATCGCCACCGGCACGCGCGTGGTGATCAACACCGCCGACGGCGCCTATGTGGAGCGCGCGAAGGAGTAGGGGCGCGCTGCTTCTTCCGCCTCCCCCGATTTGGGCTCTCGGATTCACACATCTTGCTTCCACCTCCTCCGCAACTTGTTGCGGGGGTGAGCGGAGCGCAAGAGATCGCGCTTGCGATCCGGGTGGGGGCTCTTGTTTTCTTCCTAATTCCCCCACCCGCGATGCAAGGGCATCGCTGGCCTCCCCCGCGTGAAGCCACGCGGGCGGAGGCGCAAAAACATGAAGCAATCCGCTGGCTCGGCGAATTGTGTGCACACGACAGCTGAAGATAAGGGGAGGCTGACGAAGACTTGAATTTCAAAACACCCCCAGCACCGCCCGCGCGCCTGCGAGAAGATCATCTTCTGACAGCGCAAATAGCCCTGCATCAATGCGACCTTCCTCTGACAGGCGGTCGCGCTGTTCGGCAAGGTACGGCACGTGAATGAATCCCGTTGGCCGCTCGGGCATCAGCCGCCGCGTCTTGTAGAAGACGAGATTGCACATATAGGCGCCCGCATCATCGGAAAGCGCATGCGGCAGCGACAGCGCGTCAAGCCGCGCTGCCATGGCCGGAAGCGGCAAACCTGTGCCAAGCGTTGCCGGACCCAAGGGATCAAGCCAGGGCGATGCAGCAACAGCGCCCGTCGCATCGGGCGCGGCCTGTTTCGCCTCATTGCGCGCCAGACGCTCAAACGTAAATCCCTGCGCCTTGGCCGAAAGGCCGAACGAGACCACTGCATCGGGCCGCAATTCGGCAATCGCAGGCGCCAGCACGCGCTCAAACACATCGAAAGTCGTCGGCAACACGCGCACCGAAAAACTTGCGCCACCTTGCGGAGGGTTTTCCGCAAGATGGCGCATCAGCACTTCGGTGGGATTTTCCGGCGCGCCCGGAAAGGGCTGAAAGCCGGTCACCAGCACATGCATGGGCGGTGTCAGGCCGCTTCGTAGCCGAACATCGACTTCACTTCGAGGAAGTCATGCAGCCCGAATTCGCCCCATTCGCGGCCATTGCCTGACTGCTTGTAACCGCCAAACGGCGCCTTGATGTCGCCGCCCGCACCATTGATGTGCACCATGCCCGTGCGCAACTGGGCCGCAACCTTGCGCGCGTGATTGATGTCGCCCGACTGCACATAGCCGGAAAGCCCATAGACCGTGTCATTCGCCATGGCGATGGCGTCAGCCTCGGTCTTGTAGGGAAGGATCGAGAGCACCGGCCCGAAGATTTCCTCACGCGCAATCGTCATGGTGTTGGTGACATTGGCGAACACGGTGGGGCGCACATAATAGCCCTTGTTCAGGCCATCCGGTCGGCCAAGCCCGCCGACAACAAGTGTCGCACCCTCGTCAATGCCCGCTTTGATAAGGCCCTGGATCTTGTCGAACTGCGTCTTGTTGACGACGGGGCCGATGGTCGTGCCCTCCGCATGCGGATCACCGGCCTTCACCTTCTCGGCGGTGGCCTTGGCGATCTGGACGGCGGCGTCATGCATGCCGGTGGGCACAAACATGCGCGACGGCGCATTACACGACTGGCCGGAGTTCGACATCATCTGCATCACGCCGCGCGACACCGCCTTGGTAAGGTCCGCGTCTTCCAGAATGATGTTGGCCGACTTGCCGCCCAGCTCCTGCGCCACGCGCTTCACCGTATCGGCGGCAGCCTTCGCCACCAGAATGCCCGCGCGCGTAGAACCCGTGAACGACATCATGTCGATGCCCGGATGCGCGGAAAGCGGGGCGCCCACGCCCGGCCCGTCACCCTGGATCAGGTTGAACACGCCGGCGGGCACGCCCGCCTCGTGGATGATCTCGGCCACGATGATGGCGTTGAGCGGCGTATATTCCGAAGGCTTCAAGACCATCGTGCAGCCGGCGGCCAATGCGGGCGCGACCTTGCACATGATCTGGTTGATCGGCCAGTTCCACGGCGTAATCATGCCGACAACGCCGACGGGCTCATAGACCACATTGGTGGTGCCCATCTTGCGCTCGAAATGGAATTCTTTCAGCACGCGCAGCGTCTCGGCCAGATGGCCAAGACCGGATGCCGCCTGCGCCGCGCGCGAAAGACCAATGGGCGCACCCATTTCCTGCGTGATCGATTCCGCAATCTCGCCCATGCGGCGCTGGAAGATTTCGATGATCTTGGCGAGATAGCCAACGCGCTGATCGCGCGTCGTGGCCGCCCATGCGGGGAACGCGCGCTGGGCCGCAGCAACCGCCTTGTCCACATCCGCCTTGGAGCCGAGCGCGATCTGCGCAAAGACTTCTTCATTGGCGGGGTTGACGAGATCCCATGTGCGCATCTGGGCGGGGGCGACCCATTTGCCGTCGATATAGAACTGCATGTTGTGGGCGGGATTGTGCGCCATGGTTTGTCCTTCCGGTCGGTGCTGATGGTTCGGGCGGGGGAGGCCGCCCAGATGCCAATGCCCTGACTTTAAGGGGCGCCGCCCCGGCTTTCCAGCCCCCAGCGATGCGCCAAATCCCACCCTTCGCGTCAATACGAAAGGATCACCCCCACCTGGAACAGTTGCGGCGTGCCGGGGATCGTGCCGCGCGTGCGGTCGGCCACGTAAAGTTCGTCGAACAGGTTCTTGGCCGCGGCAAACAGCGTGACGGATGAGCCGTCATCACGCTCCACCACATGCCAGTTGACCGAGGCGTTCCACACCACGCTCGACTTGATGCGCCCGCGCTGGCCATTGGCGCTGACCGGAACGGTGTTCAGATCATCGGTGAACATGCCGCCGGTATAGACCATCTCGACTTCGGTGTTGAAAATGCCGTCATGGTCATAGCCCAAAGCGGCCGAGGCCAGCCATTCGGGCGCGTAAGGCAGCCGGTTACCTGACACACTGACGCCGCCAAAGCCGGACACGTTCGAGAAACGCGTACCCTGGAATGAAGCCTCCCACAGCCAGGTGACAGAAGCGCGTGCGAAAATGTCGCCGCTCTCCATCAGCCCCGCGTCTGCCAGTGAGCCATTGACGCTGAACTCCAGCCCTTCGTGCAGGGTCTCGCCCGCGCTGGTCAGCACACTGCCTGTGCCCCCCGCCACGCTGGAGGGAATGGTCTGGTTTTCGAAATCAAGGCGGAAGAATGTGACATCGCCGGAAAGCCCCTCGGCTACATCGCCGCGCATGCCCAATTCCCAATTGGTGCTTTCCTCGGCATCAAGATCAACCGAGCCGCCTGTATTGGTAATGATGTCTTCCACCCGCGGCGGCGCAAAGCCGCGATGCACGCCCGCATAGGCAACCACATCGTCTGCCAGCTCATAGGTAAAACCGATGCCGGGAATGATCTCGGCAAGGTCGGTTTCGCCCTCAAGCCTGGTGAGATTGTTGCGGCGGAAATAGTCGATCAGCTCAACACGCACGCCCGGCTCCACGCCAAGACGTTCCCACGCGAAGCGGATCGTGGCAAAGCCGGACAATGCCTCGGTCTCGCGCACATTGTCCTCGCGCACGCCCGCATTCACGCCTGTGCCGGGCCTCCGGGAATCCGGCGCATCGCCGTTCCATTGCAGACGTGCCTGACGTTCGTGATGCCAGCGCAGGCCGAATTCGCCCGTGGCGGCAACATCGCCCCACATCCATTCCGTGGTCAGACGCGTCTCAATGCCAAACGTATCGTAAGAGCGCAGGCGCCCCTCATTGCCGCATGTCGTGTTGAGATTGGCCATGCCGCCGCACGCGGGATCAGATGAGTCATTCGGGCGCTGGCCTGAATTGGAAGACTGCCGCCACCAGTCACGATCAAAGCCGGAGTAATAGGCAGTCGTCACCAGCCGCGATGCCTCGCCAAATTCGTATCCGTGCGACAAAGCAAGGCCGATGCGCTCGCTCTTGAATGCGTCATTGCGGAAGACATTGCCGCGCGGATTGGCCAGCCACTCGGCCAGCGTCAGGCCGGAATAGGTCACCTGGCTGTCTTCGGCAAAACGGCTGGCGCGGAACACAATGTCGTGGCCATCGCCCAGATCGCGCTCTGCCTTGAAGAAAAGATCGGTGAAGGAGAGGTCAAGATTCTCGCGCGCGCCGTCAGAGGAAGTGGCATTGCCATGCAGCAGCATGTTCCAGCCCAAAAGCGGCCCGCCGATGCTTGCGTCAATCTCGCCATAGCCGTTATTGCCGGTGGCGAGCTTGAGGCGCGCCTCAAATTCATCTGGCGCCGATGGCGTGATGTAATTGACCACGCCGCCAATCGTCTGAGGTCCGAAGCGCACCTGCGAGGCGCCTTTCAACACCTCGATGCGGCGGAAGCGGTCCAGCGGCGGATGGTAATAGGTCGCATTGTCGCCATAGGGCGCAAACGAAAGCGGAATCCCGTCTTCCAGCAACAGCACCTTGGTGGAGCGCACCGGCGAAAGCCCGCGCACGCCGATATTGGGGCGCATGCCCATGCCTTCTTCATCGCGCGGATAGACACCGGCAACGCGGCGCAGCGCTTCGCTGACCGACAACGGATGCGCGCGGTCAAGATCAGCGCCCTCAATCGTCGCGCCCGAGCCGGGGATGCGCATCAGATTGGCGCGCCGCCCGATCACCACGACGGTGGCGCTGACGGCGTCTTCAACGCTGGCCTCGCCC
>ERZ761609.2947-NODE-2947-length-11724-cov-47.209444_pt1 | contig 11724 bp, 12 predicted proteins | sample MGYA00511163_ERZ761609 | MGnify/ENA primary metagenome ERZ761609 (study PRJEB28899, sample SAMN02445070) | bioreactor sludge metagenome | biome: EBPR sludge | place: Australia: Brisbane, Thorneside Wastewater Treatment Plant | collected 2011-12-16 ... | reverse complement strand
CGACCACCGAGATCTACACTCTTTCCCTACACGACGCTCTTCCGATCTCTCGCGGGCGGCGGCGATGGCCGCGGCGGCGCCGCTGGCGGTGCCTCCGTACACGACGACGTCGTAGGTTTGCGCGGGGAGCAGCGCGGCGGCGAGCAGAAGAGTCAGGGCGGTTTTCGGCACGAAATCAGCATACTTGAGCATCGAGGCGGAGATCTGGTGGGTGTAACAAAGCAGTGTAAGAATTTACACCACATGGGCGGATTGTTGTGTTTTACTTGGGAAGGCGAATTACGCCGAGGAGGTAGGTCGACATGACCAAGGAGACGATTCTCCAGGAGTTAAAAAGCTCGCTGGAGTATTTCAACCGGTCCACGCGGGCATTGACGGAGGAGCATTCCACGTTCGCGCCCGCGGAGGGGCAGATGACCGCCAGCCAGCAGGTGGCGCACGTCGCGCAGACCGTGGAATGGTTCTTCGAGGGTGCATTCCGTCCGGAGGGCTTCCGCACGGATTGGGAGGAGATGGCGAAGCCGATCACCGCGACCACGTCGCTGGCGGCGGCGCGGGCCTGGATCGAGAAAGCCTTTGCGGACGCGATCGCAAGGGCGGAGGCCACGAGCCAGGAGGAGTGGAACGCGCCGATGTCGCCCAACCCGATCTTCGGGGAAGCGCCGCGGTGGGCGATCGTCTCCGGCGTGATGGATCATACCGCGCACCACCGCGGGGCGCTCACGGTCTATGCTCGGCTGAAAGGCCTGACGCCGCCGATGCCCTACATGGAGGGATAGCGGAGGAGCGGGGCCGCCGGGTTTCACGGCCGGCGCCCCGCTCTCGCTTTTTTGGTTGACAAGCGCGGGCGTTGGTGTTAGTTTTTTAGCAGAACGGTAAGGAACTAACATGAGCGCGATGCGGGGTATTCATCAGAGACTGTCGCGGCGGGAGCGGCAGATCATGGACGTGCTGTTCAAGCTGGGGCGGGCGACGGCGAACGAGATTCTCGGCGGGCTGCCGGATCCGCCCAGCAATTCGGCCGTGCGGACCCACCTGCGGACGCTGGTTGAGAAAGGTTTTGTAAAGCAGGAGGCCGAGGATCTGCGCTATGTGTACTGGCCGGCGGTGCGGCCGGCCGAGGCGCGGCGCTCGGCGCTCGATCACTTGGTGGACACGTTTTTCGGGGGGTCGGCGGGGGCGGCGGCGGCCGCGTTGCTGGACGAGGGTTCGACCCGGCTGACGCGCGAGGAACTCGACCGGCTGTCGGCGATGATCGAGCGGGCGCGGAAGGACGGTGCGTAATGGAACTGGTTCCCTGGCTGGCAAAAGCGACCCTGCTTCTGGCCCTCGCCGCGGCGGCGGCGGTGGCGTTGGGGAAGGCATCGGCGGATGTGCGGCATCTGGTGTGGCGCGGGGTGTTCGCGGCGCTGCTGCTTTTGCCGCTGACGGTGCAACTGGCGCCGCGCTGGACTCCGGTCGAGGCGGAACCGGCAGCGCCCGTCCGCACCGTGATTACCGTGATCGCGGGCGATCCGGCGCCGGCGCCGCGCAGGCTGCCGCTGGAATGGGTGTGGGCGGCCGGCGCGGGACTCCTGTTGCTGCGGGAAGCGGCACGCCACCTGCGGGCGCGGTGGGTGGTGGCAAGGTCGGTGGAGTTTGGCGGCGACACGCGCGTGCGGCTGAGTGAGCAGGTGGCGGTGCCGGCGGTGTTCGGCCTGTTCCGGCCAGTGATCCTGCTGCCGGGGGAGGCGCGGCAATGGAGCGAAGAGCGGCTGCGCGTGGTGCTGGCGCACGAGCGGATGCACACTCTGCGGGGCGATCCGGCGTGGTTTGCGCTGGCGCGGGTGGCGGCGGCGTTGTGGTGGCCGCATCCGCTGGTTTGGTTTGCCTTGATCCGTCTGATTCGGGAAGCCGAGCAGGCATGTGACGATGGCGTGCTGGCCGGTGGCACGCCCGCCGCGGACTATGCCACGCATCTGGTGGCGATGGTCCGCACCATCAGCACCGGCGAGGTCCGCTATCAGGGAGGTCTGCCAATGATCCGCGTATCTGAATTGGAGCGCCGCCTGCGGGCGATGTTGAATCCGAGGTTGAACCGGCGTCCGGCGGCGCGCGGCACGCTGGCGGCGGTGCTGCTGGCAGCAGTGTTTGTGCTGGCGCCGCTAAGTTCGCTGCGCGCACCGGCGCAGGCAGCGGGGGAGGCGATGATCCGGGGTGTGGTGGAGGACGCGGAGGGGCGCCCCGTGGCGCGGGCGCGGGTGGAGGTGCGGCAATTAGTCGTTGAGCAAAGGCGCTACTGGGAGACAGTACGCACTGACGCAAACGGCCGATTCATCTTCGATCCGGTTCCAGAGGGCGCATATATGCTGACGGTGAATCTGGAGGGTTACAGCGGGTTCTTCTACTCTTCAATGGAGGTTCGCGGTGACTCCGCGTCGCGGATGCGGATCCAGATGCAGCCTGCGGGCGAAAGTCTCTCACTGATTGCGAAGGCAGAAGGCAAGGCCGAGGCGCCTGCGAAACTGAGTCCGCCACCTGCGCCGAACCGCATCAATGTGGGCGGTGGGGTGCAGCGGGCCAGAATTGTGTCGCAGACCCCGCCTGCATACCCGGCGGAATGCAAAGTGGCGGGCATCGAGGGGACCGTGGTTCTGCGGATCGTGATCGACCGCGAGGGTGCGGTGAAATCCGTCGAGCGGGTGAACAAACTGGTGGACGAACGGCTGGCCGATGCGGCGATCGAGGCGGTGAAGCAGTGGAAATATCAGCCAACGCTGCTGAACGGCGAACCGGTGGAGGTGATCACCGAGGTTGAAGTCAACTTCACGCTGGCGGAGAAAGTGGCAGCCGCGGCGCCGGCGCCGGCTGAAGTGCTGGGCCGGCTCGGCTCCGGGATTCTGACGCCGTCCGCCTCCGCGACGGGGCCGTCCGCGGGGGTGTTCCGGATTGGCGGGGACGTTAGCGCCCCCATGCCGATCTTCAAAGTGGAGCCCGAATATAGCGAGGAGGCGCGCGCGGCGGGTTTCCAGGGTACGGTCCTGCTGGCCGTGGTGATCAACGAGGAAGGCACGCCCACCTCGATCAAGGTCGTTCGTTCGCTCGGCATGGGGCTGGACGAAAAGGCGATCGAGGCGCTCGGCAAATGGAAGTTTCGGCCGGGGATGAAAGCGGGCAAGCCGGTGAGCGTGCATGCGAATGTCGAGATGGCCTTCCGGCTGATGAACCCGCCGCGGCAGTAATCCTTTGCACCGCTCGGGGGGCCCCTCGCGGCAAGCCTTGGGCTTTCCGGCTGCGGTCAGATCTCCCTGCCCAGGCTCAGGCAGCGCATCGAGATGGAGGCGTTCTCAATTCCTTCATACTCAAAACGCAGCAGGTCGGCCGCGTCCGAGGCCCCCAGGGCGTAAAGCAGCGGGTACCAGTGGTCGGGTGTCGGGATGCTCAGTCTGCCTGCGAGCGATTCTGTAGCGTTGTGGAGGACGGCGCCATAATCTCTCTGCTCCAGCCGCTGCTTTAGCCACGCGTCGAAGTCAACGGCCCAATCGAGAGGCCGGGCATCGTCCGCGAAGTTGACTTGCCTCAGGTTGTGGACCACATTCCCACTGCCGACGATCAGGATGCCTTCGCGCCGCAGGTCTTTGAGCCTGGCCCCGAGCGCGAAATGGAATTCGGGCCCCTGTGTCATGTCGAGGCTCAACTGAAGGACTGGGACATCCGCCGCGGGGTACATATGCTTCAGGACAGACCAGGCTCCGTGGTCGATCCCCCACTCTCCGTCGTCCGGCTGGATGGCGGGGTCCGAGGATCCCTTGCTGATCCGCTCCGCCACGTCCGGATCGCCTTGCACCGGATACTGAACAGCGAACAGTTCCCGGGGGAAACCGCTGAAGTCGTAAATGATCCGGGGATCGCGTGCGTGGGTCACCCACGTGCCCCGGCGGGTCATCCAATGCGCGGAGATGCATAGAATGGCTTTCGGCCGCGCCAGCGTTTTCCCCAGGTTGGCCAGCGCACGGGTGAAAGGCGTGTCGCGGATTGCGTTCATCGGGTTGCCGTGCCCGATGAACAGGACGGGCATGGGTGGTTCGCCGGAGCGGGGGATCGCTGGGCTCATGACATTATTCTTTCAGCAGCTGGTATGCGATCTCCCGAAGGCCGCGGACGCGCTCTCCAGTCTATCGGCGCAAAGGGGGTATCTTCGTCCCATCGTAGTATGGCTCCGGAAACCCCGGCGGATGGCCGTCCACTGCTCCCCGCTGTCGCTTCAGGGCCGCGCAAAGCGCCAAACCCGGCCGTCCCGGCTGGGGATGAGGATATCCTCCTGGCCGGTGGCGATTACTTGAATCGGGCCCAGGCGGAGCGTGGCGGACCTGGCTGCGTCCCGGTCGGCGAACTTGATGACATGCGTGGCCGTCTCCTCACCATCTGCATTGAACTCCACGAGACGGAGCCCATCGGCCGGGTGTGCAGGCGTAAACAGGAACAGATCATTGCCGGCGCGGGTGGTGAGGTGGGCGAGCGTCGTGTATTTTCCTCGGTTGGGACTCGAGGTCGAGATCGTGCCAAGGCCAAACGTGGGGTTGGACTTGCGCCGGGAATCCGTCACTTCGGGGCCGGAAAGCTCGCGCACAGGCTCTTCGCGGGCGGCGCCGGGTTGTGTGGAGAGCAAAACCGGCGTCACGCGGTAATCGGACTTGCCCACCAGCAGCAGGCGGTGGTCCGAAGCGAAGGAGAGAAAGACGTCCGCCGGGTGGCGCGATACGGCCAGTTCGGTTTCGAGCCAGGCGTCCGGCAGGCGATAGATGCGCAGGAGTCCGCCTGTGGGGGCGGGTTCGAGAATAGCGGCGCGGTTGTCGGAAAGGGCGGCGGCAAGGAAGCCGGAACTGGCGGGCAGGCGGTGTTCAGTCCCGCTCTGGAGATGGCGGAGGATGAATTGGCGGGGCTCGCCACCGGGCGCGCCGGGGTAGAAGGTGAGCAGCCACAGGCCACGGGCGGCGACAACGGGCTGGTTGAGCGGGACCTGAACAGGAAGCGGAACGGCGGCCCCGCCCTCTATGGCCACGAATTGCACCGTGGGGAGGGGCGTGACGGAGAAGCCGGTCACAGCGGCGTCGCCAGCGGCGGCGAAGGCGCGCAAAGGGCGCACCGCAGGGGCGAGGTTCAACTGGGGGTTCCAGTGGTCGCGGGGGGCGAGGGTGTGCTGGGCGGCCAGGGGAACCAGAACAGTGAAGCAAGCGAGGATCAACCTCATAAATGCAACCTCCGCGTGGCTTCTACCGATATCCTACCCGACCTGGTGGACTGCAGGGACAGGAGTGCCCACGGGTTATGGCTGGACATCGGCGAGGCCGGGCTCAGACCCCCGCTTCAGCGGACCGGCCGGCGCTTCCGGCGATGGGGATGTCGAAGTGCAGCACCTCCTCGCGCGTGCCCAGTTTCGAGTACAGCGCGATGGCGGGCGCATCCTCAGGGCCGGTGTCGGCTTGAACAAAGATGACGTAAGCGCCCCGCTCTTCCCCGATCTTCTTCAGCGCTTCGAACAGGGCCGTTGCGATCCCCTGCCGACGGTGCGACTCCAGCACAGCCAGATCGTAAACGTAGATCTCGCTGCGCTCCTGTTCGAACTTCGTGAGTTCGTAGGCCGCGAGTCCGCCGACCACTTCGCTGTCCTTCATGGCGGCGAGCGCGATAAAGGAGCCGCTGCCCAGAAGCCGCCGCAGGTAGTCCGCGCCGGGACGATTCCCGGTGTAAGTCTCCAAATCACCGAAGGCCCGGCCGAACATGGCCGACAGAGCCTCCATCAGAGTGATGTCATCGGGGGTCAGAAGCCGGATCGAAAGTGACATGAAGAACCTCCAGAACCAACCGTCAGCATCAGAAGGACCGCGGAGTTCCCCACTGCCGGACAACTACTCAACGCAGTCATCCCTCGCCTTCTCTCACACACTCCGCGTGAACTCGACGAACGCCTCCAACTTGCTTCGCGCGGCGCCGGAATCGATACTCTCGGCGGCGATGCGCATCGCTTCCGGGATTGCAGGGGTCATGCCGGCGGCCATCAGCGCGGCGGCCGAGTTCACCAGGACGAGGTCGCGGTGCGGCCCTTTGGCTCCGCCTAACACAGCGCGGGCGATCCCGGCATTCAGTTCCACGTCGCCGCCCCGCAACTGATCGAGCGAAACGCGCGGGACGCCGAAATCCTCGGGCGCCACCACGCGGTGGTCAATCGCGCCACGCAGAATGCCGATCATCGAACTCTCGCCCGTCGTCGAGATCTCGTCCAGCCCGTCGGCCCCGTGCACTATATAGCCGCGCTGCAGGCCCATGCTGGCCAGCGTCATCGCCATCAGTTCCGCTGCCATCGTCGAGGGCGCGCCCACCAGTTGCGCGGTCGCATTGGCCGGGTTGGTCAGAGGACCCAGCAGGTTGAACGCCGTCCGGATCTTCAATTCCGCCCGCGCCTGCGCGGCGTGCTTCATCGCCGGGTGATAGTGGGGCGCGAAGAGAAACCCAAAGCCCACCTCGCGAATCGACCGCGCGGCGGCCTCGGGCGGCAGGTCGATCCGCGCTCCGAGAGCTTCGAGCAGATCCGCGCTGCCGCAGCGGGACGTGTAGGAACGGTTGCCGTGCTTGGCCACTTTGACGCCCGCTCCGGCGGCGACAAAGGCGGCGATGGTCGATACATTCAGCGTGCCCTGGGCGTCGCCGCCCGTGCCGCAGGTGTCGAGCACGGGCTCATCCGTAATACCGTGTTCCACCTGCACCGACGCCGCGCGCATGGCCTCGGCCAACCCGCGCAGCTCGTCGGCGGTCTCACCTTTTATATAGAGAGCGGTGGCGAAGGCGGCGATCTGCGCCGTGGTGGCTTCGCCGTTCAGGATGGCCGTCATGGCGGCGCGGGCATCGTCAACACTGAGCGTTTCCCGGTTCATCAACCGGTGCAGGTAGGGCAATAAGGGCATGGTATATTGGCAGTTTGCGGGCTTTTCTTCAAGAGCCTAGCACAAGCGGACTGCAATCCTATGAAAATCCATGAGTACCAGGCCAAGGAGATCCTCGGCCGCTACGGTGTCCCTGTGCCGCGCGGCCGCATGGCCCGCACGGTCGATGAAGCCGAGGAGATCGCCAAGGAACTCGGCGGCCGCGTCGTGGTGAAGGCGCAGATCCACGCCGGCGGCCGCGGCAAGGGCGGCGGCGTCAAGCTGGCCGGCAACCGCGAAGCGGCCCGCGAGGTGGCGCAACAGATCCTGGGCATGACGCTGGTCACCCACCAGACCGGGCCCGAGGGCCGCCTGGTGCAGCGGTTGCTCGTCGAGGAAACGCTCCCCATCGCCCGCGAACTCTACTGCGGCATTGTGCTGGACCGCGGCGCCGGCAAGCCCGTGATGATGGTCTCCGCAGCGGGTGGCATGGACATCGAGGAAGTGGCGGCGAAGACGCCCGAACTGATCCTCAAGGAAGCCTTCGACCCCGCCATCGGCCTGATGGCGTGGCAGGCGCGCAAGCTCGCATTCGGCCTTGGCCTGCCCACGGCCGCCATCAGTCCCGCGGTGAAGGCCATGACCGCGCTGGCCCGCGCCTATGTCGAACTCGACTGCAACCTGGCCGAGATCAACCCGCTGATCCTCACCGAGGACGACAAGATCATCGCGCTCGACGCCAAGATCGGCTTCGACGACAACGCCATGTTCCGCCATAAGGACATCGGCGAACTTCGCGACCTGAACGAGGAGGACCCGCTCGAAGTGGAAGCCTCGCAGTTCGGCCTCAACTACATCAAGCTCGATGGCAACGTGGCCTGCATGGTGAACGGCGCGGGCCTCGCCATGGCCACCATGGACATCATCAAGTACGCTGGCGGCAGCCCGGCGAACTTCCTCGATGTCGGCGGCGGCGCGAACAAGGACCAGATCCGCAATGCCTTCCACATTCTGCTGGCCGACCCGCACGTGAAGGCGATCCTGATCAACATCTTCGGCGGCATCCTGCGCTGCGACACGCTCGCCTCGGGCGTCGTCGAGGCCGCGCGCGCGCTGCACGTCGAGGTACCGATCGTCGTCCGCATGGAAGGCACGAATGTTGAACTCGGCCGCAAGATCCTGGCCGAAAGCGGCCTGAACTTCACGGTGGCTGCTGACATGCGCGACGCCGCCGAGAAGGTTGTCGCCCTCGCCCAGTAAGGAGATTCAGGAACCCCCATGAGCATCCTCGTCAACAAGGACACGCGAGTCCTGGTCCAGGGCTTTACCGGCCGCGAAGGCACCTTTCACGCCCAGCAGTCGATCGACTACGGCACGAACATCGTGGGCGGCGTCACGCCCGGCAAGGGCGGCTCCACGCATCTGGACCGGCCGGTGTTCGACACCGTGGCTGAAGCCGTGAAGCAGACCGGCGCCAACGCGAGCGTTATCTTCGTGCCGCCCCCATTTGCGGCCGATGCGGTGATGGAAGCCGCTGACGCGGGCATCGCGCTCGTCGTCTGCATCACCGAGGGCATCCCCGCGCTCGACATGGTCAAGGCGTGGCAGTTCCTTGAGGCGCGCCCCGGCACGCGGCTGATCGGCCCGAATTGTCCCGGCATCATCTCGCCGGGCGAATGCAAGATCGGCATCATGCCCGGCCACATCCACAAGCCCGGCCCCGTGGGCGTCGTTTCCCGCTCGGGGACGTTGACCTATGAAGCAGTGGGCCAGCTATCGGCCATCGGCATCGGGCAGACTACCTGCATCGGCATTGGCGGCGACCCCATCATCGGCACCACCCACCTGGACGCGATCAAGCTCTTCAACGAAGACCCCGCCACCGAAGCCATCATCATGATCGGCGAAATCGGCGGCAACGCCGAGGAGATCGCCGCCGCCTACGTGAAGGAACACGTCAGGAAGCCCGTCGTCGGCTTCATCGCCGGACAGACCGCGCCGCCGGGCCGCCGCATGGGCCACGCGGGCGCCATCATCTCCGGCGGTTCGGGCAAGGCCAGCGACAAGATGGCCGCCATGGAGGACGCGGGCATCCTGGTCTGCCAGTCCCCCGCGGACATGGGCGCGCGCGTCAAACAAGCCCTCAAGCTCTAACCCAACCAAGGAAACACCCAAGTGGAAAAGACATTCGCCATCATCAAGCCCGACGCCGTCGCCGCGGGCAACACCGGCAACATCATCGCCCTGATCGAAAAGAACGGCTTCAAGATCCGCGCCCTGCGCATGCAGCATCTGACGCGCGCCGAAGCCGAAGGCTTCTATGCCGTCCACCGCGAACGGCCGTTCTTCGGTGAACTGGTCGAGTTCATGACGGAAGCCCCTGTCGTCCTGCTCGCCCTCGAACGCGAGGACGCCGTCCTGAAGTGGCGCGAGGTGATGGGTGCAACGGACCCGGCCAAGGCCGATGCGGGCACCATTCGCAAGCTCTACGGCACAAACGTGGGCCGCAACGCCTCCCATGGCTCGGACAGCCCCGAGAACGCCGCCATCGAACTCGCCTGGTTTTTCCGCGCCTCCGAACTCGCTTAGTCCACGCGCGGCGGAGGCTTTCTGATGTCCGGTCCCTTCGCTTTGCTCGCCCATCCCGTCTGGCGGCGCATCCTCATCGGGATGACCGCCGCCACCCTGCTCCTGCTCGTGTGGCTGGTCCTCCTGAACCGGCCCTTGATGAACCCCGCCTCGCCGCTCGGCCTCTGGAGCCTCGCCACCGAGCGCGACGGCTACGGCGCGCGCACGATCATCGACAACTGGGAGCTGCTGCGCCCGCTGCCCGCGCCGGTAAACAACGCGAGCGGCATCATCCAGCCCTCGCCGCCCAGTCCCGTGGATGAGGCGATCGCGCTCACGCAGCTCCGCTTCGTGTTTGTCTTTGTCAGCGGCTTTACGCTGAGCCTGGCTTGCCTCTGGGCGGGCGTGCGGAGCGGCGCAACATTCGCGGGCCTGGGCCTGTCGGCCGCCGCCTGGGGCGCGGCGCTGTTGCATGCCGCAGAGAACATGGCCCTGTTGCGGATGCTGCTCACGCGCAATCCCGGCGACGGCGAAGCGACCCTGGCCTCCACGGCCTTCGCCGCCCGGCTGGCCCTGACTGCCGTGCTGCTGGTATGGCTCTACCGCACCCTGCGGCGCAGGCCCGCCGTCAGTTGACTGCCTTTCAAATCATACCCACCAAGTGCCCCGTCATCCCAACGTTCCAAGATCAAAGCGAGGAGGCCGGCTGGTCGGACGGCCCACAATGCATCGCCTGACTCTCAATTTCACCAAGGTGCGTTAAATTTCCCCAAACAGGGGGAAAGCACAATACACCAGCCACCCAACCACACAGGCATGTGCGGCTACGGTCATTCCGAAATTTCTCCGCCGCAGCGCCAGCATCATCAGCACCCACGACAGGCAAACCGCCGAGCCATTAAGCACCGAAACGCCCACAGCGTGACCCCAGCCCTGATACCTCAGTGCGCCACTCCAGGTCCATATGAAGTACAGGACGCTGAGCCCGGTCAGAACTGCAAGGCCAACCACGGATCGCCTGGGCACATCCGCATCGCCGATAAACATATAGGGGTGCCAGAGGAATAAAAGCACCGGACCCACCGCAGCCTTCGCAAGCACCGTCAGCCCCGAGTCTCCGCCCAACATGTAGCCAAACACGAACGCGACCATCGTCAACATTGGCATCGGCGAATGCACCGAAGCGGCAACCCCGTTGAAGCCAGCGACGCCCGCAAGGCCTACCAGGAAGCACGCCGCTATTAGGTAGGCCGGGCCGTCCTCGGGCATCCCGGCTTCGGCAGGATCGATCTCGTCCGGCTGGCCCATCGTGAACTACCTCCACCCCAGCGCCACAAACCGCACCTGAATTCCGGTCCGCTTCGGCTTGATCGTCACCTTCTCCAACTTCTCGTTCGCTGGATCGATCAGCGCGGTCAGCGCCGCCACTTCCTGCTGGAACTGCGCCTCCAACTCCTGCAACTGCTGCTCGACCGACGCCGCCGATTCCTCCGCGCGCGCGACATCGGCCTTCTCCTTGCCGATCCGCCCGGCCGATCGCGCCGCCGTCCCGATCCGCCCGACATTGGTCGCCGACACTGTCTTCTTCCCCAGGAATGCGCCCAGCAGCGACGTCCCGATCGTCAACATCGAGTTCATCGTCTGCGACTTCACCTGCTCCTTCTCCGCCTCCACCCGCTGCCGCGCCCGCATCAACCGGTCATTCAGCGTGTTGAAGCGCGACGCGTACTTCTGCCGCAACTTCTCCGTCTCGGCGTCCCGCACCTCATGCGCGCGGTGGAGCAGACGGATGCGGAAGTCGCGCTCATCCTCACCCGGATGCGACACCTCCTTCAACGACGGGCTGCGCCACATCTCCACCGCGCAGTTCTGCGCCAGCCACGTCGTGAACGTCTTCTGCCACGCGGCATAGTTCTTCGGATTCGCCGCCGCCGCGGGCAGTTCGCTGAACGTCGCGCCCGGTGTGGGCTGTTTCATCAGCGTGTTGAGATCCAGGTCCACCGGCTCGCTCTGGCTCCAGTCCACCGGCGCCACGCCATCGGTTACCGGCGTGGCGAACAGCACCTCGCGCAACTCGCTCACGCCGAGCTTCGCGTCGGTCAACTCCACCTGCGCCGCGCCAAACAGGCACGGCTCGTAGTGCATCGCGCCTTCCAGCGGCACGAACACTTCCTCGATGCCCGGCGGCACCACCGGCTTCGCCCCGCCCGCGACCGCCGCCGCCAGATCGGAAGAGCACACGTCTGAACTCCAGTCA
>ERZ761609.2943-NODE-2943-length-11757-cov-13.429756_pt1 | contig 11757 bp, 8 predicted proteins | sample MGYA00511163_ERZ761609 | MGnify/ENA primary metagenome ERZ761609 (study PRJEB28899, sample SAMN02445070) | bioreactor sludge metagenome | biome: EBPR sludge | place: Australia: Brisbane, Thorneside Wastewater Treatment Plant | collected 2011-12-16 ... | reverse complement strand
CGGCGACCACCGAGATCTACTCTCTTTCCCTACACGACGCTCTTCCGATCTCTCGTTGCTCTGGCATCCGCGAATGGAAGCCGACCAGGCGGGCCATCGCACCCTCGAGCGGACCGCGCTCGACGCGAGCGCCGAGCGCGAACGCCAGGTCCTCGATGGCGAGATCACCCGGCGACCTGATGTGAAACCGCTCCAGGAGCTCGATGGCCTTGGCCTGCGCCCGCCGGCGGGAGAGCGACATCATGGGATCTCTCCGCTCAGAGCGGCGTGATCGAGGATCGAGCGCAGCTCCTTGTTGGACAGGTCGGAGAGCGCGCGGGTCTGCTTGCGAAACGCCAAGCGGACTCCGCGTCCGAGGAGGACGGCGATGCCCGCGAGCAGCTGATCGCGGCTCCAGTCGAGGAAGTTGGGGCGCGCCGAGCCCGGTGCGAGCGCGGCTTCGTTTTCGCGCTGGCTGCGGATCGCGGCCCAATGCTCACGCCACGCCGCGTTAAGAAGCGCATCCGCGTCGTCCCGGACCGCCTCCAGCTCGAGGCGCGTCGCCCTCCAGGCACGGCGCGGCACCTCGATGGTGGGCTCGGTTTCGTCGTCGTCATAGAGCGCGTCGAGGACGCGCAGCGAATCGGTCGAAGCGGTCGTCACTGGTTCCTCCTGAGTCCGTCGTTGCTGCTGGCCAGCGGATCGGGGAGCTCGCGCAACATCCGATCGAGGCGCGCCCGAGCGTTGGTCACGTCGCGCGGGCCCATGCCGGCGAGGTCGGCGATCTCTCCCCGCTTGTTCACGTCGAGCTCGTAGGCCGCGAGCAGCGCCAGCACGCCGGCATCGGCGGCGGCACGCTGCTTGAGCCACGTAATCACGCCGTTCGCCTTCTTGGTCGCCGCATCGCGCACGTCCGGCGCCTGACCCGTCGCCGTGGCGGCGACCTCCTCGCCGACCGCGAATCCATCGCGCGTGTCGTCCAGGGACACGTGCGGCATCGTTCGCGCCTGTCGAAGCCGATTGCTGGTTCGCTGGCGGATGAGACCGATCAGGTGGCCCTCGAGCGTACGGCTCTGATCCCACCGCCGGCGCAGGATCACCTCGCCCATCGCGTCCTGGGCGATCATGCGTCCCTCTGCACCGCGGATGCCGGCGGCGGCCAACATGTCGGCCCGGCGGCCGGCGTATTCGGTGATGCGCTCGATGACCGCCGGCGTCAGCGCCCGCTTCACCGCGTTGAGATAGTCCGGCGTCGACCTGCGCTCGTCGTCGCTGTCGCTCGTCGAGAGTCCTGTTTCGTGCATGAGCACCTTCTCGGCTGGCGGAGACCGACCGTCGGCCTCGCCTGCGAGAAACTACTCATTGGCGCTGACACTGAGCGGGTGTTCAGTCACTCCCGCTGAGTCGACGACAACTTACATGGCGTGGGGCGCGGCGGGCGATGTCGGTGATACCGACGCTGCGCTAGTTCGACGACACGACATCGAGCGGGCCAACGTCTTCGTCTTCGGCGACCAGATCGAGCCTCCACCGCTTGGCCGAGGTGCCCAGGATGTCCCTGATGCGAATCGACGAGAACGTGTCGTCGTACCAATGAACGAACGCCCGCGTTCTGCCTTGGATTCGGATGATCCGAGCCGGCTCGTGTGGTTTCCCCTCGTATAGCGCCTTCACGAGGTCGCCGTGTTTCCAGGGGCAAGGTGCGGTCGGCGATGCCTTGGCGCGCTGCTCGCTTCGAAGCGCGTCCCGAACGAGAGCGTATCGAACGATGCGAACCAGGAAATCCTCGGCATCATTCCAGTTGATGAGCCGGGTGGAAGGAAGAGCGCCGAGGAGAACCTGTCGGTCGTCGATGAGGTAGGGGGCCGTGTCTCGGATGAATTTGAGCACGGTGTCGGTGGCCGTTGAGCCGCGCGTCCCGGCGCTCATTCGTCCGTTGTGGCGAAGCACGACGCGCTTCTGCTTCAGCTGCCCTTCTGAGATGAATTGATCCAGCGCCAGCTCGAGCGAGAGGTGCGATCGCGCCCCCTCGTCGACCGCAACACAGAGGTACGTCTTGCCTGCTCGGTTGCCGAACACCGGATCGTTGACCTGCTTCGCCCCGGCGAGAATCGTGAGGCTGACCACCTGATGGGATCCGGTCCTCTTTTCGCGAACGAGTAGGCTCCGATAGTACTCCGACGGCCACCGACCACCTGCAGAATTGCCGAACCAACGCGCCCGAAGCCCGAGGTCCTCCTGGATGACGATCGCGTCATCCTCAAGAGGCAACGCGAGTTGATGCTCGAAGGTCAGGCAACCGAACAAGTTGAAGACAAACGGCGCAAGGTAGTCGGGCGAGTCTTCGCCAAGAATGAATTCGTACGGAGAGCCAGGCGTGACGAGCGCTTTGCACTTCGCGGCGGTATCGATCGAACTCCACGGCGTGCGGGTATGTACCGGCTCGATGGCCCAGCGAAGCTTGCGCTGCTTCAACATTTCTCGCCACGAGGGGACCTGTGCCAGTTTGCGCCAGCGTCCCTTCTCGCTCGCGTACGCCACGCGCTGCTCACCATTGGTCAACAAGACGTACGCAGCACCCACCGTCTCCGCATACCCGGTCGCTTGATCGAGAGTTCGGTCGTCGAGGAACGCGCCCGGCCTCTTGCACTCTACGATGAGGATCGTCTTCCCCTCGTAGTCGTTGCTGCCAGCGCCAAGCACGAGAATGTCAGCTCGTCCCGTTCCGCCTCGGCGCGTGGTGTTGAACTCTGCGCGAACGAGCTTGCTTGGAATTCCGAGCTCGTCGATTAACCAGTCGATCGTGTCTTGGCGAACCTCCTCCTCAGGGGTCGCCTGCACCAAGAAGCCCCGGCTGCGGTCGATGAAGCAGGAGACTCCGTTTCGAACGTAGAGCGATCGCATGCGGCCAGCGTACCGCCATGCGCGGACCCATCGAACCAACAACGTTTGGTCGGTGACTCCGGATCCGCGGATCGGAGAGCGTCGGCGCGTAGCGAGATCCCGCCACGTCAGCCCGCGGCTGGCCTGATCTGGCTTCAGGCGGCAGTCTCGCCGCGTGGCTGAGGTTCTCAAGGTGGAAGAGGTTGCCGCGCTACTCCGATGCGAACGAAAGACCGTCTACGCGGCGGTCGCCCTGAACCGAATCCCTCACCAACGGATCGGTCGTCGCATCATCTTCTCGCACGCGGCGCTCATGCAGTGGCTCGCGACGCCGGTGCTCGATCAGCGGGCATCGATCGTTCACGCTCGGGCGCGTCCCCCGACGATTCGAGACTTCGCGCCTACCTTCCTGGCGGTGGCGCGAGCGAACAACAAGCCCTCGTCGGTCGCACAGAAGGAGCAATGGCTCCGGTCCCATATCCTCCCGCGGCTCGGGTCGCTGCACCTCGACGAGGTGACCTACGCGGTGATCGAAGACTTCAAGCTGGCGCTGGTCGCGAGCCCGGTGCGAAGTGGAAAGCGTCCTCGCGATCAGCCTCGCGGCCCGCGGCCGATGGCGGCGAAGTCCGTGAACAACGGTCTCACCGTGCTGCGCCGCATGCTGTCAATCGCGCGCAAGCGTGGGCTCATCGCCACCGTTCCGGAGATGGACTGGTTCCGTGCTCCGCCCCCCGAGGTCTCGTTTCTCACGTTCGAAGATGCCGACCGGCTTCTCGCCGTGGCGCCGCAGGCGTGGCGGACGATGTTCCTCTTGGCGTTGCGTACCGGACTGCGGCTCGGTGAGCTGCTGGCACTGCGTTGGTCGGACGTCGACCTCGACGCCGGCCGGATCCACGTCCGACGGAACGTCGTCCGGGGCATCGTGGGAACGCCGAAGTCGGGGCGTGCTCGTCTCGTGCCGCTGAGCGACGACGCGCGTGCCGCGCTTGTCGCACACCAGCATGCCAACGGCCCGTTGGTGTTCTGCGAGCCGAACGGCCAGATGATGAGCGCGAAGCGTGCCGGAGGCGCGATCGATTCGGCGTTCAAGAAGGCGGCGCTTCCGAACACAGGTTGGCATGTGCTTCGCCACTCGTTTGCGAGCCAGCTGGTGATGCGCGGCGTCTCCCTGAAGGCCGTGCAGGAGCTGCTGGGTCACTCGACCATCCAGATGACGATGCGATACGCGCATCTGGCGCCGGACGTGGTTCGAGACGCAGTCCAACGTCTCGATCGCGCACGAGCCGACACCCGTTCTTGATGAGCGTGAGTCGTCCTCTCGGTTCATGAGGTGCGTGTGCGGGCTGCCGGCTAGAACCGCATCACCGTAGTGATCTGTCGCGGTGCCGCATCGGAGAACCGAAACAACTCACCGTTTGCGATCGCTCGCCTGATCGTCGCAGCCGCCTCCGCCGGAGTCAGCGTGGGCAGCTTGCTTGCGATCGTGGCGTAGTCGCGACCTTGCTCTGTCGGCACCACCTGAAGCCAGATCTCCAACGCGGAGTTCGGCCTGATCACGTCCACGAGGGTCCGCAGGTCCTCCTCGTACTCGGCAACGTGCGCGCTACTGAAGAGCTGATAGAGGACGATCGCCCTCGCGGCGGGGCGCGCGCACACCGAGGCCGTCCGGTGGACCATCTGGTACACGAGCGACTCAAGGCGCGCGTCCGCATGCATCGTGGTACGCGGCTGAATCAGCGAGCGCCAGTGGTTCAAGACACGCCGTCGGTTGTCAGACGTGCACCAGGCGCTCACGAGGGGATACCGTCGCTCGGCTCGCTTGGCCTCGATTCCTACGGCGGTCCTTGTCGACTCCAACATCAAGTCGGTGAATGACGCCTTGCCGCCCGGAGAAGGCGTCGGAAACTCGGGTGTGATGACCGCTTCCACGAGATCAGGAGCATCGAGCTGCTCCGAGAGCGCGCGAAGCACGGCCTTCGGCTCTCGCCAGTACGCCAACAACGCGACCGTCGATCGTGTCAGGTTCCTGAACTCGGCATCGGGGTACGAGTCGACGAGGTTTGGCGCCCACTCGACTCCCTCGTCGAGGTCGTCCTCGTCGAGAAGGTCGCCCACACCGCGACCCGGCACGTCGCCCTGTCGAAGGCCCCGGTTTTCCTGCGTCAGTTGTTCGATGTGGGCAGCGAGCTTCTCGATCTCCTGAACGCTCTCGAGCCTGCCCGCCTCGTATGCGCACGCGGCGCACCGATGGCGGACGGGGTGGCCTTGATTCACAGGCAAGGTCTCGAGCACCGCCCGTGGAACGTCACCCGCGTGGTCCCGCGTGCAGACCACCTTGCTGTACTTCTGCGCCATCGTGTTCGCCTCCAACGCGCGTCGGCTCGGCGCGCCGCCCTTATCGTAACCCAGCGTTTCGCGGAGCTCCGGGAGCGCCGACGGCTGCGCCCGAGAGCCGTGGCGTGCGGTGCATGTCGGCGATTCACGCCGTTTCGCGCCGCGATGTACGGAACGGACAGAGCAGCGAGGGACACGTTCGGCACGCGCTCGTCGCGCATGGATCACCATGCGCGATCCTGTTCGAGCGAGAGCGGAACAAGTAGACGGCCTGCTGCACGAACCGGGGCGACGTGCGTGGCAACCCGGTACGCAGACGCGACAGGTTGATCTCGCGAGCGGCCCCGACGAACCACCTGGCGTTGGCTGAGTAGTTGTCGGCCCCACGCCCTCGTCGCCACGATCGGATTGCGTGGCCAACGTTCGCGTCCACCACCACGACGCGCGAGCCATCGAGTTCCGGAGACCACGCCGCGACCCCGATGCCCAACTCGGGCACCGACAGCGCAGACACGAACATCGAGGCAAGCTTCACGCCGATGCGGTAGATGGCCGTGACCCGGGCAATCATCGCCGCCGCCCGCTGGTGAGGGTCCGACGCCTCGACGCAGACCTCAGCGAACCATCGCGAGAGGCCAGCGGGCCCGAGGTGCAGCCACGCCGACGTCGGCAGCTTGCCAAGGTCACCCATCCGCCCGATCGCGGTCGTCGCATCCTTGACGTGACACGCGGTCCGCGGCCGCGTGCCGCAGGTTGCGCGATCGCGCGCGAAGTCTCGATGGACATCGCAGGCTCCATCGAATGCCGCTGCATCCCGCAAGTTCGGACAACGGGCTCGCTCCACCAGCACGCGTAGGCGGGACGGCGCGATCATCGCGGTGGCCTGACGCGCCGGCATCGTTCGTTGGATCGCCATGATGTCGACGTCGCGACGCGACTGGTATGCCGCGAGCGTGACCAGGAGCTGGAACAGGGCCGAGGGATCCCGGTCCGTCACGGCGTCGAGGTCGACGGCGAACCGCCCGACCTTGGACGGATCCGCGTAGAAGGGCAGCACCCCCGGACCCTCCCAGCGGCCGAACGCGGTTGCGAGGTACCAGCCCACAATCCGCTCGAGGTCTTCAGGCACGCGCTGTGTGGCCATTGGGAGATCGCTCCCGTATCCCACACGCAACCCTGTGAAAGCACGCCCTTTGGGGACGATCCAATCAGACGGATCGGCTATTTTCATCGCCTATGCTGCCGGAGGGGGGACGCCCGTCTGGAACCTCCACCTATCGCCTGTGGGAACCGGTGGCGAGAAGACGCTCGTGTCTGCCGGTGGGCTCGATGGCGCCGGGATCTTCTAAGGGGAAGCGATGACGTTGCCCGCGTACGGAAAGGTGTTGGCTGTGCGGCCGGACGTGCTGGACCCGCGCAGCTTGCTCGACATGATCGATCTGGGGCAGCTTGGTCAAGGCCGAGGGCGTGGCCTCGCGCGCAAGGGGCCCGGGTTAGGCACGCTGCAGGACCCCGCGGCGTTCTTCGATATCACCTACCCGACCGTCGAGATCGTCGAGACGTTGAAGACGCTCTCGCGGCGCGTCGCGACGCCCGAAGCGGTACCGGGGACGATCCTGCTCTCGGGACGGTATGGCCACGGCAAGTCCCACGTGCTCCTAGCGGCGCACCATGCGCTCAACGCCCCTGCGGCCGCGCAAGCCTGGGCGACGCGCTGGAAGCTCGGCGAGCTGCGGCTTCCCGAGAACCCGATCGTGATCACCCGCAGCTTCATCCAGCACGCGGAAGAGCCGCTCTGGGACATGCTGATCGGCGCGCTCGCGACCGGTCGCAAGCCGAAGATCGGCGACTTCCCCGATGGCGAGCTGATCGGCTCGCTGCTCGGCGACCGGCCCGTGTTCGTCATCATGGACGAGCTGGAGCGGTGGTACGACGCGCAGGACGATCGCACGAAGAGCCGCAACCGCAACTTCCTGCAGGCGCTCACCGAGGTGAGCATGCGGGACGGTCGGCTGACCATCCTCACGTCCGTGCTCGGCGAGAAGGAAGAACCGGCGGAGACGATCCGCCGCGTGAAGCCGCTCGAACTGTCGTTCCGCTCCGCGGAGGATCGCCAACGGGTCGCGCTGTTTCGACTGTTCACCAACCGCGATGACGCTGCCGCCGAACGCGCCGCGGGTGAGGTCGCGGATGCATACCTCGCGGCCTACACGAACGCCGGGATCAACAACACGGACGGGCTTCGCAGCCGAATGATCGCGACGTGGCCGTTCACGCCCGAGTTCCTGGACACCCTCACCAAGAAGGTGCCAGCCCTCGGTGGGTTTCAGAACACGCGCGGCATCTTGCGCTTCCTTGCCCACGTGGTGAAACACACCGCCGACCGACGGCCGATCATCAGCAGCCAAGACCTCCCGTTCCAGGACGATGCCATCCACGGCACCTTGTCCAACCTCGACGCGACCGGCGGCGAGGTGGTCCGACGGGCACTCGGCGACAACTACGAGGCCGTTGGACCGGACCTACCTCACCGCGACGAGCTGTTCAGCGCGCTCACGTTCTACTCGATCGCCGATCCGACACATCCCGGCGCCACGCTCGAGGAGCTGCTCTTTGCGACGGTGGATCCTGGCGAGAATGTGCTCCGCATCCGCGACTCCCTCGCTCAACTCAAACAGCGGGCGTTCAACCTGCACGAGCGCGACGAGCGCTTCGTCTTCCTAGCCGTCGAGAACCCGCACGCCCGCATCAACGCGATGGCGGCATCGCAACTCGTCTCGCGCGAGGCCGCCCGGGGTCACATCCTTACAACACTCGCCGAGATGTGGGGCGCGAAGGACCGCACGGCCTATTACGAGGCGATGGAGTGGGACGCGCTGCAAGAGCGGCTGCGAGCTGTGCGCAACATCCGCCCCCGCATCGTCCTCTCCACGGTCGTCTTGACCGCCCAAGAACGGCTAAGGATCCAGAACCTCGACGAGAAGCGCAACCTCGTGCTGCTCGTCGAGCCACACGTCCGAACCTCGACTGGCGAGACTCAGTACCGACTCCTATCCGATGAGGAGTTGCTTCACCATGCGCGTCGATTCGAGGCATGCACCCTCTTGCTCGAGGGCAAGCCCGCCAAAGCTGCCGCCGACGTCTACCGCCAAGTGAGGGGCGATGAACTCGATCGACTACGGAAAGCTATCGGGGAACGCTACGGGGTCGCCATCTCGTGGAACCGCGCGGGCGCGACAGGCGCGGAGGTCGACAGCTCATGGTTCGAGCTGCATCGCCTCGAGAATCCCACGGCAGAGTCGCTCCTCGAGAAGTGGCGTAACGACCTATCGAGCCTCCCCGACGTGACCGCGGCGGTGCGCGACCGCTGGGCGGACTTCCGTAACCGGCCGGTCGCGGATCTCGAGGCGTGGTTCGAGAGTACGCCCGGCCAACCGGTTCCGCTGGAGCCGACCTGGGTGACGTCGAGCATTCGTGCGCTCGCGAAGGATAACGTGCTCTCAGTCATCGGTCCCGATGGTGCGGCGTGGTCGACGACGACCGCCGGATGGAGTTCTGACGACCAGCTTCGCCGTTGCACGATCGTCGAACCGCGGACGAACGTTGGCGAGACCACCCAGGCCGGACCCGAGGCGCCGATCATTCACGCCCGCGCCAGCGCGCAGTACGACGTAGGCGCCCGCGGGATCGTTGTGTCGTGGGCTTATCCGCCCGCGCCGCCAGGGACGAAGTTCGAGACCTTCGTTCAGCGCTATACGACGTCGCGCAACTGGGTCGTCGGAACCACAATCGCGATCGACACCGGAGCGACTCACGAGGCGAACCGCTACCACGGCCCGGACGAAAGCTTCGTCGACAAGGAGAAACTCCAGCCGGGGGAGTGGTACTTCTACTACGTCTTCCTCGTCCGGCGAGATGCCGACGGCAAGACCACGTTCACGCTGTCCCAACGACTCGACGCCTCCGTTCCCAAGGAAGGCGCCGCCGTACCGGGCATCCTCGAGTTCCAGATCCAGTCCGACTTGAACAAGCTCGTGGCTGAGGTCGAGAAGGCCGTGATGGGCGGCAAAATGGCCGCTGAATCGCGCGCGCGGAAGCTCGAGCTCGAGATCCTCGATGTCACGGATCCGCTCGTGCGGACCCAGCTCGCGGGTCCTTTGGCGGCGACCCTCGGCGACAAACTCGAGGCGAGCGGAGACCTCAGACTCACGATTCGGGGGGAGTACAACCGCCAAGAGGTGATCGGCCTGGTGCGCAAGGTGCCACGCTACGATGGTGCGCGCTACCGGGCACGCGTCCACCTCAAGACCGAGAACGGGCGGGAGCCGCGGAGCTGACGCCATGGCTCGCCTGATCGATCTCGGAGGGGCCCCCGTCAACGAAGCCGAGCGCTTCGTGATCAAGCTTCTGCTCGATCAACTGCCGGCGGACTGGAGCGTCGTTCCCAACGCAAGCCTCCCGGACCCACGCACCGGGCACGCCTATGAGTACGACGCAATCGTGGTTGGCGACTTCGCCATCTTTGTCGTTGAAGTGAAGGGCTGGAGGGGCATCGTGCACCAGATCGGGCGCGGCGATTGGCAACTCGACAACGGACGGGTGGAACGCAATCCGCTCCCTCTCGCGGATCAGAAGGCGCGCGTACTCGCGAGCCACGTCAAGAAGGCGATGGGGACCTACGCGCCGTACGTCCAGGCGTGCCTCATCGCGGGACACGACGACACGACGTTCGAGGTGTTCGATACGGACGCGCGGCGATGCCTGCGTCCATCCGAGGCGATCGCGTATCTGACCGACCCGAAGCAGATTCCAGGTTCCCCGAGCCGCGGCGAGTTCACTTCGGTTCACGACAAGCTCGCTTCGGCGATCGTCGGACACCTCCAGGCTCGCCGTCGCGTCGGGCGTCGCTACGGTAGCTACGTCGCGACCAAGCTCCAGCATCGCGACGACGAACGGGCCGTGTTCCTGGGCAAGCATGGGTTGCTAGAGGACTCGCGGGTGGTGCGGATCCGCGCTTGGTACCTATCCGAGTACCAGTACACGAAGGAGCAACGCGCCGCGAAACGCGCCCAGTTGATGCGCTCCGCACAAGCGCTCGCCCAGGTCGGCAACCATCCGCACATCGCGACGCTGCGCGATTTTGGCGAGCAGGACGGAGAGTTCTTCGAGGTCACCGATTGGAGCGAGTCAGGGACGCTAACCAGCGCCTTCGTTCGTGGTGGCTTGGGGCGGTTGACCGAAGATCAGAAGATTCGGATCATTCGCGACCTTGCTGAGGCGCTCGACGCCGCACGAAAACAAGGCGTCTATCACCGCGCCCTCGACATGGATGCGGTCCTGCTCGAGGCGAATGGCCGCGCCAAGCTGACGGGGTTCGACCTCGCCTTCCTTGAGGGCGCCAAGGGCACGGTCTACGGCAACGCCCTCGGGCGTGACATGCAGTTCGCGCCACCGGAGCTGCGCAACCCGACGGACTACGAGGTCTTCGACAACAGTGATCTCTACTCGCTCGCGAAGATGGTGCTGTTCATCTTCTCGCGCACGCCCCTGTCTCCGAAGATGGTCGCGCTGCTCGAGCGGTCCGCGTCCGATGACCCATCGGCGCGCCCCGCGGATCCGGGGGCATTCCTCGACGAGCTCGACGTGCTCCGTGCACCTCGGACGTCGGCGGCCGACGCGATCGCGCCGGCCACTTCGACGCTCGCGCCGAGCGCCTATGCCCCAGGTGATGCGATCGATGGCGTCAACGTCGTCGTCGCCGAACTAGGGCGGGGCAGTGGCTCGATCGTATATCGCGTCCTGAACGAGCCGCTCGGTAGCGAGCTCGCCCTCAAGCTCATCGTGTCGCCCGCCGACACCTACGATCCTGCGGCCGAGTACAAGATGCTCAAGTCGGTCGAGAGCATTCACGTGCCACGCGCGCACTGGATGGGGCGGATCAAGCAGCCCGATGGCTCGTCGTTACCGTACCTGCTGCTGGATCTCATCGCTGGCGATCGACTCTCGGCGGTCATGGAACGCGGCCCCGTGGAGCTCGAGGACGCGTTCAAGTGGTCCGACGATCTGCTCGACGCGCTGTCCGCACTCCACCACGCCGGGGGGGTCGGCGTCCTTCACCGCGACGTCAAGCCCGAGAACATCGTGATTGGACCTCGTGGTGCGGTGCTCGTCGACTTCGGGACGGCCAAGCCGTCCAGCGATGCGGGGGCGGCCCCCGAAGGGACGCTCCGATACATGCCGCCCGACTTGTCGGCCTCAGGGTGGGCCCCTCACGCAGACGTCTTCGCCGTCGCGTGCGTGCTGTACTTGATGCTCACGGGCGAGCACGCGTGGCCGGAGCTTCCATCGCGTGCTGTCGCGCCGGTGCGCGTCGATCTGCGCCGCACCGAGGTGTCGGCCGAGGTCGCGAACGTGCTCGAGCTTGCCTTGGGGCCGGAAGCCGGAACGCGCTTCGCGGACGCCGAGTCGCTTCGCCGCGCGCTTCTCGCCGCAAGAACGGCCCCCGCGTCAACGCCACCACCACGAAACCCGAGCCTCGCCGCGCGCCCGCGGACAGATCGG
>ERZ761609.2939-NODE-2939-length-11767-cov-33.491803_pt1 | contig 11767 bp, 10 predicted proteins | sample MGYA00511163_ERZ761609 | MGnify/ENA primary metagenome ERZ761609 (study PRJEB28899, sample SAMN02445070) | bioreactor sludge metagenome | biome: EBPR sludge | place: Australia: Brisbane, Thorneside Wastewater Treatment Plant | collected 2011-12-16 ... | reverse complement strand
TTGAAGCATCGTTTCGTGTTTTTCCCTCAAACTGAAATGGTGAAGCAAGAATACAAATAACCACTGCCCCAATTTTTGTCGCAACAGAAACGACAACTGGAATTGCACCAGTCCCTGTGCCACCACCGAGCCCAGAAGTCACGAAGATCACATCAAAGCCAGAAAAAGCCTTTTCCAACTCTTCTATTGCTTCTTCTGCAGCCATTCGTCCAATATCAACATTACCTGAGGCTCCCTGTCCTGACGTAAGTTCCTTACCTATTAATAACCTGTTGCCTGCGTCTGACTGTAATAATGACTGAATATCTGTATCAACAGAAAGAGTTTCAAGATTCTGATCACCCTTTTCAACTACATAATTTACTGTTTGGCAGCCAACGCCGCCAATGCCTGCAATCATTACCCGAATTGAACTCTCAGCAGCTGCATATTTATTATCCATTACCATCACAGCCTCCCTCCGCCACAGACTCGATACCACTCCCGCAGGGGATCTCCCCCACCACTGACAATAGTCTTGTGTAGTTTTCCAAAATAGTCATCTCAAAACCCTCAATGCCTGATTTCTCGTAAATACCAAGTTACTAATGCCCATCGACTCCCAGGCTTACCACGCACCACCCCAAAACCCGTATCATCCTCACAAATTAATCGTGCCTCCAATAATTTTGAATTGGTTAAACCGTTTTCTTCATAAACGGCATTTATGGTAATGACGGTTATCGCGGGGGCTTCATCTTTAATTTCTTGAAACTCCCATGACTTCAATCTCTTACCACGATATTCTTCACGGATACGCAAGGGGAGTTCTTTTATTGGATGACCAATTCTCGTTGAAATACAATTTCCCATAAATCCGTAGTTATTTAATTTCCAATAGTTTAGAAATTCAGCAAGTTTCCGTTCGGGAGAGGTTACTTCGTACACGATTACTTCCCCGAATGGCGGCACATCCGTACCAATATCTATATTTCTCGGCTTCCAACTTGCAAGTGTTTTTTTATCGCGTTCCAAATCTTGAATCTGTTGCAATATTTCCCTCCATGATTTTTCAGGTTCAGGCGGTGGTGCCTCAAATTGATTTCTCTCAGCTTTCACAGCCCAATCACGCGTTGCAAATAGCGCAATCCAGGACTTAGTCGCAACTACCTGATTATCGTAGCCTAGATCCATCCCATGCACGATCCCATGCCTGTATGGGACAGTAAGTGATTCTGTTCGGGTCTTCCTTCTTGATTGGGATAATATGAACGTTAGCCTCTGCAGTCCCTTACTGTGTGCAGCCACAGAATCCCAAGCAGTCAAATCCACACCCTCAGCAAAAAATCCTTTTTGCTGAATCTCATTTACCATGCCATCCAGTAAAGATAAAACCACAAGAACGGTCGCATAATATCGTCCTTCTTTAAAATCAGCCAAAGCTTTTTCTGCTAATGGCATTCGGCTCCTAAATGCTTTGACCGCGATCATAGTTCTTAATTCACCTTCTATCTTTTCAGGGGAATAAAACTCAATCAATAACCTTTCAGCTTCATCTACATTTCCTGATTTTCCAAGTTGAATAGCCTTTTTTGCTAAATCCATGTTCATGCGGTCATACATGATCCACCCCCTATCCCCAAAAAAACTATTAAAGTCGTCAGGGATGGATGTCATTTCCTCTGACTGTTTGGCAAGATCATCAACTTGTTTCATTGCCTCATCCATTTTTTTTACATCTGCGCCTAGCATTTTGAAAAATGGACGCAACAATGGCCAAGCCTTTTTAAGGGCTGTGAAATTTCTTGCATCATCTCGAATCTTTTTGAGCGATGGGTTTTCTTTTATTGGTTGTTCATCCATATTTTCACCCACCCTCAAAGGCGGACTTCAACACCACCTGCCTCGACCACGGCGCCCGCATCAGACCCGCCGCCAACCACATCTTGATTTCGTCAATCATAGTATTTCTCAACTATTTCGCTAGTTACTTCAAAAATCTCCTGTTCAAGTTTGAATAAAACTTTCATGGCTACTAGATAATCTAAATTAACATCATAGGTTAATAATGCCGTAGTAATTTGTAATAATGAATACGCTGTGTTTTGAATTGGATTGGCTAGCCCATTAATGCTCGGACCCGTTAAAAGGAAATTTTCATCCCCATCGTAGCGAAGTCCAAGTCTAAAAAACAATCCTCTGGCTCCACCATGCACATTCAAACAAGCCATCTTATATGCTGGACGCAAGTGAGCGAATTTGGCTAGAGATTCTAAATCAGAGAATCTCGTTCTTGGTCTTCCAGTCAAACCGACTGCCCAGCCGTTCTCATTAAGAAAGTCTTTCCCATATAACTTAACAAGCTTTTCGCTAGCAATTTCCAAATCTTGTAATTCTTCTTTCGTTATAATTCCACCGCTAAATTCTTGGTCATATTCAGAAAAAGCTTTTGCTGTTTTCCATTTATGGACTAAATCATGGTCAATATATTTCTTTGCAAGCTCATCATCATTTCTGTTGATAATGTTCGTTTCTACAGCCATCTCGTGAAGCGTTCTCCATCGCGCGTCTGCGCCATCTGCAAATCCATTTCGTAATAAAGTTATTATCTCTTTTGCAACTTGGCAACTTCGAGCGTGGGAATGACTGAGGACAATGAGACGTGGGGATGTATCTTCTGAAAGCGAATTAATAACACAGTCTGTGAACTCTGCACCAACGTCTTCTGACAGTACAACAAATATTTCAAGCAAGTCAAGGAGCTTTCCCCACTTTTTGTCGAGTTGTTTGTTTAAATTCTTTTGATGCTTCGAGTTTTCCTTTAAGATCGATGACGTGCGCTTCTTTATGTTTCTTAGGTATTTTTCACTTTCAGCATCAGATGCATCATTGATAATTGAAGGGAAGTTCTCAAGGAGAGCATTCATCTTCAGTTTTGCGCTGTCAAGAAGATCAAGTTCAAAATCTGACTCGCCACCTCCATTCGTAATTTCAATACTCCCATCATCATTTATTTGAATTGACATGCTGTCATTCAAGCTATCTTTGTTTTTCTCCAATTTTTTTATCAGTTGTTGCTTTTGTTCAACTGTTAAATGTATATCCCGTTTCCTCAACTCGCTTTCTATGACATCTGCTATAAATACGGAAAACCTGAGTTGATCTTGAATCTGTTTATCGAACAAATCTTGTAATTGACGCATTCTCTTGTCCTTTATGTTAATTTCCCCTCAAACGCGGACTTCAACACTGCCTGCCGCAGCCTCGCGGATCGGGCAAGCGCTTTCTCCACCACGGACTCGACCTCCCGCGCCACGGACAGCCGCCGCTCGACCTCTGCCACGATTCGCCGCTGTTCTTCCAGTGGCGGCAGAGGAATTGGCAAATCACGGCAAATTTCAAGTGTTAGGTTGAATTGTCCAGCAGTTGCTTTTGCCCGCTTTACTGCCCAACTCAACACACCTTCAGTTCTCAAAGCAATGCTCAAGTATTTTCTATCGCAAAATTCCAGAGGTCTGAATCTTGCAACAGCTTGGTTCATATTCCATTCAGGGAAAGTATCAGGAGCTATAGACACCTTTCCAAGTGGAGGACCAACAATATTCATCAAGACATCCCCAGGATAAACTTTGGAGCGAGCAAGTTCGCCAGCGTGGGTTTCTTTGCTCACAAAAGTTGGGTTGACCGAAAAATCAAGAGTCCCATCAAATGTTAAATTGTAAACTTTAATAAAAGGCACATCGCCTGACCCTGAAAACAACTTATTTGCTTTAGGAGTTGTACCTTTCGTAATAAACTCACAAATATCCTCGGCTCTTGCCCAACGCCACCCCTTAGGCAACTCGCCTTCATTAATCTCTAAATTACCATTTACCAATCTCCCGCTGACTGCCGCCTTGAGCACGGACGCCTTGTACCGTCTTAGTCCAGCCTGCACACGTTCCAGCGCGGACGTGCCCGCCTCCAACTGCGTGAACAGTTCTTCGATCTTGGCGACGATCCGTTCTTGTTCGGGAAGAGAGGGAACGGGAAATGAATAATCAGCAAATTGTTCAAATTTGACTCGTGGTCTATCACCTGCATTTAGGCTGTTGGAAAATTGAACAAACTCCCACGAGTTAAGAAAGTATTGTAGATATTTGCTGTATAGATGTGGAACCTTGCGAAATACTATAAACTCGGTTGAACATAAGCCATCAAAATCGGGCAAATAAACTTTATTCAAATAAGGACGCAATCTTCCATAAAGAACATCGCCAGCAGAAAACGAATCAGCAGTGCTTTTCATTTCCTTTGATGGCACTGTTCCCAATAAACGCATTGTATGTGCTTCAACATTTTCCATGCCAATGTAAGGCAAGTCAGGATAATCTTGTGGATTAACCCGTTTTTGCATTGGCTTCGTTGCTTCACCTAGCGTTGTCATTTGCCAACCATCAGGCAATTCACCATTCACCATTCTCTACTCACCACTTTCCACTTTCTATTCACTCAATGCCTGATTCAACTCATCCAACAAAGCGGGTAACTCATTGCCAAAGGTCTTCACCGCCGCCACCTGTCCGCCTTTTTCGAAGAACGGGCTGGCGTTCAGGTCGTCGGCGGAGATGCTCAGGTTCACACCGATATGCGCGGCAATCGAATCCAGCCACCAGCGTTGCGCCTCCATAAATTTTCGTCCCGCTGATTCTTGCGTGCGAATCCATTCAAGGTATCGGCGTGCTATCTGCTCGGGGTATGGAACCAGCTCCTCGTCCGCCAGAAGCGCATGACGCACCAGCGAGACCAAGTCCGCCAGCACGCGGCGTTCATTCACCCCGCGCACGCGGTCGCGTTCCAACGTCGCATACGCCCGCCACAACGACTCCGTCGTCCACGTCCGCGGCGGTTGTTGTAACGTCTCGGCTAATTCTCGTAAAACCTCAAACGTGAGGGCGGGTCTTCCTTGCCCGTCCGTCGTCTTTGCCGTTGCAGAAGACCCGCCCCTACGCGGTATCGAATAAATGATCTGCAACGCTGTGATCTCATCTTTATGCTCCTCGATGAACGCCTTGAACGACTCCACCGTGGCGCGCGCTCGTTCCGTTGCCGCAACATCAAACCCCGCCGTCGTCAACTCATCAGGGCTTTCATCCATCACCTGCTCGTGACTCTTTTTGATCTCGATCAGGCGGTTGCGCAGCGCTGGGTTCGCCGCCAACGGGCGCACCGACGCCTCCAGGTCGGGCGCGTCCTTCTCCAGTTCGTCGATCATTTTTTTGATGAGGATCGGGAGCCCGCCCTCACCTGCAAGCGAATCCACCTCGCGCGCCTCGCTCACGCTCAAATCTTTTTTCAAACGGATCAATCTACCCGTGAGGCTGGAGACAACATCTTCATCCACTGCCCCCGCTGCGACCATTCCCATTAACTTCTCGAACGAAACACTCTTCTTGCGTTCGAGCGATTGTGTTTCGACCTTCTCCTGCTCCACGATGCCCACTGCATCCACGATCACGAAATGATCCTTCTGGATATTCGCATCGGGATTCACCCCGCGCAGATCGGTCTGACTGATGACGCGTGTGCCGCGCCCGAGCATTTGCTCGAACAGAATGCGGCTCTTCACCGCGCGCATGAAGATCAAAATTTCAACAGGCTTGATGTCGGTGCCTGTTGCGATCATGTCCACCGTCACGGCGATGCGCGGGAAATACGCATTCCGAAAATCGCTGATGAGTTGCTCGGGGTTCTGCACCTGATAGGTGATCTTCTTACAGAACTCATCGCCCTTGCCGAACACCTCGCGTGCAATGTGGACTATATCTTCCGCGTGGCTGTCGTCCTTGGCGAAGATCAAGGTCTTCGGCACTTCATTGCGCCCTGGGAAAATCTCAGTCGGCAATTTATCTTTGAACGTTTGTAAGATCGTGCGAATCTGATTCGGCGCAACTACGTTGCGGTCAAGTTGATCAGGATCATAGGCAAAATCCTGGTCGAGCAATTCCATCCGTTCGGCACGCGTGATCTTGTGCCGTTTGCCAACCCATTCGCCAGCTTCGACGGTATTCCCCGCATCGCCGATCCTCGTGCGAATGCGATAAACCTCGCCATCTACGTTCACGCCATCGGCAACCGCCCGCGTGCGCGAATACTCCATTACCAGATTCTGATTGAAGAACCCCAGCGTCTGTTTTGAAGGCGTCGCTGTCAACCCGATCAGATGCGCATCGAAATATTCCAAGACCCCGCGCCACAAATTGTAGATCGAACGATGGCACTCATCCGTGATAATGAAATCAAAGAACTCAACGGGGATGCGTGCGTTGTACTTCACTTCCTTGGGCGGCTGCTTATCGAGCGCACTGCCGACTTCAAACAGCGAACCTTCTTCATCGCCCACATACTCAGGCTCCCCGCTCAGAATTGAATACAAGCGTTGAATGGTTGTGATGACCACCTTGTTGACTGGGTCAATCGCGTTCGACTCCAGCCGTGAGACGTTATACAACTCGGTGAACTTGCGCCCATCATCGGGGGTTTCAAACGCTTGAAATTCCTTCAAGGCTTGCTTGGCAAGGTTGGCGCGGTCTACCAAAAACAAAACGCGCTTTGCCTTTCCAAACTTGATCAAGCGATAAATGGCATTGATCGCCGTAAACGTCTTCCCCGACCCTGTTGCCATCTGGATCAACGCCCGCGGCTTATCCTGCGCCAGCGACGCTTCTAGATTCGTCACTGCTTCGATCTGCGCACCCCACATCTTGCCTGTAATCAAAGGTGGAAGGTTTTGTAATCGCGTACGTAACGTTCCACCATCGTCGGTCAACAATTCATTCAAAAACTCTGGACGATGAAACGCAAATATCCGCCTCGATCTCGGCGAAGGATCGCGGTTATCGCGGAATAACGTCTCTACACCTGTCGATTCATATTGAAACGGCAAAGGCAAGGTCACATGCGGAATATTCTGCGGCAACCCCGTCACATAATTCCCCGCTTGTTCTGCCACACCTGAAAGCGTCGTCCCCTCGGGCTTGGCTTCGATCACCCCCACGGCTTTCCCATCCACGAACAAAAGATAATCCGCCTCTCCTGTCTGCAAGGGAAACTCGCGCACTGCCACACCAAAACTCGCATAGCGATTGAGTCCAGACATATCCTGAATGGTCCAACCGCAGGCGGTCAGTCGCTTGTCAATATTGATGCGGGCGAGTTCTTCGGGTGTGGGCATCTTATCCCTTCTTGACGATGGTAAGGTAATTTTATATCAAAAGGCAGGAAATGACACTCTATTTTGCTTTCAGTTTTGCGACAATAAACATTGCACCCCCGTTACGCCACTTTCATTAGTTCGTCACTCCTCTGCCTCCAAGCGATCTCCAGCCTGCCAGTCTTCGTATTCTTCCCCATATCTTGTCCCTGCTGACGGGCGGGTTTAATATCAAATAACAAGAATACAAGGCATTGTATAATTCAAGTGCGAATAAATCATAGATAAGAATTTGGAGAAATAATGATTTACTTACTCAAAGAACCCGTCACGCCTGCGCAAATTCAGGAAATGCTTCAAGAATACGAAACCATGATCAAAATCGTCGTGGACATTCGCAAGCATATTTTATCTGGCGGCGGAGAAATGCATGCCGACTGCGAATCCGTTTTGCTTGAAAATGGCAGCGAACAGGACGATCTCTGGGGCGCGAATTGGTATCCAAATGAACAGCGCATTGAATTCGAATCGTTGATCAATATCCGCCCAAGGTTGGGAAATCGCAGCATCATCATTCAAGATGAAAATCTCCGCATACAAGTCGAAGCTGTAGCACGTGAAATCCTCGGAGGAGTCAAATGAAAGACAAGGAAAAACTACGCACGCGATTTATGCGCGATCCCCTTCCCCGCCGCCTCGGCGGACTTGCCGCCACACTAGGGCGCATCTCATCTTCCGCCAGAAATTCAAGCGACCCAACCGTTATATCCAATTTACTGGATGAAGCCAAGCACCTCATAGAATGGACTGCCGCCGAAACTTCGCCTGAAACAGCCGCCGAACTTGTTCAAATGCAGACCATGATTTCTCTCTGGCAACGCACCTGGCAAGAGTCCAGTCAGAATCCCAAACAGCGTGTGCTGCTCTCTGTACAGGCAAAGAACTGGTCCGACAAAGCGGTGGAATTTTCAGGGCTGGTTTGATACTGGATTACCGAGTAAGCACATGGCAACTATGGAATTAGGCAATGCCCTGTTCGGTCACCCGCGAGGTAAATACCATCTCAAGCGCGGTAAAGGCTTTGAAGAAATTCTTGCCTCCCTTCTTGAAGTCTGTGTGCCAAATAACAGTACTTATGGTGAAGTATTCGAAAATGAGGTCTTTGCCATCTTCCCATACTACTGGGGGGACTGCACCTGTGGAGACGAACACAACCACAAAGTAGATTGCTTCATCGTCAAGCCGAATTTCCTTTACAAACCTACTGGGCTCACCATCCATTGGTACAAATATCCGCTGCGCGATAGTTACTCAAATCAAAAAATTACGCTTACAGGTTTCAAGAAAATCATCTCCGCATGTATTCAATCTTGCAAGGCGGAATCTTCAGACTAGGAAGAATCATGGATGGAGCCGAGCCGTACATCAAAAAAACTGGAACTGGGATGCAGCTTTGCACGAGATTGTCCTGCTTAGAAAGATCAAGTGATTTTGCGACAATAAACATTGCACCCCCGTTACGCCACTTTCATTAGTTCATCACTCCTCTACTTCCGAGCGGTCTCCAGACCACGTGTCATCGTCTTTTTCTCCTATGGAGAATCTGGGTTTTGAGGACTTCGGGTTTGGAAGTTTGATGGTCTTTTTCTTTTTCGGCTTGGGTGGATATTGGCTCGGATCAAAGGGCAGCTTTTTCGTGGAAACGTGCAGCGCACTGTTTTGCAGAAGATCATCGCGCCACTCGCCCATCGCATACTGGGGCAGCCCTCCAAAGTCCCGCCAGTCATGCCCGATGAGAGCTATCGGAGTGAACTTGGAATAATCGTATCTTCGGAAATGCCTCACCACCCAGCCCGGTCCCATAATGCAGAAGACAACAGGTAGGTTCCATGTAACCGCATGCCGGCATGCCTGTGCAATTCGCCCACTATAGATCCTACGCATCGTTTGTCCGGAGCTTTTCCCGCTGTCTACTTCAAGCCAGAATAGCATCTCCTTTCCCTGATGTGTTCCCCAAGCCAGCGCATCGGGAATGCCTCGCTGAAGTGGGACTTCCGTCCAGGCTTCCCAGATTTGGATATCCGGGTATGCCTGTTCCAGCCATGCCCGCCACAGCCGGGCTTTGCGTCGGTGACGTTCGCCCGCGTATCGGAATTCGCCCCTGTATTTCGTGAAGTGAACGCCTTTTGGGATGTTCCAGGACCGATGCACAATCCTCAATCCCTTGGATCGGATCGCATATCCTTCGTATTTGCCGATCTGCCGGCGCTCGATCAAGCCCTCAACCTGAAGTTGCTTCAAAAGATTCCGAACATGGCTCTCGCTGAACCCTGACAGGGAAGCGATCTCGGGGCGGTATGCCGTTTTCAATCTCGCTAGGATCTGCAGAACACGTAGTGCGGATCCCTTGATGCCATATTCTTTCGGATCAAAACAAGGCGCCAGGCTAGGGACATCCCCTTGCTGAATACGCGTCGGCTGGATCGGACTGGAAAACTGCCATTCCCAAACAACGGGTTTCGATGCCGGCTGGATGGTCATCGGCATTTTGAACTTGACCAACCGTTTGATCTCGCTATAAAACCAATGCCCAGGTGCTTCCACCGAAATCCATAACGCAGGATGTGGACGTGCCTTGATCAGTTGATTGGCGATCAGGTCAATGATCCGCGCCTGGGCATAGGGCGGCAGCCCGTCCTTATAAGAAATGTGGTGCCAGAAAATATCAAGCACCATATCCTGTCCGTTTGTCGGATAAATCGGCGTCCACTCCAATGCCAGGCTGGACATAGGATCAACTTTCATCATCGTAATCGTGATACGCTTCGAGCTGCCGACCAAAATTCATATGCATGGAGTTTAGCATTCCGTGAAGTTCGTCCAACTCCTTTTCCACAGCAGTCATCATGTCGATAATATCCACGCTGGATTTTCCTAGACGATATCTGCCATGCTCATCCTTCAAGATTGGAATGCACAAGCTCTGTAATTCGGCAATCCCTTCGCGCATACGAGAAATCCGGCGCGCATTGTCATGCTTCTCTTCATCGTATACCAACACGATATCTTCATCCACTACATCCTGATCGTCATCGGGATCTTCTTCATCCATCCAATCTTCATCGGGAAATCCTTCATCAATAACATGCTCAGCCAGCTCTTCCAGCGTGAGCGGATGTTCTTGTTCCTGCAGCACCTCAAAAATAAGGTACGCATCCTGTTCAGCGCCAGCTTTCCTAAGAAACTCAGAGAGGGAAATAAAAAATTGTGAATGGGGTTGATCACTCATGATCGCTTCTCCTTTTCTGTTCAGGATAAGGGAAATGCGAGAGAGGTCTGATTATCGTGTCGCTAAATCGTTGCCGGCAGACTCATTTCTTCAGAAAAAGGATGATTTTTAATTAAAAGTCCATATGCTGTTTCTCTTGTAGTTCCGTAGTTCCCGCGCTCCCAAGACCCGCCATATTTGGATGATCTCTCTTTAGGACAGCCCTAAAAACCCAATATATGGCGGTAGTTTCAGGGAACTACATCGGGAACTGCACCCCTTCAAAGTAGTTCCCTGCCAAGTACCAGTAGTTCCCAAGTAGTTCCCGAGTAGTTCCCACAGTAGTTCCCTCAAAATACCCCCATATAAAGAAAGAATAAGAAGAAAATAGATTTATCAATCCCATATATAGGCACTATCTTTTACAGGGAACTACTGAACTACAAGAGAATGCCACTTTTTTAATTAAAAACTTCCCTGCCCTCACCCCAGCAAGGGGAATCAAAAAAGCCTGACTATCGCAAGCCAGGCTTTTGAGTAATCCAGTCCTACTTCTCCGGTCTCTCCAACGAGACCCCATACAGCTGTTCTACTTTCTGTATGTTGACCACCAGAACACGCTGCTTGATCCCGCCACAGGATCGGCTTGCCTCCACCTGTCGCTCCCCCACCTGTGCAAGCAGTCCATCCACCTGCCGTAGCTGCCGGCGCATGGCGTCGGGCATGATATCAAGATTTTCATCCAGCCCGCGCCAGAACTCCTTGGCTTGTGCCAGGCTGCTCTCGGTGCGGAGATAGATCAGCTTCTGGGCCGGACCCGGATCGTAATATCCGATTGGGCTCGCATGGATCGGCGGTTGGTATTCTTCATCTTGAGTCCGTGGCGCCAGATAGACCTTGCCCTCCACCAACAGACTGGCAAGCGCTGTAAAGAATTTCCGCACAGGAGATTCTGCCGCCACCTGCTCCGCCTGGTTTTGGATGAGCGACAGCAGGGCTTGGTTGTTTTCTGCAATCATCTCATCGACATCCTTCCACGAGATCAATTGCAGATCTTCAAAGCAACGCAATGCCAACTCCTGTGCCGCTGCCAGGACTCCATACGCATCCGGCAAACGATTTTGCAGGCTGCCGGCTTGACGTGCAAACTGCGCCGCTTTATCCACCATAGCGGGAAACTCCTTGGAAATACGTTCCCAGTTCTCTGTCAAATACTGCAAATAGAGCTTCATCGCCTGCGCCAGCGAGCCTTGTTGTGCCTTCTCCTGAAGAGCCGTCAATTTATTTTCACCATTGTTCTCTGACCCTTGAATTGGCAAAATGTCACC
>ERZ761609.2938-NODE-2938-length-11776-cov-641.908284_pt1 | contig 11776 bp, 4 predicted proteins | sample MGYA00511163_ERZ761609 | MGnify/ENA primary metagenome ERZ761609 (study PRJEB28899, sample SAMN02445070) | bioreactor sludge metagenome | biome: EBPR sludge | place: Australia: Brisbane, Thorneside Wastewater Treatment Plant | collected 2011-12-16 ... | reverse complement strand
CGTGCGGGCATCGCCGCCGGCGGGCAGCATCTGGACGCGACCCTGCGCGACGGCGTCGATCCGTTGCCAGTCGCCGCCCGGCGGCAGCCGGCGGCGCGCCGGATCGATACGGATCGGCTGCCCGGCCTTCATGCGCTGCGCCGCCGGCGCGATCAGCCGGTTGGCGATGTCGATCAGGTGCGCCGTCGAGCGGTAGTTGTCGAGCAGATGCACGGCGCGCGCCGAATAGTCGGCTTCGAAGCGGCGGATGAACTCGACCGAGGCACCGCTGAAGGCGTAGATGTTCTGATCGTCGTCACCGACCGCAAAAAGGTTCAGGCGCGCATCCGCCGCTGCCTGGTTGCGCCCCGCCAGGGCGCCGATCAGCGCGTACTGCTGTGGTCCGATGTCCTGGTATTCGTCCACCAGGATCCAGCGCAGGCCGCGCAGAAGTCGCTCGCGCTGTTCGTCGGCGTCCTCGGGGGGCAGTTCGTCGCCGCGCAGCAGCGCCACCGCCTGCTCGCGCACGGCCTGCAACGCGGCCTCGAGACCGCCGTCGGCGAGCAGCCGCTCGCGGCCGGCGAAGCTGGCGCCAACCAGCCGCATCGCCAGGGCGTCACAGGTCAGGACGTTGACCGCCCGCCCGTCGTCGCCGACCAGATCCGCCAGACGCTGGCGGATCTGCGCCGCGGCGTGGCGGTTGTAGGCCAGCGCCAGAATGCCGCGCGGGTTCTCGCGGCGCACCCGCAGAAGATAGGCGATGCGGTGGACGAGGACGCGCGTCTTGCCCGAACCGGGACCGGCGAGAACGAGCGCATTGCCGGTCTCGCGGTCGTCGGCGACGATCGCCTGCTGCACCGGGTTGGCCAGCGACTCGACGATCTCGCGCCACGACTGCGGCGTCGTCTGCCGCGCCACCTCGTGCTCGCGCTCCGGCAGCCAACGCTGCATGAAGTCGGCACGCGGCAGACGGAAGTAGTCGAGCGTCAGCTGCAGCGCGTCGGCCATCGCCTGCAGACCACGCTGCACGTACTCGGCCATGACGTGGATCTGCAGCACCTGCTCGTCGTAATGCTGTTGCAGTGGCGCGAAGTCCGGCTGCCGGAACTGGCGCTTCCAGTCGGCGTCGAGCCGGATGGTCATTGCCGGCCGGAACACCGCCAGCCCCTTGTTGAGGCGGATCACCTCCTGTTCGTGCAACCAGAGCAGCGCCCGGTCGAGCAGGCGCGCGCAATCCCTGACCTCCGACTTGAGCAGCAGATCGCCCTCGACCGCGGCCAGCAACCTGCCGAGCGTCGTCTCCGCGAGCACATCGGCGCCACGCGCTGCCGGCGGCAGACAGGCCAGCAGATGGTCGAGGAGGTGTGCGGCGGCGGCGCGACGCAGTTCGGCCGTCCGCGCCAGCGCCGACCAGTCGCGCTGCAGGACGATCGCCACCGTCTCGGCGTCCAGCCGCCGCAGCGCCAGGCTGCCGACACCACCCTCGTCGCCGCGGCCGTCGGCGGCCAGACTGCTCAGCAGTTGCCGCAGCCGTGCCGGCAGCGCCTGCCGGTGACCGTCGTCCTGCAGACGCTGGCTCAATCGCCGCAGATGCAGCAGCGACGACTCGCCGCGCACCAGGTCGGGCGCCTGTTCGCGCAGCAGATCGATCAGTGCCTGCTCGAGCCCGGCCGCACTGGCCAGGCGCTGCGCCGACGGGTTGTCCACAGCAACCTGCAGGTAGGCGGTCAGCGCTGTGTCGTTGCTGGCGATACCCAGCCGCTCGAGGTCGTGCAGGGCCGCGCGCAGCTTCTCCGAGCCGAGCCCGCTGACCGTCATCAGCTCGTCGGTCGACAGGCCCTCGTCCGGCGCCGCGCCGATCAGCGCCTCGACCAGCGCCAGCAACTGCCCTTGATACGCCGGCTGCAGCGCAGCGCGCGTCAGCCACTGCCGCGCCTGGTCGAGCGAGGCGACGCGCAGTGACGACGGGAAAACCTGCACCTGATTCTCCTCGCGCGTCAGCAGGTGCGCTTCCTCGAGCCAGCAGACGGCGGTACGGACGCGCGTGTCGTCGGTGGCCGCGTCACGTTCGAACGCCGCCTCCTCGTCCTCGGCGAGAATCTCGCCGGCGGTGGCGATCACCTCGCCGTCCTTGCGCCGGCGGCGGTCGAGCTGGCGCAACGCGCGCAGGATCGACTGAATCTCGCGGCGGCTGAGGCGCGAGCGCGCCGACATGCCGAACTGACGCTCGACATCATCGGTGGTGTACAGGAGCACGCAGCGCGCCGCCTGCTGGTCGCGGCCGGCGCGGCCCGCCTCCTGCAGGTAGTTCTCGAGCGATCCGGGAATGTCGGCGTGCACGACCAGCCGCACGTCCGGCTTGTCGATTCCCATGCCGAAGGCGTTGGTCGCAGCGATCACCCGCAGCTCGCCGCGAAGGAACGACTCCTGGACATTCTTCCGGCTCTCGGGCGGCAGCCTGGCATGGAAATGCGCCGCCGCCATCCCCTTCTGCCGCAGGAACGCCGCCACTTCCTCGCTGTTGCCGCGCGTCGCGCAGTAGACGATGGCACCGCCCGGATCGTCGCGCGGCAGCTCGGCAGCCAGCAGTTCGTGGATGTGCGCCAGCTTCTCGGCCGGTGTCGTCGGCAATACCGCGAAGTCGAGGTTGCTGCGGCTGGCGCCGCCGTCGAAGCAGCGCAGCTCGATGCCGACCCTGGCGGCGAAGTGGCCGACGATGTCGGCAATCACGTCCGGTTTGGCGGTCGCCGTCAGGCACATCACCGGTGGTACCGCGTCATCGCCGGCCTTCTCGCGGATGAAGCGCGCAACGTAGCGATAGTCGGGTCGGAAATCGTGGCCCCACTTCGACAGGCAGTGCGCCTCGTCGAGAACCCAGGCGCCGATCTCGCGTTGTGCGAGCACCTTGCGCAGCATCGGGTTGCGCAATTGTTCGGGCGAGACGATGACGATGCCGACATCGCCGAGACGCACGCGGTCGAGCGCGTCGGCCCGCTCGGGCAGCGACAGCAGGCCGTTGATGGCGACGGCGGAATCGATGCCGCGGCTGCGCAGACCTGCCACCTGATCGGCCATCAGCGCGACCAGCGGCGAGATGACGACGGTCAGCGCACCAGTCTTCATGAAGCGCGACAGCGCCGGGATCTGGTAGCAGAGCGACTTGCCGGTCCCGGTCGGCAGGATGGCGAGCAGGTGCTCGCCACGCAGCGCCGCCTCGACGATGCCCTGCTGCAACGGCCGTCCATCGGCAGCGGCCGGCTGCGCGCGAAAGCCCGGAAAGCCGAACCAGCGCCGCAGTTCCCTGCACGCATCGTGGTGTTCGCTGCACCAGCGGCACGCCGGCTGCCCACACGACTGGTCACGCAGCTGCCGGATGAGCCTGCCGGCGGCCGGAAACTGGTGCCGGACCCACGGCGGCAGCACCGAGTTGCCACCCGCCACGGACAGCCAGGCAAGCGCGTAGGCGAGCGACCAGCCGCTCGTCGCCGCCTCGTCCACGACCTGCGACGCATGCTGCGGACAGCCGCGGTCGTGCAGCACGCGGGCGATCGCCTGCGCCGCCTCGGCGTCGTGCGGACAGCGGCGGCGGCGCAGCATGACGAACAGGCTGTCGACGCCGGCAAGGCGTCGATCACGCGTCGTCAGCCAGTGCCAGGCGAGCAGCAGATCCGCCTCCTCGCGCTGCCGCTGCTGCAGCGCGACGACCTGATCATGGAGCAAATCCAGGGTCAGCTGCGCGTCGAGCAGAGGGTCGTTGAGCTGTACGCGCCGCAACCCGCCGTCCTGGTAGTGTTTGACCAGGTGATGGTACGGGTGGCGCGGGAAAGCCAGCGGATTCAGCCACAGGGTATCGATGACCGGCAGCTCGAGCAGTCGCAGTCGCGGCGCGGCGGCGGCGAGATGGGGGCGATCGAAGGCGAGCAGATTGTGCCCGAGAACGAAGCGGCAACCGTCGGCCAGCGAATCGAGACGGGCGAGCGCCGCAGCAAGGTCGCCGCCGCTGCCGCGCAACTGCTCGCCGCTGTCGCCACGCACCGCTGCCAACTGCCGGATGCGCCCGGTGCGCAGCCCGACCTCGAGGTCGATCGACAGGCATCGTGGCCGGAACGGCCGCACGCCCGTCAGGCTCGCTGGAGTATCGCTCATGGGCGCGATGATAACCGGCAGCGCCGATGCCGCGGCGTCGCCGGCGCCGGCGGCTGGCGAGCCCGTCCGGGTCCGCGTGGCGCGAGCCGTGATTTTCCCGCCAGCAAGGCAGCAGGAGAGCGCTTTTGTCCTATACTTCGACGTGGGTTCTGCACGGGCGGAGCCAGCTCACAACGGATGGGGCCTGTTTCGGGCCGCGGCAGGCGCGACCATCCGCAGCAGAAAACGGGATGGAAGATGTCTGACAGCGACGACATGGTGTTCATCGACGATGAACGACAGCCTGTCGAAGAGCCCGACGAGGCGCGACCCTGGCTCGTTCTCGTAGCCGACGATGACGATGGCGTGCACGAAGTGACGCGCTTCGCCCTGGGAACGATGAGCATCCTCGGCCGGCCGCTGGCCCTGCTGCACGCACGATCCGGCGCCGAGGCCCTGGTCGTGCTGCGTCAGCAGCCCGATATCGCGGTCATCCTGCTCGATGTCGTCATGGAGAGCGATGACGCCGGGCTGCAACTCGTCGACGCCATCCGCAGCGACCAGTCGCTCGCCAATACGCGCATCATCCTGCGCACGGGGCAGCCGGGTCACGCCCCCGAAACCGAGACCATCTCGCGCTACGATATCAACGACTACAAGACCAAGGCCGAGTTGAGCGAAAGCAGGCTTTTCGCCAGCCTGACCATGGCCATCCGCTCCTACGACCAGTTGCAGCGACTGGACGCCCACCGGCGCGGACTGGAAATGATCGTCACGGCGAGCAACCAGCTCAACGCCAAACCAGGCGTGCGGGCTTTTGCCGAAGGTCTGATCACGCAGATTGCGGCGCTCGTTGGCGTGTCTGCCGACGGTCTCGTCTGTGCGTGCGCAGAGAAGCCGGGCCAGACGACGGATGGCTGCGAGTATCAGGTGATCGCTGCTGCCGGGCAGTTTGCCCCGCTCATCCACCATCGCCTGAGCGAGATCGACGACAAGCGCATCGCGTTCGCACTGCGCGAGGCGCTCACCAGCCGCGCCAGCCACGTCGACCGCCTCAGTGCGACGCTGTTCTTTGCCAAGGCGGATGACGAAGGTTTCGCCGCCTACATCGCATCGGCACAGCCGATCCCACCGATCGACCAGAAACTGCTCGAGGTCTTCTGCAGCAACATTGCGCTCTGCGCCAAGAACGTCGACCTGGTCGCCGAACTCAGGCGTGACGCCTTCGTCGACCGCCAGCTGGGGATGCCGAACCGAAATGCCCTGATCGTCGAACTCAATCGTCGGGCGCAGGTGGCACCGTACGGCGACGGCGTCCTGGCAATTGTCGACGTCGACCAGTTCGCCACCATCAATGACATCCTCGGGCAACACTACGGCGACCTGGTGCTGAAGGCGACTGCCGCCCGCCTGCGCGAGCGCTTCGTGCACCCGGCCCTGGTGGCACGTCTCGCCGGCGATGCCTTCGCCATCGTCGGCCAGCGCGCGGAGCTCAACCCGGAGTCCATTGGCAACTGCTTCGCCGGCCCGTTCGCCTTGATGGGCATCCAGCAGCCGCTGTCGGTGTCGGCCGGAGTCGTGTACCTGAACGGCGGCTTTCGCCCTGGCGCAGAGTATCTCGCCGACGCCTACCTGGCACTCAAACGAGCAAAGGCGAGCGGACTGGCACAGATCGTCACCTACACCGCCGACCTTGCCAGCGAGGTTCGCTCGCGGGCGCGTCTGCTCGACGACCTGCGCCGCGCCTTCGAAGGCGAACGGCTTTTCCTCGTTTACCAGCCACAGATCGACCTTGGCAGCAACCGGGTCGTCGGCGTCGAGGCGCTGCTGCGCTGGCGCCTGGCGGATGGCACGATGATCCCGCCGGCGACGTTCATCCCGATCGCCGAACAATCGGGGCTGATCATCGACCTCGGCCGCTGGCTCCTGCGCGAGGCGATGCAGGCGCTGCATCGCCTGCGTGCAGCCGCTGCTCCCGAACTGCGAATGGCGGTGAACGTGTCGGCGATGGAACTGCGCCGCCCTGATTTTGCCGACGGCGTGCTGCGCACGCTCAGCGAAGCGGGCATCCCGGCGAACGCACTCGAGATCGAGATCACCGAGTCGCTGGCTGTCGGTACCGGCGAGACGTCGATCCAGTCGCTGGCCACGTTGCGCGCCGGCGGCACCACTGTTGCCATCGACGATTTCGGCACCGGCTACTCCTCGCTCGCCTACCTCGAACGATTGCCGGCCGATCGTCTCAAGATCGATCGCAGCCTGGTCGACGCGCTGCAGCATGGCGATCGTGCAGCGCGCATTCCGCGAACGATCATCGCCCTTGGTCGCGAACTCGGTCTGCGCGTCGTTGCCGAAGGCGTCGAGCACCAGTCGGTCGCCACCGCCGCCAGCTTGCTCGGCTGCCACGAAGCGCAGGGTTACCACTTCGCACGACCAATGCCGGAGGCCGAACTCGTCGCCTGGCTCGCCACCCGGCAGCCGGTCGCCGGCTGAGTCGCGCAAGGCGGCGCTGCCAGGGCGCCAGGCGCGCCACTCCGGCGACCATCAACCCGCTGGCAGAACGACGCGCCGACGCGCGGCGGGGTGGCCGCGCCGGCGTTTGCAGGGTAGCATTACGCCCCTCGACGCCCCGCCCGCGGGCACCACCCATCCCAGGCAACGGTCATGACTTGCGACACAACCCAGATGCTGAAAGTCATGACCGCTTCCCTCATCCCCGGCCCTTCTCCCGCGCACGGGAGAAGGGAGATCCGCGAGTCGCTGAGGCGACTTTCACATTAAAGGACCGGCATGACTCAGCTTCCCCGCCGCAACGGCGTTCTCCTGCATCCGACATCGCTGCCCGGCGCGCACGGTTGCGGCGATCTCGGCCTGGCCGCATACCACTTCGTCGACTGGCTGCGCAGCGCCGGCCAGTCGCTCTGGCAGGTGCTGCCGCTGGGCAGCGTCGGTCCCGGCAACTCGCCCTACATCAGCCCATCGGCCTTTGCCGGCAACGAACTGCTGATCGACCTCGGCCAACTGCACGACGCCGGCTGGCTGAGCGAGGCCGACCTGCGGCCGCTGCCGGCGTTCCCCACCGGCCGGGTCGATTACGACGCCGCCAGGCGCTATCGCCTGCCCCGACTGCGGCAGGCGGCCAAGTGTTTTCTCGCCCAGCACGACACCGCCCAGAGCGCGGCGTTCGCCCGCTTCTGCACCACTGCCAGCGCCTGGCTCGACGATTACGCGCTGTTCATGGCCCTCGACCGGGCGCATGGTGGCGACGGCAGGATGTGGCAGGACTGGCCGTCGACGCTGGCCGGCCGGCAGCCCGCCGCACTGCGCGCGGCGCAGGCCGAACATGCCGACGAGATCGCCTTCTGGAAGTTCTGCCAGTGGCGCTTCGCCGAACAATGGGCGGCGGTGAAGCGCTATGCCAATTCGCACCGCATCGAGATCGTCGGTGACCTGCCGATCTTCGTCGCCGCGCACAGCGCCGACGTCTGGGCCAATCCAGGGCTGTTCGACCTCGACCTGCAGGGCCGTCCGCGCGTCGTCGCCGGCGTGCCGCCCGACTATTTCAGCGCCACCGGCCAGCGCTGGGGCAACCCGCTCTACCGCTGGTCGGCACATGCCGCCGAAGGCTACCGCTGGTGGGTCGCCCGCATGCGCCAGACGATGAGCCTCTGCGATGTCGTTCGCATCGATCACTTCCGCGGCTTCGAGTCGTTCTGGGAGATTCCCGCCACTGCCGAGACGGCCATCGACGGCCAGTGGCGGCCCGGACCGGGCGAAGCGGTCTTCGCCGCCATGCGCCGCGAACTGGCTGACAGCCAGGGGCGCCTGCCGATCATTGCCGAGGACCTCGGGATCATCACGCCGGAAGTGAATGCCCTGCGGCAGGCGATCGGTCTGCCGGGAATGCGCATCCTGCAGTTCGCCTTCGACGGCGATGCGCGCAACCCCTACCTGCCGCACAACTACGAAGTCGATACCGTCGTCTACACCGGCACGCACGACAACGACACGACGCGCGGCTGGTGGGAGTCGCTCGCGCGTCCCGAGCAGGAGTACGTGCGCGCCTACCTCGGGATCGACGAGGAAGCCGACAGCGAGATGCACTGGCAACTGATCCGCCTCGCCTGCGCTTCGGTGGCGACGCTCTGCGTCATCCCGATGCAGGACGTCCTCGGCCTCGACTCGGCACACCGCATGAATGAACCGAGCCAGAGCGAAGGCTCCTGGGAGTGGCGCTTCACCTGGCAGCAGGTGCAGGACGGGCACGCCCGGCGGCTGGCCGAACTGACGCGGATCTACGGCCGCCGCCGCGGCTGACGCCACGGCGGCGCCTGCATCCCGAGCTGCGACGGGCTGTCCTTTTTCGTCTTACGACGCCGCCCGACGCAATTGCCTTCGCTCGAAGGCGACAATGAGCGGAAGCGAGATCGCCAGCGGGATCAACAGGTACATCAAGCGCCAGACCAGCAACGCCGCGATCACGTCGGATGGCGCAACGGTGGGCATCACGGCAAGGAAGACCGCCTCCATGACACCTATGCCACCGGGAGTCTGTGACAGCAGGCCAGCCGAGAAAGAGAGCAGGAAGGCACCGAGAACGGTCATGAAGCCGGGATTGCCCGCGTCGGGCAAAACCGAATAGATGATGCCGGCGGCGGCAACCAGTTCCAGCGGCGCAACGAGCAGTTGGCAAGAAACGACGGGCAGCCGCGGGTAAACGATATGCACGGAGCGGTAATGCACCGGCTTGAAATGGCGCCAGGAGCCAAGTACGTACAAGGCGCAGAGGCCGAGCATCAGCGCGCCAATGACCTGCACCAGTAAAGGAGGCAAATCGAGCCGGGGAATCATTTCGGCCAGCGGTTGGACGAGCTCCGGTTGGACGACGAACACCAAGCCCGTCAAAATGATCGTGCCATAGGCGAAAGTGAAGGAACAGAGCGCGACGAGGATGGCCACCTCGGCGGCGCTCAGCCCACATGCCCCATAGGCACGAAGACGAACGAGGCCACCGGACAAGACCGATGCCCCCAGGTTGTGCCCCAACGCATAGGTGACGAAGGAACACGAGGCGATGAAGGGCCAGGAAATCTCTTTTTCGCGACCCAGGTGGATCAGCGCGATGCGGTCATACCAAGCCAGTGCGACATAGGCCATCAGAGCCGAGAAGGCTGCCAGCGCATAGCCGGAGGACGGCACGGCCCCGATGCTCTGGCCGATCGATTGGGCAATGACCTTGAGGCTGAACCAAAAACCGCCAGAGGCCAGCAATTCCCTGGCGACCGGGTCGCCAGCCACTTCGCCGCGCAGCTTCGAGTAGAGGAGCCATAGCGACCAGACGAGCACCAGCCCGACGCCGATCAGCCAGAACGTCTTCTTGGCAAGTCGAAACCAGGGATGTTGATTGAGGGTCGTCACGGGGCGCTAATGTACACTACGTTGGGGAAACTTGCCGCAGCGTACGTTCCGATTCCGGGATCGGCGATTTCTTCCGTCGAGGGCGATGCGCCGAACGGATCGACGTTGAACACGGCGGCGTCTGCCCGATACCTTTCGCGCCGGCAACCTCTGGCCCCTTGCTCCTGCCCAGCGTCCTGGCAGAACCCTGGCGGGCGGTACGGAGATCGACGCCGCATGGAACCGCCTGCAAGGGTCCCGCCTCGGCAGATCGTTCCGGCGCCGCGCATGCGAGATGATGGACGTTTCGCTGTGGGTCACGCCGGGTAGCGGCAACGCCGATCCGCTGACAGTCTCTGCCATCCGGCAGCCCCGACCGGTGGCGCACCATCCTCGCCGTCGAACACCGCCAGCCAGATCGTCAGACGATCGGGCGTCGTCCACGACAGCGCGACAGGAAAGCCGCCAGGCGTCCCGCTCCCAAAAACGGAACACACCCCATGGCAAGGCGCACAGGCTCAGGCATTGATCGAGGGGCAAGTCCCAAGGCACCATGCATCGTCTGGCCCCACCGGAGTTCGCAACATGGCCCCGCCGAAAGCCTCGGATCGCCGTTTCACCTATGCCGATTACCTGAAATGGCCGGATGACGAACGTTCGGAGCTGATCGATGGCGAGTCGCATGCCACGTCGCCCGCACTGACGATCAGCCACCAGACGCTGGTATTGAACATCGGCAAGCAGATCGACCACGCGCTCGAAGGCACCTCATGCCGCGCCCTGATCGCTCCGGTCGATGTTCTGCTTCCGACCTCGGAGGAAGCGGACGATCACTTCACCACCGTCGTTCAGCCGGATATCCTGGTCGTCTGCGACGCCAAGAAGATCACTGAACGCAACGTGCGCGGCGCCCCCGACTGGATCATCGAAGTCCTTTCCGCCGCCACGGCCCGCCACGATCACCTCACCAAGCGCGCCATCTACGAACGCGCAGGAGTCCGTGAATATTGGCTCGTTCACCCGGTTGACCACGTCATCACGGTTTACACGCTGCAAGACGGCCACTACGGCCGCCCGGAAATCACCGCTATGGCCGGCGAACGCGTCCCGACAATCTTCCCCGGAATCGTCATCCGCTGGCAACCAATGCTCGACAAGCTTCCCCACGACGGCCCGCTGCCCGAGGAAGAGCCGAAGTGAGCTATACCTTGCCTGGGTCAATGCTTGGCGGCACCCTCGAGCACGCATCCTTCGGCCCTGAGCGAGATGAAGTCAGGGGCGTGCGTGATGAAGCGAGCGGCGTGCGAGGTGGAGCGAGGGACGTGCGAGGTGAAGCCAGGGGCGTGCGAGGTGGAGCGAGGAGCGTGCGAGCCCGATCCTGGAGCCGGTCGGCCGAGGGCTGGCAGGGGACGCGCGGGAGAAGGGCCGGGGATGACGGCGACGGTCACGAGCCTCATCACTCATGACCGTCGCGAGCAACTCTGCGGACGCGGGTGCGCGGCTGGCTACCCCGCGGCCGTCGACGCGCCGGGTGGCGGCGGCGATGGCGGTACTTGAACGGGGTGTCGGCATCATCGCTGACGCCCCAGAGGCTCAGGTCGACGGTCTCCGGGGAGACGTTCTGCAGCTCGACGGCGTCTTCGTAGGGCGGGTCCGTGTGGCTGAGGATCTCCGAGATCACCACCCGGGTGAGTTCGCGCACGTTGGCCGCGCCCGGGGTGGCCTGCCCGGTGGGGAAGCGGATGATGGTGGTCGCGCCGTCCGGGGCCCGGCCCTCCGAGGTGTTGGGGGCCTGGTTCCCGAACGTCACCCGATCGAGGACGGTGGCGGCGTCCCCCGCCACCAGGCTGAGCGTCTCGCCGCCGGCGCCGAGGCGGAACGGAAGGTGATCGGCGTCGGTGCGGCGCAGGTCGGAAGCGAAGAACTGGATGAAGCCCCTGGGGGCGATGAAGGAGAGGGGCGGAATGGGGCGGTGGGTGAAGGGTGGCGAGGCACGATCGGTGAGGATGAGCCCGCCGAGGGCGACGGGGTCTGCTGCGGGGTTGTGGAGTTCGAGCCAGTCGTCGCCGGTGGCTGGGGAGGCCATCCACTCGTTGATGCGCAGCACTTCCGGCGGCGAGGTGGTGAGGGGCAGGTTCGCGGTGGCCGGGGTGGGCCGGTTGAGTTGCCAGGGGCCGACCCCTTCCGGCAGGCGGCCGACGCTGAGGTCATCCGCCTGGAGGCCGGTCTGGAGTTCGTCCCAGGGGGTGCCGTCGGGGCCCAGCAGCCGGAGGGT
>ERZ761609.2934-NODE-2934-length-11797-cov-5.848748_pt1 | contig 11797 bp, 12 predicted proteins | sample MGYA00511163_ERZ761609 | MGnify/ENA primary metagenome ERZ761609 (study PRJEB28899, sample SAMN02445070) | bioreactor sludge metagenome | biome: EBPR sludge | place: Australia: Brisbane, Thorneside Wastewater Treatment Plant | collected 2011-12-16 ... | reverse complement strand
CACAACACCACGGTGGAAGTGGTCTGGACGGTGGTTCCGGCGCTGATCCTGGTGGGCATTGCCAGCCTGTCCTTCCCGAACCTCTACTACCAGAACGTCACGCCGAACCTCGGCGAGATCGCGGCGACGTCGAAGAAGCTGCTGGCGGAAGGCAAGACGGCCCAGCACCTGGCCTATACGAAGAACTATTTCCCGGACGCCGCGGAGAAGGGCTTCATCAACGTCAAGGTTCAGGGCAACCAGTGGAACTGGACCTACACCTATCCGGACCTCGTCGATGAGGGCGATGTCCCGGTCGAGTTCGTTTCGAACGGTGTCCACAAGGGCCGTCCGAGCGACAAGGAAAACTACGAGAAAGCCACTGGCCGCCGCGACTTCGACTCGCTGCCGGTGAACTACGCCACCGACTATCCGATGGTCGTGCCGGCGGGCCGCTATGTCCGCTACTACGTTGCCGCCGCAGACGTGATCCACTCGTGGACCGTTCCGGCCTTTGCCGTGAAGACCGACGCTGTGCCGGGCCGCCTGAACGAAGGCTGGTTCCTGGTTGAAGAGCCGGGCATCTATTACGGCCAGTGCTCGGAACTGTGCGGTATCGACCACGCTTACATGCCGATCGAGGTTCGCGTTGTGACCCAGGCCCAGTTCGACCGTTGGGCCGAGCTGATGAAGGCCGGTGACTACGAAGGCGCCCTTGCAGCCACCGTCACGATGACGGCGGAACTGGCGCCTGAAACCAAGTACGCTTCCAACAACTGATTTCCTGAAGAAGAGTATTCCACATGCCCATGGATCAAGTTGCCCTCGATCACGGCCACTACGCTCACGATCACAAGCCCGGCTTCTTCACGCGCTGGTTCTTCTCGACGAACCACAAGGATATCGGCACGCTCTACCTCGTCTTCTCGTTGATCGCGGGTATCGTCGGCTACTCGCTGTCGGGCCTGATCCGCTGGGAGCTGGCTGAGCCGGGCCTCGGTCCGCTGCTGTGGTTCCAGACCAGTGTAATGGGCCTTGAAGGTGACGCCGCCATCACGGCAGCCAAGCACTTCTACAACGTCGTGATCTCGTATCACGGCCTTATCATGATCTTCTTCATGGTGATGCCGGCGCTGATCGGCGGCTTCGGTAACTGGTTCGTGCCGCTGATGATCGGCGCGCCGGACATGGCCTTCCCGCGGATGAACAATATCTCGTTCTGGCTGACTGTTGTGGCCTTTATCCTGGCCAGCATCTCGATGGTTGTTCCCGGCGGCCCGGGCGGCAACGGTTTCGGGGGTGGCTGGACGATCTATCCGCCGCTCTCGTCTTCGGTCGGACACCCCGGCCCGTCGATGGACCTGCTGATCCTGTCGCTGCACACGGCGGGTATCGCGTCGATCCTCGGCGCCATCAACTTCATCGTCACCATCCTCAACATGCGCGCCCCGGGCATGACGCTGCACAAGATGCCGCTGTTTGCCTGGTCGATGCTGGTGACAGCCGTGCTGCTGCTGCTCGCCCTGCCGGTGCTTGCCGGCGCGCTGACCATGCTGCTGACCGACCGTAACTTCGGCTCGCAGTTCTTCATCCCCGGCGGCGGCGGCGACCCCGTGATGTTCCAGCACCTGTTCTGGTTCTTCGGCCACCCCGAAGTTTACATCATGATCCTGCCGGCCTTCGGCATCATCAGCCACATCGTCTCGACCTTCTCGAAAAAGCCGATCTTCGGTTATCTCGGTATGGCCTATGCGATGGTGTCCATCGGCGTGATCGGCTTCGTCGTGTGGGCGCACCACATGTACACCGTCGGTATGAACGTCGATCTGAAAGCTTACTTCGTGGCGGCGACGATGGTGATCGCGGTGCCGACCGGCATCAAGATCTTCTCGTGGATCGCCACCATGTGGGGCGGCTCCATTGACTTCAAACTGCCGATGCTCTGGGCAATCGGTTTCATCTTCCTGTTCACCGTTGGCGGTGTAACCGGCGTGGTGCTGGCGAATGCCGGTATCGACCACTCGCTGCACGATACCTACTATGTCGTCGCGCACTTCCACTACGTGCTGTCGCTCGGCGCGGTGTTCGGCCTGTTCGCAGGCTGGTACTACTGGTTCGAGAAAATGTTCGGCGTGAAGTATAACAGCTTCCTCGGCGGCCTGCATTTCTGGCTGATGTTCATTGGCTCGAACGTGCTCTTCTTCCCGCAGCACTTCCTCGGCCTGCAGGGCATGCCGCGCCGCTATATCGACTACAACGAAGGCTTCGCGCTTTGGCACTATGTGTCGTCGATCGGCTACGCGATCACGCTTGCTGCCACGCTGATCTTCTTCTTCTCGCTGCTGGTCGCGTTCATCCAGCGCCGCAAGGCAACGGTGGATGCGCATGGCAACGGCAACCCTTGGGGCGAAGGCGCCACGACGCTGGAATGGACCCTGCCGTCCCCGCCGCCGTTCCACCAGTATAACGACCTGCCGCACTTCGACGGGAAGGGCGGTCACTGACTTTCCCGGCCCGCCGCTCCGGGCCGGACCTGAACTGAAACAACGGGGCGGCCCTCACGCGACTGGCGTGCGGGCCGTTTCGGCTAGGAAGGCCAAGACGAAAACCGAGATGACCGAACTGCCTGCCACCCCCCAGATCCGCCACGCAACCGCGTCGGACTATGTGAACCTGATGAAGCCCCGCATCATGATGCTGGTGGTGTTCACGGGCTTTGCAGGGCTTGTGGCAGCGACTGGGATCACCGGCATCGCCATGCATCCGCTGATGGCCGCCATTGCCACGTTCGCCATCGCGCTCGGCTCGGGCGCGGCAGGCGCGATCAACATGTGGTACGATTCCGATATCGACGCCGTGATGGCGCGCACCGCGACGCGGCCGATCCCGTCGGGCGCTGTGCCCCGCGAGGAAGCGCTGACGATGGGCCTGATTATGTCGGGCGTGTCGGTGCTGCTGATGTGGATGGCGACCAACTGGCTGGCGGCCGGGCTGCTCGCCTTCTCGATCTTCTATTACGGCGTTATCTACACGATGTGGCTGAAGCGGGCGACGCCGCAGAATATCGTCATCGGCGGCGGCGCAGGCGCTTTCCCGCCGGTGATCGGCTGGGCGGCGGTGACCGGCAACATGCCGCTGGATGCGTGGATCCTGTTCGCCATCATCTTCTTCTGGACGCCGCCGCACTTCTGGGCGCTGTCGCTGCTGGCGCACAAGGAATACGCCAAGGTGTCGGTGCCGATGCTGCCGGTGACGCACGGTGCGAAGGCGACGCGCACGCAGATCCTGCTCTACACGGCCCTGCTGGTTGTGGTCTCGATGGCGCCGCTGGCGACGGGGCTTGGCGGCTGGATCTATGGCGCGGTCGCCGCTGCGCTCGGCGCGGTGTTCCTTGCGTATGCGGTGCGCCTGACGCGCTCGAAGGCGGGCGATGAGGACGCGCCCGGTGCCGACATGAAACTGGCGAAGACGACCTTCGTGTTCTCGATCCTCTACCTGTTCGCGCTGTTCGGCGCGGTGCTGGTGGAGCATGGCGCGGGACTCTGGTTCCCGCTGGTGGGGGGGTGACATGACGGACGCTCCGAAGCCCCCGCCGCAGATCCCGCAACTCGATGCGGACGCGCTGAAAGCGCGCAAGCGGCGCAATCTCTGGCTCGGCCTCGCGCTCGCCGCGTTTGTCGTGCTGGTGATGCTGATCACCATGGTGCGCCTGCACACCGGCACCGGCATTTCAGAGCGGATGTGATGGCCCTTTCGAACCGCACCATTGCGCTGATCGCGTCTGCCGGGGTCGCCGGCATGGTAGGCCTCGCTTATGCCGCCGTGCCGCTCTACGACATGTTCTGCAAGGTCACCGGCTTTGGCGGCACGACCCGGGTGGCGACGCAGGGGCCATCGCAGATTCTCGACCAGACGGTAGAGGTGCGCTTTGACGCGAACGTGGCGGATGCGCCGCTGCAGTTCCGTGCGCTCCAGACCCGCCAGACAGTGCAGCTCGGCCAGCACGGGCTCGCCTTCTACGAGGTGAAGAACCCGACGAATCAGGAAGTGCGGGTCATCGCCGCCTACAATGTGACCCCCCATTATGCGGGTCCGTACTTCAACAAGCTCGAATGTTTCTGCTTTTCCGAGCGCGTGATTGCGCCCGGCGAGACCCGGAAACTGCCGGTTGTCTACTTCGTGGCGCCGGAACTGGTGACCGACCGGGTGGCCGGAAAGCTCGAAACCATCACGCTCAGCTACACTTTCTTTGACAGTTCGGCCTATTCAGGCCCCCGCGACCAGCCTGTGGCCCGCAAGGCTGCTGAGGGTGCGGCGAATTCGGCCTCACCCGGCTGACCCGGTTGCAACGTGGGCGGGGCACACGCTAAACAGCCCCAAAGTTATGGGATTCCATAGAGGATTTGAGACTCATGGCCGGCGGCGACGTCAAACACGACTACCACCTCGTAAACCCCTCGCCCTGGCCGCTGATCGGTTCGGTCGCTGTGCTGGTTCTGGCGCTGGGCGCTGTCACCTACATGAAGGGCCTGTTCGGCATCGCTGAAGGCAGCTGGTGGCTGATGGCCATCGGTTTCGCCATGGTCTTCTGGGTGATGTTCGGCTGGTGGGCCACCGTCGTCAAAGAGGGCCGCACGGGTGACCATACCCCGGTCGTCGAAATCGGCCTGCGCTATGGCATGCTCTTGTTCATCGCCTCCGAAGTGATGTTCTTCGTGGCCTGGTTCTGGGGCTTCTTTGAGTTCGCCATCTTCTGGGATGCCCGCGTCGGCCACACTTGGGATGCTGCCAACCCGCTGTTCCAGGAAAGCCTGCAACGCTTCGCTCAGTGGCCGCCGGCGGAAGTGACAACATTCGATCCGTTCCATCTGCCGCTGATGAACACGCTGGTTCTGCTTCTGTCGGGCACCACGGTGACCTGGGCGCACCATGCGCTGGCCCATGGCGACATGAAGGGCGCGAAGCTCGGCCTGTTCATCACCATCGTGCTCGGCCTCGGCTTCACCGCGCTTCAGGTGCTCGAGTACAGCCATGCCGGTTTCACCTATGACGGCACGCTGTATGGGTCCGCCTTCTTCATGGCCACGGGCTTCCACGGCGCCCACGTCGTGATCGGAACGATCTTCCTGATCGTCTGCCTGATCCGCATGTATGCCGGCAACCTGACGCCCAAGAAGCACCTGGGCTTTGAATTTGCTGCCTGGTACTGGCACTTTGTGGACGTTGTGTGGCTGTTCCTGTTCGCCTTCGTTTACGTTACGCCCTACCTCGCCTTCGAGACCGGCAAGTAACGCAGCAAAGGTCTGCGCTTTGAAACAGGGCCCGCCGGTGCAACAAGGCTCCGGCGGGCTTTTTCTTGGTGCGAGGGAGTGATGCGATGACGTTCCGGCCCTATCCACTGCTCAGCCTGCTGACGGCCGTTTCGGTCGTCATCTTGGTGATGTTCGGCAACTGGCAATGGGGCAAGTATGACGCCAAGCGCGCGGGCCTTGAGGCGCCGCCGGAGCTGGTGACGCTGGAGGGCACACTGCTGCCCGGCACGGTGCGGCAGGTCTATGCGCTGACGGATGGCAAGGCGGCATGGCGGGATGTGGCGCTGGTGGAGACGGCAGACGGCGCGGTGTTCGTGCCTCAGACGATCCATTACGGCATGGACGCGCCGGCGGCGCTGGTGCTGGAGGCGCCGCAATTCTACGCCTCGCGCGGGCTGTGGCATGAGGTGAAGGGGCGCAATGCCTTCTCAACGGCGGACAAGCCGGAGGCGGGGCTGTTCTACGCGTTCGATCCGGCCGTGATGGCGGCGGGGTTGCCGGAGGATCTGGCCGGGCGGGTCGCGGCGCGCATCTTCGAGCCGGAGATGTTGCTGCGCACGGACGGGCCGATGGCGGTGCCTGTCGACAATCTCTTCCTGCGGCCGGAACTCGACGCGCGGATGACGCCGGAGCGCCATTTCGGCTACGCGATCACCTGGTGGGGCCTCGCCATTGCACTCATCGGTGTGTATCTGGCCCTGCATCAACAGCGCGGACGGCTCCGCTTCAGCAAGACAGGCGACCAGTGAAGTATATTTCCACACGCGGCGACGCCCCGGCGACCAGATTTGCAGAGGCCTGCCTCGCCGGCCTCGCGCCCGATGGCGGCTTGTATGTGCCGGAGACCTGGCCGCAGATAGCGCCGGTAAAGCCGGGCGAACCCTATGCCGAAGTCGCGGCGCGTATTCTTTCTGCGTTTGCAGGGGACTCCATTCCCGCAGCCGACCTGAAGACGATCTGCGCCGAGGCCTATGCCAGCTTTTCGCATCACTCCGTTGCGCCGCTGACGCAATGGGGGCCGGACAGCTGGCTGATGGAGCTGCACCACGGCCCGACGCTGGCGTTCAAGGACGTGGCGATGCAGCTGATCGGCAAACTGTATGACTACCTACTGGAAAAGACCGGCCGTACACTGACGGTGGTGTGCGCGACCTCCGGCGATACCGGGGGCGCGGCCGCGGCGGCTTTTGCCGGGGCGAAGCGGGCGAAGCTGGTGATCCTGCATCCGTTTGGCCGGGTATCGCCGGTGCAGCGTCTGTTCATGACGACGACCGGGCAGGGCAATGTGCTGAACCTTGCGCTTGATGGTGACTTCGACGCAGCGCAGGCGATCGTGAAACAGCTGTTCGCGGACAAGAGCTTTTCGGCGGATGTATCGCTGTCGGGCGTGAACTCCATCAACTGGGCGCGCGTGGCGGCGCAGTGTGTGTACTACGCGACGAGCCAGGCGCAGCTGCGCGGGGCGCCGATCCGCTATGTGGTGCCGAGCGGAAATATGGGCGATGCGCTGGCGGGCTATGTCGCGGCGCGCTGCGGCTTGCTGACCGGCGGGTTCGAAGCGGTGTGCGCGGTGAACGAGAATGACGCGCTGGCGCGCCTGTTCAATTCCGGCCGCATGACGCGCGCTGCGGCAGTCGCCACGCCGAGCCCGGCGATGGACATTTCCGTGCCGTCGAACTTTGAACGCTTCCTGTTCGAGATGACGGGGCGTGATGCGGCGGCGATCCGCGCAACATATTCCGCCTACGCACAATCTGGCGATACGGCGCTGCCCGAAGGCGCGGCTTCGCGCCTGTCCTGTTCGGGGCTGTCTGCCGCGTCCGTCAACAATGCCGATACGCTGGGCGAGATGGAACGCTTCCGCACAGAAACCGGCTGGCTGATCTGTCCGCATACGGCAGTTGGCACCGCGCTGGCGCGGCGGCTGAAGAGGAAAGATGTCGCCACAGTTGTGCTCGCCACGGCGTCGGCAGCCAAGTTTCCGGAGACAGTGCAGGAGGCGACGGGCCATGACGCACCGCTGCCCGTGCGATCTGCAGAGCTGCTGAAGCGCGGCGAAGTGTATGAGCGCCTGCCGGCAGACCTCGCCGCTGTGCGCAGCCGCATCCTCAGTTTCGCGGGCTGACGCGCGATGCAGGGCGTTCCGCTGGACACCCTGATCACCACCGGGCGGCTTGTTATCGCCCCGGCCCGGCGCGCTGACTTTCACGACTGGGCCAGGCTGCGCCGGGAAAGCCGCACCTATCTCGAGCCATGGGAACCGCTCTGGCCGCTCGACGCGCTGACCCGCAGGGACTGGAACCGGCGGATTTCTGCCTGGACGAATGCCTGGAAGGCAGGAACAGCGTTCGTGTTCTTCACCCGCCGCCAGACGGACAACGCACTGCTGGGAGGCCTGTCGCTGACGCAGGTTCGGCCCTGGCCGGCCGAAAGCGCCAGCCTAGGCTACTGGCAGGGCGCGGGCTTCGAAGGGCAGGGATATATGCGGGAGTCGGTTGCGGCCATCTGCAACTGGGCCTTTTCCGAACTGGACCTGAAGCGTATCGAGGCCGGCATCGTGCCCGAGAATGCCCGGTCCCGCCGGGTGCTGGAAGGCACGGGATTTGCTGAAGAAGGCCGCGCCGCTTCGTATCTCGAGATCAACGGGACGCGGCGCGACCATGTTCTTTTCGGTCTCGTCAGGCCGGAATCTGACCGCTAGGATTCGCGTATGCCGCTGATGAAACCCGTACAGGCGCAAGGCAGCTGGAAGTGGCGTCCGCTGACGGGCCGGCTCGAGATTGACGCGCCGGTGGGCACGCCGTTGTCGGACCTGAACGGGAACTGGTCGCTGGATGCGCTGGAGAAGATGCTGGAAGGCCTCAGCCGCGGGCGCCTGCGCCGCGTGTTCGAGCCGGGCGATGGCCCGGTGCGTTGCCCGCTGCGCTTGTCCAACGGCCAGGACATTCACCTCGTCGGCATGTTCGTCAGCGAGACGGAAGCAAGCGGCATGTTGCTGACCGGCGAGTCCTTCCCCGAACTCGATCAGGCCGACCTGCGCCCGGGGCCGGACCTGGTGCCGGTCTACCAGCCGATCATCTCGCTGCGCGATGGCAAGGTAATGGGCTTCGAAGCGCTCGCCCGTTGGAATGGCACCGATCCGTCCGCGCCGCCGAGCCGGTGGGAAGATCATGCACTCGCCACCAACATGCTGATCCGCGCTGCCGAAACGGTGGCGGTAATGCGCCGCGAGACGAAGCGCGACGACCTGTTCGTGCACGTGAACCTGACGGCGCGCGATATCATCCGCAGCAACATGCCGGCGCTGATCGATGCGCTGATGGGCAGTCACAACCTGCCCGACCGCACCATCCGCATTGAGCTGACCGAACAGGCCGCGCTGCGCGACGGGCCGAAAACGGTGGCCGCCGCGATGGCGCTGAAGGCGGTGGGCGCGGGTCTGGTGCTCGACGATTTCGGCACGGGGCATTCCTCGTTTGCCTGGCTGGCGGATCTGCCGTTCGACAGCCTGAAGATCGACCATGGCCTCACTGCTCGCCTCGGTGAAGCGCGCACCGATACAGTGCTCGCCACTGTCACGCTGCTGGCGCAGCGCCTTGGCATGTCGACGACAGCAGAAGGCGTGGAGAAGCGCGAAGATGGCGGGCGCCTGCGCGCACTCGGCTTCGACTATGCGCAAGGCTTTGCGTTTGCGCGGCCGATGGATGCGGAAAACGCGCTGAAGTTCCTGCGCGGCTAGCCCACCGGTCGCTGCATGAACAGCACCATGGGGCGCATCTTTTCCGGATAGTCCACGAAGGGCGGGCAATCTTCGAAACCGAAGGAACGGTAGAGGCCGATGGCTTCCACCATGTCGCGCGTGGTGTCGAGCCGCATCGTCTTGTAGCCGTCGCGGGCAGCTGTATCGATCAGGGCCTGACAGAGCCGGCGCCCCAGACCGCGGCCAGCGGCGATGGTGCGCACGAACATGCGCTTCATTTCGCAAGTGTCGGCATCAATGCGCTTGAAGGCAACGCCGCCGAGAATGTCGCGGCTGTCTTCGGCAATCAGCATACGGCCATTCGGCGGGCCGTAGAGTCCCTCAAGGTTCAGCAGTTCGGCATCGAGCCCCTGATGGCTGAATGCCATTTCGACAAGCCACGGGTCGTCCTTGTAGCGCTCGCGGCACCAGGCAGTGTATTCCGAAATCAGGCCGCCGAAAGCGGCGACTTCCAGCGGGCCCTTGGCTTCGTGGATGGTGATTGTTTCAGCCATTATGCATTCCCCGCACCGGACTGGAATCGCGATGGGTCAATTCCCATCCGCGTCATGGCGTGGCGCCATTTGTGTTCATAGGATCCGCCGAAGATGAGATCCGTATCCGGCTCACACACGATCCACGCGTTCTCCGCAAGCTCCGCTTCCAGCTGGCCCGCGCCCCAGCCGGCATAGCCGAGCGCGAAGACGGACTGGCGCGGCGCTGAAATCGATCCGATCATCGCCAGGATATCCTTCGTTGCCGTCATGCAGATGTCGCCGTCCACCTCAATGGTCGCGCCGTCGCAGATGACATCATCCGTATGCAGAACAAATCCGCGCTCCTGCGCCACCGGCCCGCCTTCGAGCACGCGCACGCCGCGCAGCGAGATTTCCATCCGTATGCCCATCTGTTCCATCAGGTCCTGAAGGTCCACGCCTTCCATCGGCTTGTTCAGAACGATGCCCATCGCAAATTCCGGCGTGTGCGCGCACAGAAGGATGACCGAGCGATTGAATCGGTCGTCGCCGATGCCGGGCAGGGCGATCAGCAGCTTGCCTGTCAGGTCGGTGTCGAACTGCATGGGCGGCCTCCGGGCGGGAAGCTGGGCCAGCCGGGCGGCGATTGCAAGTGAAAACCGGGCAGTGGTTCCTGGCAGCAGCCTTGCGGTGCGGCGCTCATCGGCCTATTTCCTCCGGGTCATCAAGGAGAACTCCCCATGCCCATCAAAGTCGGCGACAAACTGCCCGAAGCAACCTTCATGGAAATGACGGCCGATGGCCCGAAACCCGTCACCACCGCGCAGGTGTTCGGCGGCAAGACGGTCGCGCTGTTCGCCGTTCCGGGCGCATATACGCCCACCTGTTCGGCCCGCCACCTGCCGGGCTTTGTCGACAAGGCCGGGGAACTCAAGGGCAAGGGCGTGGACGAGATCGTCTGCACCTCGGTGAATGACGTGTTTGTCATGGGCGCCTGGGGCAAATCGTCGGGCGCTGGCGAGGCTGTGCGCATGCTGGCCGACGGCAATGGCGCGTTCGCCAAGGCCATTGGCCTGGAGCTGGACGCCTCCGGCTTCGGCATGGGCCACCGCTCGCAGCGCTATTCCATGCTGGTGAAGGACGGCACGGTTGCAGAGCTGAATGTCGAAGCCGGCGGCGAGTTCAAGGTTTCCAGCGCCGACTACCTGCTCGGTCAAATCTGACCCTCCGGCGTTAACCCGCTTTAACCGAATACCTCCATGATCGGCCTGCTCGGGGTATGGGCAGGCCGATTTTGCTTGTGGATTTATTGAAAAACGGCAAATCCTTCCCCAACTCAGTATGACTGTCATAGTGGAGAGGGACCCATGGACATTATCGCTTCCACCTTCGTGCTGATCCTTGCGGTCGGCCTTATCCTTATTTTCTCGTCGCTGAAGTTTGTGCCGCAGGGCTACAATTGGACCGTCGAGCGCTTCGGCCGATACACGCGCACGCTAGGCCCCGGCCCGCACGTCATCACCCCGTTCATCGACCGGATTGGCCGGCGCATGAACATGATGGAGACGGTGCTGGACGTGCCGCAGCAGGAAGTGATCACCAAGGACAACGCGATGGTCTCCTGCGACGCCATCGTGTTCATACAGGTGATCGATGCGGTGCAGGCGGCCTATGAGGTGAACAACCTCACGCACGCCATCACAAACCTCTCGATGACCAATATCCGTACCGTGGTCGGCTCGATGGACCTCGACGAAGTTCTGTCGAACCGTGACGAGATCAACGCCCGCCTGCTCGGCACGATTGATGCCGCGACCCATCCCTGGGGCGTGAAGGTGACGCGTATCGAGATCAAGGACCTGACACCGCCCGCTGACATCACCGAAGCAATGGCCCGGCAGATGAAAGCGGAGCGATTGAAGCGCGCTGAAATTCTGACTGCAGAAGGCGAGAAACAGTCCGCCATCCTCAAGGCCGAAGGGCAGAAACAGGCGCAGATCCTCGAAGCTGAAGGCCGCCGCGAAGCTGCGTTCCGCGACGCTGAGGCACGCGAGCGCGAGGCGGAGGCCGAAGCGAAAGCAACGGCGATGGTCTCTGAAGCGATTGCGCGCGGCGATGTAAACGCAATCAACTACTTCCTTGGCCAGGCCTACGTTGCGGCGTTCGAGAAACTCGCCAGCTCGCCTCAACAGCGCACGGTGATCATTCCCGCTGAATTCTCATCGATCCTGGGCACAATCGAAGGCATCAAGAGCCTTTCCGAAGCTGCAAAATCCGCAGCACCGCGCGCT
>ERZ761609.2933-NODE-2933-length-11798-cov-5.543302_pt1 | contig 11798 bp, 10 predicted proteins | sample MGYA00511163_ERZ761609 | MGnify/ENA primary metagenome ERZ761609 (study PRJEB28899, sample SAMN02445070) | bioreactor sludge metagenome | biome: EBPR sludge | place: Australia: Brisbane, Thorneside Wastewater Treatment Plant | collected 2011-12-16 ... | reverse complement strand
GGAAATGGAAAGGCGCGATGATAAGCATCGCCGGTTCAGACCCCCGCTACCTTCTCGAACGCTTGCGCGAGTGGCGCAATGAATTCAAAACGGACGGTTTTCTACACAAATAAGGACGACACATCATGCTGATTCAAAAAGCCGTTGCCAGTCTTGGCAAACCCACGTCGAGGAAATTGGCGCTTCGCAAAGCAGCCCTACACGAGGAATCCGCACGAACCATCGGCGGCATGCTGGAGGAAATCATCGACGCCCGCGAGCGCCCTAATCGTTGGCGCACTCTACCACGTCGCGAAGGTGTTTTGCTGCGAGCAAGACAAATCGAACTGATGCGGCGCGAGGATGAATTACTCAAAAGCGCAGAGACTCTCGCACAGTGGGCACTCGAAGACAGCCAGGGGCTTGGATAGCATGCCGAACTTTGCGATCCAGCTTAACGGGCAAACGCATAATTTGAATATGCTTTCCCGTCAGCATCTCTTGCGATGGGGAAAAGTGTTGACCCGCGTCGGGGCGCGTTTGGAATCGCTCGACAAAGACAAAAGCGTTACGACCGCCTATCAGATCGAACACGAGATGCGGTCCGCGTGCAAGCAAATCCTGCAAAATTATGATGCGCGCTTCACTCACATTGATCTAGACGGGGTTTCGGTGGAGGAAATGAATAAGGCCATCCAAACCCTCTGGCGCAAAAACCAATTGAACACATCAAGGAAATAACATCATGGCCATTTCACTTGGCGATGCAGTAGTCACATTTAAGGCCGACATGACCGATCTGAATAAGGCGGTCACTCAAGCCACGCGCCAAGTCAAAAAAGACTTCGGCGGACTCATGGACGCCACGAGCGCGGTCGGGCGCGGCTTTACCGTACTGGGCGGCGTGATAACCGGCGCATTGGCATTGGCTATCAATGAATCAGTGAACTTTGAAAGCGCGTTCGCGGGCGTCCGTAAGACGATGGACGGCACAGAGGAAGAATTTGCGGCTATCCGTGAAGCCATTCAGGAAATGAGCACGGAGATACCGGTTGCCGCGAACGAATTGGCGCGCATCGCGGAGATGGGCGCGCAGTTGGGCATCCGCAAAGAAGACATCATGTCTTTTACCCGCACGATTGCCGATATGAGCGTCGCCACCAATATGACGGCGGAATCCGCAGCCGAAATGATGGGGCAATTTGTCAACATCACCGGTATCAACCCCTCGAAAATTCAGAACCTTGGATCGGTGATTGTCGAACTCGGCAACAACGGGGCATCTACCGAATCGCAGATCGCCGAGATGGCGTTGCGCCTTGCGGGCGCTGGCACGACGGCGGGGTTGTCCGCACAAGACATTCTCGGCTTCTCGTCCGCTCTGGCGAGTGTAGGCATCAACGCGGAAGCGGGCGGTACGGCTTTCTCCAAAGTGTTTATTGAGTTGGCTGGTCATGTGTCCGCTGGCGGGCAGGGATTGACAGACTTTGCCGCCGTTGCCGGAATGACGGCGGAACAATTCGCGGAGCAATGGCGCACGAATCCGACATCGGCGATCATTGCGTTTGTCGAAGGGCTTGGAAAAGTCGAGGCGGCAGGCGGCGATCTGTTTGCCGTACTGGAGCAACTCGACATCAAAGAGATTCGATTGCGGGACTCGCTATTGCGCTCGGCTAACGCTGGGCAGTTAATGGCCGAATCCATCGCAATGGCCAACGCGGAATTCACAGAAAACAACGCGCTAACCGACGAGGCCACAAAACGCTACGCGACAACCGAGTCGCAGTTGAAGCTCTTCAAGAACTCACTCGTGGAACTTGCCACGGTCATTGGGGATGCGTTGCTTCCGCCATTGCGCAAGATCGTGGACGTATTGAGGCCAGTCATACTGAACATCGCAGACTGGATGCGGGCACACCCCAATCTAACCATGGCCATCGTCGCGAGCGCGGCAGCCATCGGCACGTTGGCGCTTGTGCTGGGGCCGTTCCTGATCATGTTGCCAGGACTCTCGATTGCGTTTACTGGTCTGTCCGCAGCAGCGGGCGCGCTGGGCATATCTTTTGCCGGTATCGCTGCGGCAGGCGGGCCTATTGTGATCGTCGGCATCGCGCTCATTGGGCTGGGCCTGCTTATTCGAGAGAACATCCACGCATGGAACGATCTGCGAGCCGCACAACGGGAGGTCGAGGCAGGCAATCAGCAGGTAGAGGCCGGAATCCAGAGACTAATCGACAAGTACAAGGCGCAGGGCATCGCGCTTGATGAAGCGCGTATGAAGGAAATGACAGCCAACGAGCAATTGGCCTACCTGAGCCAACAGCGCAACGCGCAAAAAGAGAGCGCCGCCGCCGCCGAGATTCAGATTCTTACGCGTACCGATGCAACGCGAGAAGAGATACACCGCGCAGAACTAGCTCGAATGGCCCTTGAAACAGATGCGCGCACCGGCGCTCTTGTGGCGCTAACGAATCTCACTACCGAGGAAATCAAGGACCTATTGCGACTTAACGAGTCACAAAAGAAAAGCCTGGTCACAACCATTACGAACCTACGATCCGCAGGCGCGGAAACCGACGCGATTACAATGGAGATAAGGCAGAATCTTGAGCGTTTCAGCTTAGATCACCACGAAAGCCCGAGCATTAACGATCTTGTTCGGAGCTCTCTGCAAAACACGCTCACGGCAATCAATGGAATCATCGCGCCCATGGGTTCGCTGCTGCTGAACATTCGCGGGATGTGGTCGACGACATGGACGCAGATATTTGACGGAGTTGTCGCCACAATCAACGGCATTCTCAATATGGCGAATAGCGCGCTTGGCGGCTTGCTTGGTGGAGGCAGCGGGGGCGGTTCTGTAGCACCACCCCCGGGCCTTGCGTCGGGCGGTAAAGTCAATCGTGGCGGATGGGCTGTCGTGGGCGAGCGCGGGCCGGAGCTCGTGAATCTTCCGAGCGGCGCGACGGTTTACGACGCCAAGCAATCCGCTATGGCCACAAAAGGCGGCGGCGGGCAGTCCTTCAGCTTTGGGAACATCATTGTCTCGGGCGTAAACGACCCGCGCGCGATTGCCGAACAGGTGAGCGTGCACATCGAGCGCGCGATTCAGAACAAACTATCCAAGCGCGGCCTGCGATTGAGTACCGCGTAATGCGAGCACGAATACTTCTCATGGCGCGCGCACTGTTTCTCCCCATCACGTCGCTTGCGTGTATCGCCATTGGCTTGGGCGGGCTATACGGCTGGCAGGTTTCGCTTGTCGCAATCGGCGCGATTATTTGGGTAGACCTCTTCGCCGCTGGGCGAATGCAGACACAACGATCACCACACGAGCCGGACTAGAAGGAGAATCATGACATGCTCGAACCAATGACGCTACGTAACCCTGACGCATTCGCGCACGACGCGGCGGCGATACAACGCGCACTCGCGGGCAACGCGCTGAAACTACCGCACGTCGCGCTTCGAAACTTTCTAGTGCTGCATTGTGGCATGAATCGCGCAGAGTTGGCTGATTTGACCATGGACGGACTGAAGCAGCTATTCGAGGACGCGCGACGCGCGCACACCGCGGGGCGTGAAGCATGTTAGTGGCCGCAGCCCGCGCGCGCGGGTTCTACGACGAGCAGGCGCGGGAGCGGCGCACGGCTACGCTCAAACAGAATCAGCCAACCGATGTGGCCAATTTACCACAACGGATCATCAACACCTGCAAATCCCGCGACGCTGCCGGAAAAGCCTTCGGCGTGTCTGGGAGCCTGATTAGGTTTAGGTTATCGCTTGGGACAGATGCGGGACAGATTGACAAATTGTCTGAAACGAGAAATCAGGCACTATTCGTAAGTGCCTGATTTTATTTGATTTAAATGGTCGGGGTGAGAGGATTCGAACCTCCGACCTCTTCGTCCCGAACGAAGCGCGCTAAACCGGGCTGCGCTACACCCCGACACAGGGGGAGAGTGTACGATTCGGGCGGGCCGCATGTCAAACGCGCGACACGCGCGCGTCAGGTGGGGTAGTATTTGACGTTGGTTGGTGTACGGCGCGAAGGCGAATCTATGCAGCATATTGACAGGGACCGGGCTACGCCCGGCGGGACAGGTACTACTACCTTTTGGAAGATTTGCCTTGCGATCGCCGTGTTGGCGGTGATCGCGCATGGCGCGGGTATCAATAACGATTTCATAGCCGGGTACGACGATGACGAGTACGTGCTTAAGAATCCGGATATTCGGGCCGGTCTGTCTAGCGGTAGTTTGATATATGTCCTCACTGGCGTGTGCGCGGCAAATTGGCATCCGCTGACGATGTTGTCGCATTTGATCGATGCGACTTTTTTCGGACTTTGGCCTGCGGGGCATCACGCGGTCAATGTTCTGCTCCACGCGCTGAATTCGGCGCTTGTGTTCCTCGCGCTTCTGGGGCTGACAGGTGCGCGCTGGCGGAGTGCTGCGGTTGCGGCGCTATTTGCGGTGCACCCGATTCATGTGGAGTCCGTGGCGTTCATTTCTCAGCGGAAGGATTTGCTCTGCGGACTTTTCTTCCTGCTTGCGCTTCGGGCGTATGGGGTTTACGCCAGGCAGCTTGGCGCGAAAAATTTTGCCTGGGTTGCACTCTGGACTGTGCTCGCGCTGTTGTCAAAACCGGTTGCGGTTACGTTGCCCTTCGTGTTGCTGCTGCTGGATTTCTGGCCTCTGGGAAGACTGAAAGACCTGCGATCCGTCCGCGTGGTGGTGATCGAAAAGATACCGTTGATTTTGCTTGCGCTACTTTCGTCGGTTGTAACGTTTCTTGTTCAGCGTTCGTCTGGTGCGGTAGCGGGATTGGAGTCGCACTCCCCACTTGATCGTATCGCAAATGTATCCGTGGCGTACGTCGCCTATTTGGGAAAGGCGATCTTACCCGTGGGCCTTTCCCCATATTATCCCATGTCGAATAATTTACCGCTTTGGCAAGTGGCAGGTTCGACGCTTTTCTTAGTACTTATTACGTTTGCGCTGCTGTTGCTCGTCAGAAAGGCACCCTTTGGAATAGTTGGCTGGTTGTGGTTTTTGGGAATGCTCGTGCCGATGATTGGCTTGGTGCAGGTAGGCACGCAATCCATGGCCGATCGATATGCCTACATCACGTTTATCGGGTTGTATGTCGTTTTCGTGTGGGGTGTCGGCATGTGCGTTTCAAGATTGCCGAAAGCGGTCGTTGGCGGGGGATGGGCAATACTGCTTCTCTTGCTCCTGACGATGTCAATTGCGCAGACGCGGTACTGGAAAGATTCTGAGACCTTGTGGCAGCGTGCGCTTGCACTGGATCCTGCCAATAACAAGGCGCTCATGTGTCTTGGTTTGAATCGCGCCCGCGAGGGGCAGTTGGACGCAGCATTGGCATTTATGGAAGAGGCGAACAGAATCTTGCCAAGCAGTTCGTACCTCGGGAACCTGGGCGGGGTACAATTTGAGATGGGGAGGGTGGACGATGCCATTGCAACGTTCACGCGTTCACTGGAATTGAATCCGAAGAACCCAAAGGCCCGCTTTAATCTCGGGATTGCCTATTGCTCGAAGCGACTGCCGGACGACGCGGAGCGGGAGTTTGATCAAGTCGATGGGAAGACGGCGGGCTTCTATGTGGAGACCGCGCAAGTGTTGAACCGGTTCGGCTATCCGCAGCGCGCGCTGGCGAGATTGGAAAAAGCGAAGGAGATCGATCCGGCATATCCTAATCTTGATGCAGCGATTGCGGCTGTGCGCGCAGCCATTTCGAAAGCACAATCTACTCCGGCGAACTGAGCCGCTTCATCTTCGAACGAATTCGCGCCAGGCGATGTTCGAAACTTGCCAGCATGGATTCCGAGACGCCCAGCGCGCGCCCCAACGCAATTCGCGTTTCCAGTTGGCTGATGGCTTCGGAGCAGATTCGCTCCGCTTCTGCAAGATTTCTGGCACGGTGCTCATAATGTTTTGCCAGTTCCCATCGCGCATTCAGGTCGCTTGGGTACTCTGTCACCATCAACGTTAGGATGTCCTGCATGCGCGGGAAGTCATTTAGCCTCTTGCTGGCGATGGCGAGCATTTCCAGGCACTCCCTGCGAAGCCCCGTGTCCCGCTCATCCGCGATAATACGTTCGCCATGGACAATTACGTCCTGATATCGCTTTTGGTTGAAGAAAACTTTCACGAGAGAAAACTTGTCTTCGGTGTGTGTAAAGCCCTCGCCGTTGGGCTGGCACAGGCACTGCGATAGCCATCCAGCCAAGGCCACCAGGGAAAGGATATCCATTTTGTGATGATAGAGGACACCGGTCAGCGGGCGCGCGTCGCGGCTGCGCAGGTAGTCAAACCACAATTGGGGAATCATGTAGCTGGGCACGTCGCCGTGCCGTTCGATGCCTAGTATTTCACGCTCAACGTTTCCAAGGTTGCACGCGCCGAGCCGCCGTTTCCAGAAGCGGCGGGCGGCATGCAGTAGATCGAAATGCATGCCGGAATCGAGTCGAAAAGGAATTCTGTTCTGAATGAATCGCGTGCGGAGCAGGGGAAGGTCAAAGCTTTTGCCATTGTAGCTGACGACGGCTTCCTTGTCCTTGAAGACTTCGGCGAGATACTCGAGCATGGGTTCCTCGTCGTCAAAATCGCGCATGAAGCACTGATCCAGACGAAAGCCGTCCTCGGTAAAATAACCAACGCCGACCAGGAATGCGACGGTGCCAGTGCCCCCGGCGAGCCCGCTTGTTTCCGTATCGATGAACAGGGCCTTTCGAGGGTCGAACGCCTTCAGAGCGTCATCCGAACTCGACAGCGCGATATGATCGCCGCATACGTTCAATACTGCACCGAGATCGATGTTTCCTTGCGCGGTGTCCAACGGAAAGGTTTCGGAAACGAGGAAGAATCCGCGATCTGTTTCTCCGACAATCAGTCCGGGTTGCACCTTGTCGATCTCGAACTCGCCGGATTCGCGTTCCTGACGCAGGGTCTCAAGCTTCTGCTGCCAGTCCGCGCCTTTCATAAGGCCGGGAGTGGACAGGAGCGAGGCCAGTTTGTCGCGTGCGTTTGTCATGCGCCAGGTTGGCCTGGGTTGTCCAGCGCCATCTTAGCGAGGCGAAGCGCGCCACGCTTGCCGTGCGCGCCGACTTCAAGCGAAGGGCCAGTACAACTCGGGCAACCTTCCTTGCAGGAACATCCGCTCACCAAAGAAATGGCTGCTTCAAAAAGTCGATGATGATGCGTGAACAGTTTTTCACTGAAACCTACGCCGCCGGGATAGGTTTCATATAGGTAAATCGCCGGCTTCTCCGAAAATGGCGCGCGAAGCATGCCTTGCGCGCGAATATCGGTGGGGTCGCACATAACCTGTACCGGGGCGACTTGGCGCAGCGTGTTGGCCAGCCCGCTTAAGGCCTCGGAAAGTTCTGTTTGTTTTATTTCAAGTTGATCCGCGGCATTTTCAGGGAACTCAATCCAGTATCCCATGGTGTGCATCGTGCTTTCCGGCAGGTGAATCTCACCCCAGCCCACGTTTTCATGGGTCCCGAACTTTATTTTCTTGTAGATGCTCGGCAGCCAGGTGACGCTCAGTTCACCGGTGCGTTTGATTGCTTCGCCGACATGCTCTTCTCGGAATGCATCAATTACTTTCAGGTCGACCTTGATCTGTGCGTCCGTGTAGTAGTCGACATCAACGGGTCGAGCATAAGCCTTGCGGTCTTCAAGATCGAGGCGATCAATTGTGTACTGCGCGCTTTGATGCAGATAGATGGCATTCTCGAAGACTTCCACCGGCGCCGCGAACAAGTCCACCTCACCGATTACGCGGCCGTTCTGGGAGGTGTCGAGGATGACGACGTTTCCAGGAGCGGCCGTACGCAGGCTGATGTCTTCGGCAGGATAGGTATCCGCGCTCCAATGCCACTTGTCGCGGGACTTCCTTAGGACGCGCTGATCGGCGAGATAATCGAGAATCTCCGAAGTGGAAACCGAATCAATTCCGAAAATTTCGCCTTCCTTGAACGGAATCTCGAAAGCGGCACACTTGATGTGACTGGTCATGATAATCAGGTTGTTGGGATCAACGGTTGCGCTTTCGGGAGATTGGTCAAAAAAGTATTCGGGATGGGAAATGATGTACTGATCCAGCGGAGCGCTCGACGCTATCAGCACGACAAGCGATACGCTTGAGCGTCTACCCGCTCGCCCTGCCTGTTGCCAAGTGCTCGCGATGCTTCCGGAGTATCCGGTCATGATGGACACATCAAGCGAACCAATATCGATTCCCAGCTCAAGCGCATTGGTGCTGACGACTGCCATGATTTCGCCATTACGTAGGCCGCGTTCGATTGCCCGGCGTTCGGTCGGCAGGTAACCGCCCCGGTATCCACATACCAACTTGTCACTTTTGCCCAGCCTGCGAACTTCTTCCTTCAAATAAGTGGTAAGGATCTCCACCCTGAGTCTGCTGCGCGCGAAGATAATCGACTGCACGTTTCGCTGCAGCATCTGCCTTGCTATCCGAGTCGCTTCTTTCACAGAAGATTGCCGAATACCCAATTCTGCGTTTACGACCGGCGGATTATAGAACAGAAAATGGCGCTCGCCCTGCGGCGCGCCGTTGTTGTCGATGAGCCTCATCGGCTTCTCGACGATTCGCTCCGCCATTTCTTTGGGGTTGTTGATTGTCGCGCTGCAACAGATAAACTTTGGATTTGCACCGTAGAAAGCGCAAATGCGTTTCAATCGGCGCAGCACATTCGCGAGATGGCTCCCAAACACCCCGCGATAGTGGTGCAGCTCGTCAATGACAACGTACTCGAGGTTCTCGAACAGTTTCATCCAGATCGTGTGGTGAGGGAGAATGCCGGTATGCAGCATGTCGGGATTGGTCACGACGATATGCCCCGAGTTACGAATCGCTTTTCGGGCGGAAGCGGGCGTGTCGCCGTCAAAGGTGTACGTGCCAATTTTCACGTCAAGCGTGCTGACGGTATTTTGCAGCTCAGCGACCTGATCCTGCGACAAGGCCTTGGTAGGGAAGAGGTATAGCGCGCGGGCGTTGGGATCGCCAACAAGTGTGTGCAAGACGGGTATGTTGTAGCAGAGCGTCTTGCCCGATGCGGTCGGCGTGACGACGCAAACATCGCCGCCTTGCAATACGGCTTCCACCGCGTCGTGCTGGTGTGTATAGAGATCGTTGATGCCGCGCGCCTTCAGCCCCTCCACGAGCTTGGGATGCAGCTCTTTTGGAAAGCCGCCGTAGCGTGCAGGCCGCGCTGGCATGGTTTTCCAGGAGGTCAGATTCTGGCGAAACTGCGGGTCGGCTTTGAGACGGTCAACAATCTGGGAAACATTCATTCCAGCGCATCCAAAGTAGGGGACGATATGCTGAATATACCATCAGTTGTTGGCCGCCGCAATAACAAACTTGCAAATTCCCAGATCTCAGGCGATTTGCCAGCCTCCGCCGTATCTTGTCCAGAGCTTTGGCCGGCGTGATAAAGTATGGGTATGGGAGCGGGGAAGACCGGCGGTCTATCGCAGGTGTGGGAGCCCGGAATCCGCAAGGAGTTTCATGGCACAGTACGAGTTGGTCCTGCAGAAGGACGGGCAGAGCATCAGCACTTACCATATCGGCAACGAGGGACTTGTGCTTGGCCGGGCGTCGGAATGCGACGTCGTTCTGCCGGATTCGCTGGTTTCGCGCCGTCACGCCCGGATCTGGATTGATGGAGATCAGCTCAAAGTCGAAGATCTGGGGTCCCGCAACGGAATCAGCGTAAACGGAGAGCGCGTGGTTCGCCTGCGTGTGGAAGAAGGCGACCAACTCGTCGTTGGCACACATTCCTTCCAAATAACCCGTGCAGCCCGACCGAAGGCCCTTTCGGACACGGGTTCGATGATCAGCTTTGAAAAAGCGGGTGAACTCTTTCAAAAACTGCTTCGGGATTCCAATGCGAACAATCTTCCGATACTTTACAGAGCAACACAACTTCTCGGGACTATTTTCGATCTCGACGACTTGCTGAACCAGTTGCTTGACCTCATCTTCGAGGCCCTGCCAATAAAGCGCGGTTTTATTCTCACACGATTCGAGGGAGATCGAGAGCCGGTGATTCGCGCAAGTCGTCCGCTCACGACCGCGCGTTCTGGTCCACCCCTGAGTCAGACGCTCATTCATCACGTTTTGGAAAATAAGGATGCCGTCCTGACGCACGATGCCCAGAAAGAATTCAAGGGCTCCGACAGCGTTGTAACGCACGGGATTACCGCGGCGATGTGTGTACCGTTGTGTGGGCGGGAGGATGTAGTCGGCGTAGTGTATGTTGATTCCGGCGACGAGGAAATCATTTTCAAGGCGGAACATCTCAAGATGCTCACCGCAATCTGCCGTGTCGCCGGTATCGCTGTTGAAAACGCCCGGCTCCACAAAGACGCCGTTGATCGAGAGCGGCTTGCCGCGATTGGGCAGGCGACCGCCGGCATCGGCCATTGCATCAAGAACATACTTGTCGGGATCAAGGGCGGCGCAGAGTTTGTGGATCTTGCGCTTGAAACTTCGGAAATAAAGTACATTCAGAAGGGCTGGCCACTGATTCGCCGTTCTGCGGACAGAATGGAGGACCTGGTTCTAAACCTCGTAACATTCTCTCGCGAACGCGAGCCCGAACGAACGCCGACCGATGTAAATGCGCTGGTGAAGGAAGTCACCGACACCTTGAAATCGCACGCCGAACGTTCCAAGGTAACGATCGAGTTGGTTCGCAGCGATGTTCCGCGCATTCCGCTAGACAGTTTGGGGATCTATCGAACCATCCTGAACCTTGTAACCAATGCGATCGACGCATGCGAAGAGGCTGGCGGCCGCGTGACGATTCGTACGCACGCAGATGACCGAAGTCTCTATATCGATGTGAAGGACACCGGCGCGGGGATTTCGCCGGAATTCATGCCGCACCTTTTCGAAGCGTTTCACAGCACAAAGGGTTCGCGCGGCACCGGGCTGGGGCTGGCCTGCAGCAAGAAAATAGTCACCGAACATGGCGGCGAAATTACGGTGCAGAGCAAACTGGGCAAGGGATCAAAGTTCTCGATTATTCTGCCTACACGAAATCCCGACCTGGAGAAGACCCAGGGAATAGTCTAGCCGAATCATCGTTACGCTTGCGCGCTACAGCACGCCATACCAACCGTATTGCCGCTTAGGCACCAACACAAAGTTACCGACCGATTCCGGATACCAAGTGTCCTTGTTTTTTCGAATGTGGTCATCAATAGCCGTTACGCCAACGAAATACATCCAATTCTTCTTCGGCGGTGTCCACAGGCTCGAAGTGGCGTCAAGGGTTCGACTCAGTACAACGCGGGTTCGCTCGCGATCTTCGTAAACACGAAGGCGATATCGTATACGGCCGCCGTTTCGTTTGCCGCTGGGTGCCCAACGCAACCGCACGCGGTCATTCCCAACGCGTTCCGGTGGCAATACGGCGGCGAGCATTGGGGGGTAGTCGACAGGCGCTCCCATATACCAGCTGTAATATGGCAAGGACCCCCAGTCGCCGAAGCAATATCCGAGCAGGCGGTATCCATCCCGGGACAGCAGTTCTTCCGGTGTATACGCAAATTGGCGCAGCGGATAACGGTCCGCAAAATACGGGTCGCGCCGCAGGTCAGCTACATTCACCACGGCACCGTCACGCTCCGGCTGGTTAGCGCCGAACATGAGTGCGTCTGCGAGCCTCCATTCTCCGTCGTATTTCACTTCGCAGGTGACGTGATGAAAGACATTCCGCTTGCGGCAGATCGGAAGAGCGTCGTGTAGGGAAAGAG
>ERZ761609.2932-NODE-2932-length-11805-cov-9.524340_pt1 | contig 11805 bp, 8 predicted proteins | sample MGYA00511163_ERZ761609 | MGnify/ENA primary metagenome ERZ761609 (study PRJEB28899, sample SAMN02445070) | bioreactor sludge metagenome | biome: EBPR sludge | place: Australia: Brisbane, Thorneside Wastewater Treatment Plant | collected 2011-12-16 ... | reverse complement strand
CAGGCCGCCGGACGCTAAAGCATCCGGCTAATCTGGCCCCCTGAAGGGGGCCGACTGCCTCCCGCGTGTGGTTGTTGACCGGCTTCAGCCGGTCAGACTTAGCCCCGGGCGCGCGTGGACACTGCGCCTTCTGCTTTAGCGCGGGGCGATCCGCTACTCCCCGCAATTGGGTTGACACAACGATTCCGCGATGTGTACCGCCGGTTGTCGGCTTGCGGTATTTCCGGCGGGGATGTGGTATAAATTGCCGTATCAACTAAACGATGCAAGTTTTCGACTAACCTATTGGCTGCAGGTTATACCACAACATGAATACGCCTCCCCTCACTCAACGCAAGCCGCCGGCGCAGGATGAGGCAGAAGCGCGTGCCTTGATCCGCAAGGCGCGCCCCGACGACGCCCGCGACCCTTTCGCTAACGACCCGAACGCGGAGATCAGCCGCCTCGGGAAATTGGCCCTGCGCCGCAAACATCCGGATACCAATTTTGCCCTCGGCGACCTGTGCGCGCTCCAGACCTTCCAGCCGGACGACGCACGCCTGCTGATCTTCTATGCCGGCAAGACGCTGACCGCTTACCGCCGTGCCGGGGAACTGGCGACCGACGATGACGACCGCGAACTGGCGCGCGCCGCGATCTACGAGTTCACGCGCTGGCTGATCGAGATGGCGCTGCAGTATCCGTCGCGGCGCAATCTGGCGGTGGCGCTGTGGGTCATCGCCGAGCAGGACGGCCCCAACGCCGCGGCGGTGACCACCGTCGAGACCGTCGATCAACTGCTGCAGGCCTATCACCGGCGCATGCAGACTGCCGTCAGCCGCAAGGTGGATACCGGCCGTTTCCGTGATCCGCAGGACGTCGATGACGCCACGATTGCCGACATGGAGTACAGCGAGGTCTACGAGGATTCGCTGGCCGATATCGTCGAGCCGGATCTGACTGAGGGCGCGCTGTCCGCGGATTCGTTCCTCGACCGCCACGCGACGATCGTGGCCGCGCCGGAGGACATCCAGACCGGCCCGCTGCACGCCCAGACGCCCCACGATACCGCCTTTGATCAGCACGTGACCGGCACCAGCGGCCCGATGGAGGAGACCTCGCTGTCTCCGTCACGGCATCTGGTCGACTTTCACGCGGGCAGTGGCGAGTTCGTCGCCGGTGACATGATCGAAGGCACGTATCAGGTCATGGATGTGCGCTACGGCGGCATGGGCGTCGTCTATCTGTGCTATGACCACGACCACCGCGAGCCGGTGGCGATCAAATCGTTCCAGAGCCGCTTTCTGGAAAACGAACGCGCCGTCCACCGCTTCATCAACGAGGCGCTGACGTGGATCCGGCTGGATAAGCACCGCAACATCGTGCAGGCGCGTCTGGTGCGCACCATCAACGACCGGCCGCATATCATTCTGGAGCATATCAGCGGGCCGGAAGGCATCGGCTCTGACCTGCGCAGTTGGATCGACCACCGCCGCCTGACGCTCGAGAAGTCGGTGGCGTTCGCGCTGCACATCGCGCTCGGGATGCAGCATGCCACGCAAAAAGTGCCGGGACTCGTCCACCGCGACCTGAAGCCCGCCAACATCCTCGTCACCCATGACGGCATCGCCAAGGTGACCGACTTCGGTCTCGTGCGCTCGCTGGATACCGATGACGGCGCGCCCGCTGGCCTGGTCTCCCAGTCCACGCATGACGAGCATATCAATCCCAGCGACCGCCTGACGCGCGCCGGCGCGATCGTCGGCACCGCGCCCTATATGTCGCCGGAGCAGTATCACAGCCGTGAGGTCGACACGCGCTCGGACATTTATGCCTTCGGCTGTCTGCTCTACGAGATGCTGACCGGACGTTACGTGTTCACCGCGCGGCGCTTCCCGGAACTGCGCAAGGCGCATCTCAGCGAACAGCCGGTATTCGAAGAACCGCTGCGCGCGCGCGTCCCGCGTCCCCTGCAGGAACTGGTGCTGCGCTGCCTTGAGAAAGAACCCGACAAGCGGCCGCAGCGCTGGGGCGAGATCGTCAATGCGCTGACCGCGCTGTATGAGGAGATGACCGGCGAGACGCCGCAGGTCGAGATCACGGGGCCGGAACTGCAAGCCCGCGAACTGATGGACAAGGGCTATTCGCTCACCGAACTGGGCAAGCTGGACGAAGCGCTCGAGGCCTATGATCAGGCCATCGCCCGCCAGCCCGATTATGCGTGGGCGTGGGCGCGCAAGGGGCGTACGCTGCGCCTGCTCGAGCGCTACGAGGACGCGCTCCAGTGCTATGACCACGCGCTGCAGATCCAGCCGAATTACGCGTGGGCGTGGAACGGCAAGGGCGTAATCTTCGAGCGCATGGAGCGCTACGATCAGGCGCTGGAATGCTTCAAGCTGGCGGCTGAACTCAACGGCGAGGAGGTCTGGCACTGGTATAACTGGGCCAACGCGATCTACAGCCTCGGCGATCAAGAGGCGGCGATCCCCCTGCTCAAGAAGGCGATTGAGGTTGACCCGTCGCATCCCAACAGTTGGGCCAAACTCGGCCAGATCTACCGCCAGTTCGAGCAGTACGACGAAGCGGTCACGGCCTACGAAGAAGCCATCCGGCTTGATCCGGCGTATGCGTGGGCGCATAACGGTCACGGTCTGGCGCTAAAGGCGCTCGGCCGCACGCGCGACGCTGTGATGAGCTTCAAACGCGCCTCGCGCTATCAGCCGCGCGCGGTGATGCACTGGTACAGCCTCGCGGAAATGCTGGTTGACCTCGGCCAGTACCGCGACGCGCTCGAACCGGCGCAGACGGCCACGCGCATCGACCCGAATCACGCGCTGAGCTGGGCGAAACTCGGTCAGGTGCAGCGCCACCTGAAGAAGTACGACGAGGCGCTGGAGGCGTATAACCGCGCCATCGCGCTTGACCCGCACTCGACGTGGGCGATTAACGGCAAGGGCATCGTCCTCGAACAGGTCGAACGCTTCGAGGAGGCGCTGGACTGCTATCAAGTGGCCGCCGAACTCAAGCCGGATGACCTGTGGCACTGGTACAATCAGGGCAACGTGCTCGTGCTCATGGATCGCTTCGAGGACGCGCTGAGTCCGCTGGCGCGGGCCGTCACGATTGATCCGACGCACGCCCGTAGCTGGGCGCGCAAAGGTAACGCGCTCCGCCATCTGGGGCGGCTCGACGAGTCGCTGGAGGCCTGCGAGGAAGCTGTCCGGCTGGAGCCGACGCAGGCGTGGGCCTGTAATGAACTCGGCGCGACGCTCGAATCCATGGGCCGTCATGACGACGCGCTCGACGCCTACCGGCGCGCCACCGAGCTGTCGCGCGATGAGCCGTTCTACACCTACAAGATGACCGACCTGCTGGTCATGATGGGCGAGAACGAGCAGGCCTGCCTGATGCTCGAAAAGGCGCTGCGCTTCGATCAGGGCAACTCGCAGATCTGGGCCAAGTACGGGCAGGTGCTGCGCCGCCTCAACCGGCATCAGGACGCGCTGACGGCTTACACACAGAGCATCGACCTGGACGCGCAGAACGACTGGGCATGGGCGGGGCGCGGGCTGGCGCTCAGCGCCCTGCGCCGCCACGAAGAAGCGCTCCACTGCTTTGACCGCGCGCTCGAACTCAAGGGGAATGACGTCTGGTACTGGTACAACCGCGCCGAAGAACTGCTGGCGCTCAACCGCGTGGACGACGCGCTGGCGTCGCTGGAACAGGCGATCAACGTCAATCCGCGCCATTCCGAGAGCCACGCCAAAAGCGGGCAGATCCTGCGGCGTCTGGGACGGCTGGACGACTCGCTGGCGGCGTTTGACCGCGCGGTGACGATCAACCCGCGCTATGGCTGGGCCTGGAACGGCCGCGGCCTGACGCTGCGCGAACTCGGCCGGCGCGAGGAAGCCGTCGCCAGCTATGAGCGTGCCGCCCGTGAGGAGCCGCGCAACATCTGGTATGTGATCAACCAGATCGACATCCTGCTGGACATGAACCGCCGCAGCGAGGCGCTGGCCGTCTCTGAGGAATCGACGCGCATCGCGCCGACGCTGCCGCATATCTGGGCGCGTCACGGGCAGGTACTGCGCCGTCTGCGCCGCTTCGAGGATGCGATCGTCAGTTACACCAGGGCGGTCGAACTCGATCCGGGCTATGCGTGGGCGTGGAACGGCAAGGGGCTGTGTCTGGCGGCGCTTGACCGCTGGCCGGAAGCGCTGATCTGCTATGAGCAGGCCTGCCAACATGATGAAAATGACGTCTGGTTCTGGCACAATTATGGTGAATCACTGGCGCGCACCGGCGACAAAGAGCGTGCCCGCCTGATGTTCCAGCGGGCGCTCGGCGTCGATCCGGATCACCAGCCGACAAAGGACAAGCTGAATGAACTTTAAGCCTTACCGGCGCATCCCGAAGCGCGAGATCTCGATCACCTTTATGAGCGGGCCGCTGGACGGCAAGAAGCTGGCGTTCGCCCAGCCGACGCTTGGCGAGGAACGCACGCTGACGCTCGGCCGGCGCGAGGGCAGCGATATTCACATGCCGTTCGACAGTCAGGTGTCGCGCCTGCATGCGCGTCTGGGCTGCGTCTCCGTGCCGACCACGCAGAGCGACTCGTCACCGACGGCCTACGTCATCACCTTCTGGCTGGAGGACGGCGGCAGCCGCAACGGGACGTTCATCGAAAAGCAAGAGGAGCCGATCAACGGACGCGTGAGCCTGCGTCCGGGGACGCTGTTCCGCATCGGACGCACGTGGCTGCGCCTTGACGTCCCGCTGTCCTACGATTAATCACGTCTGCCGCGAATAGCATCCAGAATCACACGGGCGACCCGCAATCGGTCGCCCGTGTGCGTTGGGCTTACTGGCTGGCTTCGCCTTCGGGCGTCGGTTCCTCGAGCGTTTCGTCGAACTCCGGCAGCGGCGTCGCAAACGTGAAGCTGCTGAAGGCGAGGCAGGGCGTCATCGACTGCTCGTAGTTGCCCTTGAGCTGCACCATGGCATCGAACGTGCCGTAGATCTCGATGCGGTTCTCGATCTGCTGGTTGGTGATGTCGTAGCCGCGCTCGAAGTAGCCCATGGCCGAGGTACAGTCACCGAGCGTCGCCAGTTCCATCTCACCCGCCCACCAGAAGTGGTACGGGTTGAGCGTCCCCAGTTCGACGGCCTTTTCGAACGACAGCCGCGCCTCGTCGTTGCGTTCGAGCGCTTCCTGCGCGCGTCCCAGTTCATAGTGGCAGTTGATGCTGCGCGCGTCGGCGTTGGTGCAGCGCGTCAGGTAGGTGATGCCCTGATTCGGGTCGCCCTGCGTGCGGAAGTAATAGCGCCCCAGTTGATACAGCACGGCGGTATTCTCCGGGTTGCGGTCGAGGATGTCGAGCAGGATGTTCAGCCCTTCCTGCGGCTGGTCGATGAAGCTCGAGAAGAACATCTGCGACAGTTCGACGCCGATATAGGTCAGGCCGGACGATTCGTAGGCGGCGCGCAGTTCCGCGACGGCGGCGGGGAAGTCGAACTGCACGTTCCACTTGAGCCGTCCGCTGATGTAACGCGCCTCGACGTTATCCGGGTCAATCGCCAGCGCGCGCTCAAGTTCGGCCTGCGCGCGGGTGGTCGCGCCTACCGCCTGATAGGATTCGGCGAGGAAAGCGCGGGCGCGGGCGTTGTCGCGGTCGATTTCCAGTGCCCGCAGCGCGCTGGCGATCGACTCGCCGAAGCGCCCGACGCGGTTCAATGCCAGCGCGCGGATCGCCCACGCATCCGACGAGAACGGGTTGGCCGTCACGGTATTCTCGGCGGCCTCCATCGCCAGTTCGTACTGCCCCTGCATGATGTAACCGTAGGTCAGGCGGTAGTGCGCCAGCAGATCGTTAGGCAGGGCGTTGATCGCGCCAGCGTACAGCCGCACCGCCTCTTGAATCGAGCCGGATTCCCACGAGGCCGACGCCAGCCGGACGTTATTCGTCGGGTCGTTGGTGGGCGTGGGGGCCGGGGCCTGCGCCGTCGATACGACGTCCTCGGCCTGCCGGATCAAGCCGGTGAAGGCTTCTTCGATGACCGGTTGATAGGCGTCACGGTTGTTGTAGACGTGGATGCCGCCGTAGATGATCAGCGGGGCGAGCACCCACAGCAGCAGTCGTCGCAGCGACAGCCCGCGGCGGCGGCGGCCGCGGCGGTAATCGCGCGTTCTCATGTACATCAGTTACGCTCCTTGATCCGGCGGCGGGTCGGACACCGGCGTGATATCCAGCGGCACTTCCGGCAGCGTCTCCGCGTCCGGGTTGGCGAAGTCGGGCAGCGGGGCCGCGCCGCGGTAGGCGGCGCAGTCGCGCGAGACAAAGCCCAGCCCGAGCCGGATATTCTCCAGTGTCTCGCCTTCAATGTTGTTGGCCTGCGCCATCGCCAGTGATTCCTGCAGGCGCGTCCACGCCAGTTCGCAGAACCCGGACGAGTCGTTCAGGATCTGCTGACGCTGAGCGTCGCTCTCGGCGATGGCCGCCCGCGCCTGACCGTCAAGGTGCAGGTAGTAATAGGTCAGGCCGAGGCGGTACTGGCAGTCGAGGATGTCCGGGCTGTTGGTGACGCACTGCTCGAAGTACGGGCGCGCTGCCGGGAACTGGCGGGCGCTGTACAGCAGCAGTCCGTAGCGGAACTGCGCCTGCGTAAAGCCGGGATCGGCGTCGGCGGCGTTCTGACAGTAACCCTGCGCCACGTCGAACTGGCCGATCTTGCGGTAGGCGTCGCACAGGCGCAGCATGGCGCGGGCGTTGCGCTTCTGCGTGGCGAGGATCGACGTGTAGATGTCGATCGCCTCCTGATCGCGGTCGTTCCACAGGTAATAGCCGGCCAGTTCCATCGACGTGTCGACGTCCTGCGGGTCGAGCGACACGGCGATCTCCAGCATATCAGTCGCTTCTTCGTAAGCGGCGGCGTTGTTGAGCGCGAACGAATAACTGCGGTAGGCGTCGGCGTTGAGCGGATCGTACTCGACCGCAAGCTGGCCGCTTTCAATGGCGGCGCGCAGGTTGCCCGTCCCGACGTAGGCGCGTGACAGCACCGACTGCAGCGGCGAATAGCGCCGGTCGACTTCGAGCCCGGCCAGCGCCGTCACCAGCGCGCCGGACGCGTTGCCCGACCAGACCTGCGCCCGCGCCTTGAGCGTGAAGCCGCGCGGATCGAACGGGTTCTCGAGGATCATTTGGTCAGCCATGGCGATCACGTCGTCATAGCGCGCCTGCTTGACCAGCATCAGGCCGTATTCGTACTGGAAGTCGAGGTTGTCCGGGCGGGCGGCGATGGCCTGCTCGAACAGCGTCAGCGCTTCCTGCGCCTCACCGCGCTGATAGGCGGCGATGGCCTGCGACGCCAGATCACCGGGCTGGGGCGTCGGCACGGGGACGACACCCATGAGCTGCATGGCGGTCGCTTCGATCTGGTCGCGCATCAGATAGGCCGCGCCCACGGCCAGCGCAGCGACGATCAGCAGGCTGAGCAGGACGCGCCCGCCCCCGCGCCGTTTGCGACGCGTGCTGAACATCGACTGCGAGTAATCGCGGCGGATGTACATGCGGCTACAGCCCCCCGATGGGCGTGGGCGGGATGGGCGTCGGCGGCGGCAGGGTGGGCGTCGGCACGCCGACGTAACCCGTACACAACTGGGTTACGTTGTAGATGCCGGTGTCGATGATATCCATGGTGCTCTGAGCCTCGCCCTGGATCTGGCCCATGGTCTTGGCCTCGTTGAGCACCGCCCAGGCCTCGTCACACTGGTTCATCCAGAAGTGCGCCAGCCCGCGCAGCGACCAGCACTCGATGTCCTTGGTCGTCAGGTTGGCCTGCAGGCGTTCGCAGGTACGGAATGACTCGATCGCGCCTTCGTAGTTGCGGCGGTTGTACTGCATACGGCCGAGTTCGCGGTACGCCGAGCCGTAGTTCGGATCGATCTGGATCGCCTGCCGGCAGTACGGTTCGGCGACGTCGAAGCGCGCGCGGTCGATCCCCGCGTAGGTCTCGCAGATGCGCAGGTAGGCCTTGGCCTCGTCCGACGCGCTGGGATTCATGTTGTCGATGATGTGCTGGTAGATGGCGACCGCCATGGCCGGATCGTTGGCGCGGCTCTTGTACTCAAACGCGAGCTGGAAATACGGCCCCGGCAGATTCGGGTTGATGGCGACGGCCTGCTCGAGCATCTCGATGGCCTCGCCGCTGCGCCCGACGAGGATCAGCGGCCACGAATACGCGCGGAAGGCGTCGGCGTCCATCGGATCGAGCGTGATGGCGCGATCACCGGCCTCGAGCGCCTGCGTGTAGCGCTGAATGTTGGTGTAGGCGATCGCCTGCGCGGCGTACAGCGGCGCAAACGTCGCGTCGATATCCTGACCGCGCAGCGCGTCCTGAATGGCCTGATCGGGCTGGCTCCACTTGAGCGCGTTGGCGCGCAGGGCGTAGCCGCGCACGTCGTTGGGCGCGACCTCAATGGCGCGGTCGGCCACGGTGACCGCTTCGTCGGCGCGTTCCAGTTCGATCAGCACGCGCCCGTACTCATACAGATAGCTGATGTTTTCCGGCTGGAGCGCCACCGCCCGCTGAAGCATCTGCCGCGCCGCTTCCAGATTGCCGGCGATGAACTGCTCGACGCCCTGCGTCGCGTACTCCGCCGGATACTGCGTCGGCTCGGCCTGAATGCCGAACGCGCCGCGCACGCTGTTCTGCAGATCCGCGAGCCGGAGCTGCACAAACAGCAGGATGGCGATCATGGCGATCCCGAAGATCAGGATGCCGCGCGGCCCGATGCTGCTGCGCCGGCGCGTTCCGAAGATCGGTTGTTGATAGTCACGTCTGACACGCATACCTGTGTCTCAAACCCTCTGACAAGACCGCTTAGTATAATGCATCTTAGCAAGAATCGGATGAGAGGGGGTAGTCCGCGAACGCCTTCTAACGCGATTCTTGCCTGACGGTTGCCCTGCGCTCTGCTATAATGCGCGCCTCCGTTGTAACGGGATGCCGTCTGATTCCGGACGCATCCGAGTAGAAAGCAAGTCCCTGACGCCTGTGATGACTTACAATGCGATGCGCGAAAACCTGCTCGAATACCTGATCTATCAGCCCACGACCGGCACCCGTCCGGACATTGACGAATTTGAACTGCTCAAGCGCGGCCCGCACAGCGAGGTCTACGCTTTCACGCTGGCCTACGACGAAGGCGGTGAGCGTACCCGCCAGCGTCTGGTGCTCAAGGCCTACGCCGACACCGTTGACGGCAAAGACCGCGCGCTCAAGGAGCGCCACGCGCTCTATCACCTGCGGACGGCGCGCTACGCTGTCCCCGGAGTCGCCGCGCTGGAAGTCGACGACAACCCGCTGGGCCGCCCGTTCATCCTCATGGAGTACGTAGACGGCGCGCCCATGGCCGAGGTGCTGCCGCTGGTCGATGACCGCGGCCGTACCGAACTGGCGCAGCAGTTCGTCGGCCTGCTGACGGCGCTGCACGATCTCGGGCATCACGTGCTGGTGCCGCGCATGGGCGCGCTGAGCGAGTTCGCGCTGGTCAACCGCGAGATCCATACCATGCGCGGTCTGGCGGCGGATTACAGCCTCGCCGCGCTGACGCCGGTACTGGATTGGCTGTACGCGCAGCGGGTGTCAGCGCCGCGTCCGGTGATCACCCACCGCGACTTCCATCCGTCAAACGTGCTGGTCAATGCGTCAGGCGTACCTTACGTGATCGACTGGGTGTGGCAGGTGTCTGACCCGCGCTATGATCTGGCGGCGACGCTCGGCCAGCTTGAGCGCGGCGGCGATGCGGTTTTCGCGGATGCGGTGCTGACCGAATACGAGCGCGTAACCGGCGGCGCGGTCGCGGCGCTGGATTACTTCCGCGTCATGGCCGAAACGCGCTGGCTGATCGACACGGTCATCCTGCGCCGGACGGGCTTCGACACGCCGGTTCACGAGCAGCAGTTTGTCGACGCGAACGTCGCCGCGCTGCGCATGGCACGTGATCGGATTAATAAACTGACCGGAATTTCGCTGCCGGAGGTCGAACGGCTACTTGAATAAGTCCATCATGTAGTCGATGGACAGCCCCTGCGTTTCGAGGTGCGTCCGCAGTTTGCGGCGGGCGTCGTGCAGCAGTTTGTAGAGCGCGTTGCGGTTGGTGCCAAGCTGTTCAGCAACGATGTCCATGGGGATGCCCTTGAGCGCGACGGCGTCCAGCGCTTTGAACTGGCGCTCGGTGAGGGCGTCTTCAAAGGCCGCCGAGATTTTCGCCATGACGTCGCTGCGCTCGGTGGCTTCTTCGGGCGTCGGCGCGGCATCCGATGAGACGGAGGCGGCATTCGGGCTGAGTTCGCCGTCGGCGGTCAGGTCGTCGAGGCTGAAGTCACGGTAACGGGCGCGGCGCAGGTCGCTGATCGCCAGCCGGATCGCGATGCGGTTGGCCCACGTGGTGAACAGGCTCTCGCCGCGGAACGAGTCGAGGTTCTCCATGACGCGCATCAGCGCATCCTGCGCCAGATCCTCGGCCATCTGATTGAGTTCCTGGCCGGAAAGGTCGCGCAGGTCGCTGCGTTCCTGCCCCAGATAGTACAGGATGCTGCGCTGCAGCCGCGTCCGCAGGTCGGACAGGGCGGCGGTTTGCACAGACGGCTTGCCCCGCAGATCGTCCAGCCACTGCTCGTTGGTGCGCTCTGCTGTTGTCTGCTCGGAAGCCACACGCGCCCCTAAGTGGTTAAGTACGCTCAAAGGCGATGCGGATGACGAGATGCCCCAGCCGGATGTCGTCGCCGTCGCGCAGGATGCGCGGCTGGTCAGGCACAAGGCGCTGGCCGTTGAGGAACGTCCCGTTGGCGGCGCTCAGATCGACCAGATGCAGTGCGGCGTCCTTGCGGACGATCGCCGCGTGCCGCCGTGACACGCCCTTTTCGAGCGCGTTGAAGCGCGACAGGTCGATGACCGGCGCTTCGTTGGTCGCCGGATCGACGCGTCCGATCACCAGCAGCTCGATGTCCTTGGTCTCGTAGGACAGGGTTTCTTCTTTGCCGCTGTCGTTAAGTACGTAGAGGCGAATGCGATGTGACGGGCGCGCCGATCCCCACTTCGGCATGTTCTCCTCGAAATCCGTGTTTTCGAGGGCCTTGGTCTTGACGATGATATCCACGAGGGGGCTGCCGCAGTACACGCAGATCACCTCACCCTGCTTGTTCTCGCGCCCACAATTCGAACATTTAAGCACGGTTGTTACTCCGCTCGTCTGATCTGCCCAGCCGATCATGATCGGAATGGGCCTCCTGCCCAACATTGTACCATTTCTTTCGCCGAACGCATACTTAACGAATATGTGTCACGGGGCGAGGGTGGGTACAAAACGGCTGGATGATGTGGCGGTCGGCGCGGGGGATGTGGGCGTAGGCGTCGCGCGCGTGAGCGAGTCGAGCCAGCGCTCGAACAGGCGCTCGACCAGCGGCGGCGTGGCGCTGGGTGTCACGTCGCTGACGATGCGGAAGCTGACGGTGGTCTCGCACAGGCGGGGGAAGTCGGCGGTGGTGACGTAAACCGTCCACGTGTAACGGCCGGGTGCGGCCAGCGTCGACGGGTTGACCAGCACGGCCTCGCCCTGATTAAAGCTCAGCACCTCGCTGATGCCGCTGTCCTCGCCGGTCAGCACCCACGTCATGATCGCCGGCGCGTTCAAGCCGACGATGAACTGCGAATTGCCGGATGTGCCGAAGGTCAGGCCGTCGACCGACGCCGCCGGAAAGACCAGCGCCTCGCAGAAATCCGCCGGCGCGAGCGTGGGCGTCGCGCTGGGGGTGGGGGTCGGGG
>ERZ761609.2931-NODE-2931-length-11810-cov-10.384432_pt1 | contig 11810 bp, 21 predicted proteins | sample MGYA00511163_ERZ761609 | MGnify/ENA primary metagenome ERZ761609 (study PRJEB28899, sample SAMN02445070) | bioreactor sludge metagenome | biome: EBPR sludge | place: Australia: Brisbane, Thorneside Wastewater Treatment Plant | collected 2011-12-16 ... | reverse complement strand
GGCGCTGCGCCGTTGAGGGCCGAATAGGTCGAGGCGGGGGCGGGCCGTGGCTGCTGCTGGGACATGGGTCACATGGGAACGAGGGTCTCCGATTGTGGCGGGCTGCACCGCCCGGTCAATCCGCAACCGTGACGGGCCGCGACGACAAACCAGCCGAAATGGCCGTAGAGACCGGACCTGTCGGGACCAGTACGCCACGAAAACCATTTGAGGGGACGACGGACGGTTTGCTAGGCTTCGATAATGACTGCCGTGCCGACTCGCAGCGCGTTGATTGCTGCTCTCGATGATCCCGATCCGAACAACCCGCTGAGTGTCGCCATTGCGCTGGCGACGGAGCGCTACGCGTTGGAGCTGAACAAGCAGGCGCGCCGAGCCGGTGCGGTTCCGAACCCCGTGCTTCTCACCCTGCCGGATACGGAGATCGAAGCCTTCGCGCTCGAGGTGTTCATGGAGCAACTGAGCCGGATGGGCCTGCGCGTCGTGCTGCACCGGACTGACTGATCCGCCAGATCAAGAACGCCTGCGTGTGACGCGCCACGGCCCGCCGGCTTTCCAGCGTTTGGCGAACGTGGCTCCCGATTGCGCAGCGGCGAGCGGCGGCATCACGAACGCTGCGATGTCTTCGATGGCCGCGGTCAGATCACCGGGCTCCAGCAACAGTGCTTCACGATCGATGAACGCTTCCCACAGCCGCGCCTTCTGCGGATCGCCGGTAAATTCCGGCGACATTCCGACCGGCACCTCGATGGGCAACGGCGTGCCACGCCGCTCGAACGTGGCGATGAGCGCATCGCGCACGGTCGCGCCGTCGAACTCGAACAGGCGGGCCAGCGCCAGCAGATCGTAGTAATCTTTGATGCGGGTGTTGACGGCACCGAGCACGACGATCGCCTGCAGCTTCTCCGCGAGCACGGTCTCCCTGGGATAGGCGCGCACGCGTGGTGCCGGCGTGTCGAGCAAAGCGGGGAACTCCAACTCGACGATGCCGGGTGTCACGGCATCACCGAACCCGATATCGATCTGCACCGGGATCTGCGTGCGGGCGAGCAAGGCGGTGAGCTTCACGCGCACACCGCCATACTCCTGATTGCCGCGGATCGGCTCTGCCCTGAGCGTCGCCACGTCGAATACGAGACCGTCGTCGGGCACGTCGACACGGCACACGGCTGCGATGCGTGCCGCGATCTCCGGCACGGCGGCATCACCGAAACCCAACAGATCGAGATCCTGCGTCGGACGGAACGGATCGGGCAGCCAGGCCGTGAACAGCATGGCGCCCTTGAGAACGAAGCGATCGCGCTCCGTCGACACGCTCAGCCGATAGAGCAACCGCTCGATGGCATAGCGACGCAGCACGAAGGCGAGATCGATGCCCTTTGCGGTTGCGACGTTGCGCAAGCGCGTGGCGACGGACGCCGGCAGGTTGACGGGCTTACGTGTCATCGGCGGCGACCGCTTCGAGATAGGGACGCAGGACAGACCAGATGCGCAGCGCCTTGGCGAGGCGGGCGATCTCGGCGGGTCGCGCCTTGCCGGACCGCACGCCCATCCGAAGTGCCTCCAGCGCCACGTCGAGCCCGACGATGCGGCGGTAGCGGAAGCAATCGACGATGGACTTCGCAGCTGAAAAGATGCGCACCTCGACGCCATCGACCAGAACGCGCTCGACACCGGCCTGCATGGCCGCGTCCCCGAAATGCACGAAGCGCACGGCACGATGGGTGATGGCGGGATTGCGATCCTTGAGGCCGATGGCCATCCACACCGCACGCGGGTTCTGCAGGGTGATCTCGTGAAACGCGAGCGCCGAGATCAGGCAGATGACGCCCTTGGGTACGCGCACGGCCATTTCGGCAAGCCCGTGCGACAGCGACACGTCCCGGTCGGCGAGCTCGTAGAGACCACGTCCGGCACGCACGACGATGCCGTCGTCGACCAGCCGCGCGAGACTGGCGGCGTGGACCCCGGCGGCATTGAGGTCGCTGAGGCGCATGATGCCCTTACTGCCGAGCAGGGCCAGGGCGCGGTCACGCTGGGTTGCCATGTTAATTTCTGTCGTGCATCCACTGTACATACCGACAATTTATAACACATGCAGGCCCTGATTGGAATGAAAAACTGCGACCGAGCGAGCAGCTACACCCGCCAGTCGCATAACATAGCTTATGATAAATTTTCTTTTTATTTCAACGCAGTAATCGCACCGTTACGCATGCGTTATGTTAAATGAGCCGAGACGATCAGCTGTGCAGGCGTTTTCCGCGGCCAGCCGAACCGACAAGCTCGCCCGTCTTCTGGCGGGTCGCCGCCATGCGGTCCAGCAGATCGAGGAAGTCATTCGCCGTGAGCTCGTGCTTGGCCCGGTCCAGCACCTCTTCGGCACAGACGGCGAGTGCTTCGAAAGCCTTGAACAGCGCCTGGGTCATGCCGCTCTGCTGCGGCACCCGGAATGCTGCCAGCTCCTGGCGTAACCGCACGGCCTCGTAGCGACGCCGAGCGCTGGTGCGAAAGGCGAATGAGGGTGCAGACGAATTCAAAGTGCGCTGACGAACTTGCATGAGATTGTCATCGACAAGCCAGCGCCGAAGCGTTGCGGCCTTCACGTCGATGCCGTGATCGGCGGCGAGTGCATGCTGGATCTCGGTGCATGCCCGGCCCATGTAGTGCGTTCGGACGAGTTCGAGCATCGCGGCCTTCACCGCGGCTGGCGCACGCTTGCTGCGTCCACGCTTTCCCGCGCCAACGAGGCCAGCATCACCGTGCGCCAGATAGCGTCGCCGCAAGGCGTACAGCCAGGCGATCGAGATGCCGAGAGACGCGGCGGCATCACGCGCCGTCATGTCACCGGCAATGACCGCACGAATGATCGTGTGGCGTGTTTCGTCGGCATCGGCAAGTTGGGGTGTAGTTTCAGTCACGGCATTATTATCAGTTATCGGATTATTTATGGCAAGTGGAAATTGTGTTTGAACACGTGGCGCTGTTTCTGGCGGCCCCTTAGTATTGAGGTGTACACTTTCGAACGGAACAGCCGGGCTGGACAATGCTGAACGCTACTGCACGTGAAATCTCGTGATCTGGTGCCTGCCGTTCAGCTTAATCACATACATAGCGATGGTTGCACGCGACCCAATAGCAGTTGTTGCCAACACCAGGATTGCTCCCGCATTGTTGGCACTGGTCGGCCACGGGCCTGCAGTTTCTTGATCCACTGCCATTGCTACTTGCACTACCAGATCTGCTCGAATTGCGACCGCGCCGGGCCTCATATGCGTCCAAATTGGAAAGATTCTGCAAGGCGTAGTCTGAACCGGCAGCCTTGGCCTTCTCAAACCAGCGACGTGCTATAGTCAGATTTTTAGCAACGCCATCGCCGTCGAGGTACGCGACGCCAAGGTTATTCATAGCTGTTGCGTCGCCAAGCTCTGCGGCCTTTGCATACAACCGGTGAGCCCGCGACCTATCGGTCGGGCCGCCGTGTCCGTTGGCAAGAAGCCAACCCAAATTGGTGTAGGCCGCGACATTGGCGCCGATAGCTGCGCGTTCGCAGTGCCCACGAGCCTGACTATAGTTTCGCTTTCCGCCATAGCCCTTCATTCGCATTAAGCAGATATTGGAATTGGCGCTCATATCTCCCTGTCGGGCGGCGGCTTCGAGCCACCGCAGTGCCAGCACATAGTCTCGTTCGACATCGCGCCCTTCAAGGTACATCCAACCGAGATGAGCCATGGATGGAACGTACCCGCTCTCAGCCGCAGACCGGAACATTCTGACCGCAGCCTGGATTTCTGCTGGTGAAGTGCGTTGATCTTGCTTCCTTCTTCCATCGGCATGAAGAAGCGCTGCGGCAGATTGATCGTCAGCTGCAGAAAGTACAGCTCGAGCGTTGCTCCTGCGGCCGTTTCGAATGAAGTGGATGGTTACCTCAGCTCCGACATTCCGCATTGTGATCAGGCGCACGAGTTGATCAGAAGAACTGACGTCATGATCGTCGACCTTGACGATAAACCGGAGAGGGCGTGAAGCCCTTGCGCTCGCTCTCGGTGGACTTGGCTGCCCCGCTGTCCTGGATGCGCCATGGCACAACGCTGTTCGCATCGCGTGTCTGTGCCAACGCGCTGCCTGCCACTGCCACTGTAAGGGTCAGCACTGCTGCAAACCTGAGCATTGGGCACGTCTCGTCTTTCGTTGCGACCTCGGACGACAGTACCAAACGACGACTGACTATCCAAGCAGCGCCGACCAGATCGATGTCATTGAACAGGGTTGCGACACGAGCCCTTTCTGGGGTGCGGCACAGGGCGGACAATGTCCCAATCGCAATGTCAAGGTCGTCATCGGCGATGCCGCCATCGCGGGCCATCAGTGCAACGGTCTCGTTCGGTTGGAGACCAACCAGCGACCGACAGCCATAGAGACGGGCTTGTCGTTCGGCTCATTGCCGTCACGACGATGAAGTTTGAGGGGGGCCCAAAGTACGACCGCTGCAACGACCCGCTGCCATCGATTGCGCCGTCGCATCATGCGGCGCTCGGCGCGTTGCGCCGTGATCAGTCCGAGCAGCGCCGACGATCGCAATGCCCGCCGTTCGGCGGCATGCTCGAGCGTGAGACGCGCCAGCTCCTGCGCCTCCTCGGCCGCAATCTGGCGCAAGATGATGTCGCGTCCCGCCTGACCCATCGAACCGGCCGATGCGCGGCGATCGGCAAAGCGTGCCACCACGAGGGCGATTGCCGCACCGTGGCGTGCAGACAGTGCGGCGTCGACGGCGCGAACCGCCTGGCGTCTCGCCGCACGCTGGGCTGCCATCAGCACGTCGATTTCGGCGTCGTGCAGGGAGCGCAGCGCGCGCCGGTTCAGGGCGCGAGGGTTCAAGCGGCTGCGCTTCCTGTCGAGCGGTGACAAACTGTTGGCCTTCCGGTTTTCGAGGGGGCTTCGGCTCGGCCTGTCCGATGCTCCCGTTACTGGTCCCGTTCCCAGCCTTTGCCGCGGTCTCGCTCCTTCCAGTAGGCGGTGTCTTCTCGCGAGCGCTCGGCTTCGACCGAGCGGATGGTTGCGGCGAGGATCTTGTCGAACTCGCTTTCGGGCGCCTTCTCGACCTGCTGCTGGGCTTCTTGCTTGGCCTCGGCCTTGGCCCGGGCCTCGCGGACTTCCGGCGGCGTCGGGGCGAACAGCTCGCCCAACTGGTCGGCGAGGTAGGATGCGACGCTGCCGATGGCACCGGCAGCGAGATCGGCGAGCTGGTGGGTTGGTCCGGTCGCCTGGTGCTCGGCGGCAGCAGCTTTCGGAAGGTCTATTCGTGCGCCACGCTCGTCGGCAGCCTCGCGTGCGATGACGGCTGCTGCCTGCTGCAGAGCCAAGGGCATGGCGATTTCGGACGCGTGCCGGCCAGTGTGAGGTTCGGACCCTGTGGCATTCTCGTTGGCGGGTACCTGCGCCCACAGCATGGCGCTGGCGTCACGATCGCGTTCCTGGCGGACATCGGCGGCGTCCAACGTCTGTCCCGCCTGCAGGCTGGCGCGCTCGGCGGCCTGCCGCTTCAGCAATTCCTGATACTGGATCTCGCGCACCTCACGCAGGCTGTCGCAGGCCTCGTGCTGGCGTTCCGAGATGGCCGCCGTCTGCCGTGCGACCAGGTCGGCCTTGCGCGCAAGCAACTTTTCGAGCGCGTGATCGCGCACGTCGTGGCGGCTGTCGAACGCGGTGCGCGCTCTCTCCCACTGATCGGTGTAGGCGAGATAGACCGCCGATTTGATGGCGTCGTCGGATGCGATCTCGGCAGCGTGGCCCGCCGCCTTGGCATCCTTGTAGAGCTCGCGCCATTCGGCCTTGAATTCTTCCCTCACCTCCTTGTAGGCGGCGACGCGGGTCGCCTTGAACAGCTTCGCGCCATCGGCGAAGAAGGCTTGCCGCTCCTCACGCTGCTCGAGTTTCAGCTCCTTGCGGGCTTCGGCATCCTGGCCGGCCCGTTGCAACTCGTCGGCTGTGAACTGTCGCTCGTGCTCGCGCGTCAGCGCAATGACGTTGTGGGGGAGATGATCGTTGGCGGCGACAAGCGCGGCCTCATTGTCCTTGCCGCGGCCCTGGCGCTTCTCGGCGTTGGCCTCGCGATGGTCGCAGCGCACCTGATCGCGCGCACGTTCGTACTGCAGTGCCCATTCTTGCGCGTGGACGCGCTCCTTGTAGTCGTCGAGCGTGCGCCCGTTGTCGGGATGCACGCGGTTCAGGATGATGTGCAGGTGCTTGTGATCGGTGTCGTCGTGCCCGGCGATGACGGCCTGGTGCTCCTGCCAGCCCATGTGGCGCAAGAACGCGTCGGCGCTTTCGATCATGTGTTCGGTCGACGGCTCGTCCTTGGCGTGCCAGGACATGACGATGGTCTTGACGGGATTTTCGACGGCCCGCCCGCCCCGCTTCACGCCAGCCTGCATCTTGAGCCAGTCCTGATTGTCGGCGACGAACCACATTTCGTCTAGGGCGCGAAACGGATCCTGGTTGGCGCAGTTGCGCGTCTCGGTGAACATGACGCGCTCGGCCGAGGTCGGCTTTAGCGAATTGTCGATCGAGCCATCGGCGGCCTTGTCGTGCAGGTAGTACGCGCCTGCACCACGAAACGAGCTGCCGGAGGCCTGGATACGAATGATCATGAGGCGAGCAGCCGCTCCCACAGTTGGGTCATGACGCGGGCGAGCGCGGTCATCTCCGGCGGCGGCAGCACCTGGTGCTGATTGCAGTGGCGGGCGAGCTGATTGAGGTTGACGCCCTGCTTCCTCAGCTCGTTGAAAACGGCGCGGGTGTCCTCGCCGAAAATGGCGGATGTGGTTGCGGGCTTCTTCGTGCGTACGATGCCGCGCAAGGCGCGCGAGCGCGCGTACTCGCCGGCGGTCATGCCCGAACGTTTCGCTTTGTCGATGAGCAGGACGTGCTCTTCCGCCGTGATGCGAAACGTGATCCAGTGATTGCGCACGTGCGTCGCCTTTGGGCGGCCGAGCGAGCCTGCCCCTTTCTTGAATGTCGGCGGACAATTGTGTTTGCGCGGCATCGCTCCCCTCCAGCAGAGCGCAGCGTCCGGGGGCTCGGGGCACCATCGCCCCGACAAGATGCGCGGCGTATGCCGCGAGTATCCGTGTCACGGATACCCATCTTGCTATCCCCTTGACGCGCGACTTCAGTTTAGGTGCCGCAAGACATTCAAAAGAGAAAAGGATGAGCTTGATATTGCCCTTTCAGATGACCGCCCGCCAAAAAGTCCAGAGAGAGCGGCCAATTCGACAAGAGGCTTGAATGATACGCGCCCCTCCCCGTCCCGCGTGGGGAGAGCCAATCACGCTTCATAGGGAGGACGTGGCGGGGTGGTACGCCTTCAGTGCTGGGCGAGCGGGGATGTGATGGCCGCGGGCTGCACCTGCCAGGAGGCGGTGAAAAGGCTTGATGTCCGGTTGCTGTCAGGATGCCTTGAGCATGCCCGCCCGCTGTCGCAATCGGCGCGATGTGCCGCCCGCGCCAAGCTCATGGCAGGCAGATATGAACTTGATGGCAAGTTGAATTGTAAGCGCGGCCAATCGCTTGCCGCGAGCTGCGCGGCAAGCCTCGTCAATATCAACGTGATGGCAAGCCCGCGCGGGCTGGCAGAACTAGAACGGAATGCGCCGCCCGCAAACCTCGCGGTGGCCCTGTTCGAAGAGGAATTGCCACATGGAAAGCACCATGCCCAGCGTCCACGGCCTGCCCTCGTCGTTGAGAAAAAGGACAGGGTTCTTGCTGCTCGGCGCAAATCCCGCCTGCGGGTCGTAGCAGTCGGGGTTGCGGGTCAGTTCATCAATGATGCGCATGGGTGCCCTAGCCTTGCGCTGCGCCGCGTCGGTCGCGGCGCATGACGTATTCCGCGCCCTGTTGCGGTGCCTCGTTGAAATTGAACTTCACCGAAAAGCCGTTGCCGTCCTTGTGCGGCCAGCAGACGGCAACTTCTGACCATAAGGCCTTGTCATGCTCGGTCTTGCCCTTGATGACGCGGTAGAGCTTATGCGTGGGGGCGTTCTTCGGGGTGGCGGTGTTGGTGCTGGTCATGGGGTCTTCTCCATAATGATGTTTGTGCGAGTAAGCGAAGCGCGCCTCGCATAAACATCATGGATGCCCCTTCACGCCTCGAAGAGCATCGGCGGTCAACGCCCCTTGGCCGCGAGGCGTGCAGTGCAGCACCTGTGATGCGCTGCACGGGCTTGACGGACGATGCGCGAGGCGTATCTGGCGGGTTCACGCATACACTTAGTCCGGCTGCCGCTCGTCATCGTCGGTCCAGGGCACGGCGCAGTGGATATAGGCGAAGCGGTTCACGAACCGAAATCCGGGCGTGACGTACAAGCGGCCATCGCCGTCCACCACGGTCCACCAGTAGCGAACATCGGCATCGGCGGGAACCGCGCCCCGCAACTCCCACAGCAAGTCATGGTTGGGTGCGGGCAAGGGTTGGAAGCGCCGCTCGAATGTGCGCCAGCTGCCGCAGCGGGTTCGCTGTTTCGAACAGGGTGCACTTGTCATGCTGCCTCCCCGGACGGAACGTCCATCTCGTAGCTGTCATAGGGGGCGCCGACGGCTTCGATCAGCTCGGTGTCGGACAGCGTGGCCAGCCGCGTCAGGATGGCGGCACGCAACTCGGCCGGCGTTACGTCACGTCCCGAAGGGTCCGACGAGACGAGGCTGAACGCGATGGTGAAGGCGTGGTCATAGCGAGTGGTCATGAGCGCACCTCGCCCAGTTTGGCGATGGCGCGGTCGGCCACCTCGATCATCGCTTCGAAGCCGTCATCGCTTCGGTCCCACCGACCATCGAGCGCTTCCTCACAGGAGGATCTGAGGGTTTCCAGCGCCGCGCGAGCACTTCCGATGGCGTTCGGCGACGCCACGGTCACCGATGCCATTCCCGCATAGGCACCGGCACTGGCCTCGTAGTTGCACGTCAAGCAGGCGCATCCTGAATCCGAATCCCAGTAGTAGTCGCTCTCCACACAGGGACCGCCGGCATCGACATAGGCGGTTGCAATGATGTTGATGTGAAAGGAGCCGCGGTGCCCGCAACGCGGGCAGGTCAGCTCGTCGATGAGCAGGCGCTTCATTTCGCACCACCTTCCGCTGCCAGCTCCGCGTCGGACGGCATGCGATATCGCCAGTTTTGCAGGTTCAGCACAGTACGCACGAGCGTCTCGCATTCGGGAATGCGCTGCTCGAGCGGCATGATGGTGCCGACGGCGAGATTGATCTCGTGCCGCTCCATGGCGTTGCGGGCATCGACCGCCAATTGCTGCGCTTCGGCCAGCTGATGCACAAGCGCCGCGAGGCAGGCGTGCATGGCCATGCCGCAGGCGAAGACCGCTTCGGATTGTTTGGGTGTTCTCATGAGTAACTCCGTTTCTTGTTGTTATTGGGAACAGACTGCCGTTGACGGAATTCCGCCGACGACAGCCACCAGAAGGCCGAGGGGCCTTTGTGGTCTTGGGTCCAGACCGCCCAGAAATAGCGGTGCCGGGTGAATTGGGTGGGTGGCGGGCCGTAGTGCCGCTCCGGCCAGCAGACGATGTCGTCGATGGCGTAGAGCCGTGCCGGCGGGTGCGCCTGCCACCATCGCGTGCGCGTGCGATGCGCAAGCGATGAGAGGTTCAGCAGCATGGCGACGGTGCCGCGGGTTTCGCTGGCGAAGGCCAGCGAGCGTTCGATGAACGCATCGGCCAGTCCCGAACCGTAAGGAGGATTGGTCACGATGTGTTTCGCGCGTGGCCGGGTCTCCTTCAGAAAGTCGACGCGCGGGATGCCGTAGCCGTAATCGACCAGATCCGTGGCGACGACGCTGTGGCCAGCTTCCGTCAGCACGGATGCTATGGCGCCCTCGCCACAGGCGGGCTCCCAGATCGAGCCGTCGAACCGCTCGACGGAAAGCAGCGCTCGCGTTGCCTCCGGCGGGGTCGGATAATACTCGTTCGGGATACGGGCTGCGCCCAATCGGAACGCCTGCGGGAGCGGTGCAGCCTGCACCGCGCGCTTCGCAATAGGCGCGATGCGCGGGCGGCTACCGAGGATGATGCCGATACTCATGAGCGCACCTCCTGGGCAACCTGCCAGCGCAGATTGTCCATGCGAACGTCATGTTCCCAAGGACACGGGTCGTGATCGTAGATCCGCGCGGCATGTCGCTTGGCATCTTCGGCAGATGTGGCTGGCACCTCGATCGAGAATTCGATGGTGTAGATGCCGGGGACATCAAAACGACGGAGCGGTTGATCCGGCGCGAGTTCAGCAGTGGCTTGAACCTCGCGCGCGGTGATGCGCGTGCCCGTCGGCAACTGGGTCACCTCGTCCAGGAGAACAGACTTGGCGATGCTCTCGGCTTCCCTGACACTGCCTGCTGCGACCGTGAGTTCGTATTCGCCGAGGTCGGTCAGCTTGACGGTGAAGAGCTGGTTCATGACCGCACCTCCCCGACACTGACGGTGTCGTGGAAGTGGTGCACGCGGACGCTGCCATCGAGCACGTCCATCTCGTCATCGAGACGATTCCGCACGATGCGCTCGGCGTCTTCAGGACTGTCAGCCGATACGTCGATGCTGTAGCCCTGCTCGACGATGTAGGCGACAGTGAACAGTCGGCCATCGGCAGCGGTGTCGGCAGTCGCACGCGGTTCGGCCGTGTGGGCCAGAGGCGGCATGCGGTCGGCGCCGACGACGGTCATCCGAGAATGCACAAGATCGTGCTTCAGCCGCTCCGGGTCGTCGGGCTGCAGCAGACATCCGACCAAGGATTTGGCTTCATCGGGACATTTGGCCACGACGACAACACGGCGGGTTTCGTCGCTGCGATATTCGACGGCGTACGGGTGCAGTTCTGTGGGCTTGAGGGTCTTCTTCACGATTGCACCTCCTTCTCCGCTTCGTCGCAGACGATGAGGTCGGTGCGGCCGAGGGTTTCGGTGTGAAAGCATCCGACGCCCTCCTCGTCCCACATTTCGCGGGCGAGCTCGTTGGCGGCGGTGAGGCCATCGGCTTCGATGGATGCGCGGTGCACGAGCACTTCGACGATGGTGATGTCGTAGGTCTTCATGAGCGCACCTCCGGGCCGATATGGACGGCATTGGCGATAGCGAGATCGATGGCGTGCGCGACCGAGTAGTGGTCGTGCGGCGGGCAATCGAACCGCCGGCCGGACCGAAGCAGCGCGTAGCGCGCGAGCATCAGGGCATCGACGAGCGCCGCGTAGCGGCGGCGCTCGATGGTGATGACGGGGGTCTCGCTCATGCACGACCTCCGTTGTAGGCGTCGAAATCAAACCCGCGATTGCTTCGCGGGTCGCCGTCACAGATGACGGTGAGAAGCTGGGCGGCATCCTCGTCGGTGTCGTCGACGAGGAGGATGCGGGCATCGTAATCGTGATCGCGATAGCCGCTGCGGGAGTAAGTGTTGTCGTGTCTCATGCCGGCCTCCCTTACGCTGCTTGGTTCTGGTCGGCGGTGCTGGCATCAGCCGCATCGGCTTCGCGCAGCATGATGTCGCCGCCGTTGAGAGGCAGGTATTCGAGCTTCAGCGAAAAGCCCTTGCCGTCCTTCTGGGTCCAGGCGCAGCCGATATCCTGCCAGTAGCTTTTTTCGCCACGGCGGGTGACGGCGAGGATGCGATGGGTGGGTTTGTTGGATGCTGTCGTCATGAGGAATAACCTTTCTTTCGTTGTGAGCGAGGGCCGGAATTGGCGACCTCGTTGCCGCCCGCGCTTCACAGCGTCGCATCGCGGTCAACGGCAAAAATTATGAGGTGGCGCGAGTTTGCG
>ERZ761609.2927-NODE-2927-length-11811-cov-11.804951_pt1 | contig 11811 bp, 10 predicted proteins | sample MGYA00511163_ERZ761609 | MGnify/ENA primary metagenome ERZ761609 (study PRJEB28899, sample SAMN02445070) | bioreactor sludge metagenome | biome: EBPR sludge | place: Australia: Brisbane, Thorneside Wastewater Treatment Plant | collected 2011-12-16 ... | reverse complement strand
ACGACTTCGGCTGCGGCGCCGAAGTGGCGGAGGCGGCGGTCGCCACGGCTCCGGTGGTGAGCGCATCCTTCTTCGCCGGCAGGCTGACGGCAAGCTGGCGGGCCGGCAGGCTGGCCTTGCCCTTCAGGTCTTCGATCGCAATCTCGATCGGGCCATGCTCCAGATCGTCTGGGCGGCTGACTTCCGCGACGCGCGAAACATTGGCCTTGGTCGGCTCGAGGTACTGCCCGTCGCTGGAAACCTTCGCCATCTGCACCGTCTTGAACGAGGGATGCTGGTCGCCATCCTTGTAGATGCGACGCACGGCTCGGGTGCCGGACTGGACGAGTTCAGCGACCTTGGTCTCGTCGTTGCGCGCCTTGGCCGCGACGGCGGAGGCCACGGCATCGTTGGTCTCGGAGGGCGGACAGGCGGCGGCGGCTTCGAAACGGGCGTTGTCCTTGGCCGTCCGGTTGAAGACGTAGCGGCGCTCGCAGACCGAAACCTGCGTTTCGCGCTTCGAAACCTCGAAGGAATCGGAACCTTCCTTCAACGTCTTCCAGAACGGCATGTTGGGATCGGCCCGGAACTTGGCCATGTTCTGAGGCGTGAACCGGAAGGGGAAGGACTGCAGCTGCACCGCCTTCTGGCCACCGGCGAAGGCCTCGCGCGTGATGGCGTAGATCTCGGCGATCTGTTCGTCCGTCATGGAGAAACAGCCCATCGAGGAACAGGCGCCATGCACCATGATGAGGCTGCCGGTGCGGTCGTGCGCGCGGTCATAGGCGTTGGGATAGCCAACGTTGAAGCTGAGATAGAAAGACGAATTCGGGTTCATCTGCGCCGGCGTGATCGAGTAGAAGCCTTCCGGCACCTGCCGGTCGCCTTCACGCACCTTGGGGCCCAGCTGGCCCGACCAGCGGCACATCGGATAGGTCTTGAGGTGAACGTACTCGCCGGTCAGGTTCTGCTTCCAGACCTCCAGTTCGCTCTCCTTCTTGAAGGCGCGAATGAGGATCGGCTGGTGCTTGGTCGTCCCCTTCTCCGCCATGAGGGAAATCATGTGGCCGGGAATGGGAACATAATGGCGGCCGTTGCGCGACAGGCGCGCGTCTTCCTCGCACCCGACGAGGAAGCTCAGGACCAGAGCGGCCGCTCCGGCCTTCAGCAAATGTGACAATGCCATGCGTTCCAGTTCCGAACTCGACCGTCCTGTCACAGGATCAGGCTGATTAGCCTTGCCTGTAGGTTACTGCAATCCTGCTACCGCGATCAATTATCTCAACACACCGTTAACAGATCATGGCCGGACAGCGTTGCGGCCGGTCAAATCCGCCGGCCGATGGCCAGGAATTTTTCCGCCCGGGCCGTGCGAATTTCCTCCGCATTCCGGCCCGACAGTTCCGTGAACGCATTGAAGATCGCCCGGTCCGCCGCCTGGAACGTCGCCTCCGCATCGCGATGCGCGCCCCCGACGGGTTCGGGGATAATCGTGTCAATTACGCCGAATTTGAGGAGATCCTGGGCGGTGATCTTCATGGTGGAGGCGGCGTCTTGCGCACGGGCGCTGTCGCGCCACAGGATCGAGGCCGCCCCTTCCGGCGAAATCACGCTGTAGATCGCATGTTCGAGCATGGCGACGCGGTTGGCGGTGGCGATCGCCACCGCGCCGCCCGAACCGCCTTCGCCAATGATCACCGAGACGTTCGGCACGCCCAGCGCCAGGCAGGCATCGGTGGACCGGGCGATCGCCTCGGCCTGCCCGCGCTCCTCCGCGTCGATTCCGGGATAGGCGCCGGGCGTATCGACCAGGCACAGGACGGGGATGGCGAAGCGGTCCGCGGTCTCCATCAGGCGCACCGCCTTGCGATAGCCCTCCGGGCGCGCCATGCCGAAATTGTGGCGGATGCGCGAGTCCGTATCCGATCCCTTTTCCTGCCCGATGACGCAGATGGAGGCACCGTGGAACCGGCCGAAGCCGCCCACCACCGCCTCGTCCTCGGCGAAACAGCGGTCGCCGGCCATCGGCGTGAAGTCCGTGATCAGCGCCTTGATATAGTCGACGCAATGCGGCCGCTCGGGATGGCGCGCCACCTGCGTCTTCTGCCAGGGCGTCAGATTGGCATAGATTTCCTTGAGCGCTTCGCGCGCCTTGGCCTCGACCCGCGCCACGTCCTCCGTGACGCCAGCATGCTCGCCGCCCTCGGCGAGGGCCCTGAGCTCCGCGAGCTTTTTTTCGAACTCGGCGACCGGCTTTTCGAAATCGAGATAGGCGCGCATGGACTCTTCTGCAAAGCGACGGAACCAGGGACCGGACCGCCTGCCGGTCCGGACCGGAACGCTCCGACCCGAGGCCGCGTCCATACAGGAAGCGCGCCCTCAGGGAAAGTGCGGCCTATGGCCAAGGCTGGCTGAGTCGCGACGCTACTCGTCCTGGAGCGGATGCAGGTCACGCACCATGGATGCGGCGCGCGCGTCCAGCACATGGGTGTAAATCTGCGTCGTTGCGATGTCGGCATGGCCCAGCAACTGCTGGATGACGCGCAAGTCGGCGCCGTTCTGCAGCAGGTGGCTGGCAAAGGCGTGCCGCAGGACATGCGGGCTGACCCGGTCCGGTGCGATTTGCGCGCGGGCGGCGGCGGCCTTGAGATCGCGCGCGAACACCTGGCGTGACAGATGGCCGCTCTCGCCGTCCGCCGGAAACAGGAACCGGCTGCGCTCTTGCGGCATCAGCATGTCGCGCAACGCCGTGTAGCGCGCCACGGCGTTCCGTGCCGCCTCGGTAATGACGACGAGCCGCTCCTTGTTGCCCTTGCCGCGAATGACCATCGTGTCCTTGCCCGCCGGCATCGCGGTCCTTTGCAGCGAAACCAGTTCGCTGACGCGCAATCCCGTGGCGTAAAGCAATTCCAGGAGCGCGGACAGGCGCGCGGCAGCCAGACGCTGCGAAGCCGGCCGGGCGCCCTCGTCGATGCCGGCGGCCGCTTGCGACAGCAGCCGGTCGACTTCCGCGACGCTCATCACCTTGGGCAGCCTGACCCTGCGCCTCGGTCCTTCCAGCACGGCGGTGGGATCGTCGCCCCGGTGTCCCTCGCGATACAGGAAGCCGTGGAACTGGCGGATCGCCGACAGCTTGCGCGCTGCGGTGGCGGGTTTGGCGCCGCGCCGTTCGAGCTCGCCCAGATAGTCACGCACCTGACCGGTCGCGACGTCGAGCGGGTCCACGCCCTGCCCGGCGATGAAGGCAATGTAGTCGTCGAGGTCGCGCTCGTAAGCCAGCAGCGTGTTGCGACTGGCGCCGCGCTCTGCCGCCATCATGTCGAGGAAAGCGCGCAGATGTCCGCGCGAGCTCATCGGCAGTTCACTTGTTGAACCGAGACGCCGGCACCGTCACGGAATAGTCCCGCGGCTCGGGTTCGACGAACTGCGTCAGCGCCATCATCGAGGCATAGCCGACGACAGCGAGAACGGCGACAATCACGATGAGGCGCACGATCGGCAACATGCCAAAGCTCCCATTCCCGTTTGCCCCGCCGCATATCTGGCGCATCGCGGCTTCGCGGGCAAGCCATGAGGCTGATTTGCCTCGCGCCGGTTCCGTGATAGCGAGGCCGCGCTCCGCCCGCGGAGCGGCACGGAACGGGAATGGACAGGCCGGCGACAGCAAGACGGGGACAGGTCGAATCGGCGATCGTCGACGCACTCGGCGAGCGCTCGATCGTGCTCGTCGGGCTCATGGGGGCCGGAAAATCCTCGCTCGGCAAGCGTCTTGCCGCGCGGCTCGCCATTCCCTTCGTCGATGCCGACACGGCCATCGAGCAGGCGGCCGGCATGACCATTCCCGAGATTTTCGACCGGCATGGGGAAGCCGACTTCCGTGCCGGTGAACGGCGTGTGATCGCCCGTCTCCTGGGCGAGGGACCGCAGGTCCTGGCGACCGGCGGCGGCGCCTTCATGAGCGAGGAAACCCGGGAGCGCATCCGCGCCTTCGGCATTTCGGTCTGGCTGAAGGCGGACCTCGACATCCTGATGCGCCGCGTCCGCAAGCGCGGCGACCGGCCGCTGTTGCGCACCGACGACCCCGAAGGCACGATGCGCCGGCTCATGGATACGCGCCATCCCGTTTACGCCGAGGCCGACATCACCGTGGTTTCCGGCGAGGTTCCCCACGAGGTCATGGTGGAATCGCTGGTTTCGGCGCTGGCTGGCCATCTGCTCGCCGAAACGCACTGAACCGAGGCTCCCGTGTCCAACAGCGCCCAAGAATCCCGCGTCATCGTCCCGGTCGCCCTCGCCGGGCGCAGCTATGATATCGTCATCGGGCGCGGTCTTGTCGCGGAGGCAGGCGCGCGCATCGCGGCGCTGGCTCCCGGGGCGCGCGCCGCCATCGTCACCGACGAAACGGTCGCGGGCCTGCATCTCGCCGCGCTCAGGACCGCGCTTGCGCGGGCCGGAATCGCGGCGACGGACATCGTTCTGCCCGCAGGGGAAGCCACCAAGAACTGGCAGACGCTCGGCGACGTGGTGGATCGGATCATCGGGGCGCGGCTGGAACGCGGCGATGTCGTCATCGCCCTTGGCGGCGGGGTGATCGGCGACCTCACCGGGTTCGCCGCCGCCATTGTCCGGCGCGGCATGCGCTACGTGCAGATCCCGACCACCCTGCTGGCGCAGGTCGATTCCTCGGTCGGCGGGAAGACTGCCGTCAACAGCCGCCACGGCAAGAACCTCGTCGGGGCCTTTCACCAGCCCGCGCTGGTGCTGGCCGACACCGCCGTGCTCGATACGCTCGGGCCGAGGGAGTTCCGCGCCGGCTATGCCGAGGTGGCGAAATACGGGCTGATCGACCGCCCGGACTTTTTCGAGTGGCTGGAGTCGGGCGCCTGGTCCGGCATCTTTTCCGGCGGGCCTGAGCGCGAGCGGGCGGTCGAGATCTGCTGCGCCGCCAAGGCGGCCGTCGTCGCCCGGGACGAGACCGAGACCGGAGACCGCGCCCTCCTGAACCTCGGCCACACCTTCGGCCATGCCATCGAGGCGGTGACGGGCTATGACGCCCGTCGCCTGGTTCATGGCGAGGGGGTCGCCATCGGCATGGCGCTGGCGCATCGCTTTTCCCAGCGGCTGGGCCTGTGCCCGGGACAGGACGCGTTCCGTGTTTCAAGGCATCTGGAGGCGGTCGGCCTGCCCACGCGCCTGGCCGAAGTGCCGGGCGGGATCGGATCGGCCGAGGCGCTGCTCGCCGCGATCCGGCAGGACAAGAAGGTCAGCCGAGGCACGCTGACCTTCATCCTGACGAACGGCCTCGGCCGGAGCTTCATCGCCAGGAATGTGGCCGAAACCGAAGTCGCCGACTTCCTCGCCGAGGAGCTGGCGGGCTGAGGCTGGATCGCGCGTCGCCCCGCCCTTTCGGTCAGCTCGCGAAGACCTCGCCCTTGGCATCGGGCGGGCGCGCCACGCCTTCCGTCCCGGCCATGAACTGTGCCTTGGCCAGCGTGGCAAACCGGCCGCCCTGCGCCACCAGCGTCTCGAAGGTCCCGCTCTCCACGATACGGCCCTGCTCGAAGACGAGGATGCGGTCGGCATTGCGGATCGTCGCCAGCCGGTGCGCGATGACGAATGTGGTCCGCCCCCGCATCACCGCATCGAGCGCGGCCTGCAGTTTCTGTTCGGTCGCCGCGTCGAGGGCGCTGGTCGCTTCGTCGAGGATCAGCAGCGGCGGGTTCTTCAGAAGCGCGCGCGCGATCGACAGGCGCTGGCGTTCGCCCCCGGACAGCGAGCGGCCGCGCTCGCCGATCACGGTGTCGAGGCCGTCCGGCTGCCGCTTGATGAAATCCAGGGCCTGTGCCCGCTCCAGCGCCGACATCATCTCCTCGTCGCTGGCGTCCGGTCTGCCGACCTGGAGGTTTTCCCGGATCGATCGGGCAAACAGCATCGGTTCCTGGAACACCACGGCGATGTTGCGCCGGAGCGAGGTCAGCGACACGTCCCGGATGTCTCGCCCGTCGATCAGGATTCGCCCCGACTGCGGATCGAAGGCCCGGTGCAAGAGGCCGAGCGTCGTCGACTTGCCCGAGCCGGTCGCCCCGACCAGCGCCACGGTCTGTCCCTTGGGGATGTCGAAGCTGACGTCGGCGACCGCGGACCGCTTGCCGTCGTAGGAGAAGGAGACGGTGTCGAAGGCGACCGCGCCGTCCATGCGGCCCGCGTCGATCGCCCCCGGCTTGTCGTGCACGGCCGGTGTCGTGTCGAGGACCTCGAAGAACTCCTCCATCTTCGGCGCCTGCATGAACAGCGAGTTCACGAATCCGACCGCGGCCTCAAGCTTGCCGATCAGCAGCGTGGCATAGCCCATGAAGGTGACGATATCGCCGATGCTGGCGAGGCCGTTGAGGTGCAGCCAGGTGCCGAGCAGGAAGATGGACGTCACGGTCAGTGTCGAGGCGGCGCGGGTCGCGACCGACGCCATCGCCCACCAGGACAGCACCGGGATCTGCGCCGCCAGCAGCCGGTCGATGATGTCGCGCAGCGAATGCAGTTCGGCCTGCACGCGCGTGAAGCTCTGGATCACCGGGATATTCCCGAGCGCGTCGGAGGCATGTTCGGCAAGGTCGGTATGGTAGCGCTCCACCGCGCCCTGCTTCGATTCCGTCTTGCGCAGCACGACGGCCGTCAGCGCGGCGAAGACCACGACCAGCACCACCAGCAGCAGGCCGAGCCGCCAGTTGATGAACAGTGTGAACGGCAGCAGCACGAAAAGTGACAGCAGCGCGGCGCAATGATCGCGGAAGAAGCCGAGCCAGAGCCAGGCCATTCCGTTCGAGCCTTCGAGCATCACCTTCAGCACGCGGCCGGAATGGGTCTGGGTGTGGAAGGACAGGGGCAGCGCCAGCACGTGTTCGAAGAAGCCGGCCATGACGCCGAGGCGCCGGCGGTGCGAGAGGCGGTCGGCATGCAGCGCCACCAGCACGCCACCGCCGATGGTGAACAGGCCGAAGAACAGCCAGGCCATGATCAGCGGCGTGAGCGTCTCGAAGGTGGGCTTGGCCTGGCCCTGCGCCCCGGTCAGCACGTTGATGATGCGCCCGAACAGATAGGGTTCGGCGAACTGGGCGATGGACAGCGCCAGGTTGGCGAACAGCAGCAGGACGCCGATCTTCAGTTCGGCGCCAAGCTGTCCGACGACCCGGGCATAGAGACGAAACAGCGACATGAACGAGCCCTTTCCGCCCCGCAATAAGCGGCGAGCAGCCTTAAGGGCAAGCGCTATGAACGGGAACTGAATCCGCCGCCATCAGGCGGCGGTTGTCGCCGGAACGGTGCCGTTGAATTTCTGGATCAGGGCACCGAGATCATCGCGACGCACCGGACGGCTGTAGAAATAGCCCTGCACTTCCGAACAGCCCATTTCCCGGATCATGTTCAGGACTTCCTCCGTCTCGACGCCCTCCGCGGTCGTCGTCATGCCGAGCATGTGTCCGAGACTGGCGACCGAGCGCACGATCGCCAGGCAGTCCGGCCGGTTTCCAAGCTCGCGCACGAAGGACTGGTCGATCTTGATCTTGTCGAACGGGAAGCTGCGCAGGTAGCTCAGCGACGAATAGCCCGTGCCGAAGTCGTCCAGCGAAATGCGCACGCCGAGCGCGCGCAGTTGATGCAGCACCTCGACCGTGAAGTCCATGTCCTGCACCAGCGCGGTCTCGGTGATCTCCAGTTCCAGCCGGCCTGGTTCCAGGCCAGTTTGTTCCAGCGCGCTCCGCACGGTGCCGACGAGGTTGCGGTCGCGGAACTGCACGGCGGAGAGATTGACGGCAATCTTGATGCCCTGCGGCCAGTTCAGCGCCTCGGCGCAGGCGCGCCGGAGCACCCATTCGCCGATCGGCACGATCAGGCCGACTTCCTCGGCGATCGGGATGAACTCGCCCGGCGAGATCATGCCGCGCTCGGAATGGCGCCAGCGGATGAGTGCCTCGAACCCCGAGATGCGGGTGTTGGAAAGCGTGACCAGCGGCTGGAAGTGCAGTTCCAGCTCGTTGTTGGGGATGGCGCGCTTGAGATCGACCTCGACCAGACGGCGCGCCTGCAGCTTGGCGTCCATGCGCGCCTCGAAGAAGTGATAGGCACCGCGGCCCTCTTCCTTCGAATGATAAAGCGCAAGGTCGGCGTTCTTGAGTAGCTGCTCGGAGCTGGCGCCGTCCTGGAAGCCGATCGCGATACCCACGCTGGTGCCGACCGAGACCTCGTTGCCGTCCAGCTGGAACGGCGTCGAGATATCCTTCACCAGACGCGCACCGAGGACATGCAGGACCGTCGGATCCGACAGATCGTTCTTGAGGATCGCGAATTCGTCGCCGCCAAAGCGGGCCACCACGTCACCCTTGTCCACCGCAGCCTTGAGCCGCGCCGAAACCGCCTTCAGCAAGAGGTCGCCGACAGGATGCCCGAGGGTATCGTTGACAGCCTTGAATCGGTCGAGATCGAGACAGAGCACGGCGCAGCCGGCGTCGCCACGGCGCGCCTTGGTGAGCGCGTCTTCCAGATGCTTCAGGAAGAAGGCCCGGTTCGGCAGCCCGGTCAGCGCGTCGTGATGCGCCATGTGGGCGATCTGTTCCTCGGTGCGCTTGCGCTCGGTGATATCCTCGTAGGTCGCCACCCAGCCGCCATCGACCATCGGCTGGTGATAGATCGCGAAGATTCGGCCATCGGCGTATTCGCGCGTGAACGACGAGGCGCTGCGGTTGGAAACCAGCGCTTCCTGTTCGCGCAGCAGTTCCAGCGTGGCCTCGTCGCCAAGCTTCAGCGCTATGCCGATGCGCACGAGCAACGCGTTGAGGGCGGTGCCCGGACGGACAGTCTCGGCGTCCAGATAGAACAATTCCCGGAACTGCTGGTTGCAGACGATCAGCTTGCTGTCAGCGCCGACCATGCACAGCCCGTGCGACATGTTGTTGAGCGCGGCATCGAAGCGCAGATTCTGCGTCCGCAATTCCGCATCGCGCAACTTCAGGATCTGGTTGTGGAGGTTGAGCTCGGCGTTGGCCGTCTGCGTACCCTGGTTCGCTGTCTCGAGGTCGATCTTGGTCGCCTCAAGGTTTGCGGCCAGTTCCTTCAACTCGCCGTTGGTGCGCTTCAAGACCTTGAAGTTCCAGAACATCATCGCCATCAGGGCCATGCCGCAGGCGATGATGCCGAGCATCAGGATCGAAAAGGTCCAGTGCAGGCGCAGCAGCGCATGCTGATCCTCGTCGACCCTGTCTCCGCCGAAGACATTCGCGGCCGCGGCAAGGCGCGACAGCCTTTTGTCGAGCGGCGTCAGCATGCGCATCAGCCGCAGCACGTTCTCTGGCTGCTTGTCGAGCGCATCGATCAGCGGTTGCGCCGCTTCGATCGTCTGGGTCAGTTCCTCGACGATCTCCTGGCGCTCGCGATCCTGCGAGACGAAGTCATTGAACTCGCCGCCCTTGATCAGCTTCATGCGGCTCTGCACGATGTCGAGCCGAAGCTGGACCTCTTCCTGATCCACGCCGCTCTTGGGCACGCCGAAGGCGTTGACGACCTGGACCAGGCGGGCAACCTCGACGCTCGCCTGGGCTGCCAGCCAGGCGATGTTGTAACGGGCCGATTTCTGGATGGTCTGCTGGCGTTCGCCGATCAGCGACGACGTGTAGACCGCCGCAAACAGGAAGAACGCCATCAGAGCGACGGCTAGGAATTGGAAGACGCGAAGCAGTTTCATCCATCGGCCCGGGAATGCGACCGGCCCCTCCGTGACTGGTGAGGCCGGGCTTGGTGCGGCGGTTTGGTCCGTCTTACTTCACGGTCAGCCGGGCGACCTGCCAGGCCGAGCGGCTGTAGAACTTCTGGCTCTTCAGTTCCGGATCGCTGTCATACGGATAGACAATGAACAGCGGACCCTTGTCCTTCACCGGCATGTACTCGCCGTTGCGCTTCAGCGCGAGGATCGGCTTGTACTTGGCGAAATCCTCGATCGGGATCTCGGTTGAGTAGTCGTTCAGCGCAACCGCGACGAGCCGGTCGCCCTTGGCGCCGATCGCCTTCATCAGGGACTCCATCGGAATGCCCTCGAATTTCATCGTGCCGGAATACCACGGCGTCGTCGTCTCGATCGTCGTCATGCCGAGCTTCTCGAGCATGCCGCGGTCGAACTGCGCCGTGTCGTCAACGTTGGTGACGCCGATCTTGCCGTTGACCGTGAGCACGATCTTCTCCTGCGGCGCTTTCAGGTCTCCGGCGCTGGCCGGAAGGGACAGGCCCATGCCGCCTGCCGCGGCCAGGACCAGTCCAAAGTCTCGTCTGCTGAGCATGTCGTTCCCCACGTTTTGCCCTGGATACCCATGTATGCAGTTCGGAAAGTGCCGGACATGTTTGAAGGAATAATTAACGGTGTTGGGAAAGAATCCCGTTCAGGGGAGAACGGCCGCCCGTGCTGGCCGTCGGGTCTGCAAGATGAGAGGCTCCCATCTCAGTCCTTGATTGAGTTTTTCCATGTACACAATCGTCAGTGGCGCTGATTTCATTAACCATTCACATAAACTATTTAAAAGTTGAATTATCGGATCATGCTTGCGAAGATGCGGGTCTGGAGCCTGGCGGTTCACCGACATTAGAGTGGGGCAATAATGAAATCGAATGTACTGCGCCTGAATGCGGCGCGCCTGTGCAACGAGACGGTCGAGGGATTCACGACCGCCTCCGAGCGCAATGCCCTCAAGGTTGCGGCCGCGCAGAAGATCGAGGAGCTTTTCGACATCCTCAAGATCGACTATCGCAACGACCACAACACGCGGGAGACGCCGCAGCGCGTCGCCAAGATGCTCGTGGAGGAGACGCTTTCAGGGCGCTACAACGAGCCTCCCAAGATCACGGATTTCGAGAACGCCCAGAACTATGACGAACTGATCGTCACGGGCCCGATCGAGGTGCGCTCGACCTGCGCCCATCACATGATGCCGATCTACGGCTCGGCCTACATCGGCGTTCTGCCAGCGACGGACGGCAAGATCATCGGCCTGTCCAAATACGACCGCATCGTCGATTACTTCTCCTCGCGCCTGCAGATCCAGGAGGAGCTGGTCAAGCAGATCGAGAAGTTCATCGTCGAGAAGACGCAGCCGCGCGGCCTCGCGGTCCGCATCAGCGCGGTGCATATGTGCAAGACCCAGCGCGGCGTGCGCGCCAGCCATCAAAGCCGGATGGTCAACTCGACCTTCTATGGCGAGATGTCCCGCAACCAGTCGCTCCGGGCGGAATTCCTGCAGGAATGCGCGGTCCTCGACGCGCGTTGAAGGCGAATCGCCCGGAATTTCCCGCTCAGCTCCCGCCGCGCGGTTCGTTCAGACTTCGGCGGCGCTGACGACCAGCGTGGCCCCGTCGACACCCGTCACCCTGACCTGCGCGCCCTTGTCCAGCGCCGGGCCGCTGACGCGCCAGAGCGTATCGTCGATGCGCACCCGGCCAAAACCGTCGACGATCGCCTCCTCCAGCGCGAACCGACGGCCGATCAGTTGCGAACTGCGATCATGCAGCGTCTCCGCCGCGTCCGTCGCCCGGTCGCGGCCATGGTGCAGTTTCCACGCGAGGAAACTCGCGGCCAGCGCCAGGAGCCCGAACACCACGAGTTCCAGCTGCCAGCTTATCGCGACCAGCGCCACGATGGCGCCCATCACCAGCGCGGCGATGCCGATCCACAACAGGAATCCGCCCGGGATGACCAGCACCTCGAGCGCGATCAGCAGCAACCCGAGGGCGAGCCAGCCCCAAGATCCCAGTGAGCCCATCATGTCAGTTTACTCCGTGCGTCCTGCCGCAGGCACG
>ERZ761609.2926-NODE-2926-length-11822-cov-8.477607_pt1 | contig 11822 bp, 11 predicted proteins | sample MGYA00511163_ERZ761609 | MGnify/ENA primary metagenome ERZ761609 (study PRJEB28899, sample SAMN02445070) | bioreactor sludge metagenome | biome: EBPR sludge | place: Australia: Brisbane, Thorneside Wastewater Treatment Plant | collected 2011-12-16 ... | reverse complement strand
CTTTTCCGCGCTGTCCGCTGCGACGAAGGCAGCATCGTCCTGCCCGCCGTGCACCATATCGCCCAGCTGCGCGGCATCAAGGCGGGCATCACGCCCTGCGCCTTGCTGTCCGTCATCTGCGGCAGCGTTGAAGTTTTTGCGGTTATCCGTCATTTTTACGGCCCCGGCGCGAAGAAAGAGCCGCCGCGAATGGGCGGCGGGGGCGGGGGCGGCAGGCCGGTATCCGGCGCGTCCGCTGCATTATTGGCAGGGGTATTGCCGCGCTGTTCTTTTTGCGTGGCGATATGTTTTTCAAGCACGGCGATGGTCGCCTCCTGCCCGTTCTGGCGCGCCCATTTCAGCGCAAGGCCGCCATCGTCCGGCACGCTCATGCCTTTTTGCAGCAAAAATTCCAAAACGCGCACATGGCCAAAGGCCGCAGCGACATCAAGCATCAAACCGTTGCGTGCGTTCATGTCGCTGCCTGCGGCCAGCAAAGCCTCGACCGCGTTTTTATGGCCGTTGCGGCATGCCCAGTAAAGCGCGGCGTGGTCGTCCTGCGTCACGTCGGCGCCGGACATGGCCAGCAGACGCACGACATGTTCATGCCCCTTGGATGCGGCGATGCGCAGCGGCTCGCCATTGCGCGCATTCACATCGGCCTTGGCGCGAATGAGGTCTTCCATCATACGCATGTTGTTAAGACCTGCGGCGATGCGTACAGCTTTGTCGTCCTGCGCGTGCACATCGGCACCGTGCGCAATCAAAAGCCGCATGGCTTCGCGCTGTCCGGAAACGATGGCGGTATGAAGCGCTGTGCTGCCGTCATCATCAGCCTTCGCGCCGTGGCGCATCAGCAGTTTCATGATGCCCGTCTGCCCCGCCGCCGCCGCCGCCCGCATGGGGGCAGAGGCCTGACAGCGCGCATTCGCGCCCGAAGCCAGAAGAAACGCGGCCGAGGTATCAAGCCCGCGCGTACAAGCATAAATCAGCGCCTTTTCGACGCTGCCCGCCTGAATAACCATGCCGGCCTTGCGCAGGCCGTCGCGCGCGCCGTTGAAACTGCGCGTCAGGAAATTCTTTTTCTTTTCCCCGTCATGCGACGGCTCTTTGTCCGACATGATTTTTTCAATAATTGAATGTTGTTTTTTAAACTAAACATTACAGACCGCAGCGTCAATAGAGCGCACTGCGCGCAGACCCCTGTTTACAAAGGTTTTTTGAAGTTTTTCAAGGTTGCGGCGGCGGCCGTGCGCTTTTGCGGCGCTGCGGCAAACGAAAATCGTTTTCATCGGCCTTTTGCTGAAGCGCGGCTTGCTGCCTGTCCACATCCAGCGTGCGCAAAAGATGTTCGTGATGCACAAGCTGCGCCTGCTGCCAGTCATCAGGCAGCGCCGACCACAGTTCCATATATTCACCCCGCCGTCCGCGCCAGAGCAGCGGAGAGAAAAGCCATTCCTGCTGACGCCTGTCCGCAAGGGTGTCCAGCGCGCAGTAACCGTGTTTATCTGTAGCAAAAAAATCTTCGGCAACCAGTGCCGCACCGGTTTTATCCAGAAGCACGGCCAGTGCCTCCGCCCTGCCCGCCGCGATGACGCACATGAGCCCGCTGGTATCCGCACGGCCGGCAGGCGCGCGCAGCACCGTCGAAAGCGTGGCGGCATCTGCCCGCGCCAGAATTTCGGATGCGCGTTTTTCGTCCATCACGCTTTGCGCGGCGATAGACAGGCGTACATCCTGCAAAATCGCGCGCTGCGCCTGACGCGGATTTTGAAACGCCCCGGCTTCGGCCAAATGAAGAGCCTTCGCATGGTCGCGGCGCGCATCCGCCCCTGCGCGAATGGCTGAAACGACCATTTCACTATCCCCTGCGTAAATAGCCTGTTCCAGCACCCTTTGCGCGCCACCCGCCGCCAGCAACGTTTCCACGCTGCGCGGGCCATCGGCATGGGATATTTTGCGCAGCCCTGTGAACAAAACCTGCGTCAGCAAGTCAAGAAGGTCATATTTGTCTTCGGGCTTCATTTCGGTAAAGCGCGGATGACGCGCAATAACCTCTACCATCGCGCCCGCCCCGTCACGCGCCGCCGCCAGAGAAGCCCACGTCAGCAAATCAGGCATATTATCGCCGCGCGCCTCGGCCAAGGCCAGCAGCATGTCGGCGGCGGATTGCACGTCCAGCACGCGCGTACCCTCGGCAAGGCTGCGCTTGTCCGACAGCGTGTGGCATATTTTTTCAAGCGCAGGTTTGACGTCATCTTCCCGCCGCAGCAAATACGCGGCCATGGCAATATCGCCGCGTGCCGCCGCATGGGCAAGCCCCTCGCTACGCGGGGCGCCTGCGTGCACCAGCATATCCGCCATGGCTTCGCTGCCCGCATCGATAGCCGCGCGCAGCGGCAGGCCGTTTTTAAAGGCGGCGTCTGCCCCCGCATCCAGCAGTTTTTGCGCAAGCCCCGCATGGCCCGCGCGCACAGCCGCAAACAAGGCGACATTCAGCGTCAACGGGTCGTTGGCGGATTTTTCAAGAAAATGCGCGACCACGTTATCAAAACCGTTATACGCCGCCAGGTACATCGCGGCGTTGATGCGCCCGTGCTGCTGGTGCAAAACCAGCGTTTCCAAAAGCCCCTTGCGCAAGGCGGCATGGGGGGATTGTTCATTTTCGGCGCGGCGCAAAACCTCTGCCGTTTCCTGACTGTCGGCCTCCGGCGTTGCGCCCGCAGCCGTCAGACGGCGCACTTCGGCAATATCGCCTTCCAGCGCGGCGCGCAGCAAATCCTGCGGCGCGGGCGGTTTTTTATTGGGCGCGGTCACGGTTTGCGCCTGCGCGTCAGGCGGAAACTATCCGCTGCGGGCGTAAGGTCGTCGATTTGCGCGCGGTGCATACCGGCGACCAGCGCGGGAAAATCACAAACGGCGGCGGCGCGGAAATCGGCCGTGGCGGCGTAGATTTTTTCAACCTCTTGCGGGGCGCGGTACCAAAGCGCGGCATCGAAAAGCGACGAGAGTTTCCCCTGCGCCGCCAGCACATCAAACGCACGCTGCCCGCCGCCATCAGGCATCAGAAAATCGTCTGCTTGCAAATTCTGTTTTGTATCGGCCTTCGCCGCGCGCAGCACATCGTCCCAGCGGCCTGCCCGCACGGCCAGTTGCAGGCGGGTGAACATCTGCGCCCCCTCGCCCGCCACGTTTTCACGCAATTCGTCCACGTTTTTAGGCGCAGAACCGGAGGCTGCGTATAAAACCCCCGCCGCTTCGTTATCCGCGGCCAGAAGTTCGTGATAAACATCAATCGCAATCGCCGATTTTTCGGCCGGAAGCTCGCCCCTGCGGCCATATTGCGCGGCAATCATGGCGGGGTGGTAAAGCTGCGCGCCTTTTTCATGCAGAAAGTGCATCACCGCAGGCTGGGCAGAGTAAAGCGCGACAAAAAACCCGCTGTCGCCCGCGCGCACGTCTGCCCCTGCGGCATCGAGCGCCTGCAGCGCATCCAGCCGCCCCTTGGCCGCGGCGGTACATACGGCGTCATCGACGCTGGCCTCGGGCTTGTGCGCTCGAATAGCGCGCACGATACCCGCCGCATCCGCCGTATAGTGTATCGCCACGCGTTTGATGGTTTCGCCCAGCGTTTCGGCGTCCAGCGAAAAGCCGCGTTCGAACAGGGTTTCGAGAATATCGTCCTGCCCCGCATTGGCGGCGGCGTGAAAAGTTTCGGTGACAAAAGGATGCGCGGCGAGCGGCTTGTCCGGCGCGTAGGCCAGCTGGTGGCGCAGGACATCCCACTGCTTGGCGCGCGCGGCTGTTTTTAAATCAAACCAGTATTTCCAAAGCGCGTCTGGGTTTTGCGGCTGGTTGTCGTTTCCGGCGTCCATCGGGGGTGTCCTGTCAACCGAAACGCGGGCGCAGCTGGTATTGCGCGCCGAAATCGTCGGTAATTTTTTGCAGGCGATGCAGGTCGGCCTGCGCGGATACCGTATCCATGTCTATCCATTTTTTACGGTCGTCACTGAGACGTGTTTCAAGCGCGGAGACAATATCGACCTCTTTGCGCGCCCAATATTCAGGCGCAAGCAAATGCGCCGCATCACCGCGGTCGATGGCAAGGTGTATCGCGCTTTCGCCGCCTTGCGGTTCATTGAATACGTCATCGAGGGCGAGGCTGCCGCCACGCTCAAGCGCACGCATCACTTCGGGCAGCCTGCGCGCCCGCGCCGCCAGCTGAAGGCCGGTTTCGCCCTGCTCCGTCGCCGGTTGCAGCAAGTCCTGCAGGCGGAAATTGTCGCCGAACAGCGTATCAAACGTATGGCGGTGTTTGGCCGTATAGGCCGTTTGCCAGTCGTCAATCCGCGCGCGCCATTTGTCGGCGCTGGCGGTGTCGTCTTGTTCTATGTATTTGTTCGTTAAAAAGCGTTTGGCTTCTTCCTTGAACAAAAACGGGTCCGCCCCGGCGGCGGCGAATTTTTCGACGAGTTCAGGGTATTCCTTGCCCTCCGGCAGTTTATAAACCGCAAGCAGCATGGTCATCGACAGCGATTTCGGTTCGCATTCCGCACAAACATCGATAAGCCGCGTCATCAGCGACATATATTCCTGTTTTTTGCCGTCGAATATTTCTTCGCGGTCGTTCATAACGCGCATCATGATAATCGCGCCGTGGCCGCGCGTGCCGCCGGCGGATTGCAAATCCAGAAGCGCGCCTAGCGTTTCGTATTTACGCTCCATCCCCGCGTTCAGCATCATATTTGCAATCACGTTTTTATCGGGCGCGGATTTGTCGATGGCAAGCGCAAGCGTGCCGATTTTATCGGCGGGCGCGTTTTTAACCACGCGCTCGACACCTTCGGAAAACTCGATGCCCGCATCGGCGCATTTTTGCAAAAGAAGTACGGCCGTATCCGCACGCCCCTGCTCCGCCGCCTTGGCGAGGTAGCTGACATAGGCGGTCGGGGTGACATCATCGCCCGCGGCATCCAGAAGACGGCCCACAAGCGGCGCGGTATCGCCTGCCGCTATCACACCGCCGATAAGCTCGAAGCGGAAATTGTCGCTGAGAGGACCGCTGAAGGCGAGCTCTTCCGTGCGCGCCATGTCGCCGTCGAGCACAGCCTGCCGCAGCTCGGCTTCGAGCGCGGATGCGGCTGTATTCGGATTTGAAGGCGCTGTGCTCATACGCTTGCGACTGTCTCCGGCGGGCTTGGCCCATTTGATTGATTCTACAAAGAAAAAGCAGGTTTATCGTAAAGACCAAGCTTCTTTATGTCAATCAAACATTGCACGGAGAAAAGTATATTTAAATCAAATACTTGGGCGGCGCTTCAGTTTGAAGCCGCTGGCGGGAATGGCATCGTCGAGGGTGCATTGCTCTGCCTTGCGCATCACATCGTCACGCGCCGCCACGTCCATCGCGGCGGCAGGCAAAAGGGCGAAGGCCGCGGCCAATTTATCCACCTGTCCGCGCCAGACTTCGGGCGTGAAGAAGGTTTGTACTTCGCCGCGGCGCGCCAGCACATCCATCACCGTCTCGCCCTGCGGGTTTTGCTGCGCAAGGTCGGCGGCGGTAAATGCCGCACGATCAATCATGCCCAGCACGCGGTGCTCCGCCGCGTAATGCAGGCCGCGCATGCCAAGTGCGGGCTGCAAGCTGCGCAGTTTTTCCGGCATGGGCGGGTTACCGCAATGTGCATGCAAAATATCCAGATGATGCGCGGCGGTTTCTGCCGCTGCCTGCTGGATGCGTTTGACAAGTGCGGTGTCATCGCCTGCGGCTTCGGCCGCCTTGCGCGGGTTTAACCCTGCGCGCACCAGCATCTCCAGAATGTCCCCGCCATCATCGGCGGCACGCTGCACGGCGGGCTTGGCCATACAGTCGGCAGGGGCGGCGCCCGCGCCCAAAAGCCACGTTATCATTGGGGTTTTTGCACGCTCCACCGCCATGCGCAGCGCCCCGTCAAGTGCCGCGGAGCCGAGCGCGCCCTGCGCCGCCGCCGTTTCCGTCAGCCAACAAAGCGCCGCCATGTTGCCGCCGAGAAGCGGCACATAGATATATTGTTCAACCGGAATACTGACATGCGGAAAAATTTTTTGAATGGTGGAAAGCGGTGCGGATTCAAGCGCGGGGCGAAACAATTCTGCATAAACCGACGCGCCGGCGCGGTGCGCATCCAGAACGCCGCAAAGGTAATCCCACACTGGCGCATTGCCGCTGGTGATAGCCTGACGTCCGGCGTCTTTGAGGGTTTTGGTGTCGATATGCTGGGCGTAGTGTTTCTGCATCCATGCCGCGAGCACAACATCGCCGCGCTGGCAGGCACCGGTAAAGACGCTGCGCGCTGCACTGGCGCGCGCTTGCTCCGGCCGTTTGTGGTCTTGCCAGAGCACGTCGAAAGCCGCTGCATCACCACGCGCCGCCGCCGCCGACAGCTGCGCGAAGGGCAGGGCGGCATCGTCGAAGACGGGTTTGTGACTGGCGTTTTGCATAGGGCTGCCTTTGGCCTTGTGCGTGAAGTGTTTTATACCGCGCATTAAAGCGTATTTACGGTTTATGTCAACCGCAATTAAGCTATACCTTTGACGCATTTAGGATTTAAAACCGGCACGGGGCAGGGTACAATCAGCCGACAATTTAACCGCCGCGGAGACATATCATGCAAAAATCGGAAATCAGCCGCCTTCAGCAATACCTGCAGGAGAAATTCGGCAACCGGAACCTCCGCCTGTCGCCGCGCAAGGAAGCGGGCGATTCCGTCGAGGTCATGCTGAACGACGAATTCATCGGCGTCATTTACCGCGACGAAGACGAAGGCGATGTGTCATACGATTTCAACATGGCCATCCTTGAAATGGACCTGCCCCCCGCAGCCTGAGGGATGGAGCAGACATGAGCGCGCAGGAAAACGAAAAACGGACGGCAAAGGAGGTCTTTGATGACATTCCTTTTCCGCTGAAGATTGTGGTTATCGTCGGCACGCTTTTCATTTTCTACACCATCTATCACCTTATTTTCGTCAGCTTCCAGACGCGCGAAGTCGAACTGAGACCTGCGCTGCTGCGCGTTATCATGAACGCGACATCCAAGGGCGTATTCGACCCGGCAGTTGCCACAGACGGCAAATTCAGCCTGATGGCCGTTACCAATGCCTATGAGGAAACCAACGGCCTTTTCGGCACCAACGTCGCGCTGGCCGTCAGCTATAAAAACTGCGAGACATGGGCGCCGCTCGGTGTTTTGTTCGAAGGCCGCGCCGACACGCTGATGGGCCCCGACTTTAAAACGCCCGTCGGCAACGGCATCTGGCGTGCCGAAACCGCGGGCATCGTCTATGACCCTGCCGATACGGGACGCGAGTGGAAAGCCTATGCCTACCGCTATTTCTGGAGCGGTTCTGCCCCGCTGGCGCGGCTTTACAGTGTGATTACCATGCGCACGTCCAGCAATCCGCTCGAAATGAAAGACTGGTCGCGCGAAGAATGGGTTTTTGCCGCCAAGCCCGGTACGCCGCCCGCGCCCTATAACCGCGTCGGCACGCACCTCAATACCCTGCATGCTGATTTGGCAGATGTTTATTTCTACGCGCGGCCAAGCGTTGCGATGGTCGGCGATGTGATGGTGATGTCGCTGTCGGCTTTTGTGCAGGGCAAGGACACGGTGGACCGCGTTATCATGCTGGCCTCGACCGACCACGGGCGCAGCTGGCGCTACCTCGGCACCCCGCTGCGCGACAGCGAACTTGCGGGTATAGACACGAGCCTGACCCGCCTTGGCGGCGCGTCGATTTTTGTGCAGGAAGATGTGCTTTATATTTCCTTCGCGCTTGGCAACGCAGCCAGTGATGCCGCGGGTGCCTATATTTTCGCCTTCGAAGATGCGGGCACGGGCAAGCTGGCGCGCGATGCGAAAACCGGCGCACTGGCGCCGGTATCGCAGGTTAAAACGCTGCGCCAGCCGCCATCGAAACTGGGCGGCGGGCATATCACCTATGCGAAAACATGCGGCAAGGGCACGATTTTTTCTGAATCGCTCGACAACAAGCGCTTTGACCTTTTCTTCCTGCCGCGCGCACCAGTGCCACATAAATAATCTTATACAATAATTGCGTTTTTCATGTACCGGTACGATAGCGGCTTTGCGCGGTGCGCATCGTTTGTTAGGATGTGCCATCACATTCAAGACAATCCGCGCACGGGGAGAAAAAGCCGATGGCATCGCTGTATTTCAAATTCGCCGCCATGAATTCGGGCAAATCGACGCAGCTTTTGCAGGCGCATTACAATTACTTTGAACGCGGCATGAACCCCATGGCGCTGACCGCGAAAATCGACGACCGTTTCGGCAGCGGCAAAATCACGGCGCGTATCGGTCTTGACCTGCATGCCGAAGTTTTCACACCGGAAACCGACGTCTATGCACTGGTCGCCAAGGCGCACGAAGCGAAGAAAGTCGATGCGCTGCTGATTGACGAAGCGCAGTTTTTGACGCCGGCGCAGGTGATGGAATGTGCGCGCCTTGTCGATGACATGGACATCCCCGTGATGTGCTATGGCCTGAAAACCGATTTCATGGGTAAACTTTTCCCCGGCTCCGAAGCGCTTTTGCGTTTTGCCGACAACCTTGAAGAGATTAAAACCATCTGCTGGTGCGGCCGCAAGGCAACGCACACCGCGCGCGTAACGTCCAAAGGCGACGTGGTACGCGAAGGCGCGCAAATCGCCATTGGCGGTAACGATATGTATGTATCGCTTTGCCGCAAGCATTTCATGCGCGGGGAGCCCGCTGCGCAAAAAGCGTCCGACAAAGACAAAGCCGCCGCGTGAGCCGGAAATGCCCGTCGAGATTGAACGCAAATTCCTGGTGATAAACGACAGCTGGCGCGAAAACGCCGAAGACTGCACGCGTTACGCGCAGGCCTATTTGTCGCGCGAGCCGGAGCGCACCGTGCGCGTGCGCATCGCGGGGGACAAAGCGTTTTTGACTATCAAAGGCCGGGCACCCGATGACGCGCCGCTGGAGACGCCTGAATTTGAATATGCCATTCCCAAAGCCGAGGCGGAGGCTCTGCTGAAGCTTTGCCTTCCCGGCGCAATTGATAAAACCAGATACCGCGTGCCGCATGGCGGCAAAGTTTTCGAAGTCGATGTTTTTGGCGGCGAGAACGAGGGACTGACCGTTGCCGAAATCGAGCTGACGCATAGCGGCGAGCACTTCGACAAGCCAGACTGGCTGGGACAAGAAGTCACCGACGACCACCGCTATAAAAACGCCAGTCTTTCCGTGACGCCTTATCGCAGCTGGCCGAAGCCCTGATTTTAACATATTGTTCACCTGCGGGCGTTATACTGTGCTCATAAGCTTTGATGGCGCAGGGGCATGGAACAGGTAAATACCGTTATAGAACAATGGCATGAGCGAATCGGCCCCTTGCAGCAGCGGGCGGTTGAAACGCGCGGCGCCTATATGGCCGCCGCCCAAAAGCTGGAAGATTTAAAAACACCCGTACCCGAAGGCGGCATCGCCGCGCGCGCCGGCGGTTATCTGCGCAAGGCTTTCGGCTATGCGTTCCGCGCGCCGGTTTTGCTTTACAAGCAAGACCTCGCCAAACTCGACATGCAGCGGGAACAATTCACGCTCGACAGTTTTATCACCGAAACCACATCGCGCCTTGCCGCGCAGATAACGCCCGCGCTTGAAAAAAGCGCGCCCGCTGAAGCTGTCAAAATTGCGCAGCTGCAAGAGGCGCTGGATACAGGCCTGCACGCGCGCCGCGCATCGGATACAGCCATCATTTCGTGCGAACAGGCCGCGAACAATATTCAATGGGCGAACAATAAATACTACTTCAACGCCCTGCAGCGCTGCCAGAACAGCGCGCGCAGCTTGAACACCGCCAGCACAGCGATTGCCGCGTTTAATGATACGCTTGAAAAATCCGCCCTGCGCGACGCACGCTTTGACGATGCAGCGGATGTAAAATTCGGCAAGTTCGGCCCGGAGTTTAGCGGCGCCAATAACGCCAAATTCAGCGATGCGCGCCGGCGGTTATCGGCGCAGCGCGGCGAAATGTCGGCTTGTATTGATGAACTTAAAACAGAGCTTCTGGACAGCCTCAGCCGCGCCGCGGGTACGCTGGGTATCAAAACCAAAGCGTTTGATAGCCTGATTACCGCCGCCCACCAACGCATCAAACCCGTTGCCGCCACCATCGGCGGCGCCGCCCCCAAGGCGGATTTCTGACTTTTTTCTTCGTAAAGGCCAACATGAAAACCACGCTCACCTTATCCGCACTTTGCGGCGTTTTTCTTATCGCATCGTCTGCCCACGCGCAGCAAGAACCCGCGCCACAGGTACAAACACAGGCCCAAAGCCAAGCAAAGCCGGAAGAACGCGAAGACCTCAAGGCCGTCATGCGTCAGGTGCGCAAATTTTCCGCCGCCGTCCAGAGCTTTCGTGATTTTTACGGCGCTTACCCGGGCGATTTGGCCGATGCGGGCACGCGTTTGCCGTCTTGCCCCGGCGTAAATGGCGCAGGCTGCAACGCGCCCGCCAGTAGCGCAGGTGACGGTATTGCCGGCGACCCGTTTTTTGCCTCCAGCTTGCAAAAATCCGTGCCGCAGCAAGTCAGCGTTCCGGCTTTTTCCGCGAATGACGAAAGTATTTTGTTTTGGACGCATCTGCTGCTCGCCGACCTTATCGACGGCGTCAGTTATGCGGGTTTGCATGCGCAAAGCCCCGTCAGCTTCGGCACCACACATCCGGCCACAGCCGATGGCAGCGGCGCGGGATTTATTGTCGGCTACATGAATAACGCAACGCTGCCCACGCATATTTCAGGAGGTAAACAGCCGCTTTCCGGTCACTACGCCTTTGCCGTCAGCGCGGATGTTCTGGCCGGCGGCGAGATGAATCTTGCGGGCAAGCAGGCCTTTTCCCCGCAGGATGCGGCCTATATGGACAAAAAGCTTGATGACGGAAAGCCGCACACGGGGTTTGTTATCGGCTTCGGTTCGCCGCTTTGCTTTGACGGCAATAAAAACGCCTATGCACCCGATACGCAAACCCGCGAATGTGGCGTTGCTTTTAGAATTGAATAGACGCGCACAGCAAGCCTCGATGCCCGTTTAGGCGTCGAGGTTTTGCACTTCGAGCGCGTGTTCCTGAATGAAGTCCCGACGCGGCCGCGCGCGCTGCGCGCCAAATAATGATGCGAGCCGCGGCTCTCGGCGGTTGTTTAGGCGTCGAGGTTTTGCACCTCGAGCGCGTGTTCCTGAATGAAGTCCCGACGCGGCTCGACAATATCGCCCATCAGCGTCGAGAAAATCTCCGACGCCATATCTTCCTTGTCGATTTTCACCTGCAGGAGAGAGCGCGTGTCGGGGTCGAGCGTGGTTTCCCACAGCTGGTCGGGGTTCATTTCACCAAGACCTTTGTAACGCTGGATGCTGAGGCCTTTTTTCGCGGCTTCAATCACCTTGCTGTAGAGGTCATAGGGGCCATGAACGGCCGAGTCTTTACCTTCGGCCGCCACCAGCGCGCCGGAAGCGGGAAAGAATTCGGCGAAGAATTCCTGCGCTTTCGCAAGACGTTGGCCGTCGTGGCCATTCAGATGGTCGGTCGAAATTTCGATGCGGGTTTCAACGCCGCGTACGGTTTTGCTGAAAACAAAGCCGCCGCTTTCAAGCAAATCGCCTTTCCAGCCGCGTTCATAAAACGGCGATACGGCATCGAGGCGCTGCGCGGTGCGTGTCGCCATTTCCTGCGTGCGCTTGTCTGCGTCAAAACCGCCGGCGGCGGCAAGCTGTTCGACGGCATGCTGATGCCCGATACGCTCGATAAGCGGGTCGAGGTT
>ERZ761609.2925-NODE-2925-length-11829-cov-8.753100_pt1 | contig 11829 bp, 13 predicted proteins | sample MGYA00511163_ERZ761609 | MGnify/ENA primary metagenome ERZ761609 (study PRJEB28899, sample SAMN02445070) | bioreactor sludge metagenome | biome: EBPR sludge | place: Australia: Brisbane, Thorneside Wastewater Treatment Plant | collected 2011-12-16 ... | reverse complement strand
GCAACTTCGGCAACGCCCGTTTCGTCGCCAATCTTTTCGAAGAAACGCTGGAGCGCGTCGCCGACCGCGTCGCCCAAAAAACCGACGTAACGCGCGAAGAGCTGATGACCATCACCCCCTTCGACATCAGCGCCGCCGCCGAGGATTTCCACCGCCAGCACAAGGGATAAACCGCCGTCATTTGCGGATATACCGCTGATTTTGCGCCTTCTTTACGCAGGGCGTTGACGGCAGCCGTCCGATTGCGAGAGAATCAAATAGGAATCCACTCACAACACGGGTACCCCCATGCGCCTGTTCGCCGTTTTGATATGTCTTGGCTGTTTTGTCGCCGCGTTTTTTCAGCTGGACCATTTTTTGCCGCTGCTGCCCCAGAAAATCGCCATTCGTTTTGACATGGACGGCGCGCCCAACGGCTGGATGGGAAAAGACACCTTTGCGCTTTATTATTTTTTCCTGCTGGGCGTGATGCTCGGCGTTTTCGGTATTTTCGCGGCTGTGGTGCATAAGCTGCCCGCGCGTTTTATCAATATCCCGCACCGCCATTACTGGCTGGCCGAACCGCAGCGCAAGGCGACGCTGGATTATTTGCGGGAGCTTTATTTGTGGACAGCCGCCTTCGCGGGTATTTTCATCGTCGGGATGATGGACATGGTTCTGCACATCAACCAGATGCCCGTGCCGCACCTTGATAACCGTTTTCTCTATACCGCTTGCGGCGCGTTTGCGTTTTGCATTTTCTGCGGTATTGCGCTTGTCTGTTGGCGCTTCAGAAAACCGCCGGAAAAGGCCTGAGCAGCGCGCATTTAACCGCGCAGCGTCTTTTTTGTTTAGCCGCGCAGCGTCTTTTTTGTTTTAGCCGCGCAGCGTCTTGGCAACTTTATCCAGAATGGCGTTGACCAGTTTCGGCTCCGTCCCGTCGTAAAAACCGGCGGTGACGTTCAGGTAATCGTGAATGATGATGCCCGTATCGACATCGCCGTGCGCCAGAATCTCATACGCGCCCGCACGCAGGATAGCGTCCAGCAGTGCCTCCACTTCGCTTTTGCCGCCTGCGGCAAGCGCGGCGGAAACGATGCCGTCAACATCGCTCCAGCGCGTCTGGATGCCGGAGATAATATCGCGCAAAAGCGTTTCTTCGGCGGGCACAAACACATCGCCGTCGAGGTTAAAGCCGTTGCGGTGGCTGATATATTCCTGCACCGCCGATTGCGCGTCCTGATTGTTGATGCGCATCTGGTACAAAACCTGCACGGCGGCAAGGCGTGCGGCGGTTTTTTGCGCCTTGGCCGAGCCTTTGTTTTTACCCGCAACCGGACGCTCCGGCGCGCGCGGCGGCACTTTGGTAACTTTGAGCTCGCGGAAAGGCTGTTTTTTTGTTTCTTCTTCGGCCATCAGGCGGCTCCGGCTTTTTTGCATACGTTTTCGAGGTCGGCAAGGAAATCGCTGTAATCGCGCACTTCGCGGAAATCCTTATAGACGGAGGCATAGCGGACATAAGCGATAGGATCAAGTCCTGATAGCGTTTGCATCGCCTTTTCGCCAATCAATTTGGTCGGCACATCGCTGTCGCCCATCTGTTCCAGCTGGCGCACGATGTCATTGGCCGCGCGTTCAATCGCGTCGCTCTCCACGGGGCGTTTTTGCAGCGACAGGCGGAGCGAGCGCAAAAGCTTTTCGCGGTCGAAGGCTTCGCGCCGGCCGTCGGCCTTGAGAACAACCAGTTCGCGCAGCTGCACACGCTCGAAGGTCGTGAAACGCGCTTCGCATTTCGGACATTCGCGGCGGCGGCGGATGGCCGCGCTGTCTTCGGTCGGACGGGAGTCCTTGACCTGCGTTTCCTCACTCGCGCAAAACGGGCATTTCATCTGTCTCTACTCGCTTCGTGTTTAAAAATCATTCATTGGGGTAAATCGGGAATTTCGTGCAAAGCTCTGCCACGCGCGCGGCGACGGCGGCTTCGACCTTCGCATTGCCCTCCACCCCGTTGGCGGCAAGGCCATCCAGCACTTCGACCATGTATTCGCCAACCAGCTTGAATTCGGCCGTGCCGAAGCCGCGCGTGGTCGCGGCGGGCGTGCCGACGCGAATGCCGGACGTGACCATCGGCTTTTCAGGGTCGAACGGAATGGCGTTTTTGTTGCAAGTCATGTGGGCATGCTCAAGGCTCAGCTCCGCCGCGCGGCCCGTCAGTTTTTTCGGGCGCAAATCGACGAGGATAAGATGGCAATCCGTGCCGCCAGAAACAATGTCCAGCCCGCCCGCTTTCAGCGTATCGGCAAGCACACGCGCGTTATCGAGCACCTGCTTGGCGTAGGTTTTGAAAGACGGCTGCAGCGCTTCGCCAAAGGCAACCGCCTTGGCGGCGATGACATGCTCCAGCGGGCCGCCCTGCAGGCCGGGGAAAACGGCGGAATTGATTTTTTTGATAATCTCTTCGTCATTCGTGAGAATGATGCCGCCGCGCGGGCCGCGCAGGGTTTTATGCGTGGTCGATGTCGTGACATGCGCATGCGCGATGGGGGACGGATAAGCCCCGCCCGCAATCAAACCCGCATAATGCGCCATATCCACCATCAGATACGCACCGACGCTGTCGGCAATCGCGCGGAAACGTGCAAAGTCAATAACGCGCGGATAGGCGGAGGCACCGGCGATAATGAGCTTGGGTTTATGTTCCTGCGCCAGTTTTTCGACTTCGTCCATGTCAATCAGGCCGTCTTCGGCACGCACGCCGTATTGCACGGCGTTAAACCACTTGCCCGACAGGTTCGGCTTCGCCCCGTGCGTCAGGTGGCCGCCCGCAGACAGCGCCTGACCCAGCACCGTATCGCCCGGCTGAAGCAGCGCCAGCAGCACGGCCTGGTTGGCCTGCGCGCCCGAATGCGGCTGCACGTTGGCGAATTTGCTGCCGAAAAGCTTGCAGATGCGGTCGATGGCCAGCTGCTCCGTCACGTCAACGAATTCGCAGCCGCCGTAGTAACGCTTGCCCGGATAACCTTCGGCGTATTTGTTGGTCAGCACAGAGCCCTGCGCCTGCAAAACCGCGCGCGAAACGATGTTTTCGGATGCAATCAGTTCAATCTGTTCCTGCTGGCGTTTCAGCTCGTTTGAAATGCCCGCGAAAACTTCGGCGTCGGCCGAGGCGAGGTCTGCGGTAAAGAAATCAAGACTGTTCATGGCTGCCTCTTTGCGCTGTGCGTTTGTCATGTGATGCTGCATCCTTTTTGACCGAGTTTTTCGACGCGGCCCGCATGGCGGCCGCCTTCAAATGCCGTATTCAGAAACGTATCCACGCAAGCCGTGGCAATATCCGCGCCAATCAATCGCGCGCCCAGCACCAGCACGTTCGCATTGTTATGCTGGCGCGCCAGCTGCGCCGTCGTCACGTCATGGCACAGCGCCGCGCGCACGGCGGTATAACGGTTGAGCGCAATCGAAATGCCGATGCCGCTGCCGCAAATGCCGATGCCCGCATCCACTTCGCCCGCTGCGATGGCTTCGGCCAGTTTAAATCCGTAGTCCGGATAATCGACGCGGTCTTCGCTATGCGGGCCGAGGTCCACGGCCTGATACCCCTTCGATGCCACATATTCGACCAGCCGCTGTTTCAGCGCGAAGCCCGCATGGTCGGCGGCGAGGCCGATTTTTTTAACCTGTCTGGAAACACCTTCTGCGGCGGAAACGGCGGTATTCATGGCAGCCCCCCTATCGGCTGATAAATCTGCCCTGTCTATACCAGATGTAGTATGCAGCCGCCAGTGGTATATACAAAAATATGTATATTATGGATATTATTTGGCGGGCGGTTTGATGCCGCGGCGGGGTTTTTCCAGCGCCTGCCCGTGGACGGCTTCGCGCGGCGCGGTGCCGCCCAGACGCACGAGTTCATCATGCGCGCGCGCGATGAGCGTCTTGTCGGAAAAACTGTCAAAACCCGCCGTTACGATACCCTCCGCCCGCGTCGCAAGGTTATGCGCGATTTTGGTATAGGTGCGGGCGGAAAAATTGAATTCCTCGGTAATGCGGTAGCCGATTTTCTTTTCCGTGCGCACATGCGCGACGCGGTCGGGGGAGAGCAGCTGCCACGGGTCGGCTTTTTGCGCTTTTTCCCACGCTTCCCATGCACGCTTTTGTTTTTCCGCTTCGGCACGCAGGTTTTGCGCCATGTATTCGTGCCCGCCCGCTTCGGCATAATCCCACACGCTGCGGCCGTCTTTGGTTTTATAAGACGCATTCGCGCCATGCGCTATCAAATGCTTCACGATATCCGCATCGCCACGCGCCGCGGCCAGATGCAAGGGCGTGGCGCCGTCGTTATCGCGCGCGTTTATATCAGGCTTGAGCGCCAGCAGCGTTTTAAGGCCGTCGTTCTTATTGCCGCGCTCCGCCGCGTAATGCAGCGGCGTGCGTCCCTGCACATCGCGCGCATTGATGTTTGCGCCGAACGCGGCCAAGTCTTCGATTTTATATTTCGATGTGGTGTAGCCGTCATCCAGCAGCGCATGGTGCAGCGGCGATGCGCCCTTGGTATCCGGCGCATCCACTGGCAAACCGCGGTTGAGGAACAGCGCCAGTATTTCGCGCCCCGTGTTTTGATACCCGCCGTAATCTTTGCCCGCCAGTGCCAGATGCGCGCCGGTGCGTCCGTGAAAATCGCGCGCCTCCAGCGCCGCGCCGTCTTTCAGCGCCGCGCGCACCTGCGCGATATTGCCCGCCGCGACGGCCGCCAGCAGGCGGTCGTTCAGCACGGGTTCTGTCGGCGGCACAGGCTCTGTCATGCGCTCTCGCAGGGGAGTGTCTGGATGAATGTTAATTTACATACGGCAAAAATATTCCGCCGTCAAACGCGGGAATTTTATAATAAAATTATCGCAATCTTGCGCTGCAAAAGAGGCGTTTCAACGGATAACGCCCTTTTTGCGCAGCACATATTCAAGCCGCATCAGGGCGTTTTTCTTGAAAGCGGCTTCGCCCGCCGACAGCGGGCACTGGATGGCGATTTCGGTCAGGCTGGCGGTATCCATGGCGCTGACGCGCATGATATTGCCGACCGGCCTGAATTCAAAAATGACCTCGCGGCCTTGCATCTTTTCTGTCATATTTTACCCCTGCAAACATCATAGGAGCAAAGCCATGAACGCTCAAGCCGCGACCAAGGCGCCGATGGATAAATCCCGCCTGAAACCGTCCTTCAAATGGGACGACGCCCTGCTGCTCGACGACCAGCTGAGCGAGGAAGAGCGCATGGTGCGTGATATGGCGCGCGATTTCGCGCAGGATAAGCTGATGCCCCGCATCCTTGAAGCAAACCGCCACGAAATTTTCCACCGCGAAATCATGAACGAGATGGGCGCGCTCGGCCTGCTCGGCTCCACCATCGACGGCTATGGCTGCGCGGGCACGAATTACGTTTCCTACGGCCTGATTGCGCGCGAGGTTGAACGGGTCGATAGCGGCTACCGCTCCGCCATGTCGGTGCAATCCTCGCTTGTGATGTACCCGATTTACGCCTTCGGCACCGAAGAAACCCGCCAGAAGTTCCTGCCCAAACTGGCCACCGGCGAATACGTCGGCTGCTTCGGCCTGACGGAGCCGGATGCAGGCTCCGACCCCGCCGGCATGAAAACCCGCGCGAAGAAAGTCGATGGCGGCTACATCCTCAAAGGAGCGAAGATGTGGATTACCAATTCGCCCATCGCGGATGTTTTCGTGGTCTGGGCAAAGGACGATGCGGGCGATATCCGCGGTTTCGTGCTGGAAAAAGGCATGAAAGGCCTCTCCGCCCCGAAAATCGAAGGTAAATTTTCCTTGCGCGCCTCCATCACCGGCGAGATTGTGATGGACGATGTTTTCGTGCCCGAAGAAAACAAATTCCCCGAAGTCAAAGGCCTCACCGGCCCCTTCTCCTGCCTCAACAATGCGCGCTACGGCATTGCATGGGGCGCGATGGGCGCGGCGGAGTTCTGCTGGCATCAGGCGCGTCAATATACGCTTGACCGTATTTTATTCGGCAAGCCGCTGGCCGCGAACCAGCTTATCCAGAAAAAACTGGCGGACATGCAAACCGAAATCACGCTGGGGCTGCAGGGCTGCCTGCGTCTTGGCCGTTTGAAAGACGAAAGCCGCGCGGCACCGGAATCTATTTCACTGATGAAACGCAACAACTGCGGCAAGGCGCTCGACATCGCGCGTCAGGCGCGCGACATGCTGGGCGGCAACGGCATTGCGGACGAATACCATGTCATCCGCCATGCCATGAACCTCGAGGCTGTGAACACCTACGAGGGCACGCATGACATCCACGCCCTCATCCTCGGCCGCGCCATCACAGGAATCGCGGCATTCTAGCCATCGGCGTCTTTTGGTCTGCAAATGCCGCTTTTCTGCGCTTCCGGTGCTCATGTGGCTCTGCCACACTGCGCGCCGGTTCTCGAAAAACGGCATTTTCGACTCAAAATACTTGATTGCCCCTAACATTCATAAAAAATCAGGCAGACATCTGCCGGATTTTTTTGTTCTAATTCAATGACAAAGGTCAAATTAGGCGGCTTTTTATGTATTCTTAACACCCCGTTCATAAATCTGCGGTACTATCATACTCAAGGTTGACCAGACGGGAGTTCCCGCCATGACTGTCATCGTTACCAAACAGCAGATAGCCGAAGCCGCCGGTAAGGCCGCCCTTTGCGACTACACCTATTTCCGCGACACCAGCGTTCCGCCGCCGAATGGCTGGCGCGTGGTTTGCACATCAAACGACGTCCTGCAAGGCGAGCGCTCTTTTTTCGGCGCGCTCTATGCCAAGACCGACGCCGAAACAGGCAAGACGGATTACACCATCGCCTTTCGCGGTTCTGACGGCAACGACCTCAAATCGAATTTCATGATTGCCGTCGGCGGCCTGCCGTCGCAATTCAAAGATGCTTATGATTTCGTCAAGCTGGCCGCGCAAAGGGCGGGCATTGAAACCAAAGACATCACCCTGACCGGACATTCGCTGGGCGGCTATCTGGCGCGCACTGTGGCGCGCGTACTGGATGTTAAAAAGGTTTTCGCCTTCTCAAGCCCGGGGCCGAGCAAGGAAATACGCGCACAGCTGGAAAAAATCGCGCCGAATGCGCTGCCGAACGACAAGGTCATTCATATCCGCTCCAAAAACGACATCATCGGGCTTTGGGGCAGTCAGGAAAGAAACACGCTGGAGCTGGATACCAAAAAGCATCACCACGCGGTCAAAAACATCCGCAAGCATCTGGCCATTCTGTCGGGCGAAGTGCCCGACCCTGCCCTCGTCCACCGCCGCGCCGGGTTTCTGGAGCGTGTATTCAACGCCGTGAGCAAACCGCTCGCGGACGGCCTGCGTCTTTTCCGCGCGCTGAAAAAGCTTGGCCAGTACACGGGCAATCAACCGCCCCGCCCCGCGGCAGAAACAATACTACCCCGCGCCGCGCTGCAAAGCTCGCCGCCCCGCGCTGCTTACGCGTAGAGCATTTGAAAACAACCCCATCACAATACCCGTCCGTCACACCGGCGAAAGCCGGTGTCCAGAAAGCCTTCGGCTGGTGTATGATGCGATATGGACACCGGCTTTCGCCGGTGTGACGGGTATAGAGATTATTTATTTAAAACATCAAAGGATAAACCATGCGCGTTTTATTTATTTTGAGCATGATTTGCATTTCAACACTGCTTGGGTCATGCGCACCCTTCATCCAGCGCGACCCCACCGCCCCGAATTTCGCCGAAACGCAGTTTGTTTTGGAAGACTATGCACATTTCGATGATTTCCGCAAAATAATGAAAACGCTTTTTCCCGTCGGTACGCCGAAAGAAAAAATTGATTATGTGCTGGTGGAGCGGAACAACATGAGTATTAATGAATACCCTCCTCAAGCAAAGATGCCGTATAGACCACTCGAAAAAGACGAAAAGGCCTATGTCCATCGCAAACCCGATAAAGGACTTATCTTTGATTGCAATTTTATTGTTCTGGCTACCTACAACTCTTCCAACCTCTTATCCCGAGAAATTAACGGCTATTACGGCTGCAAATAAAAATGCTGCGCAAGCCTCTAAAAAATGACGTCACACCGGCGAAAGGCCGGTGTCCATCTATCCACATACCCGCTCGCGCGACCATCCGGATTCCGGGTTTGCACCGGAATGACGCGCAAACAAAAACGCCCGCAAATGCTGCGGGCGTTTTTGTTTGCGGCTTGGCCTTTTTACTGGCCGGGCGCGCGGGGCGGCTGCACGATGCGCACGGGCTGCGTTTCGGCAACCTTGTTCACGCGGATGTGCTGCACGGCTTCGGCGGGGACGGTCATTTCGACGTCGTAGCCTTCGGCTGTGATGATGACCTTGGTCGTCGCGCCGCTCAGGACCGTGCCGGCCATCTGGCCGGGCTTCGCGGGCTGTGCGGGGGCGGCGTTACCGTTGGCGGCGGGCTGGCCTTGTTGGCCTTGCGCCTGCTGGCCTTGCGGCGTCTGCCCTTTTTTCAGGGCTTCTTCGCGCGCGCGCGCGCGTTCAAGCAATTCCTCTTCGGGCACTTCGCGCATGGAAACGATGTTCGGGCTGCCGACCAGACCCAGCGGCAGATGGCCGTAGGTCTTGATGCGGTAGGTCTTGCCGACTTCGAAATCCTGATACATCTGCGATGAATTGAATTTCAGGTGCAGCAGGGCGTCTTCGTTGCGGAAGGTGCCTTTGTCGGTGACAACGCGGGAGTTTTCGTAGATGGCTTCGCCTTTTTCGGCGTCCCACTCTTTGAAGTCGCGCAGAACCTGGCGGACTTTCACTTCGGTTTCCTGCTGCGTGCCGTAGTTGTAATAGGCAGGACCACCGATGAGGGTGGTGGAGGCCACGGTAATCACCGCCGCCCGTTTGAAGGCGCTCATCGCCTTGCCTCTCATATCGCCAAGTTTTTCCTTAAAGGTTTTTTTACGGCCATAGCCGTAGCCACCTGTTGCCATTCTTTTCACTCCCGAATGTCAAAACGAAATTTTTAGAATGCAGGCAAGTTAACACCGGAAAGAAACGGAGTCTATGCCCTAAAATCGGGAAATATTATTGCGATATTCGGGAAATATACAATAGAGGGAGCCGCTGCACCCGCGTCTTACGACATCAGGCTAAGACCGCCCGCGCCCATTTGCTCAAGCCAGAAGGCTTCGAGGTCGTGCAGGGTTTTGTTCATGGCATCAAGCCGCGCATCCGGCAGACCGGCCGCGCCAAGGCTTTCTTCGTGGCGCTGGTAAAGGCGGCTCATGCCTTCGTTCAGGCGGCGGCCTTTGTCGGACAGGCGCACGCGCACAGAGCGCTTGTCATGGATGGAGCGTTCCTGCAGCAAATAGCCATTTTCGACCATTTTCTTGACGTTATACGAAACGTTGGAGCCGAGGTAAAACCCGCGCATGGTCAATTCCCCCACCGTCAGCTCGTCCGTGCCGATGTTGTAGAGGATCATGCTTTGTACGTTGTTGATGTCAAAGATGCCGGCACGTTCAAGCTCCACCTTCAGCACGTCCAGAAACTGGCGGTGCAGGCGTTCAATGAGGGTGATGGAGTCGTAATAAACCGAAGGCACCCGAAAGGCTCCCTATCCAATGCTTGCCGTATTGTAGGACAATTCAATGCCCCCTGCATAGCCCCTTAAAGCACAAGGTCGCGCTCGCCCAGGCTCTGGAAACAGGCGTCGATGTCCTGGTCCGAAACCTCGTTGATACGCGGCGGCTGCCATTTCGGCTGGCGGTCTTTGTCAATCAGGGCGGCGCGGATGCCTTCATAGAAGTCATGGCCTTTCATCAGGGCCTGCGACAGGCGATATTCCATAGTCATCACCTGTGCAAAGGGCATATTCGCCCCCATGCGGATTTGGCGCAGCGCTATCTTCAAACTTGTCGGCGACATCGCATACATCGCCTGCAGCGTTTCATTTGCCCATTCGCTGCCGTCGGCCTGCAGCGCGGCAATGATGTCTTCCACGCGGTCATGCGCGAAGCAGGTATCAATCTGTTCGCGGTGCGGCGCGATTTCGGATACGCCCGCAGGCTCCGACGTATGCTTTTCAATCACGGCATCGACCTGCGCTTTGGCGGTTTCGGTATCGTCCCACTTCATGGTGCAAAGCTCTTCGCGCAGCGCGGTCATGGCATCGGGCGCGACGTAATGCGTGCCGAAGCCGATATAGACGGTATCAATCGCCTTGATACGTTTGCTGGTCAGCGCCAGATAGGCGCCGGTCTGCCCCGGGCAGCGCGGCAGGAAATAACCGCCGCCGACGTCGGGGAAGAAACCGATGTTGGTTTCCGGCATCGCAAACAGCGTGCTTTCAGTGACCACGCGGTGCGAGCCATGCGCCGATACGCCCTTGCCCCCGCCCATGACAATACCGTTCACAAGCGAAATATAGGGTTTGGGAAACGTAAAGATGCGGTGGTTGAGCACATATTCCTCGCGGAAGAAATCCCGCGTGAGCGCGCCGTCGGCCGTGCCCTCCTGCATCGCCTTGCTTTCAAGCGCGACCGCCTTCACATCACCGCCGGAGCAGAACGCACGCTCCCCCGCGCCGGTGATAATCACCGCCTTGATGGTGGGCTCTTTCGCAAAAGCCACCAGCCGCGCATCCAGCGCGCGAATCATGCCCAGCGTCAGCGCGTTCAGCGCCGCCGGACGGTTCAAGGTGACGAGGCCCACGCCGCCGCGGACTTCAAAAAGGATTTCAGGCTCTTGCGTCATTTTTCAAAAAACCGTTTATTTTCATGGAACACCCTTTATAAGGGAGTTTGACGGCGTTGAAAACCGAATAAACAAAGGCCTGCCCCGCGCGAACAAGCGCCCTGCACGGCGCCGCCGCCGCTCTCAAGCACGACAGGAAAAATACTATGACAAACCAGCTCCGCCAGTTCCGCTCCTCCCCCGCCGCGCAGGCCATGACCGATGCCGCATCGCCGGACAAGCGCACGCGCCTGCGCCGCAACCGCGTGGCACCGTGGACGCGCAAACTGGTCGCGGAAAACGTGCTGAGCGCGTCTGACCTTGTCTGGCCTGTTTTCGTGCTCGAAGGTGACAAGCACGAAGAAAACATTCCCTCCATGCCCGGCGTCACGCGCCGCACGATTGACGTGCTGCTCAAGCAAGTCGAAGCGGCCGCAACCCTCGGCATTCCCGCCATCGCCCTGTTCCCCGTTGTGGCAGGCGACAAGAAAACCGCCGACGGCGCGGAAGCATGGAACGAAGACAACCTGATGTGCCGCACCATCCGCGCCATCAAAAAAGAAGTGCCCGAAGTTGGCATCATCTGCGACGTCGCGCTCGACCCCTATACCAGCCACGGCCACGACGGGCTTTTGGATGAAAACGGTTATGTCGTCAACGACGCAACCGTTGATGTGCTTTGCAAACAGGCACTGGTGCAGGCACAGGCCGGCGTTGATATCGTCGCGCCGTCCGACATGATGGACCACCGCATCGCCGCCATCCGCGATACGCTGGATGCGCACGGCTTTGTGAACACGGGCATCATGTCGTATGCGGCGAAATATGCTTCTGCCTTCTACGGCCCCTTCCGCGATGCGGTGAATTCGGGCGGGTATTTGAAAGGCGATAAAAAAACCTACCAGATGGACCCCGCCAACAGCGACGAAGCCCTGCGCGAGGTTGCACTGGACATCGACGAAGGCGCGGATATGGTGATGGTAAAACCCGGCCTGCCCTATCTCGACATCATCCAGCGCGTGAAAGAAACCTTCTCCATGCCGACGCTGGCCTACCACGTCAGCGGCGAATACGCGATGCTGAAAGCCGCCGCGCAAAACGGCTGGCTCG
>ERZ761609.2924-NODE-2924-length-11831-cov-8.144361_pt1 | contig 11831 bp, 13 predicted proteins | sample MGYA00511163_ERZ761609 | MGnify/ENA primary metagenome ERZ761609 (study PRJEB28899, sample SAMN02445070) | bioreactor sludge metagenome | biome: EBPR sludge | place: Australia: Brisbane, Thorneside Wastewater Treatment Plant | collected 2011-12-16 ... | reverse complement strand
CGCGCGGCTAGCGTCCACCACAGGCCAAAGCCGACGCCGATAATCAGCCAGCGCCACGCCGCACCCTGACCGTAATGCCGCGCATCAAGCGCGCCGATGACCACCGACAGCAGCGTCGTCACCAGCAGCGTCGCGAACGGCAGAAAACACGCCTCGGCCAGCAGGCTGACGGCCAGCGTATCGTCGGTGCGCGCGCCGCCCGCCAGCCACTCGATCACGCGCGCACCCGCCAGAATGATCACCACCGGCAGCACCGCGGTCAAGCTCATGATCAACGCGCCGCGTCTGCTTTTTCTCACCGCCGCTCCGATCCTTGAGGATGTCCTGTGCGGTGATTATACCTGCTGCGCCGGCTAAGCCGAGTCCTTTTGTGCGGCCTCGCTGACCAGCGCCTTTTCCAGCGCGAACAGTTCGACGCCTTCCGGGAATGAGCGCAGGCGTCCCGTGACGCTGAAGCCGCGTGCCGTGAAGTACGCCGCGCCCTGCGCCGTCGTCACGCGGACGCGGGTACAGCCGCGCGCACGGGCCAGTTCCTCGGCGGCTTCCAGCAGGCGCGCACCGATCCCGTCCCCGCGCAGGCTTTGATCCACCCACAGCAGTTCAATGTTCAGGCATCCATGGGCCGTCATGGCCGCCAGACCGGCGACCACGTCCCCTTCTTCATCGTCAAGGCTGACATCCAGGCGCACCGCCGACGGCGGCACCACGCGCGGCGCTGAAGCCTTCAGGTTGAGTTTGCGCCGCAGATACTTCAAAAAGTCCTCGTCAGGTTCGTCGGTCACAGTGAGGGTGTACACGCACTTGACGATCTTAAGCATAGAAAGAACCTCAAAGGTTTCATCATGGGTTCCGGCCAGAGCCGGGGCGGTGTGGGGAGCGCCGTACGGCGCTCCCTGACTGGAGCCGGTGTCAAGATCTCTGGTGGGGCTATTCAGCGTCTTCATCATCCAGTGTCTCAATCAACCTCAGGTAGCTCTGATAGCGATGCTTGCTGATCGCGCCCGACCCGACCGCGCGGGTGATCGCGCAGCCCGGTTCGTGTTCGTGCGTGCAGCTCAGCCCGAACTTGCAGGTGCCGACATACGGAGCCATTTCACGGTACAGCAGGGCGACTTCTTCCGGTTCGATGTCCCACAGCCCGAAGACCTTCATGCCGGGTGTGTCGACCAGATGGCCGCCGAACGCCAGTGGATACATCTCCAGTGAGGTCGTCGTGTGCCGCCCCTTGTCGATCTTCGTGTTAATCTCATTTACGCGCAGACCCAGCCCGGGTTGCAGTGCGTTGAGCAGACTGGTCTTGCCCACGCCGGATTTGCCAATCAGCGTCGACATCTTGTCGCGCAGCGCGTCGCGCAGGTCGTCGATGCCCTCGCCTTTCGCCGCGCTGGTCAGGATGACCCGGTAGCCGATGCTGGCGTACTCCTCAGCGTGAGCCAGCACCTCGCGCTCGGCCTTCGTCCCCTGCACCAGATCCACCTTGGTGATGGCAATAATCGCCGGCAGATCGGACGCTTCCGCGCTTGCCAGATAGCGGTCGAGCAGGTTCCACTTCGGCTTGGGGTTCGCGGCAGCGATGACGGTGATGACCTGATCGGCGTTCGCGACAATCACCTGCTCCAGATGTTCGTTTTCGGCGGCGCGACGCGTCAGCTTCGACGTGCGCGGCAGCACCCCGGTGATATGACCGCTGTCCGGCCCGCTCGTAATGAACGATACGCGGTCACCCACGGCGACCGGGTCCAGCATGCGGATGTCCTCGACGCTGGCGACGCTGTAATGTCCCAGCGAGGACGGGTCGCGCATCGGGTAGATCAGTTGTTTACGGAGTCGACTCGAGATGGTACAGGTCACAAGTTGGCCCTCGTCGGTCTTGACGTAATAGGTGCCGATGCTTTTCTTGTAGACGAGACCTTGTAGTGCGTCGGTGTTCAAGGCGTGAATCCTTAGCCATGCTCATGGGTTACGGTTGCGAATACATACGGAACCGGCAGGTCGATCAGACCTGAACGTGAGCAGTGCCGACGCGAACATAGCTGCAGACGTGCAGCTCGCTAAATTGTCCGTTCTCTCGGAGAGTTGCCTTCGTTAAAAGGCGGAAGCGGAGTCCCTAGCGGTATGCAAGCACGCTCACGGGTGCGAATGCGGTGTTGTTCTCGACAATCTCAACCATTCTGCGTGCCTCCATAGAAGTAGCTATACGATAGGGTGACTGGGCATTAAACCCAAGGTTTAGTGTATCACGGTTTGCAAAGCGGAGTCAATCACCCTGAGACGGGCGGCGGGCGGAGTCCGGATGTCAGTTGACGATCTCGATGCTGGCGCTGTGCGACAGCGGGGGCGTGGGATCTCCGGCCAGCACCACCTCGATCTGGATGCGGCGGGTTTCATCCGCGACGAGCGCCGCCAGTTCGGCAACACGATAACCGGCCACCTGACCGGAAGCGGTCAGCACGGTGACGATCACCCGCGCCCCGCTCACCGTCTGGTGGCTGTCGTTCGCCACTTCAAGCCGCAGCGTATAATAGCCGCGGCGCATCGCCGTGCCGAGTTCCGTGAGACGCAGACCGCTGCGCGGGCGATCCGCAGCGACCGCGCTCGACAGCGCCACACGCACGGAATGCGCGGCGGCAAAATCACCGAGCTGGAATAATGCGCGATATGGGGCCGACTCCCCCGCCGCGAGGACATATTGGGCCAGGCTCACCACCTGCGAGTCGAGGGCAGCGCTGTCGGCGTCGAGCAGCGTGATTTCCAGCGCCACGTGCTCAACGGCATGCTCGAGCGTATTGCTCACCTGCCCCAGACACAACACGGCGTCAGGCTGGGTGTAGTGGCAGTCGGGCGGCAGCACAAGCACCGGCAGTGGATACAGCGTCGGAATCGGTTGGGGGATGCGAAGTTGTTGACCGGGAAACAAAGAGGTGTCAGGATTAGCAGTTTGCAGGATCGACGGAGCGATGCCAAAATTCTGGCCGATTTCGACCAGCGTGTCTCCGTCCTGAATGATGTATACTGCCGGAGTCGAAGTCGGGGCAGCACTCAGGGTGGCGACCTGTGGAATCAGAGCGACACCCGGGGGAGATTGGGCACTGTTGACGCGAACGGTCAGGGTGAGCGGGGGTAGATCGGTGGGGGTGAACTTCGGCGTCAGGATAGTCGTTGTGCATGCGACCACGAAAACAACGATCGTGAGGCACATGCTGACGACCAATGCCTTCCAGCCCCAACCATCCATGGAGAGAAATCCCTACAATTTCCCATATTATCGCACATTATAACCGCAAATGACCGAGTCATTGCCACAAATGAGGATAGGAAGATGTTACTGGAAACACAGGTAGGCCAGCTGCTCACAGCGCGCCGCCAGACGCTGTGCCTTGCAGAAAGCTGTACCGGTGGGTTGATCGGCCACCGTATCACCAACATCGCCGGGAGTTCGGCCTACCTGCTCGGCGGGATCGTCGCCTACTCGTATGAGTCGAAGGTGCAGATCCTCAACGTGCGCGAGGCGACCCTGCTGGAACATGGCGCGGTCAGCCCCGAGGTCGCCGACGAGATGGTGCGCAACGTGCGCGCACTGTTCGGCGCGGACTACGCGATCAGCGTCACCGGGATTGCCGGGCCGGGCGGCGGCATGCCCAACAAACCCGTTGGCTTGACGTATATCGGGCTGGCGTCACCCGGCGGCGTGCAAATCACCCGGCACGTGTGGGACAGCGACCGCGAGGGCAATAAACACGCCAGCGCGGAGGCGGCACTCGCCCTGCTGCTCGAAGCCCTGCAGTAAACGTGAGGACAAAAAAACGGCGGAGTCTGTGCGACTCCGCCGTTCATCGTTTTCGTAGGGATATGCGAACCTAGCTGGTGGGTTCCTTGTAGATCACATAGCGGCCCATGTCGTCGCCCTTGGCGATGCAGGTCGCCATGTCGACCTTGAACTCGTGGCCGCCGGACACCCAGCGCAGACCTTCCTGTAGCAGGCCCTGACCAACGAAGCACACCGGACGATCCGCCTTGCGGCCCCAGCACATCGGACAGCGCTCCAGCGTATAGATGATGCGGTCGCTGCCTTCTTCGTAAACGTTGGAGATTTGATCAGAGAACTGGTTGAAGATGTTCGCCATGGCGGGGACGCCGATCTTGAGCTTGGCGCTGAGGGGCAGCACCTTGAACGCCAGGTCGCTCACACCGGCCAGCGCACCGAATCCGCGCAGCGCGTCCGCGAACGTGGCACGACCAGCGCGCAGCGCCAGCCCACGACCGCCACGCGGCCCGTACATTTCCTCAAGCGCGACATTCAGCGCCGTGAAGTCGACGAAGTCAAACCCTTTTTCGAGGTTATCCGGCGGGAATTTCCCCACAAGATGCCCAAGGCCAGCCAGATTCAGGATCGCATTCAGCCCGTTCGTCCCCATGATTTCTTCCATGGCTTCGATCGTGATTCGGGCAAACTTGTTGGGATAATAATATCCGCTCTTCTCACGCATCGTCTCTGGTCCTCCAATTGGGTGCGTGAAATCAACCGTTGTGACCTCAGCGCATAAGGCGCCCGCCGCGGGAGTCTCGCCGGGCGATGGCCTTACGCCACGCGACCTCACGTTACTTCGCAGTATAACAAAAAACGCTTGTCTTGCCCAACAGCGGATCTTAATGCTTCGCTGTCAACTTGTCGCAAACCCATAAAAAATCCCCCGCCTGAATCAAGCGGGGGACCGAAGGTGATCCTAAATGCTGCCTGACTAGTGTGACAGCACGACCAGCGGATCGTCCTGCGCCACGGCCGACGGCAGACGCCCCTGCATACTGTACGGCCCCGTCCAGGTGATCTCAATGTCAGCCAGCCGACCCTTCCAGTCGGTGCTAGCGTCCTCAAAGAACACCAGTTTATTTTGCGGCGTGCGACCGCGCCACTTGCCCTTGTGCAGGTCTTCCACCAGCACTTCGACCGTCTGGCCGAGATAGCGGCTGTTGATCTCACCGAGGACGCGCGCCTGCAGGTCGTCCAGCATCTGGTGACGGCGCACCTTTTCGTCTTCGGGGACGTCGTCCTCCATGCGGCGGGCGCTCACGGTGTGCGGGCGCGGGCTGTAACGCGCCAGATGCGCCTTGTCCAGCTTGAGATCTTCCAGCAGCGTGTAGGTATCCATGAACTGGTCGTCGGTCTCGCCGCAGAAGCCGACAATGATGTCTGTATGGATCGCTACCTCGGGGATGATCCGGCGGATCTTGGCGACCAGATCGCGGTACTGCTGATTGGTGTAGCCGCGCTTCATGTTCTCCAGCACTTGATCGTTCCCCGCCTGCACGGGAACTTCGATGTGCGGCATCACCCGCGGCAGCGCCGCGACGGTCTCGAGCAGGCGGTCGTCCATCCAGTTTGGATGGCTCGTCAAGAAGCGGATACGCAGCACGCCGGTTTCCTCGGCGACCTCGTGGACGATGCGCAGCAGGTCGGCCAAATCGGGGCCGTCAGGCACATCCTTCCCGTAACGATCAACGATCTGCCCGAGCAGCGTCACCTCTTTGACGCCCTGCAGCGCCAGGCTGCGGACATGCGCGACGATTTCGCCCACACTGCGCGAGCGCTCAACGCCGCGCCGGAACGGGATAATGCAGAAGGCGCAGGCGTGCGAACAGCCGTAGACCACCGGCACATGCGCGCTGATCAGGCTGCCGGTCTCGTGCTGCGGCAGGATCAGGTCACCGTCCTGAATCGCGTCGCGCTGCAGACGCGCCTGCATCTCGGCCTCGACAACCTCGGACTCGAAGCCGCGAGCCTTGAGGAAGTCGACCATCGGCAGCGGCTCCGACGGCGCCATGAAGACGTCGACAAACGGCAGTTTTTTGCGCAGGTTGAGCGGATCGCGCACGCCGACCAGACAGCCCATCACGCCGACCACCTTGTCGGGCTGGCGCTGCTTGACGCTGCGCAGCATCATCAGGCGGTTCATCGCCTTGTCTTCGGCGCTCTGACGCACCACGCAGGTGTTCACCACCAGAATATCGGCCGCGTCGCTGTCATCGGTGGCCGTATGGCCCATGCGCTCAAGTTCCGACGCCAGCCGCTGCGAGTCGGCCGTGTTCATCTGACAGCCAAATGTCCAGATATGGTATTTCATTTTGCTGACCTATATCTACTGAATGTCGTCTCATTGTACTGAAACGCCGGGAGAGCGTCAATGCAGGCAGCAGACTACCCCGGACGGCTCGCGGATGACGTCCATCATCCGCCCTGATTCGCCGTCCCAATACCATAATTACCGTCGCTTGAGGGGAATAATAAAGACATGTAAAAATTGGTTTAAAATTAGTCAAATGTTGAAACAACTAGTTGACACGCCACGTATAGTGTTATAGAATGTGGTTAATCATTCAAACAAAGTTGAATGGTTGACATGGATCGAACGTTAAAGTAATCAAGGGGACACACGATCATGTTTAGCAACTTCATGGAAAACGACCTGCACCTGAAGGACGAACTGCGTAAGGCTGAGCAGGAGCGCCGCGCCGAACAGGCCAAGCGCGAACACCTGCGTGACGAGCGCCGCAAGTCCCGCCGCAGCGAATAACATCGCCTCATCCCGCCCGGTCTCTTAGCCCTACCCGGCAGCAAGCAGCACTCAAGGAGAACACACCATGTTCGAGTATCGCCAGACCGAGCAGTATCGCCAGGAACAAATCGCCATCGCCGAGCGCCAGCGTATGATCCGCGACCTTCACGACCACCATGACAGCAAGTCGCGCATCAACGACACGAACCGTCATCGCCGCCACAACCGCTAGCGCTGTTAAGACATGGCACCTGACGTCCTGTCAGGTGCCATTTGTCATTTTGTTCCGGCCAACGTTATGCTATACTTCTTTGTGAACGTTGGAATGTTTTAGAATGGAAGCGGTAACGCCATGATGGTTGAAGAGAATGCGGTGCAGACGGTCAAGATCGCCGATGCGATGAAAATCACCGATCTCGAGTCGCTGAAAGTCCTCGCCGATCCGCTGCGCCTGAGCATCCTCGAATATCTCATGAAGCCCAGTACCGTCAAGCGCATCGCCGAAAAGCTCGGCAAACCCCCGACGAAACTTTACTACCACTTCAATTTGCTGGAGCAGCACGGGCTGATCCAACTGGTCGACACGCGCGTGGTTTCCGGCATCATCGAGAAGCACTATCAGGCTACAGCGCGCAGCTATCAGGTCGATAAGGGCCTGCTCGCGCCCGGTTCCGTCGAGGGGGACTCCGGCGTTGAGATGACGATTTCCGGAATCCTGGCCGACACCAAGAACGATTTCCTCGAGAGCCGCAGCCAGGGTGCGTTTGACGTCAGCAGGGACGCGCCGCCGCACCGCCGCGCGATTATGGGCCAGCTCCGGCTGAACCTAACCCCCGATCAGATCGCCAGCATGCACGAACGACTGGACGCCCTGCTCGATGAACTCGATGTCTGGTCGCAGGGTAACGAAAACAACCCCGACGCCATGCCGTTCAAGATGCTGATCTTTGCGCATCCCAGCAGCCGAATCCTGCACGATGAAACGACGGCTGAAGATGCGTCCGTCAGTGCCAAGGCGTAACCATCTGCCCGCCGATTTCGGCCTGTATGTGCTGATCGCCCTGCTGCTCAGTGTCACGGCGCTGATCTCGCCGCTGCGCGCCCAGCCTGCGCCCACGCCCGACACAGCCGCATGGATTCCCCTGCTGGACGGCGTCGAACGGCGCGTGCTGCCGGTTCCCGGTGTGCGCTTCGGCGCGCTGACCGTCATCCGTATTGATCCCGCGCAGGTGCGCTTCTCCGCCCACTACAGCGAAACACCGCGTACCGTCAGCGCATGGCAGGACGCCCTGCCTGACGCCGCGCTGATCGTCAACGCCAACCTGTTCCAGCCGGACTTCTCCCTCATTGGCCTGCTGATCGACGCCGACGGCACGCGCTATGGCACGCCGCTGACGCGCTTCGGCGGCGGCTTTTACGTCGACGCGGACGGCGTGGTCAGCCTGCGCTATAACCCGGATACGCCCTATGATCCTGACGCGGATGCAGCGTTCGTCACCGCCGTGCAGGGCTTCCCGATGCTCGTCGTTGACGGCGAAGCGGTGTTCAGCGCAACCAGCGGCGACCGTCAGACGCGGCGCACCGTGATCGCGCTGGACGATCAGGGCCGCGTGCTGCTGATCGTCGCGCCGCTGTTCGGCCCACGGCTTGCCGACCTCGCGTCATTTCTCGCGGACACCGGCGATCTCGGCGTCGTCCACGCGCTGAACCTCGACGGCGGCGGCTCGACGCTGCTGACGCTGCCCGACGGCACCGTCATTCCCAGCCTCGATCCGGTACCGGCGGTGCTGGCGGTCACGATTAACCATGCTTCAGATGAAAGCTCTGGCGAATAAGCGGACGCCCCGCGCTAAAGCAGAAGGCGCAGTGTCTACGCGCACCCGGGTCTAAGCTTGACCGGCTGAAGCCGGTCGAAAAGCAGGTGAAGCATGAGGCGGTCGCCCCCTGAAGGGGACGCGGCCCCCTTCAGGGGGCCAAAATAGCCGGATGCTTTAGCGTCCGGCGACACTCAAGAGTCAATTCCCGTTGCGCGACCCGTTCTGCCCACCCTGCTGCGGATGCTTTTAGCGTCCGGCGACGCACTTGCGCTACTCCATGCGCTGCGCGCGGCGCATCGCCCAGCGGAGCAGCGTTTCCGTAAGCGCCGCCTGCGCCAGCGCAACCGCCAGCAGCGCCGCCCCGATCAGCAGCGAATACGGCACGGTCTGCCACAGATCGCCCAGCGCCGCCCCGTTGAGCAGGTACAGCCCCGCATCCCCGAAGGCGTTGAGCACCAGCATTCCCGCGCCGTTGAGCAGCGGGCTGTCGCCGAGCATTGGATCGGCTTCGATCAGCACGGCGATGCTCCCCAGCAGAAACACGGCGACCGTCACGCACAGCCGCAGCCCGATCACGATCACCTGCGCAAAGCTGATGAATACCCGACTGCGGACAAATGTCGCCAGCAGCAGACCAAGTGCCGCATCGAGTCCCAGTGAGGTCAGCGGCAGGACAAACGCAGCAGCGATCGCCAGCGCCATGAATCCCGCGCCGATCAGCGGCGGCACTTCGGGGACAATGCCACCCGTCAGGGCGTTGAGGTATTCGCCGCTGAACGCGGTTAGGTCATACGCGAGGAAGCCGACCAGCAGCGCCCGCGTCACATAGACGAAGGCCAACAGTCCGCGCAGACGGTAAAAAACGGCCGCCGCCCAGTGCGCCCGCAGCACAATGCTGACGCCGTCCGGCGTGGCGCGCAGACTGTCCCAGTTCTGCTGGCGGCGCTCACTGGCGACCGCGCCCATGGTCAGCAGCAGCGCGATGATGCTCAACACGACCTGCACGCCGACCGCCGGCACGTACAGGATGTTCATGGCGTGCTGCGACAGCGGCAGGTTATCAAACTGACCGCCGGCGAGATACGCGAAGATCACCAGCGCCAGCGCCAACACGCACAGCGTGAACTGCCCGTAGGCCCCGCGGCGCGAGCGCTGCCGCGAATCTGCCAGCACGTAGCGCACGGACGTATCGCCGGACGCAGTCACCTCGCTGATGAGACGCTGCCGCATACCGTCGCTGCTCACAACTCGCGGTTGATCAGGTAGTCCGCCCAGTCATGGAGCAGCGCCCGATACGGCGAATCCGGCAAGCGGTCAAGCGATTCCAGCGCTTCGTCAATCGCTTTGCGGGCGACGCCGCGCGCATAGTCAATGCCGCCCGAGTCTTTCATCAACTGGATAACTTCCTGAATCTGGTCGTCGCTGGCATCCTCGCTGCCGAGCGTCTCGGTCATGAAGGCCTGCTGCTTGGCGTCCATGTTGCGCAAGCTGCCGGTGACCACCAGCGTGCGCTTGCCTTCGCGCACGTCGTTGCCGACTTTCTTGCCCAGCTTGGCCGTCTCACCGGTGATTGCCAGCACGTCGTCCTGCACCTGAAACGCCACGCCGACCTTACCGGTGAAGCGCGCGACCGCCTCGACCAGCGGCGCTTTCAAATTGGGTTCATCCAGACCGATAGCCGCTCCAGCCCGCCCTGCGAACTCATAGAGGACGCCGGTTTTTTGCCGCAGCATCTCCAGAATCTGCGCATCGGTGACCTGATCCAGCGGCGTGCGCGACAGCACGATGTCGAGCGTCTCGCCGTTGACCAGCGTCGTCTGCACGTGCCGGAACAGTTCGTTGATCAGGTTGAGCGCCAGCACCGGCGACCGGCCGTAGGTCGTATACAGTTCCGTCATGAGCGACGACGCCCACGCCTGCTGAATGTCACCGGCGAGGATCGCCAGCGCCAGACCGTAGTGCGCGGCCGTCTCGGCGTCGTAGCCGAAATCCTCGCGGGCGCGCCGCGCGAAGTCCACATGCACCGTTGGGACACCGCGCCGCAGTTCGTCGCGGTCGATAATATCGTCATGTACCAGCGTGAAGGTGTGGAACACCTCGACGGCGGCGGCGGCGGGCAGCGCCTTTTCCTCGTCACCGCCAACGGCACCGCAGGCAAACATCAACACCGCGGGCCGCAGCGACTTGCCGCCCGCCTTCAGGTAGCTGTAGACCGCGTCGTTGAGGTGCGGGTGACTGATCTCGATCGGCTTCTGCTCGAACAGGAACGCCTTGACGCGGCTCTCGCGGCGCGCCACTTCTTCTTTGAGTCGGGCAAACGGGTCAGCAGACATGGAGGCGGCCTTCTGGAATGAGGAGTATTACAGTTGATTTTAGCTTACACCACCGATCCCTGTGCGGGCTATTCCACGAACGCTCATTTTTGCGGCGCGGGACGCCACACCGGGAACAGGTCGTCGCCCTGCCCGTCGGTGATGCGCCGGATGCCGCTGCCGTCGGCGTTCATGACGAACAGGCTCCAGCGCCCGGCCTCGCGCGCCATGTAGACGATCTCGCGGCCGTCAGCGCTGATGGTCGGATCACCGGAGAAGCCTTCGTTATCCGCCAGTGGGCGCGCCTGCGGCGTCTCATCGTCGGGATTGAGCACGTACAGGCGTAGCTGACCATCAGCCAGTGCCGCATCACGTTCCGAGACGAACAGCAGCGCCTCGCCGTCCAGCGACCACACCGGATGCACGTCATCCGCCGGTTGATCGGTCAGCGCGCGGAGGTCGCTGCCGTCGGCGTTCATCACATAGATGTCCTCGTTCCCGTTCCGGTCAGACGCGAAGGCGATGCGCGTGCCGTCCGGCGACCACGCGCCGAACCAGTCGCGCCCCGCGTGCGACGTCAACCGCTGCGCTGGCGCGTCCGGCGTGTTGTCCGCGACATATAGTTCAAGGTTGAAGTCGCGCAGCGACGCCCACAGCACGCGCCGGCCGTCCGGCGACCACGCCGGGTCCCAGTCAACACGGCCTTCGAAGAACAGCGTGCTGACCGCTTCCACCAGGCTCAACGCGCGCAGGTTCGAGCCGTCCGGGTACACCTGCGCCGGCCCGAGTTCGCCGGTGCGCGGCGTCAGGAAGTTGATACGCTCGCTGGCAAAATCCCAGCTTGCGAAGTAGTCCGGGTAATCGTCACCGGTCAGATTGCGCAGTTCGCCCGCGGCGTCAATCAACCAGACATCCCACATGCCGCCCCGGTTGGACAGGAACGCCAGTTCCCCGCTGGGCACGCCGGACGGAATCGGCCCGCCGCGCGGCGTCAGGAATACCAGCGCCGCAATCAGCATCACCGCCGCGCTCACTGCTAGAAATCCCACCCGTATCGCCCGCCGCCGCATGTGTTGATCCCCCGTATGCCTGCTGCGCCATTCTAAACGAGGATGACGATTCCCGGCGAATCCTGTTAGAATGGGACACGT
>ERZ761609.2923-NODE-2923-length-11832-cov-30.033115_pt1 | contig 11832 bp, 11 predicted proteins | sample MGYA00511163_ERZ761609 | MGnify/ENA primary metagenome ERZ761609 (study PRJEB28899, sample SAMN02445070) | bioreactor sludge metagenome | biome: EBPR sludge | place: Australia: Brisbane, Thorneside Wastewater Treatment Plant | collected 2011-12-16 ... | reverse complement strand
GTCCGACCCGGTGGCGGCGCTGGATGCGGCCGGGCGCCTGCATGTGGTGTGGCTGGACCGGGATGGGCAGGCGGCCACGCGCATCCGCTACGCCCGCGCCGAGCGGCGCTGAACGCAGCTCAGATCCAGCCGCGCCGCTTCAGGCGCCGGTACAGCACCAGCACGCTTATGCCGGTTGCCAGCAGCAGCGCCGGATAGGCCCACGGCCATTTCAGTTCGGGCATGTAGTCGAAGTTCATGCCGTAGAGGCTGAACACCACCGTCGGCAGCGCCAGCAGCGCGCCCCAGCCGGCCAGCTTCTGCACCGATTCGTTCTGCTTCACCGACAGCGACGCGAGATGGAACTGCATCGCGTCCGAGGTCGAGACGCGCAGATGGTCGATGGCAGCCGACACGCGCACCGCATGGTCGTGGATGTCGCGGTAATACGCCTTGAGCTCCTTGGTGGACAATTCCGGGTGCAGGCGGATCAGGTTCTGCGTGATCTCCTGCATCGGCTCGGCGGCGTCGCGCAGCACGGCCAGCTCGCGCTTCATGGCGTAGAGCTGTTCCAGCATGTCGCGGCCACGCCTGACGCCGCTCGTCAGCTGGCTTTCCAGCGACTGGAAGCGCTCCTGCATGCCTTCGATCACCGGCCTGAACTGATCGACGATGAGATCGAGCACCAGATACAGCGCGTAGGGCGTGGCGGCCTCGATGCCGCTGGGGCGGCGCTGCAGGCGCTCGCTTACCCGCTGATAGCCGCTGCCGCTGCCGTGACGGATGGCGACGACGAAATTGACGCCGACAAACAGGTGGGTCTCGCCGAGTTCCAGGCGCGATTCCCACAGCTGCGCAGTGCGCGTGGCAATGAACACGTGCCCGTCGTATTCCTCGAGTTTGGAGCGCTGGTGGGTGGAAATGGCGTCCTCCAGCGCCAGCGCATGTAATCCGAGTTCATCGCCGAGGCGCGTGATAGTCCGGTTGTCGGGAGATTTCAGTTCGATCCAGATGAAACGATCCGGCCGGCCGACATGATCGCTGATGTCGTCGAAGTCGATCGCGCGGGCTGTGGCGTCTTGGAAGAGCAGGCAGTCGATGATGGGCTCCGGCGGCGGCGTGGAAATGGAACGATTTTAGTCCATGCCAACCCTGCGGATTCAATATTGGGCGCGCAATCGGGAGCGCTGGTCGGTTAGGTGGTGCGGCCGGGGTTTTCCAGGCAGACCATCGCCAGGCAGCCGGAAATCGATCCGGAACAGATCGGTCTCAAAGGCATGGATGTGGGTGTCGTGCAGGGTTGCTGGTGGCATCAACCGGTACCACTGGCCGTCCGGCCACGCAGCGTGGTGTAGAATTCACGCGGCCTTTGGGTCGCGCGATGATCGCGGCCGCTAACACGATTCCTGAATTTGGCGGGACCCGGCAGCCAATGCTGGCGTGGTTCATCCCGCAACATAAACGCAAAGCCACTGAACCCGGTGCAGGCTGACCGGGCAAGGCAATGACGCAATGCCGAGTTTCCCGCATGCGCAGAGTAGAGAGAAGTTAAAGTGCAGACACTCCGGTTACACGCCTCCCCGCTGGAATGGGCAGGCACGACCAAAGCGTCCCTGGCGGCGTTTTTCCTGCTGTTCGTTTTCGCCCTGAGTCTGCCCCCGAAATGGGCAAGCTTGCACATCGCGGGGCTTGCCCTGGTCTTCTCGGCGGGCTTTGCGCGCCGAGAAGATTGGTGCAGCCCCGCGATGCGAACCTATCTGCTGTGTACCACGCTCTGGCTGATCCCGGTTCTGCTGACCGCCAGCCTGCAGCACGCGCTGGGAGTTTCCACCGCGCCGGGCTGGCACGAATTGCCGGTGTTCGTGCTGCGCATGCTCGGCATCGGCCTTGGCCTCATCGTGCTTCTCCAGCGCGGATGGCTGAGCCTGCATTCCGCCATCTTCGCGCTGCTCTGTGCGCTGGCGATCCATGCCGGCGCCGGATTGATCGACCTGCTCGCCACGCCGAATGCAAGCCTGACGCATTGGCGCGAGTTGCGCATCAACGGACTGGTGTTCAACCCCAATCCCTTCGGCCTGTTCATGGCCCTGACCGCCATTCTTTCAGCCGGACTGCTGCGCAACCCGCCGCGCCGCCCGTTGCTCTGGGCGCTGTTGATCGCAGCGCTGCTCGGCGTGTGGGCATCGGGCTCCCGCGGCGCGATTCTGACCGTCGCCACCGGATTCGCGGTGCTGTTTCCGCCCGTCAACCGCACGCGCCTGCTTGTCTATCTGGGCGGCGTGGCCCTGACCGCCATGGTCTACCTGTACGCTAGCGCAGGCGTGCAGCACGCTGCGACGCACAGTGACAACGCACGCATGCAGATCATTGCTTTTACGCTGGAACAGATTCGTCAGGCGCCGTGGCTCGGCTGGGGTATTGGCGCCTACGAGCACCTTCCCGGCCATGTCGTGAACGCACCGCACAACATGTGGCTCGACCTGGCGCTGAGCAGCGGACTGGTCGCGCTGGCGGGCGCGCTGGCGTCAATTGCGCTGCTGGCGTATCGGCTGTATCGGCGTGGCCATCCCGCAGCGCGTCTGGCGCTCGCCGTGTTTGCTGCCAGCGTGCTGGCGGGCACGCTCGAATACTCCATCCTGGATTCCACGCATTTCAGGGGGGTCTGGGTTCTCGTCACCGCGATCGCCTGCTACGCGCTGAATGAACGCCTCATGCATGCGAACGCGGGCTAGATGTCCCGCAGCCGGGCGCACCCTGCAAGCACCTCTCCCATTCCAGAAAATGAGCCCCAACAAAGAACCCCTATACCACTGCTTTGTCATCACGCTGGAGCATTCAGAAGAACGCCGAAAGATCATTTCGAGCCGGCTTGGCGAACTCAAAATACCTTTCAGGTTCCACCCCGGAGTGGATGGAAGAAAAATTGATCTCCTCGCGCACCCGGGCTACTCGAAGTGGAAAAGAAGGATGTTTTTCGGGAGAGACCTCAGCAATGGAGAGTTCGGCTGCATCCTCGCCCACAAGTCGATTTATGAATGCATTGCAGAGGAGAATATTGGAGTAGCCCTCATCCTGGAAGACGATGCGATTCTTTGCGACGAGTTGCCAAGCGTGGTCAACGCCCTGATACGGCACCAGAAGAACTGGGACATCGTCAGATTTCTTGGGCGCAATAAAAACTATCGGGCGTCTCGCACGATCGTGCAACTGCCAGGCTCCCCTCCCAATCATTTTGCCAGACCGCATGGCATGCCAGGCGGTGCCTACGGGTACGTCATCAACAATCAGGCAGCCAGGCGACTGCTTTCGATGATGGAAAAAAACTGGCTTCCAATCGACACCCTGCATGGGGTTTCATGGCTTACGCAGCTCAATACCGTTTCTGTCGTTCCTTCTCCCGTCCTGCCGGATGACGATGTTCCCTCCTGCATAGACGAACAGGATTCCAATCTGCGCTGGAACAAGGCAGTGAGTCTTTCCGGCTGGAGAAAATTAATCTATCCGCTGACACGGGGGGCCTGGAAAACGTACTGCAATGTCTTGGTAAAATACGTGTGGTTCAGCACACTGATGTCAGACGTCAAATTGTCAAGGCAACTCGGGAAAGATTGAATCCGGCGCCGATTATCCGGGTGCCGCACCCACCTGGCAGGGACAGCGAGTGCTGTTTGATGGCTTTCTGCCGCACCTGCGTATCAACGCTTCCGGAAAGACTAAGGCTTCAATGCAACACGTAAACGTCCTTTGCCTCAAGTGGGGCACCCGCTACGGCCCGCATTACGTCAACATGCTTTATCGCGGCGTTGGCCGCAACCTGAGCCGGCCGTTCCGGTTTTTCTGCTGTACCGACGACCCCAGCGGGCTGGACGATGGCGTGGAAGTCATTCCGTTTCCCGCCAACCCTGGCGTCAAGCGCGGCTGGCCCGACATTCTGGTCAAGCTGGCGATCCTGGAGGATGGTTTTGGCGATTTGCAGGGGCCGACACTGTTCCTCGATCTGGACGTGGCGATCACCGGGCCGATCGACTGCTTCTTCGACTACAAGCCGGGCGAATTCTGCATCATCCACAACTGGGTGCACTGGCGTAAGGCCATGCTGGGGCGGCGCCCGGCAGTAGGCAACTCATCGGTCTTCCGCTTCGAAGCCGGCAAGTCCGGCCATGCCTACGAAACCTTCCTGCGCGAAATGCACCGCGCCGAGGATCGCGCGGCCTTCAATACCGAGCAGGCCTTTCTGACCTACGCCATGGGCAATCCGCAGTGGTGGCCGGAGGAATGGGTCAAGAGCTACAAGTGGAACTGCCGTCCGGCTTTTCCGCTCAACCTGTTCCGCGCGCCGCAGCTGCCCGAGGGCTGCCGGATTCTGGTGTTCCATGGCCGTCCCGACCCGGACGAGGCCATCCGTGGGTATCGAGGGCGCAAGCTCCACCACCGTACACTGCCCGCGCCGTGGATCGCCGATTACTGGAAGCTGTGATGCCGCAGCCCCAGCTCGGCGCCTTCTGGGACATGATCGACGGCGTCCTGGTGGTCAACCTCGACAGCCGCCCCGACCGCTGGCAGGACGTGCAGATGAGGACGGCCGGATTCATTCCCGCGCACAAGCTGCACCGGCTGCCTGCCACGCTGGGTGCGGCCCTGCCCGGCTTCGGGGTGCCTCCCTGGTTTCGCGGTCGCAAGCGCGACAAGACCTGGGCCGGGCGCGCCGGCTGTGCACTTTCTCACCGTGCGGCGATCGCCTGCGCGCGTCAACAGGGTTGGCGCACGGTGCTGATCCTGGAAGACGACATCGAACTCGAACCGGCGCTGGCCGCAGTGGCGGCAGAACTGCCCCAGGCCCTGAAAGACAGCGACTGGGACGTCTGCTATCTGGGATTTACCGATCCTGTTTCGCCCTACCGCACTCTGGCTGCTTTGCCGGCCGGACACAGGCTGTGTGCCGTTGCCGGGTGCAATACCGCACATGCCTATGTGCTTAAAGAGAGCACTTTCGATTGGCTGTTGCAGCGCCTCCCAAGAGAGGGGGACGTTTGGTCGTGGATCAGCCGTCATCGTGCCATCGACCGCTGGTATTACCGCAATCTGGCGCGCCGTTTCAAAGTGTGCGCCGTGTCGCCTTCCATCATCAACCAGCAGGTCGGCTTTTCAGACATCACCCAACGCCGAACCAGTCGGGTGCACGCCACCCGTGTGCCCGACCCACGCTACGGCGCGCTGGCTTACTGGTTGCTCGGAAAACTGCGCTGGGCGGGATACCGGCTGGCCGAGCCGCGCGACGGGCTGCGCGGACTGATCAAGCAACTGCGCGGATTCTGAATGTCCATCAGCGACCTGCCGACCCCACCGCCGCGGCTGCGAATCAAGTTCCTCGGCAAGTTCAAACCCGGCCACGATGGTGAGGGCTGGCTGAAATGCTTTCCCGGCAGGCAGCCGCGCTGGGGAAACTGCGACTTCATTTTCGACCGCGACTGCCGCGACTACGACTGGCTGGTGGTGTACGACGATCTGCCTTCGCTGGCCGGCGAGCGCCATCCGCTGTGGGTGGAAGAGCTGGCCTGCCCGCCTGAAAACACCCTGCTGATCACCGTCGAGCCGTCTTCGATCAAGACCTACGGCAGAACCTACCTGCGCCAGTTCAACTGGCTGCTGACCACGCAGGAGCCGTGGGCGACGGGCAGGCACAGGGGCCTGATTTTTCAGCAGCCCGCGCTGATCTGGTTTTACGCCACCACTTCGCCGCGCGGCGACTACGATACCCTGGCCTCGCATGTTCCACTGGAAAAGACCGCCGACCTGTCGACGGTCTGCTCCAGCAAGCGGCAGGGACATACCCTGCACCGCATGCGCTACGATTTCACTCAGGCGCTCAAGGCCCGGCTGCCGTTCATGGAAATCTACGGCCACGGCGTGCGCCCGCTGGTCGACAAGGCCGACGCCCTCGACCCCTACCGCTACCACCTGGCGATCGAAAACCACCTGGGGCCGCACCACTGGACGGAAAAGCTCGCCGACCCCTTCCTCGGTGCGTGCATGCCGGTCTATTACGGCTGCCCCAACGCCGAGGATTACTTTCCGCCGGAGAGCTTCATCCGCATCGACATCGCCGATGTCGATGGCGCCGCCGAGACCATCCAGCGCGCGATCCGCGACAGGCTGTGGGAAAAGAACCTGCCCGCGATTCTGGAGAGCCGCCGCCGCGTGCTGGAAGAATATGGTCCGATTGCCACCGTGGTGCGACTGGTCAACGAAAGACACGCCTCCGGCCGCGCCCTGCCTGCCTCACCCTCCCTTATCCAGAGCCGCCGTCGCCTGCACCGGCAACTGCTGCCGGGGCTGCGCTACGGACTGGAAAAAGGCTACGTGCGCGCCCGCCGCCGTCTGGCGGGAGACTGAACGCTCGGCCCGCGCTCAGGCCAGCGCCTTGCGCACCCGGAACAGATGGCCGCGCGGGAAACTGCGGAAAGCCTTGTGCGAGCGCAGCGTCAGCGTCTTTTCAGCACAATCCGGGCGATACAATTGCTCGGCCCAGTGCGCCGCCCAGGCGAAGGGGTTGTAGACGTTCAGCACACGACGCCTGGCCTCGGCGAGCGCGGCCTGGCGCTGCGGACCGAGCGGCTGCTCCAGCAGTTCGGCAATCCGCGCAGCCGCTGTGTCCACATCCAGATCATTGATCGATAGCAGCGCTTCAGCGGGCAGGTAATCCCCCACGTTCGGGCAGCCGAGATAAACCGGGTAGGCCCAGCCCAGGCAGGCGTCGGCGAGCTTCTCCGTCCAGTAGTTGGGCAGCACGCTGTTTTCAAGCACCAGATGAAAGCGGTAAGGCAGGATGCCGTCCATCTTGTCGTCGATGGGCTCGAAACCGCGCCCGAAATGCACCAGTCGGTCGCCCAGGCGCTGTTTCAGTCCTTCGAGCAGAGCCAGTCGCTGGCGCTGGCCTTCGGTCCTGCTGGCATTGGAGCACACCACGGCGATGCGGTTCTGCTTCTCCGGGCAGGCCAGCGTGGATAAATGGTCGTAGCCGTAGCGATAGCTGTTGGAACGCCGATCGAGCCCGACGTGCCAGTTGAGCCCGAGCGCACTCACGTGCAGATGGGGATGGCGTGACTCGGCGTGGCTGTCGACGACATGGCCGAACTGCCGGTAGAACGCCTGCGGGTACAGCTTCTTCGACAGCGGTTCCCCGGCGATGAACAGGGTGTTCTGCGGCGCAGCGATGAAGCGGTCGTACGGGCGCATATTGCCCAGCACGACGCTGAAATCCGTGCGGCCTCCGGGCTTCGGGTTGAAGTCGAAATGACAGCGCCCCCAGGCCAAGCTGCCGCCCGGCGTCAGCAATGCCATGCCGCCGGGTGCGCAGTCCATGTTGATCCGGACGTGAAGCGCGCCGTCTTCCTTCCCCGGCACCGCGCTCAAAACGGCAGCGCGAGGCCGGGCGCGGCCTCGTGGATCACGCGGCGGAAGTCGGCCTGGATGCGTTCCAGCGCTTCGGCGGTGTCGGCCTCGAAGCGCAGCACGATCACCGGCGTGGTGTTGGACGGACGCGCGAGGCCGAAACCGTCGGCGTATTCGACCCTCAGGCCATCGAGGGTGATGACTTCCTGCGCGTCGGGGAAGCGCGCGGTTTTCTGCAGTCTGTCCATCAGCGCGTAATGCTCGCCCTCGGCCATCTTGATGTTGAGTTCGGGCGTGTTCAGCGTATCCGGCAGGCCGTGCAGGGTGGCGTCGATGTCGGCCTGTTTGCTCAAGTATTCGAGCAGCCGCGCGCCGGCATACAGGCCATCGTCGAAGCCGTACCAGCGTTCCTTGAAGAACATGTGGCCGGACATCTCGCCGGCCAAGAGCGCGCCGGTTTCCTTCATCTTGGCCTTGATGAAGCTGTGGCCGGTTTTCCACAGCAGCGGGCGGCCGCCGCGGTCTGTGATCCAACCGAACAGCTTGCGTGTCGACTTGACGTCGAAAATGATCTCGGCGCCGGGATTGCGGGAGAGCACGTCGTCGGCGAATAGCATCAGCTGGCGGTCAGGGAAGATGATGCTGCCGTCCTTGGTGACCACGCCGAGACGGTCGCCGTCGCCGTCGAAGGCGAGACCGATTTCGGCATCGCTGGTTTTCAGCGCCGCGATCAGGTCCTGCAGGTTCTTCGGCTGCGAGGGATCGGGATGGTGGTTGGGGAAATTGCCGTCGACCTCGCAGAACAGTTCTTCCACCTGGCAGCCCATGTCGCGATAGAGCTTGGGCGCAAACGCACCGGGCACGCCGTTGCCGCAGTCGACGATGATTTTCATCGGCCGCGCGAGTTTGACGTCGGAGATGATGCGCGCGAGGTATTCGCCGGCGATGTCGTGCTGGCGGTAGCTGCCGTCGCCGTGGGCGAGATCGCTGTCGATGAGGCGCTGGCGCAGTTTCTGGATGGCATCGCCCGCCAGGGTTTCGCCGCCGAGCACCATTTTCAGCCCGTTGTAGTCAGGCGGGTTGTGGCTGCCGGTGACCATCACCGCGCTGTTCGTGTTCAATTGATAGGCGGCAAAATAGGTCATCGGTGTGGCGACCATGCCCAGATCCACCACGCCGATGCCGGCCTTGCGGATGCCGCGCGCCAGGGCGGCGGCCATGTCCGGGCCGGACAGGCGGCCGTCGCGGCCGATGCAGATTTCCTGCTGGCCGCGCGCCACCGCTTCGGAGCCGATGGCATGGCCGATGGCTTCGACGATTTCCGGGGTGAAGCTCTGGCCGACAATGCCGCGGATGTCGTAAGCCTTGAAGATTTCCTTGGGGTATTCCACAGCACGCTCCCTGTTTTCAGATGGATCGATTTTACCGGGCAATGTGTCGAAATACTGCGTCAGGCGGCGCGGAATCCAGCCGGACCTGCCCGGGAAGGGGCCGGAAGGAAAGGCGACGTGGCCACCGGTGGCAGGCTGTTCGAGCGTGACCACAGGCGAGACTTCGTCTGGCGACGGCAGCGCCCAGGCGGGCAGGAACGGGTCGTTTCGCGCGTTGACGACAAGCGTGGGCACGACGATGGACTGCAGCAGGGGCTTGGAGGACACCTTCTGCCAGTAGTCGTCGGCATCGCGAAAGCCATGCAGCCGCGCAGTGACCAGTGTGTCGAATTCGCGGAAGGTGGTGGTGGCGGTGATTGCTTGCGAATCGAGCAGGCCGGGAAAGCGCGCGGCCTTGTGCAGGGCCTTGGCTTTCAGGGTGACGAGAAAGCGCGCGGTGTAGACGCGGCGGTTGAAGCCACGGTCGAGGCTGTGGCCGGCCGCGGTGAGATCGAGCGGCGCGGAGACGGCGGCGGCGCGCTCGACCAGCAGATGCGCCGCAGCGCCCTGTTCGCCCAGCCATTTCAGCAGGGCATTGCCGCCGAGCGAGACGCCGACCGCGTAAACCGGCGCATCGGCGTGCTGCGATTTGACGTGGCGCAGGATGCATCCGGTGTCTGTGCTGTCGCCGGCGAAATAGGCGCGCGGCAGCCGGTTGTCCTCGCCCGAGCAGCCGCGGAAATGCGCCACCACGCCATGCCAGCCGCGTGCCCGCACGCGGGTCATGAGGTCGCGTGCGTAGTGGCTGTCGGCACTGCCTTCCAGGCCGTGGAACAGCACCACCACCGGCGCGCCGGCCGGGCCGTCGACCCAGTCGAAATCGAGGAAATCGCCATCCGCCAATTCCAGCCGTTCGCGCCGGTAGGCGACCGGCGGGACGCGGAGGAACAGGCTGCTGTAGATGGTTTGCAGATGTCCGCCGGGCAGCCAGGCCGGGGCGCGATAGGGCATGTTTTCTGGCGAAGGCGTGGTGGCCAAGGCGCCGCTGCCGTTAATGCAGGACCACGGGCGGCGTGCGTGACGGCGGTGTGCCGCCTACCTGGAGCGGCGAGGCATGGTGCAGCACCATGCGCCAGCTGCCGTCGGCGCCCTTGCGGTAGACATTGGTTGCGAGAATGGGAGGGCGCGGCTCGGTTTCCTGGCCGATGACGAGATATTCGCGGACGATGCGGATGACCTCGCCGGCTTCGCGCATTTCATGGGCCAGTTCCGCGTGCACGCGGAACTGGCCGGCGGCCTCGAACATGCTGCGCCACCCAGCTGCCACGGCGGTACGCCCGTTCAAGGGCGCGGCCATGGGGTGTATGCAGGCGATGCTGCCGTCGCTCGCCCAGACGCTCATCATGGCATCGAGCGAACGGGTCTCGAAGGCGGCGTAGAACGCGGCTTCGGCGGCTTCGGGCGAGGGGAAGGTGGGTTCGGACATGGTTCTCGAATCAGGCCTCATCGCCCCCAGCAGGGGACGATGGAAACTAGCAATGACCGCCGCTGGGTTTGCCCTTCAGGCGATAGAGCGTGCCGCAGTAGGGGCACAGCGCATCGCCGCGCGATTCGATCGAAAGATAGACGCGCGGGTGGGCATTCCAGTCGGCGTGCTGCGACATCGGACAATGCAGGGGCAGGTCGGCTTCGGTGACTTCGATGACGCGCTGGGTGTTGTCGTGACGCTCGCTCATGCTGATCCCGTTTCAGACCGGAGTGAGCCAGCCGGTGTGGGCAGCGGCGCGGCCATGCACGCAGTCGAAATACATCGCCTGCAGTTTTGCGGTGATGGGGCCGCGCGTGCCTTCGCCGATGGCGCGGTTGTCGAGTTCGCGGATCGGCGTGACTTCGGCCGCGGTGCCGGTGAAGAAGGCTTCGTCGGCGGTATAGACCTCGTCGCGGGTGATGCGCTTCTCGATCACCTGCAGGCCGATTTCGCCGGCCAGCTGAACGATGGTGTCGCGCGTGATGCCTTCCAGCGCGGCGGTGAGATCGGGCGTATAGAGCTTGCCGTTGCGGATCAGGAAGAAATTCTCACCGGAGCCTTCGGCGACGAAGCCGTCGACGTCCAGCAGCAGCGCCTCGTCGTAGCCGTCCGTTTCGGCTTCCTTGTGCGCGAGGATGGAGTTCATGTAGTTGCCGTTGGCCTTGGCCTTGCACATGGTGATGTTGACGTGGTGGCGCGAGAATGAGCTGGTCTTGACGCGGATGCCGCGTTCCAGCGCTTCCTGGCCCAGATACGCGCCCCACGGCCAGGCGGCGACGATGACGTGCACCGACAGGTTCTTGGCCGAAATGCCCATCGCTTCGGAGCCGAAGAACGCCATCGGGCGCAGGTAGCCGGATTCGAGCTTGTTCTCGCGCACCACGGTGCGCTGGGCCTCGGAAATCGCGGCCTTGTCGAACGGCAGTTTCATGCCGAGGATGTGGGCGGAGCGGAACAGCCGGTCGGTATGCTCCTGCAGACGGAAGATTGCCGTGCCCTGCTCGGCCTTGTAAGCGCGCACCCCCTCGAAGACGCCCATGCCGTAGTGCAGGGTGTGGGTGAGGACGTGGGTGGTGGCGTCGCGCCAGGGGACGAGCTTGCCGTCGTACCAGATGACGCCGTCGCGGTCGGCCATGGACATGGTGTGGCTTTCTTGAGCAAATGGAAAGTCTGGATTTTACCGGATTCCGGGCGATGCGAGGCTCCGGACCTTATGGCACGATGCGGCCATCCGGGGAGACTGACATGCAATGGAAATGGATGGCCAGCGCACTGGCGTTGCTGCCGCTGGCAAGCTGTGCCGAGCCCGCGCGTTTCGACTATTACCTGCTGGCCTTGAGCGTGGCCCCGGCGTTTTGCGAGGACGAGCCGCAGCGCAAAAAACGGTTTGCGCAATGCCGGGTCCTGTCGGGGGACGGCTTCAGGGCGATGCCGCTGACGCTGCACGGGCTGTGGCCGAACCGTGTCAGCCGCGCTCATCCGGTGTATTGCGGCGGGGAGGCGGCGGGCCCGTTTTGCCGGCTGCCGGCAGTGCGGCTGCCGGCGGAAACGCGTGCGCGGCTG
>ERZ761609.2921-NODE-2921-length-11843-cov-11.695623_pt1 | contig 11843 bp, 11 predicted proteins | sample MGYA00511163_ERZ761609 | MGnify/ENA primary metagenome ERZ761609 (study PRJEB28899, sample SAMN02445070) | bioreactor sludge metagenome | biome: EBPR sludge | place: Australia: Brisbane, Thorneside Wastewater Treatment Plant | collected 2011-12-16 ... | reverse complement strand
GTCACATTCGACTGGATCCGGCGAACGCGGCGGGGGGGCGACAACTGGGAAGCGCTCGACGTTCCGCTCGGCGAGGAGAGCGAAGCCTATCGCCTGGACATTCGCAGCATGGCGGGCGCGCTGCTGCGCTCGATCGCCGCGACCCAGCCGTCATGCGCCTATGCCGCCGCGGACGAACTCGCCGATTTCGGTGCGCCGCAAGCCGCGCTGAACGTCCGGTTGGTGCAGATTAGCCGTGCCGTCGGCGACGGCATGCCATTCGCCGGCATCGTGCCCATCCGCTGAATGTCCCCAACACGAACGGACTGACCCCATGAGCGAAACCACGCCCTTGCTCGGCCTGCAACTGACCGCCGCAGGCCAGGCGCAGAAGCACGTCACCGTCAACGAGGCGCTGCTGCGGCTCGACGCGATCGTCCAGCTCGCGGTGATCGAACGCAACCGCGACACGCCTCCGGCTGCCCCGGCGAATGGCGACCGCTACATCGTCGGTGCCGCGCCGACCGGGGCCTTCGTGGGGCATGCCGGCGCGGTCGCAAGCTTCGATGCCGGCGGCTGGAATTTCCTGGCGCCGGGCGTTGGCTGGTGCGCCTACGTGATCGCGGAGAATGCCTTGCTTGCCTTCGACGGCTCTGGCTGGAGCGCTACGTCGTCGACAGGCGGCATCACCGAACTCCAGAACCTGGTCAAGCTCGGTCTCGGCACGATGGCGGATGGCGCCAACCCTCTTGCGGTGAAGGTCAACAATGCGCTCTTCGCGGCGGAATCCACGCCGTCCGGTACCGGGGACCTCCGTTTCAAGCTGAACAAGGATGCTGCCGCGAATACGGTGAGCCAGCTGTACCAGACCGGTTATTCCGGACGGGCGGAAACCGGACTGATGGGCGATGAACAGTACGCCATCAAGGTGTCCGCAGATGGCGCGACCTGGAAACAGGCGCTGGTGATTGACCCGACGAGCGGCGTGGTGGACTTCCCTTTCGGAGCCACCGGCGCCGGGGGTGGCGGCGGCGGAGCGGCAAGCGGCATCAACGCGCTGGTGAATGTCGGCTTGTCAGCCAGCGTTGCAGGCGGCGCGCTGACGGTTGACCTGAAGACGGCGGCACTTGCCGCGCCATCGGGCTCCGACACGGTCATGATACCGTTCCGGTCCGCTACGGCCAGTTCCGGCAGCGTCGCAACGCGCGAGGTGGCAACCCCAACCTCGTTGACGCTCTCATCCGGCTCCACCCTGGGCGTTGCAGCCATCAACACGCCGTTCGCGCTGTGGATCGTCGCCTTTGACGATGGCGGGACCGTGCGCCTCGGGATCATCAACTGCCTGTCCGGAGAAAACATCTTTCCGCTCGGGCGCGGCTCGCCCATCGCCTCATCCACGGCGGAAGGTGGCGCGGGCGGCGCGGACAGCGCCCATGTGTTCTACACAGGCGCGGCGGTCGCCTCTAAGCCCTATGTCGTTCTCGGCCGTCTGGAATGGTCTTCCGGACTGGCGACGCTCGGCACATGGACCGCACCGACGAACGTCGCGGTCTATTCCGCCGGCATGAAGCTGCCGGGCGATCTGGTGCAGATCGCTTCGGACCGCTACACGGCCAATGCGGCGCTTTCGACTTCCATTCCGAACGACGACACCGTGCCGACCAGCACGGAAGGGACGCAGATCGTCAGCGCGACCCTGACGCCGACCTCGGCCGCGAACCGCATCCATGCGCGATTTGCCGGGCCGTTCGACAGCACCTCGGCGATCTACGCCTATGCCGCGCTGTTCAACGGCGGCTCCGCTGCGATCGGCACCGTCATGTCGACCATCAACGGCAACGGATACCCGACCGTTCTCGCCATGGAGCGGGCGCAGGCGGCGTCCAGCACGTCATCCCAGACCTGGAGCGTGCGCGTTGGCGGCTCGTCGGCGATCTATGCCAACGGGCTGTCTTCCGGCCGCAAGCTCGGCGGCTCGATGGGCGTCACCCTGATCGTGAGCGAGGTGCAGGCATGAAGGTCCTATCCGCACGTTACGCCAACCTGGAGGGGACGGCGGCGATCATCGCCACCGACAGCGCCGGGGCGGTGGCGCTTTCGGCGCCCGATCATCCCGAGGCCTTCGCGGCGCTGCTGGAGTCCGGGGTTGCCATAGCGCCCTATGAAGCGCCTCCCGCGCCGGTGCGCTGCGCCTCGGCTCTCGCGCTGCGCTATGCGCTCAATGAGATTGGCCAGAGGGCCGCATGGGATACCGCTCTCGCGGCGATGTCGCAGGGCACGCGGGACTATTGGGTATCGGAACCCAACCCGCCGGAAACATCGCCCAAGCTGAACCGCATCGCGGCGGCGGCGGGGGTTGATCTCAAGGCGCTGTTCGACCGCGCGCGGGCTGGATGAGGCGACCATGGCGAAGGGCAATTTCGAGCGGTGTCTCGCGCACACACTGGCGCATGAAGGGGGATTTGCCGACCACCCCGCCGACCCCGGGGGGGCGACCAACCTCGGCATCACCCGCGCCGTGCTTGCCGCCTGGCGTGGCAGGCCGGTCAGCAAGGCGGAGGTGCGCGGACTAACCCGAGCCGAAGCCGCGGCGATCTATCGCCAGCGCTACTGGGACGCCATCGGCGGCGACCACCTGGCGCCGGGCGTCGATCTCGCGACGTTCGACTATGCCGTCAATTCCGGTCCGAAACGGGCGCTTCGCGCCCTTGCCACTGCGCGCTCGGACACGCCACAGGCGACGATCCGCGCGGTGTGCGCCGAACGGCGGGGCTTTCTCGGCAAGCTGCGCATTTTCGCCGTTTTCGGGCGTGGCTGGATGGCGCGCGTCGCGGCGGTGGAGCGCGCCGCGCTCGCCATGGCAACGGGACAGCCATCACCATCCATCGCCTCCAACACCTCCAACACCACTACAAGGAAAACGCAGGCCATGACACCGACCAAATCCATGTTCGAAAGCCGCACCGTCTGGGCCAATCTGGTGGGACTGACAGCCGTCGCGGCTTCGATGCTCGGGTTCAACACGGGCATGATCGATCAGAATGCAGTGGTCGAGGCCATCCTGAACGCGGTCGCCGGCGCCAGTTTCGTGGCTTCGACCATGTACCGCGTGGCGGCCACGCGCAGGATCGACTAGAGCCCGTTCAGGCCGAGTTCAGGGACCCTGTCGCATCGCAGTCGCCGCCGGCGCAATTTCCTGTCGCGTCGGCGGTGCCTGCTGTATGCTTTCGAGGGATTCCCTTCCGGGAGAACGTGAACGACCATGCGCCTGCTCGTTGTGGAAGACGACAAGGATCTGAACCGCCAACTCGTGACTGCGTTGCAGAACGCGGGCTATGCGGTTGATACCGCTTTCGACGGCGAGGAAGGCCATTTCCTTGGCGACACCGAGCCATACGACGCCATCGTGCTCGATCTCGGACTGCCGCGCATGGACGGTGTTTCAGTGCTGGAAAAGTGGCGCAAGGGGGGGCGGCGCATGCCGGTGCTGATCCTCACCGCGCGCGACCGCTGGAGCGACAAGGTCCAAGGGTTCGATGCCGGTGCGGACGACTACGTCACCAAGCCCTTTCATATGGAAGAGGTGCTGGCCCGCCTGCGCGCGCTGGTGCGCCGGGCGGCCGGCCATGCCACCAGTGAACTTTCCTGCGGGCCGGTGCTGCTCGATACGCGTTCGAGCCGGGTGATTGTCGACGGCAATCCCGTGAAGCTGACGTCCCATGAGTACCGGCTGCTGGCCTACCTGATGCATCACCAGGGGCGCGTGGTCTCGCGCGGGGAACTGGTCGAGCACCTCTATGATCAGGATTTCGATCGCGATTCCAACACCATCGAGGTGTTCATCGGTCGCTTGCGCAAGAAGCTTGGCGTCGACATCATCGAGACAGTGCGCGGCCTCGGCTACCTCGTCGGCCAGCCCGGGAAGGCCAAGTCAGGCTAATCCTGGATGCGGATCCGCTCGCTCTCCGGCCGCCTCCTGCTTTCCGCCACGCTGTTATGCTGCACGGTCCTGCTGATCGCGGGGCTGGTGTTGTCTGAACTCAACCGCCGTTCGGTGACACAGGCCTTTGACGAGCGGCTCCGTCTCTACCTGAAGGCGCTAGTTGCTGACGTCGCCACCCTGACTGACGGGACATCCACCGATGTGGGCAATCTCGGCGAACCGCAGTTCCAGATTCCTCTTTCGGGCTGGTACTGGCAGATCGTCAAACTTGATCAGGAAAAGGACACTGCGGCGGTGATGCGCACCTCGCGCTCGCTGTTCTCCACCAAGCTGCCCTTCCTTATTGACCCGATAGACCCCAGGCGAGAGAACGATGCTTCGGATGGCTACATCACCGGGCCGGAAAGCAAGAGGTTGCGCATCCTCGAACAGCTGATCGACCTTGGCGACAACAATCGATTCTACATTTCAGTCGCCGGGAACGCGGCTGAAATCCAGGATGAAACCAACCGGTTCAATACCGCCCTGACCATCACATTCGTGCTGCTCGGCGCTGCTCTGATCGGGTCCACTGTGGTGCAGGTTGGCTATGGCCTGATGCCGCTGGCCGAATTGCGCCGGGCCGTCTTTGCCGTGCGCCAGGGCGACGCGGAGCATGTCGGCGAACGTTTCCCGCAGGAAGTGGCGCCGCTGGCCCACGAACTCAATGAGCTGATCGACGCCAACCGCGAGATCGTCAATCGCGCACGCATGCAGGTCGGCAACCTCGCGCATGCATTGAAGACGCCGATTAGCGTGCTCGTCAACGAAGCTGAGCAGGATACGTCGGCGCTGGCACTGAAGCTCCGCGAGCAAACCGGGATCATGAAGGATCAGGTGCAGTACTACCTCGATCGTGCGCGCGCCGCGACGCGCGCCGTCACCATCGGCTCGGTGACGGAGGTCGATCCTGTGATCGATGCATTCCTGCGCACCTTCCCGAAGATCTACCGTGACCGCGACGTCGCCTATGTCTCGACCGGCGCGAAAGGTCTGAGGTTCCGGGGTGAGCGGCAGGATCTGGAAGACCTCATAGGCAACCTGATCGACAACGCCGGAAAATGGGCGAGGAGCCGCGTCGAGGTCTCTATCGCCCCCGTTCCCGTGGATCCCGGCGCCGCGCCACGGTTCAGCGTCCTCATCGATGACGACGGCCCGGGCCTGACACCAGAGAACCGAATGCAGGCGACCCGCCGCGGCCGCCGCCTCGATGAGACCAAGCCCGGCTCCGGCCTTGGCCTTTCCATCGTCGTGGACCTTGCTGCCCTCTACCATGGAACGTTCGAACTCGACGACTCGCCGCTTGGCGGGCTGAGGGCGAAACTGGTGCTGCCTGCGGTCTAATGGCGCCTGCAAGAACGAAATCGCAGGGCCGTGCGCGAAAGTCGCGTTTCCTTTCCGCGCCAAACGCCTTATGTGCAGCGGCATGCTGTTCTGGTTTCTGGCTGCGGGCATGGTCGCAGCCGTCGTACTGGTGCTGTTGATGGCCATCACGCCGAAGCCTCTGGCTTCCGGCGGCGGCGATTTCGACGTTGCATTCTACAAGAGCCGTGAAGCTGAAATCGCGCGGCTGGAGGCCGAAGGGCTGATGGCGGCCGACGACGCGAAGGCCGCGCTGGCCGAAGCAGCGCGGCGGCTCATCGGCGTGAAGCGCGGCGGCTCGGCTGCAATCGGTAACGATGCAAGCCGCAGGCGGCTGGCGCAGGCGCTCACGGTCCTGGCGATACCGGCGTTGACCCTTTCACTTTACCTGACCCAGGGCCGCCCGGAACTTCCCGGCATGCCCTATGCCTCGCGCACCGATCTCAACCGTTCTGACGAGGAGTTGACCCGCCTGATCGGCCGGCTCGATGCGCACCTCGCTGACAGCCCGGACGATGCCCGAGGCTGGGAACTCGCCTTCCCTGTGTACATGCGGCTCGGCCGTTTCGAGAACGCGGTCGCGGCAGCGGAACGGCTGATTGCGTTGAAGGGCGATACGCCGGAGCGGCAGGCGTCGCTGGCCGAGGCGCTGATTTTCAACGCACGCGGCGTCGTCGGCGATGCTGCGAAGGCTGCGATCGACAAGGCTCTTGCCGGCGATCCGAAACTGGCGCGCGCCCGCTTCTACCGGGGACTTGCAGCAGAGCAGTCCGGAGACCTGGACGGCGCCCGCGCAGTCTGGCAGGCGCTGCATGACGACCTGCCGGACGGCAACGAGAAAACCGCGATCCGCTCCAATCTCGCGCGCCTGGGTCCGACGGGCGCCGCCGCCGACGCGATCCGTTCGCTTCCGGAGGCAGAGCGCCGCACCGCCATCCGCGGCATGGTGGACGCCCTCGCAATCCGGCTGAAACAGGATGGCGGCTCGGCCGAGGACTGGCAGAAGCTCATTCGCGCTCTCGCCGTCCTCGGTGAAAGGGACAAGCTGATCGCGGCCGTGGCGGAGGCCCGCGCCGCGTTCCGGGGCAAGGACGGTGCGGTCGCCATCGAAGCGCTTGCGGGGGAACTCGGGCTCCCGGCGGAGGCCAAGCCATGACGCGAAAGCAGCGTCGCATCACCTTGATCGCGTCGGCCGGCGCCATACTCGCCCTGGCCGTGGCCCTCATCCTGACGGCCCTCAAGGACCGGATCGTCTTCTTCCGCTCACCGACTGAAGTGCAGCAGATGGCAATCAAGCCAGGCCAGCGCTTCCGTCTCGGCGGCCTTGTCGAGAACGCCTCCGTGGAGCGCGCCGTGGGGCAGCGTATCAGCTTCCGCGTTACCGACGGCAATGCCTCCATCACTGTGCGACATGTTGGCATCCTGCCGGATCTGTTCCGTGAAGGGCAGGGGGTGGTCTGCGAGGGTGTGCTGCACGCCGACGGCAGCTTCCTCGCCGATACGGTGCTTGCCAAGCACGACGAGAACTACATGCCGCGCGAAGTGAGCGACGCCCTCAAGAAACAGGGGCACTGGCAGGGCGAGGCCAAGCCCGGCGAAGCGGGGGGCAAACCGAAGTGATCGCCGAACTCGGACATTTCGCCCTGGTGCTGGCGCTGGCGTGCTCCGCCATCGGTACGGTTCTGCCCTTGTGGGGCGCGGTGCGCGAGGACCGCGCGCTGATGGCAACGGCGCGTCCCGCCGCGCTGGCGCAGTTCGTTCTGCTGGCGCTGGCCTTCGCGGCGCTGACGGCAGTCTACGTCCAGTCGGATTTCTCCGTTCTCAACGTCTACGAGAACAGCCACACCGACCAGCCGTTGATCTATCGCTTTTCCGGCGTCTGGGGGAACCACGAGGGGTCGATCCTGCTCTGGGTGCTGATCCTGGCGCTGTTCGGCGCCTGCGTCGCGCTGTTTGGTCGGCACATGCCCGAGGCATTGCGGGCCGCGACCATCGCGGTGCAGTCCTCGATCGCGTTCGCCTTCCTGCTGTTCATCGCGTTGACGTCAAACCCGTTCCTGCGCGTGTTTCCCGCTCCCGCAGAAGGCCGTTCGCTCAACCCCATCCTGCAGGACCCAGGCCTGGCGATCCATCCCCCGCTGCTCTACCTCGGCTATGTCGGCTATTCGATCGTGTTTTCCTTCGCCGCCGGCGCCCTGATCCTCGGGCGTATCGATGCGGCCTGGGCACGGGTCGTGCGGCCGTGGAACCTGATCGCCTGGACGACGCTGACCGCCGGCATCGCCATGGGGTCGTACTGGGCCTACTACGAACTCGGCTGGGGCGGGTTCTGGTTCTGGGATCCGGTGGAGAACGCTTCGCTGATGCCCTGGTTGACGGGCACGGCGCTTCTGCATTCGGCCATCGTCATGGAAAGGCGCGAGGCGCTGAAGGTCTGGACGATCCTCCTGGCGGTGCTCACCTTCTCGCTGTCGCTGCTCGGAACCTTCCTGGTGCGCTCCGGCGTGCTGACCTCTGTCCACGCCTTCGCCTCCGACCCGGCGCGCGGCGTCTTTATTCTGCTCATCCTGTGCCTGTTCATCGGCGGGGCCTTCGCCCTGTTCGCCTGGCGCGGACCGGCGCTGGCCGGCGGCGCATTGTTCTCGCCGGTCTCGCGCGAGGGCAGCCTGGTTCTCAACAACCTCTTTCTGTCGGCGGCCTGCGTCGCGGTATTGACCGGCACGCTCTATCCGCTGGCGCTGGAAGCGGTGACAGGCGACAAAATTTCCGTTGGTCCGCCCTTCTTCAACGCCACCTTCCTGCCGCTCTGCGCGCCGCTGGTGCTCGCCATGCCCTTTGGGCAGCAACTGGCCTGGAAGCGCGGCGATCTTCTGCCGGTAGCCCAGCGGCTGTTCGTCGCGATCCTTGTCGGGGCAGGAATGTTCGTCGCCGTCCTCGCGATCACCCGCACGAGCGAAGCCGTGGCAGCCTTTGGCCTCGGCGTCGGGATGTTCGTCACTGTCGGCGCGCTCGACGACTTGCGCGTGCGCGCCTCGCGGGGAGCGGCGGGCACCTGGATGCGGCGCTTCGTTGGCCTGCCGAAGTCGGTGCATGCGACGGCCATTGCCCATGCCGGTGTCGGCCTGATGACGATCGGCATTGCCGCGACGGCCTTCCACGAAGAGAAGATCGCCACCATGGCTCCGGGTGACAAGGCGATCATCGGCGGCTACGAACTCGTCTTCGAGGGGCTGCGCAAGCAGCCCGGCCCGAACTTCGCGTCAACCGTCGGTCGCTTTGTCGTGAGCAAGGATGGCGTGGCGTTGGCGGTTCTGGAACCGGGCAAGCGGACCTATGTCGGCCGCACCATGCAGACATCCGAAACTGGAAGATTGACGCGTGGACTTGGCCAGATCTATCTCGCCATCGGCGATGCCCACGGCGCCTCGGTCGATGTCAGGGCCTACTGGAAACCCTGGGTGCTCCTGATCTGGCTCGGTCCCCTGGCGATGACCATCGCTGGCCTGATCTCGCTCATGGACCGCCGGCTGCGCGTCGCGGCGCCGAGCCGTCGCAAGTTGCCCGCCATGCCTGAGGCGGCGGAATGATGCGGCGCCAGGCCCGATTTCTCGCGGCAGCGATGATGATTGCCGTGCTGTCTGGCCCGGCTTTTGGCCTGTCTCCCGCAGAACGCCTTCCCAACCCGGCGCAGGAGCAGCGGGCGCGCGAAATCGGGGCAGAATTGCGCTGCCTTGTCTGCCAGAACCAGTCTATCGATGACTCCGACGCCGAACTGGCCAAGGACCTGCGTCGGCTGGTACGCGAGCGCATCAGCGCCGGCGACAGCGATCGCCAGGTCAAGGACTTCCTGGTGGCGCGCTACGGCGAGTTCGTGCTGCTGCGCCCCGTCTTCTCCATGAAGAACCTGCTGCTGTGGACGCTGCCGTTTCTGGCTCTGATCGCCGGCATTTTCGGCGTGCGCCGGTTGTTCGGGCGACAGGTCGCCGCGCCTGTCGCGCAAGCGGCGCTCTCGGCCGAGGAGCAGGCGGAACTCGACCGCATCGTTGCGGCGCAGGACAGCATTACCAAGAATTCATGATCCGGACAGGTTTGCGTAATCGCAGGCCACCTATGGTCAGGATGCTTCACGAGACGGCCTGCCAAAGTCCCGTCGCCCCCAAGGTAGCCCAATCCGGGAAGCGTTTTTGAGGCAGGTCGGACCGCCCAGTCCGGCCTGCCTTCTCACTTTTCTCGTGGTAGTCTCATGACCATGAAGATTCTCATCGTCGAGGATGATGCGGAGGCGGCCGCCTATCTCGCCAAGGGGCTGCGTGAGGCCGGGCATGTCGCCGACCACGCCGGCGACGGCGAGAAAGGCCTGGAAATGGCGCTTTCCGCCCCTTACGACGTAATGATTGTGGACCGCATGCTCCCAAGGCGCGACGGGCTGTCGCTCGTCAGCGCAGTGCGCGGGGAGGGGCGCGAAACGCCGATCCTGGTGCTGTCCGCGCTTGGTCAGGTGGATGACCGTGTCGTGGGGCTTAGGGCCGGCGGTGACGACTATCTCTCAAAGCCCTATGCCTTCACCGAATTGCTTGCCCGCGTTGAAGCGCTGGGCCGGCGGCGCGGCTCTTCCCCGGCGCAGACTGTCTATCGTGTCGGCGATCTCGAAATGGACCGACTCTCCCACCGCGTCGCGCGCGGCGCCACCGAGATCGATCTGCAGCCGCGCGAGTTCCGCCTGCTCGAATACCTGATGCGCAACGCCGGGCAGGTCGTGACCCGTACGATGTTGCTGGAGCACGTCTGGGACTATCATTTCGACCCGCAGACCAACGTCATTGACGTGCATATGTCGCGATTGCGGTCGAAGATCGACAAGGGCTTCGATAAGCCGCTGCTGCATACCGTGCGCGGCGCCGGATACATGATCCGTGACGGGCTTCGGTAAACTACTCCGCACCACGGCCTTTCGCCTTGCGGTCGTCTATCTCGTCATTTTCGTGCTCTTTGCCGGCGCGGTGCTGGGCTATGTCGCCTGGAATACGCGGCGCCTGCTCGAGTCGCAGCTTTCCGAAACCATCGAAACCGAGATCAACAGCCTCGCCGAACAGTACCGGATCGGTGGCATGCGCCGGCTCGCGGCGACCATCGAGCGCAGATCCCGACAGGCCCGCGGCTTTCTCTATCTCCTCGCCGATACCCGCAGCGAGGTTCTGGCCGGCAACGCCACGGAACTGGTTCAGGTGTTGCAGTCGCCGCCAGGCTGGCGGGAAGTGCCGTTCCGCCGCGCCGACGAGCAGGAGTCGTTCATTACCCTGGCAAAGGTGCGCATCTTCGTCTTGCCGAACGGCATGCGGCTGCTGGTCGGTCATGACCTGGAAGAGCGCCAGCGATTGCGTCAGGTGATCCGCCAGGCAATGGGGCTTTCGATCCTGCTGGTGTTCGTGCTCGGTGGTTTCGGCGCGTTGATGGTGTCCCGGCGCGTGCTGCGCCCTGTCGAGGACATCGCGGAGGCGGGCCGGCGCATCATGTCCGGCGACCTCAAGGAACGCCTGCCGGTTCGCGGTGTCGGCGACGAGTTCGACCGGCTGGCCGAGAGCCTGAACCAGATGCTTGCCCGCATTGACGAACTGATGTCCGGCATGCGGGCGGTGTCCGATAACATCGCCCATGACCTGCGCACGCCCCTGACCCGGCTTCGGGCCGGAGCGGAGGAAGCGCTGCGCAACGCGCGTTCGCCCGATCATCTGCGGCAAGCGCTCGAGCGGACGATCGAGGAGTCCGACGCGCTCATCAAGGTGTTCAATGCGCTGCTGATGATCGCCCGCGCGGAGGCCGGGTCCACGCCCGGCGCCATGACGGACGTCGATCTTGCCAAGATCGTTCGCGATGTCGGTGAACTCTATGATCCGGTGGCGGAGGAGGCCAGGCTGCGGCTTGTGGTCGAGGCGCAAACGCCCGTCGTGGTGCGCGGCAACAGGGAACTGCTCGGTCAGGCGCTGTCCAATCTCGTCGACAATGCCGTCAAGTACGGGGTGCCGGTTGAAGGGGCGGACGCGCCTGCCGAAGTGCGCCTGACGCTTGGCTGCGAAGGTGGAACCGCCCTGCTGGTGGTCGCCGATCACGGTGTAGGCGTGCCGCCAGCCGAGCGCGAGCGCGTGCTGGATCGATTTGTCCGTCTGGAGAAGAGCAGGGCCCAACCCGGCTTCGGGCTTGGTCTAAGCCTCGTCGCCGCGATCGCACGTCTCCACGGCGGAAACTTTCGGATCGAAGACAATGCACCGGGGGTGCGCGCGGTGCTGACCCTGCCACGGGCTTCGGCTGTTCCAGTGGCCGCGCAGTAGCCTGCCTCAGGCAGCGAGCGAATCAGGGTCACGCGTTCCAGGCGGCGGCGCAATCGGCAGGTGGACCAGCACGATGGTGCCGGAGTTGACCCAGGACCGGACACGGATGCCACCGCCATGAAGCTCGACCAGCGACCGGGCGATCGCGACGCCGAGGCCCGACCCCTTGCAACCGTTGATCAGCTTGCCCTCCA
>ERZ761609.2920-NODE-2920-length-11846-cov-10.801204_pt1 | contig 11846 bp, 5 predicted proteins | sample MGYA00511163_ERZ761609 | MGnify/ENA primary metagenome ERZ761609 (study PRJEB28899, sample SAMN02445070) | bioreactor sludge metagenome | biome: EBPR sludge | place: Australia: Brisbane, Thorneside Wastewater Treatment Plant | collected 2011-12-16 ... | reverse complement strand
CGAACAGGGCATGCACGAGATCGCCCCGCTCGCGGGCAGCGCGACGTTCGGGCGTATCGACCTGATCAATGGCGGCGAGCAGGCGCGACGGCTTGAGAGGAGGCGCTGGCACCGTTTCGGGCAAGGCTGGCCGGTCAACCCAGTCAGGACGCTGTTCTGCGTCCTGCCGACTCGGTTCCGGCTCCTCTGCAGGCGCGGCCGGTGGCGTGGTGACCGAGACAAACCGCACGATCTCGCGGCCATCGTCCTCCCGTATCAGGATGCCGGCTGGCTTAAGCCCGGTTTGAATCATCGCATACCAGCTGTCCGACTTGAGCTTGGCCGGATCGCCCCAGCCGGCAACATAGAGCCGGTCACGCGCCCGTGTCATCGCCACATAAAGCTGACGGCGATATTCCTGCATTCGCTCCTGCCGCCGCTTTTCGGCAAGCGTGCGGACCAGGCCGGGAGCCGACTTGAGGGCGCGGGACCAGAGCAGCAGGCCGGTGTCGTCCGGCCCATCGGGAACCAGGAACACCGGCTTGTCCTTCTGGGAGACCGGCAGGCGTTGGGGATCGGCCAGATAGACGATTCGCGCCTCAAGCCCCTTGGCGCCATGCACGGTGAGGATGCGCACCGCCCCGCCAGCCTGGTCCTGCTCACGCTTGACGTCCGTCGTCAGCCGCTCGAAGGCCTCGATCTCGCCGGCAAGCGACGCCGGCGCACGGGATTGGCGCGCCAGAACCTGTTCGAGAAACAGATCGATCCCCTCGGAAGCCTCCGGCCCCAGCCGGGACATGAGCTTGAGACGCCCGCCCATCGGGGTCAGGATTGCCGAGAAGAACCCGAAGGGCGTCTCGCTGCTCGCCAGCCTCCGCCAATCCGTCAGGATTGCAAATGCCTCCGTGAATCGCGCCTCCCCGGACATCTCCAGCGCTTCAACAAGGCTGCCTGGGCGCCCGGCACAGAGTGATATGAGGTCGTCATCAGTCAAACCGATCAATGGCGATTTCAGCGCCGTGGCCAGGGTCAGATCGTCCTCAGGCAGCAATGTCGCACGAGCGGCAGCGATCAGATCGAGGACGGCGGCCTGCTCGGTAAGGCGCATGCGGTCTGCGCCGGCCACTGGCAAGCCCTTGCGCTTGAGGGCACGGATCAGCGCACCGACAAAGGCATCGCGTCGCTGCACCAGCACCAGGACATCCCCCGGACGAATGCGCCGTCCGTCGTCGGCGAACCGCTCGCCGGCGCAGAGCGTGGCGATATGGCCTGCCAGCCGCTCGGCCAGAACCGCCGGCGAGGAACGGGCGCCGAGCGCATCGATTTCCTGCCAGGGGTCCTCCGGTCTGCTGCTGGCCACATGTTCAAGCGGCCAGATCTCGACAAGGCCCGGTTCCTGCTTGCGAACGGTTTCGTGCAAGGTCGGCTCGGGGAGCGCGGTCAGCCCGTCGAAATGGGCGGGCATGGCAAACACCCGGTCGACGGCATCAAGCACATCGGCCACGGTGCGGAACGAGGACGTCAGCGGCAGGGCATGGAAAGGCAGGCCTGCCGCCTCTGCGGCATTCTGCAGCTTGATGCGACTGTTGTAGAATTCCTTCGGCTCGGCACCCTGAAACGAATAGATCGATTGCTTCTCATCGCCCACTGCAAAGACCGTGCGGCGCAAGGACCGGGCGCCGTCTCCGGCAAAGAACTCAGCCGTCAGAGCCTCGGCGATCTGCCACATCGCCGGCGTCGTATCCTGCGCCTCGTCGATCAGCAGATGGTCGATGCCGCCATCGAGCTTGCGCAGAACCCAGGCCGAGCCATGACCGGCCACCAGAAAACGTGTGCGCTCGATGATGTCATCGAAATCAACCAACGCCGCTCGACGCTTGGCCGCCTGAAAACGGCTGAGGATGTCAGCCAGAACCTGCATCAGGGCGGCTGACCATCGCGCGACTGCAAAGGCGCGTTGCCGGTCGAGATAGGCCGGCAAACGGGCCTTCGTCTGCCCGATCGCCTCGGCAAGCCAAGGCAGCGCCTCGGCAATGGCCTTGGTCACTATCTTGTCGCGCAGCGTGCCTTTTCCTGTCACGAACAGATCGGCCAGCCTGTCGACAGCAGCCACATCGTCCGGCTTGGCCGCCGCTTCATGGAGCATCGTCACAAAAGCACGATCGGTGGGCGTGCTGGCGCGTGCGCCAACCGAGGATTCCGCCTTCGGCCACAGATGGCGGGCAAGACCCTGTTCAAGAAAGGCGGCCGCGAGCCCGGACGGGGTCTCGCTCGCACCAAGCCCCAACAGGCGTTTCACCCGTATGGCAAGCGCCTCAGTCGTTGCCGGCTGCAAGCGAGCCCGGCGGATCAGCGGAAAGCCGGCGGCAATCAACTCGGACAGCGCATTCTCGCCCATCAGGTTGATGAGGTCTGCGAGCGCACGGCCATGCTCGCTGTCCGGGCTGGCAAGACCGGCGGCCAGACTGTCCCGCCGGGCCGTAGCGCTGATTTCGGCGCCGGCGAAATCATCCATCACCGCAAAACGCGCCGGCACATTGGCTTCGAACGGAAACAGATGCAGCAGCCGTTCGGCAAAGGCATGGATGGTTTGCAGTTTCAAACCGCCCGGCGTTTCCACCGCCCGGGCAAAGAGCTGCCGGGCCCGGGCGCGGCAATCCGTATCGGGCGGAGCGCCGGTCAAGTCCGCGATACGATGCGCAAGCTCCGCCTCATCAAGGCGGACCCAATCGGCAAGCTCAGTGAAAATGCGGTTCTGCATCTCGGCTGCCGCCGCGCGGGTATAGGTCACGCACAGGATGCGTTCGGGTGGCGTGCCGTCGAGCAGCAGCCTGATGACCCGCTGGGTCAGGATGGTGGTCTTGCCAGAACCGGCATTGGCCGCCAGAAAAACCGAAGCGCCGGGGTCGATGGCGCAGGCACGGTTGCGCTGCTCTGTCTCGGAAAGCTGAACCTTGCGGGAGGGGCCGGCGCCGCTCATGTCTCGCCCTCCGCCTCGTCCGACACATCCTCGCCTTCGCCGGCCAGCGACCATTCGAGATGGCGGGCGAGATGGTCATACCCCGAGGTATAATCCCGTTTGCGCGGAATGCGGCGGCTGACAAAGCCGATCTCGCCCTTGAGATATTGATCAAGATGCTGGGTCAGCCTGGCAAGCTGCGCCTCGGACACCTCGGCCAACGTCTCATGCGTCGGCTTGACATCATGCTGCTTGCCCTGGCCGTCCGTTCGGGCCACCGCTACGTGACAAAGGCTGACTGAAGGCATCTGTGCCGGTCGTGCGACGCCGGAGAAAGCGCCTCGCATCGCCAATGCTGCGGTCAGAGGCAGTTGCGGTGCCAGTCCGGCCAGAACCTCCTTGTTGCCGGGGACCGTTCCGGTCTTGTAGTCGATCACCGCCAGCTCCGGTTGATCGAATAGATCAGACCGTTCCTCGATCCGGTCCGCCCGGCCGATCAGGGTCAGCCGCCGCCCGCCCGTCAGATCCAGCGTGAAGCGGCCGCTGCATTCGACATGCAGCCGGATGAGCGCCGATCGCCGCTCAGTGTCCCATCGGACAAACCAGGGGGCAAAGCCGGAAAACTGTCGCCACCAGAAGGCAAAAGTGTCCGGCGCCTCCTTAGCCATGCCGGCGAAGGCCTTCTCGCCTGCGCAAAGCAGCGCTTCCTCACGTCGGTCCGGTGCCAGTTCGCCGGCAATCCTGGAATAGTCGGCGAGAGCCTGGTGGACAGCAATGCCCGGGTCGCGTGCATCAAGCGGCGGCTCGATCGGATCGAGTTCATCAAGCCCGAGCACGCGGCGCGCGAAGATTCGATAGGGATCGCGATAGAGCGTTTCGATCTCGGTCAGGTTGAGTTCGTCCGGGAACAGATCCGGCGGAACCTTTGGCGCCGGCCGCTCGGCCGCAACCACCTGATCAGGCAGATCAAGTGCGCGGGCAAGGGCGATATAGCGGTGCCCCTTGTGCAATAGAGCCGCGCTTGTCTTGGCGCCGAGATAGGCGGTCAGCCGGCGCAGAAAGCGCGAGGCGACCGTCGGCGCACCATCCCGCCGCGCAGCACGGCACAAGAACACCTCCCGCCCTCCGAGCCCCATCATGAAATCATGGGCGCTCTGGCCGATGCGGCGCTCCTGCGGTTGCAGTCCAAGGGCAATCCGCATCGACCGGTTGAGAAAGGCATCGGCCCGGGCCTCGGGCGGAAAGACCCCTTCGTTGAGGCCGGCCAGCAGAATGCGATCGGCGTCGATCAGGCGCGATTCGAGCAGGCCCCAGATCTTGAGCCGGGGATGCGGCGGTTGCCAGGTGCGGATGGTCTCTTCGGCCAGCAGCGCCTCGAACAGGCCGATGTAGTCGGCAAGGGCGAGATCGGAAAGGTCAAGCTGGCTGCCGGTCAGTTGATCGAACACGGCGGCCAGCGCCCTGCCGTCGTCGCGTTCGCTCCAGTCGTCGGCCGCGCCATCGCCCTCCAGCAGGGCCTCGCACAGGGCGCGGTGGGCGGCGGCGGCCCCGGCCAGGCTCGGTGAACTCCCGGCAAAAGTCGCAAGAAACCCATCGAGGGCAGCAGACAGCCGGCGGGCATGCGTTTCTGCCGCAGCCAGACGGTCGGGCGGCAGACGCCGACGCGGAGCGGGATCGCGGCGACCAGGATGCTTCTTCTGTGCCTCCACCAGGACCATTGGCAGGCGTTCAAGCACGGCACGCCCGAACCGCTGGCCGCGCAGACCGGCGATTTCGACAGCCGAAACCACGGCTGCCCGGTCCGCATCGGGCGCTCCCAGACGACACAGCGGGTGCCGCAGCAAGGCCAGCAGATCCCTCGCTGCACCGCTTTCGGCGACCTGCAATGCCAGGCGGGCGAGGCCCGCGATCGGCGTGCCCGCCAGCGGCACCCCGGCCGATTCCGTCGCAGCGATGCCCCAGCGCTGCAACTCGGCGATCACAGCTTGGGTCAATTGTCTGTCCGGCGTGATGAGCGCGGCGGTCTTGCCTGGTGTTTCCAGGGTCTCGCGCAGCACAAGGGCGATGGCCAGCGCTTCCTCGCGCGAATCCGCCGCCTCGATCAGGCACAGCCGTGCTTTGGCATCGGCCAGGTCTGCCTCCGACAAGGCGCGTGTCTGCCACAGGGCGGTTGCCTCGGCGGGACGAAAGACCTCGCTTGCCAGCCTTTCGGCGGGAGTCTCTCGGGCAAGACCCAGCCGGTGCACCTCGGAGCGCTGAAGACCGATGCGGTCGAGCGTGCGCTTGAGCAGCGCCTGCGGATGGGCGTAGCGGGTTGGCAGATCGGCGGCCATATGGCCGATCCTGCTCCAGGTTGCGTCGTCCAGCGTCAGATCAAGGCCCGGCAGCACCACTGCGCCCATCGGCAGCCGGGCGATGGCGGCCATCAGATCGGCTGTCGCCGCGACCGAGCCGGTGGAACCAGCCACCACCATTGGCGTCGGTGGCGGCGCTTCCGCCAGACTGGCGGCGAGGCGGCGCAGGCTGTCGCGGGTGATTGTGGCGGCATCACGTTGCTGCCATTCGGCCAGCGTCTCCGGCCAGGCCTGGGCGGCAATGGACAGAAAGGTCTGCGTCAGTTGCCAGTAATCGTCGTGGCGCTCAGGGTCATAGGAAGCCGGCATCGCTGCGGCGAGGCGGTCGAGCGGGACATCCTCGATGATCATCTCGTCAATCAGCCGGGCAAGATCGCCGGCGAGCGCGAAAGCATCGGTGCGCGAGGATGCAACGTAGAACGGCTCCCTATCGCCCGCCGGCCCACGCAGGCCGGCAACCGCATCGCGCCAGCGCTCGATCAGCCCGAACAGGGCCAGCCGGCGATCAAGGGCGGCGACGGCGACAGGCCCGCCTGCATGGTGCGCCAGTCGCCTTTCCAGGCTTGCATCCAGCGCGTCCTCATCGCCAAGCGGAATGATCCTTGGCAGCAGAACGGCTCCGCCTTCTGCCTGACTGGCAAAGGCCGACAGCAATGCATCGCCGGCACGACGGGTAGGCACAAAGACCTCCGCAGCGGCAAACTCCCCCGGAGTGAGCGGTGACGGGCGGCCAAACAGCCGGCCGGATGCGAACGCCTCGATGAAAGCAGCCAGAAACGGTTGTCCGACCGGGATTGTGGCAACGCGCGGCACGGGCCGGCGCGGCGCCACGATGCTCACAGCTGGCTCTCCGACAGGGCACGCTCGGCCTCGATGACCGCTTCGGGCGTGCCGACATGCATGAACACGCCATCGAGCCGCAGGCCGAACAGCCGATCGCGCTCCGCAGCGCGGCGGAACAGCGTCACCAGCGAGAATTCCTCCGGCGTATCGGCAAACAGCTGCGGTTGCAGGATGGCTGCGCCGCAATAGGCGAAGGGAGCAACCTCCCCCGGCGCCGGCCAGCGGATGCGCCCCGCCTGGTCCATCACGAAATCGCCACGATTGCCCCAGCCAATGGTTGAAACTGTGGGAGCCAGCAGAAGCAGGATGTCCATCCTGTAAGGATCGAAGGCTGCCGCCATGCGCTTCAGGTTCGAGACCGGACCATCCAGCCAGATCGTATCGGCATTGAGCGAGAAAAACGGGCCCTGCCCCAGCAGCGCAAGAGCCTTCTTCACGCCACCACCGGAATTCAGGATGCGGTCGCGCTCGTCAGAGACGACAACAACCGGCTCACGCCATGTCCTGACATGGGCTTCCAGCATATCGGCAAAGTAGTGCACGTTGACAACGGCACGGCGTATTCCGGCCCCGGCGAGCTTGGCCAGATTGTAATCGATCAGCGTCCGACCGGCGACCTCAACCAGCGGCTTTGGCCGGCTGTCGGTCAGCGGGCGCATGCGGGTGCCAAGCCCGGCTGCCAGAATCATGGCCGCATTGCTGAGGGGATCGGCATTCATGCGATGCCACCCGCTTTCCTAATCCGGTGTGATGAGGCCGGGAACATGGGTCTCATACCAGATCTTGAGATCGCTCAGGGCCGGGTGGGCCAGGGAACGCGACAGATTGCGGGCGATGCGCGGCAGGTGCTTGAGATAGTGCGGCTTGCCGTCGCGATGATTGAGACGGGCAAAGATGCCGAGGATCTTGGTGGCGCGCTGGGCGCCCGTCACCGCATAGGCCCGGGCGAAGGCGCCGTTATCGAAGCTGGCATCGGCCTCTTTTCGCTGCCGGACATAATAACCGACCAGCTTGAGTTCGAGCTCCGCCGGAACATCGAGCCGTGCATCCTGCGCCAGCGAGACGACATCGTAGGCCGGGGGACCAAGCACACAATCCTGAAAATCGAGCAGGCCGACACGCCGGACACCCTGCCGATCAGCCAGCCACATCAGGTTGGGGGAATGCACATCGCGAAGGGTCCAGGTGACCGGCTCGGTCAGAATCGGGGTCAGGGCCTTGGCCCAGAGATCGGAAAAACCGACCCGCGCGCTCATGGCCAGCGCATGCTGCCCGACGTGCGGCAGATACCAGTCAGGCAAGAGTTCGGTTTCCATCAGCAGCGCTTCCAGATCATAGCGCGGGATGGTGTGGCTGCTGCCCTCGGCAACCGGCAGGGTTTCGGGCAGGTCCATAGCGTGCAGCCGGGCCAGCATGGAAACCGATTCCAGATAACGCTCGGCGACCGGAGCCCCGTCCACAGCGATGCCTTCGCGGCCGAAATCCTCAAGCACCAACACCCCGGCGGCAAGATCGGCTGCATAAATTTCCGGTGCGCTGAACCCGCGGTCAGCCAGGCCGCGGGCCAATGCGACGAAAGGACGCACATCCTCGGCCAGCTTGACGATCTGGCTGTAGGGCCGGCCGCCGCGCACCGGGGGGCCGTCCGGCCGCTTAGGGGCAATCATCAGGATCGCGCTGGCCGAACCATCGCCACGGGTCAAGCGCTCATAGGAGCGGCTGGAAGCATCGCCCTGGATATGCGTCCTCGTGACGTCGGTCCAGCCGCAGGCTGCCTGCGCCTCGTGCACAGCGTGCATCAGCGCAAGTCGGGGAGCAAAGCTGCCGTGGCCGGTCAGCCTGGCCCTGCGGCGCTCGCCTTCCGGTCCGTCCAGGACAAAACGGATATCGAGCCGGTCATCAGACAAGTCGGTGCCGGCACGCTCGGCCCATTCAACCAGCAGGATCGCGGTTTCATCAATCTCGTTCCAGCCGAGCGTCTCCATCTCCTCCGGTCGCTCGATGCGGTAGAGATCGGCATGAACAATCGGACCGCGGCCCCCGTCATAGGTCTGAATCAACGTGAATGTCGGGCTAGGAACATCAAGGTCGGGGCTCTCGCAGAGATGCCGGATCAACGCTCGGGCAAAGCTGGTCTTGCCAACCCCGAGCCCGCCGCCAAGGGTGACAAGATCGCCGGGTTGCAGGATTTCAGCCAGGCTGCGGGCCAAGGCCTCCGTTGCCGCCAGTGATGGCAGAGACAACCGCCAGGAATGTTCGGTTGCTTGTGCGGGAACCGCAGCAATGCCAGTGCGTTCGGCGCCAGCCATGGCTCAGCCCGCCGCCTTTGCGCTACCGCCCAGCGCCGCTGCGGCAGGCATGGAGCAGACAACCTGACGCAAGCCATCCGGCATCGCCTCGACATTGAGCTGGCCGTGATGCATTTCCACCAGTGATCGCACGATCGACAGGCGCATGCTCTGTCCGCGCTCAATCCGGCGCTGGGCCTCGTCGCCGGGTCCGGGATGTCCCGCGCCATTGGCAGGACCGCGGTCAACAACCCTAAGGATGATGCGATCGCCTGTCCGTTCGGCCGCCAGCAACACCGTGTCGCCGGGGTCGGAACAGGCAATCGCGTTGGCCATCAGATTGAACAGGATCTGCCGGACGCGACGCTCATCCCCCAGGAGAACCCCGATATCCGGCGCGATCGACAGGCGCAGGTTGACACCCGCGCCGCCAAGCCGGTCCTTAAGGCCGGTGGAGGCCTCCTCGATCGAGGTGCGTAGGTCAAGCCGGGCAATCTTGAGATCGAGCCGGTTGGAATCGATGCTGGCCAGATCGAGAATGTCGTTGATCAGAGCCAGAACCGAATCTGTCGCGCGCATCAGGTCATTGGCGTAGCTGCGCTGGCGTTCATTGAGCGGCCCTGCCGTTCCGGTGGCAAGCAACTGGGCGATGCCGACAACACTGGTCAGCGGCATGCGCAGTTCAAACGAAACGTTGTGGATGAACTCCGACTTGAACCGCGAAGCCGATTCCAATGCCTGATTGCGCTCGGAAAGCATGCGTGCCGCATTGACGGTCGAGGTGACATCCTCGACGGTCAGCAACGAGGCGCCCTCCGGCAGCGGCGTCAGCAGCAGTTGCAGCACCTTTCCGTTGGAATTGCGGGCCTCAAAGGCGCGATTGATCCGCTCGTCCGGCAATCCGCAGACGATCGAGCGGATTTCGGTCCAGGTCCCTTGCGTTTCACGCGGGCAAAGCCGGGCAACTTCATCGATATGCGGGGATTGGGCAAGCAGGTCGGGCTGGATCCCCCACAAAACCGCAAAGGCGGGGTTGGTGAATTGCAGCCGGCCGTTGGTGCCGAAAACCGCAACCCCTTCAGCGAGCGCATCCAGCGTTTCGCCCTGCATGGAAGCCAGGCGATTGTAATTCTGCTTGAGAGACATCTGTTCGGTGATGTCATCGAACAGATAGGTGACCCCGCCGGCGGTGGAGGGGCTGGTCACGACCCGCAGCGAACGGCCGGAGGGCAGCAGCCAGATATCCTCCAGCATCTCATTGGATGTATAACTTTGCTGCAACCCCTGCTTCCAGGCGCGAAAGTCGGATTGCTCGGGCAGCTTGCCATCGGCCCTCAGCCGGTCGAGGATCTCCATGTCAGTGGGCCGGTTGGCGAGAAACCGATCATCGAGCTGCCAAAGATCGTTGAAGGCGCGGTTGAAATAGGCAAGCCGCTGATGGCGGTCGAACAGTGCCACGGCGGTCGAAAGCTGGTCGAGCGTGCGCACATGGGCGGCGGTGAGCTGCTTGAAATCGCGTTTGGCGCTCTCAAGGTCGGTGACATCCACCGCGATGCCTCCGCTGCTGCCATCAGCAGCAAGGACATCGACAATGTCCATGCTGCGGCGATCGCCCGCGACCACCACCTGGGCCGTCCCCCGGAAAGCCGATTGGGACGAACGGCTGGCATTGATCGCCTCCCGCGTCGCGCTTTCCATCAGATCAAGCCCTCTGGACAGGACGTCGTCGCGGTCGCGGCCCTCGACGGCCGTCACATAGGCTGCATTGACAAAAGCAAGCCGGCCATCGCTGTGGCGCAGCCAGACAGGCTGGGGAATGGCATCCAGCATCAACCGGATCGAGGATACAAAGCGCTCCTGCGTCGCCAGCTCGCCACTGACCCGGACCAGATCCTGACAGACGCCGGTGACCAGACGCAGCCGCATCACGGCGCGCCCCGACACCGGCTGTCCATCAGCCTCCATCACCGCGCCGGATTGCGATCGGACCTGCAGCGAAAACCGCTGGCCCGTGGCGCGCAACCGGTCAATCGCCTCGACCAGACGGGGGCGATCCGCCTCGCTGAGCCAATCCTCGAAACTCAGGACGCGCCTAGGGACGATGCTTTGGCCAAGGATGCTGGCATCGCCTTCGAATTCCGGCTGGCCTCCAGGACCGTCCCAGCAGACGAACACCTGTGGTTCCGAACCCATGAACAGGCCCGCGCGTTCAGCCCGGATCTGCAGATCGGCAATTGTCGCGCGGTGCTTTTCGTATTCCTCGTTCCACAGCCGGCGTGCCCGCACATGCAGGATGGCGATGGTGGCCGAGAAGATCGACAAGCCGATCAGCAGCATACCCATCGGACCGTTGAGATCAAAGCGGATGGCATCAAACCGCGTGGGAAGAACGGACGTAACCAGGCGCAGCCCTACCTCGTCGGTCGCCGCAGCCGGCCCAAGCCCGAGCGAAAGGACGCCGAGCACGGTCGAGGCCGCACCCATGAGACGGCACCTCAGCGTCCGCGCAGGGACTTGCGCCGATGCTCCAGCTGCGCCAGCCATGCGATTGAACCTCTCCCGCGCCGTTGGAAAATGGTCGTGCCGCTTCGAATCACTGCCACTTTAATCGCGCGCTGCAATTGTCACATTAACTTTCTGCATCATCGTTTTGCCACCCGGTCGCCGACGCTCGGGCAGGGGTCGCAACGATTTCTGTCAGGATTGGGCAGACCTGTGCGTATCCCGGCAGAGGCCCTACCAGATCGGTGAGACCATCAAAGTGCCGTGCGACTCCGCAACGCAGCGGCCAATGTGCCCTCGTCGAGATAATCGAGTTCGCCGCCCACCGGCACGCCATGAGCGAGCCGGGTGATCCGAACCCCGGAAGGTGCCAGAAGATCGGTGAGATAATGGGCTGTGGTCTGGCCATCAACAGTTGCGTTGAGCGCGAGGATCACCTCCTCGACACGGTTGCCCGTCACCCGATCAAGGAGCGGGGCGATCGCCAGGTCCTTTGGGGTGACCCCGTCAAGCGGTGACAGAACTCCGCCAAGTACGTGATAGCGTGCATTGATCACCCGGGCCCGCTCCAGAGCCCAGAGATCGGCAACCGTCTCAACCACAATCAGGATGCGATCATCCCGCCTCGGATCGCGGCAGAGGGTGCAGGGGTCAGCGGTATCGATGCTGCCGCATTGCGAACAGGTGCGGATGCGCTCGGCGGCAACCTGCATGGCTGCGGCCAGCGGGGCGAGCAGATCCTCCCTGCGGCGGATGAGTTGCAGCGCCGCCCGGCGGGCCGAGCGCGGGCCAAGCCCCGGAACGCGCGCCAGCAGCTGGATAAGTCGTTCGGTCTCGGGCCCGGCAATGGACGACATGCGCTGGAGCGGCTCAGAACAGCTTGAGGCCGGGCGGCAGCGGCAGGCCCCCGGTCAGGGCCTT